>Ga0075530_1000386_pt1 | contig 20714 bp, 19 predicted proteins | sample NGEPerD_2_FD_75101 | JGI IMG/M metagenome (GOLD analysis project Ga0075530, IMG submission 75101) | Arctic peat soil microbial communities from the Barrow Environmental Observatory site, Barrow, Alaska, USA - NGEE PermafrostL1-D | ecosystem: Environmental > Terrestrial > Soil > Wetlands > Peat ... | reverse complement strand
CCTCGGCCAGCTCGTCAGCCGGCTCAGGAAGATAGGTCTGCTGCTCGAGTGCCGTCGTAGCCATTGCCCCACCCCTTCGTTACGAAGGAAGTGTAGCGCCTTTCGTTTCTTTCGTAAATAGCCATGAGGCCGTCGACGCTCGGCATTCCAAACGTGCCAAGCAGGGGCTTGACCTGGGCAAACTCGTGCGGAGTCTTTGTCTGGTTACGAACTACGCTGGTCGAGGAGCATCCCGCAGAGCAGGGCGAACGGTGAGTCGGAGAGCACCTGATCCGCGCGCTCGTCGCCGGTGATGCGGATGGCCATCCACCCATCATGCCAAGGGTCGGCCTACGGCCCCGACCAGGGATGAGGGCGAACAGCAAGATGGTCTGGACTTCGGGTCACCGGGTGGCCTGTGGACGACCGCCGCACCCGGACCACCTGGCGGGGCAGGGTGTGCGCCATGAAGCCCTTGCTCGCGGCCGCGATCCACGCGGAGCTGCGCAGGTTCGTGGGCGCGGCCGGGAGCAGGCGGGCACTGTCGACGACCTGCCACGTCGGTCATCCGGGCGGTGATCAGTCCCGTTTCCCGCACGACCTCGTGGACGAACCGTCCCTGCGGGCAGACCTGGTCGAGCGCGCGATCGACGGGTTGCTCGTGACCGAGAATGCCTGCGCGTGGGTGACACGTGGCGGCGAGCTCGACACTGCCGACGCCGATGCGGAGTGGTTCGCCGCGGCGCGGACCGCGTTCGCGCGGCACGGGCTCGCATTGCCCGCCTTCTTCGTCCTGAACCGAAGTGGCTGGGTCGACCTGGTCACCGGCGAGCGGCGACTGTGGACTCGGGTGCGCAACCGCTCTCACGCGGCCGGGTGAACAGGCCTCAGAGAGGCCAGGTGTGCACCGGTTCGTTGGCGTGCATCAGCTTGCGGTACTCCTGAAGCGTCAGCCGCAGCGCCTCCGCGCGGTCGGCCCCGGCCTCCTCATGGGCCGCCACCTTCGCGACGTACCAGGAGGCGCCGTTGCGGTGCAGCACGCAGCGCTGCTCGATGACCGAGAGCAACCTGGTCGCCTCGTCCGGCTCGACACCCCAGCGGGCCAGGCCATCATGGGCCATCGGCAGCAGTCGTCGCAGCACCAGCTCGGTCGCGTCGACCTCACCGATTCCGGGCCAGTAGACCCGGGCGTCGATGCCGTGCTGCGCGGCGACGTGGAAGTTCTCCTCAGCGGCTGAGAACGACATCCGCGACCACAGCGGGCGGTCGTCCTCGGCCAGTGAGCGGGTGAGGCCGAAGTAGAACGCCGCGTTGGCCATCGTGTCGATGACGGAGGGACCGGCAGCGAGTACGCGGTTCTCCACGCGCAGGTGCGGGACGCCGTCGACGACGTCGTAGACCGGCCGGTTCCAACGGTAGATCGTGCCGTTGTGCAGCTTGAGCTCGGAGAGCGCCGGGGTCCCGCCGCCTTCCAGCACCTGGACAGGGTCCTCGTCGTCGGTGATCGGGAGCAGCGCCGGGAAGTACCGCACGTTCTCCTCGAACAGGTCGAAGACCGAGGTGATCCAGCGCTCGCCGAACCAGACCCGGGGGCGGACACCCTGCTCCTTGAGCTCCTCGCTGCGGGTCTCGGTGGCCTGCTCGAACAGCGGGATGCGGGTCTCCGCCCACAGCTCCTTGCCCAGCAGGTACGGCGAGTTGGCCCCCACGGCGAGCTGGATGCCGGAGATCGCCTGCGAGGCGTTCCAGTACGCCGCGAAGTTCTCCGGGCTCACCTGGGTGTGCAGCTGCGTGCTCGTGCAGGCAGCCTCCGGCATGATCGACTCCGAGGTCGTCTGCAGCCGCTCGGTGCCCTGGATGTCGATGACCAGGTCCTCACCACGGGCCGCGAGGATCTGGTCGCCGATCAGCTTGTAGCGCGGGTTGGGACTGATCGTCGACGGGCTCAGATGCCCGGCCTCAATGGTCGGCAGGATCCCGATCATCACCATGTGGGCGTCGACCTCGTTGGACTTGGTCTCCGCCTGGTTGAGGCTGCTGCGCAGGTCCTCCTCGAAGCCGGAGACTCCCCGCGCGCCCAGCCGTCGCGGCAGCACGTTGATCTCGAGGTTGAACTGCGCCAGCTCGGTCTGGAAGTGGGGGTTGGCGATCGCCTCGAGCGCCTCGGTGCTCTTCAGCGCAGGCCGACCGTGGTCGTCGACCAGGTTGAACTCGATCTCCATTCCGGTCATCGGGTCCTCGACGTCGAACCGGGACTCGCGCAGCATTCGGGCGAAGACGTCCAGGCAGCGGCGTACCTTCTCGCGGTGCCGGGTGCGATCAGCCCGGGTGAACTCCTGCAGGTCGACTTCTTCGCCCATGACCGCACACTAGTGCCCCACAGTCGGAGTTTCCCGCCGGTAACCGTGGTCCAGGTGCGTGCAGCGTTTGCCGGGGTCGCTGCGGAATCGGGAGCACGGCGTGCCCTGTTCTATCGAGGGGGCGTTGGGTGAAGTGCCGAGGTGGAAGACGTGGGATCGCGATGTCGAACGACGGGAACGGAGCGAGGTGCGTGCCCGGGCTGAACAGACCGCACGAGACTTCGACGCAGGGCACTGGTGCCGCCGTCGCAGTCTCACGAGGCCCGATCGCTGTGCTCCTGATGTGTCGCCGGGCCGCTGAACACCGGCAGCTCGTCTTCCTTGATCTGCTCCCACACGCTGGGTGGCACGGCCCTGGTGAGCACCTCCGCCACACAGTGCGCCATGGAGTAGTCCGGGTCGACCTCGAGGCACCGGTCGATCGCGCACCAGGCCAGGGCGCCGTCCCCGTGCTGCCACGCGGCGAACGCCAGCAGCGAGGACACCCCGGGCAGTAGCTCCCGCGGGCTGCGGCGCACCAGCTCGCGCCACAGGTCGACATGGGGCTCGGAGGTCTCCCGGGTGATCTCGGCCCAGGCGACATCGCGAGTGGGCACCAGCGAGGCGAGTACCAGCAGTCGCCCGGCGTCAGCGGGGGCCAGGCTTCGCCGCTCGTCCAGACGTGCGCGAACACGCCGCTGCAGCCACCGGGCCTCGGTGCGCAGGAAGCCGTGGGCCGGGTCGCCGGCCTCCTGCGAGGTGGCCACCAGGTCGGCGAACCGCGTCGCCGCCAGCGCCACCTCCACGGCGTCCTCCTCGTCGGTCCCGATCAGCGAGTCTGCGAGCTCCTCCCGGTCGCGATGGACCACCTGGCCCTCGAAGACACGCTGGGCGGTGAACGGATGCGTCTCGAGTTCGTACGCCGTCCCAGGTGACCCGTCCTCCGGCACCCGGTGCCAGTGGCCGTCGTCGACACGGAGCACCTCGATCACGTCCACATCGATGTCCAGCAACCGACCCACCAGCACCCAGGCCTGGGCGTGAGCGACCTCGACGTCGTCGGCGTAGAGGAGCACCGCCGCCCGGCGTACCCGGTTGGCGAGCACTGCGTCGACCAGCACGTCGGCGACGGCCCCCTGCTCCGAGCTCTCGACCGGCAGGTCCACGCGTGCGTGGAAAGCGCCGGCGGGAGGACCGAAGGTCAGCAGGACGACGGAGTCCTGCGGATGGAAGCCCAGGACCGCGGGTACGACGGCGATCAGGTCGGTGGGTGTGCGGGCGACGAAGGTGGATGGGTCGGGCGTGGCCCCGTTTTGGGAGGCCTCGTTTTGGGAGGCCCCGTTTTGGGAGGCCGGGTCCTGGGAGGCCGGGTCTTGGGAGGCTGGGTCGGTTGGCGTGGTCATGCGGCTCACCCTCCGGCCGCCTGGCCGGCCGCATCATGGCTGTGATCCAGCCTGTGCACGACGACCACCCTCGAAGCTGCTGTGGACGCGAGCCGGACGCCGCCCCGGCGCCATCAGGGCCAACGTTGTCATCGGCACGTGGCACCATCACGATGTGCGCTCCGAGCCGACGATCCTGCACGTGGATCTGGACGCCTTCTTCGCCTCCGTGGAGCAGCGCGACAAGCCCTCCCTGCGCGGCAAGCCGGTGGTGGTCGGTGGCGTGGGCGGACGCGGGGTGGTGGCCACCGCCTCGTACGAGGCGCGGACCTTCGGGGTGCACTCGGCGATGCCCACCTCCGAGGCCCGACGTCGGTGTCCGAACGCTGCCTTCCTGTCGGGGCGGTTCCACGCCTACCGCGACACCAGCCGCGCGGTGATGGAGCTGCTGCGCTCGATCAGCCCGCTGGTCGAGCCGCTGTCGCTCGACGAGGCGTTCGTCGATCTCGAGGCCGCGGACCTCCCCGACCTCTCGGTGACCGCCGTCAATGCCCTGGGCCGCGAGCTCAAGGAGCGGGTGCACGAGGTCACGGGTGGACTCCGTGGGTCTGTGGGCATCGGCACGTCCAAGCTGATCGCCAAGATCGCGAGCGACCTCGACAAGCCCGACGGGCTGGTGGTCGTCGCACCGGGGATGGAGCAGGACCTGTTGCGACCGATGCAGGTCACCATCATCCCCGGCGTCGGCCCGGCCACTGCAGAGCGCCTGCGCCGCGTAGGCGTCCACACCGTCGAGGAGCTCGAACGACTCACCGAGGACGAGCTGGTGCGGTTGCTCGGCCGGGCGCACGGGAACGGTCTATACGCACTCTCGCGAGCCCGCGACGACCGGTCGGTGGAACCCGAGCGGGAGGCCAAGTCGGTCAGCGTCGAGGACACCTACGACACCGACCACGTGGACAAGCGGCTGCTCGAGGCGCTCCTCGACCGCCAGTCGGCGAAGGTCACCGAGCGGCTCCGCAAGGCACGCATCTCTGGCCGCACGGTCTCGATCAAGGTGCGGTTGCACGACTTCTCCACCGTGAGCCGGTCAGCCACCCTGCCGGAGCCCTCCGACGACGGCCGGCAGATCGCCAGAGTGGCCAGGCGGATGCTCGCCGAGCTGGACACGTCGGGCGGCGTACGTCTGCTCGGGGTCGGCGTCTCCGGCCTCGCCGACTGGATCCAGGAGGACCTGTTCGCCGATGACGAGGGGGTCGAGCCGATCCCCGACGAAGCCACCGAGGCTGCCGTCGCCAGGGCCTCTCGCCATCGAGGGTGGGCGCCGGGGATGGACGTGGTCCACGACGACCACGGTCGCGGCTGGGTGTGGGGATCCGGCCGTGGGGTGGTGACGGTGCGCTTCGAGACCGCGGAGACCGGCCCCGGCCGCGTGCTCAGCTTCTCGGCCACCGACCCCGCGCTCGCACCGCTCAGACCACCCGAGAAATGACCCGGAAAGTGACTTGGTCACCAGGCCTGAGCTGCGCACAGACGGCGAGGTCCTCCCGCACGACCACCCCGATCACGGGGTAGCCACCCGTCGTCGGGTGGTCGTTGAGGAACACCACGGGCTGCCCGTTCGGCGGGACCTGCACGGCGCCGAGCACCATCCCCTCGCTGGGCAGCTCGTCATTCCCGCGCCAACGGATGGCCTCCCCCTCGAGTCGCAGCCCGATCCGGTTCGAGTCACTCCCCACGGCGTACGACGATCCGCCGAGCGCTTCGACGGACTCGGGGTCGAACCAGTCGTCGCGAGGCCCCAGCCGCACACGCAGCTGGTCTGAAGGACGCGGTGTGCGCACCGCCTCGACCGGCACCGGCGAACGCACAGGTGTGCCTACGGGAAGAACGTCGCCGTCGCTGACCGGCGCCGGCCCGAGCCCGGAGAGCAGGTCCGTGGCGCGTGAGCCCAGCACCGGCTCCACGACGATCCCCCCGGAGACGGCGAGGTAGGCGCGCAGCCCCTCGGTGGCCGCGCCCAGGTCCACCCGGGACCCGGCCGGCACGGGGACCGCGTTGCCCCAGTCCCGTCGTCGCCCGGCGACCGTGACCGGGGCGCGGGCGCCCGTGACGGCGATGGTCACGGCCGTGCGGACGCGGAAGGACAGCTGACCGCCGAGGCACTCGAGCGTTGCCGCCGACTCGTCGTTGCCCACCAGCCGGTTGGCCAACCTGTGTGCCGGGGCGTCCAGGGCTCCCGACCGAGGGACTCCGAGGTGGGCCCGGCCCGGGCGACCGAGGTCCTGCACGGTCGCCTGGGGACCCGCGTCATGGACCTCCAGGGCACGCTCAGCCATCGCTGGTCTCATCGCTGCCGCCATCGGTGGTTCTGTCATCCACGAACCGCACGCGCGTCCCGGGAGACAGCAGCGCGGGCGGGTCGCGGTCGACGTCCCACAGGCGCTCGTCGGTCCGGGCGATCAGCTGCCAGCCGCCGGGCGAGGATCGGGGGTAGACGCCGGTGAAGGTGCCCGCGAGGCCGACCGACCCAGCCGGGACCTTAGACCTCGGCTCCTCGCGACGCGGCACCTGCAGCTCCACGGGCCCCCCACTCAGGTAGGCGAAGCCCGGAGCGAAGCCGCAGAACGCGACGACGAAATCCGTCGCCCGGTGACGCTCCACAATCTCTTCGACGTCAAGGCCGCAGTGCCGGGCCACGAACTCCAGGTCGGGGCCGTCGTAGGTGGCCGGAAGCTCGACCAGCTGCCCGTCGAGGTCGTCGGGTGGCTCGAGGGGCCAGTCCTCGAGACCCTCGAGCACGGATCGGAGGTCGCGCAGGCCGTCCAGCAGCACCGTGGTGGCTGCGGGGACGAGGTCGGTGCAGCTCAGCCGACCGGACTCCTGGCGGCGCCTGGCCTCGGCGTACGCCGCCCGCACCTGATCCGCGCTGCCGCACTCCAGCAGGAGCGCCTCGTTGCCGAAGAGCCGGGCTCGCATCCCGCAATCCTCGCAAAGTGGTCTCGAGCGCGGCGAAAACGCGGCACTCTTGTGTCGGTAACCAAGCACAATTAGACGTGGGATCCGCGGAAAGTATGAGTTTCCGCGGACCCCACTTTTTGGAACAGTGGCGATGCTCTGCTCCGAACCAGCGACTCCCGCGGATCCAGTCGTCCCATCACCTGACGACCTCCGGTGGGTCTCCCCACCAGTCGGACCCGCAGTATTCATCCGGTCCTCCGCGGTCCTTACGGGCTGCGGTGTGAGATTTCTACGGCAACCTGGGAGCCGACACAAGGGCAATTCGCACAGTTCCCCGAACTATTTCCCTCCGAGGCCTTGTTTCTCACAGGACGAGCGTGGTGGTCCACAGACTGAGCCGGTTCTCCACAGTGTTTTGCACGAGGCGGCTGTGGACAACTCACCCGTCGACCGCAGGCCCTGTTTCTCACCAGGGCCGGAGCTCGTACCCAGCTTCGGTCAGGGCCTCGCGCACCGCCGCAGCAGCGTCGACGGCCCCCGGTGAGTCGCCGTGCACGCACAGGGACCACACCTCCCCGGCCCGCGCCATCTTGACGGCGTTGGCTGCGATGTCGCTCACGCCCTCGACCAGGGAACCGGGCTGGTCGCGCGGCACCAGTCGGCCGTCGGCGGTGTAGGCCCGGTCCGGGAACCCCTCGCGCACACCGATCCGCCCGGCCGCCTCCGCCAGCCTCAGGATCGCGGAGCCCGGCAGGCCAAGCACGGGAAGCGAACCGCTGCCGCTCAGCACGGCAGCCGCCTGGTCCTCGTCGTCGACGACGCGGTTGTAGAGCGCCCCGTGCGGCTTGAGGTAGGCGACCTCGACGCCGCACGAGGTCGCGATCCCGTCCAGCACCTCGACCTGCTCGACGACCCACCCGGTGAGCACATCCGCTGCGACGTCCATGTGCTTGCGGCCGAAGTTCTCCCGGTCGCGGTAGGACACCTGGGCACCGACCACCACGCCCCGCTCCGCTGCGGCCTCGCACACTCGGCGCATCGTGTCCTCGTCACCGGCGTGGAAGCCGCAGGCGAGGTTGGCGCTGGTAACCACCGCGAGCAGGCCCCCGTCATCTGTGACACCCTCACCGAGGTCGGCGTTCAGATCGATCCGCATCACTCCAGTGTGCCTGCCGCGCTCGCGGTGTCGCCGACCTCACTGAGAAGTGCCTGAGAAGTGGCGTCGAAGGCAACTTCCATGGGCATGGGCACGTCGTAATGGGTGAGGCGCCACGACGTGGCACCCATCAGTGCAGGCGGGAATCCCGCAACACCGCGAAGTGTTGGGTCAAGAAGGACCAGCCGGATCGGTCCACCTGCAGGAAGGAAGGCCGCCATGAGCACCACCACCCGTAACGATCGTGAGATCGAAGGGCGCGACAGCGTCGGTCTCTACCTCGACGAGATCGCCCGTACGCCGCTGCTGGACGCCGCGACCGAGGTCGAGCTGTCCAAGACCGTAGAGGCCGGCCTGTTCGCCGCGAAGCTGCTCGAGGAAGGCCGCGTCGGCCGTCGCCAGGGCGGCGCGCCGAAGTTCGCGACCGAGGACGAACTGCGCTGGATGGTCGAGGACGGCGAGCGCGCCATGCAGCGCTTCATCAACGCCAACCTCCGCCTCGTCGTCTCGATCGCCCGCAAGTACGGTCGCAGCCAGATGCCGATGCTCGACCTGATCCAGGAGGGCAACACCGGCCTGATCCGTGCTGTCGAGAAGTTCGACTACGCGAAGGGCTACAAGTTCTCCACCTACGCGACGTGGTGGGTGCGCCAGGCGATCACCCGGGGCATCGCCCAGCAGGCCCGCGTGGTCCGGCTCCCGGTGCACGTCGTCGAGGAGCTCAACCAGGTGGGTTCGGCCCGTCGTACCCTCGAGCGCCAGCTTGGGCGGGACCCCGACCCCGCAGAGATTGCCGCCGAGCTCGACATGGACATCGACCGGGTCCTGGACCTGATGTCGTGGGGCCGTGACCACGTCAGCCTCGACACCCCGATCGACGAGGACGGCGACACCTCCTTGGGTGACCTGATAGCCCAGGAGAGCGCCCCGGGCCCCGACCTGACGGTGCTGGACACTGAGTCGCGTGACCGCCTGAGCTCGCTGGTCGGTCTGCTCGATGACCGCTCGGCCGACATCGTGCGCTCGCGCTACGGCCTGGTCGACGGACGCCAGCACAAGCTGGCCGACATCGGCACCCGGCACGGCATCTCCGCGGAACGGGTGCGCCAGCTGGAGCGCGAGGCGATCGCGAAGCTGCGCCGCCTGGCCGACCCGGACCTGGCGGCCTGAGCCGGGCACAAGCCAGACCGCTCGGCGGTCGGGGCGGCCCTGACCTCGCAGCCGCCTCGAGACTCAGTCGTCTCGAGACCCAGTTGCCCGTGAAGCTGCCGAGACCACATCAGCGAAGACCTCCGCAACCCGCCTGCGGAGGTCTTTGCGCGTCCCCGTGTTCTCGATGACGTGCGTGGCGAGTGAGAGCCGGTGCTCGCGCGTGGCCTGGGCGGCGATCCGTGACTCCGCCTCCTCGCTCGTCCAGTCACGGTCCCGGGTCATCCGTTCGACCTGCAGGGCCGGCGGTGCATCCACGACGATCACCGCTTCGAAGGTGTCCGCGCGGCCGCTCTCCGCGAGCAGGGGGATGTCGTGTACGACGACCGCGTCCGCCGGCGCCCCCTCCTCCAGTTCTACGATCCGCTCGAAGACCAGCGGGTGAACGATCGCCTCGAGCCGTTTGCGGGCCGGCTCGTCGCTGAAGACAAGGCGCCCCATGGCCGGGCGGTCCAGCTCGCCGTCCGGGCCGAGGAGCTCCTCGCCGAACTCCTCGACGACAGCCCCCAACCCGGGAGTCCCCTTCGCCACGACCTCGCGTGCCAACGCATCGGCGTCGATGACCACGGCTCCCAGCTCGGCGAGCATGACCGCGACCGTGCTCTTGCCGGAGGCGACGCCACCGGTCAGCCCCACGCGCGTCGTCATGGACTGATCATCCCTTTCCCCGGGGTGCGCTCAGCCCTTGTCCTGGTTCGGCTGTTGGTCGCGCTGCTCCTTGCGGAGCTTCTCCTGATAGGCACGGCGCTGCTCCTCTGCGCGCTCACGAACCTTGCGCAGGAACTCCTCGTCGGCCTCGGGGTTGGTCGCTGCCGCGCGGCCCGGACGGTCGTACTCCGGGAACTGTGGTGCCGCCCGCTCATGCGGCGACCGTCGCGCCGCCGACTGGGGGCGGCCTGCCGCCAGGTACGCGATCGATCCGACGAACGGGAAGAGCAGCACGAGCACGATCCACCAGATCTTGGGGAGGTTGCGGATCTCGCCGTCGCTGCGTCCGATGACGTCGAGCAGGCCGTAGACGCACAGGGCAAGGACCATCAGCCCGAAGAACAGCTCGAAGCGGATCATGGGCGAAGTCTGACGCACCCGACATCTCCCTGTCGCGCTGTGGGCTGGCAGGATCGAGGGGTGGACGTGCGCGACCTGACACCCGAGTCGCGGGTCGTCCTGCTCGTCCCGGGCTCTGTCGCGTACGCCGAGCTGGTGATCGCCCTGTTGCAGCGGGCCGTCTTCCCTGTCCCTATGGACGTGAAGCTGACCGCGAACGAGCGCGAGGCGCTACTGGCCGACCTCAACCCGGTCGAGGTCGTCACCTCGCAGGAGCAGCTACAGGAGCTCCTCGGCGCGCTGGCCGACGTCCCTGCCCAGAGGTTGCCGCTGGGCCGGCCCATCCACCTGACCAGCGGGACCACCGGGCGGCCCAAGGGTGTGTACTCCGGACTGCTGGACCATGCGGGGGCCGAGGCGCTGCTCGCCGAGGAGCGCGACCTGTGGGGCTTCTGCGCCGACGACATGAACCTCGTGCTCAGTCCGATGCACCACTCGGCCCCACTGCGGTTCGCGACGGGGACCCTTTTGGCCGGTGGCCGGGTGGTGGTGCCAGGCCCATTCGACCCGGAGACTGTGACCACGGCGATCCGCAAGCACCAGCCCACGACGATGTTCTGCGTGCCGACCCAGCTGCAACGGCTCTTCGCCCACTGGGACGCTCTGCTCGACTCGGGTGGCGGCACCCCAGACCTCAGCTCCTTCAGGCTGGTCGCCCACGCCGGTGCGCCGTGTCCCGAGTGGGTCAAGCGGCGGCTGATCGAGGACTTCCCCGCCGGGGCGACCTGGGAGTTCTACGGCTCGACGGAGGGCCAGTTCACCGCCTGCCGCAGCGAGGAGTGGCTGGATCACCCGGGCACCCTCGGTCGGGCTCGCCCCGGTCGCGTGATGGAGGCCGACCAGGAGGGCCAGCTGTGGTGCGTCGTACCGCCGCATGCACGGTTCACCTATCTCGGCGATCCGGGCAAGACCGCGGCCGCCTGGCGTGAGCTCGACGCCGGGTGGTCGTTCACGGTCGGTGACCTCGGCCGTGTCGACGGGGCCGGCTACGTCTTCCTCGACGGACGTCGTGAGGACCTGATCATCAGCGGCGGCGTGAACGTCTACCCTGCCGAGGTCGAGCGCGTGCTGGGTGAGGTCGAGGGAGTCGAGGACATCGCCGTCTTCGGCGTCGAGGACGAGCAGTGGGGCCAGCGGGTCTGCGCCGCTGTCGTCGGTGGCGTGGACGCCGAGGTGCTCGAGGCCCACGCACGCCGGCACCTCGCCCCGGCGAAGCGACCCAAGGAGTACCTCCGCCTCGACGACCTGCCCCGCACCCCGACCGGCAAGGTCCGGCAGCGTGACTTGCCCGACCTCCTGGCTGAGACCCGCCGACCCGGATAGTGCAGGGGTAGGAACGCAGCCGCCCTCTCAGCAGCGAGCACACGGACTGATGGCAGGAACTTGACTAACGTCGTCATTCCTGCCACTGGTGGCTGATCTTCGATGGGCGCAGACTTACTGCCATGACACTTCTACTCATCCTCCTCGCCGTCATCGCGGTCCTCGCGATCGTCCGCGCCACTGTGCACGAACTACAAGACGACGGTTCGCACGCGAACCGCCAACCCCCAGCCAGCCACCATGGCGACGGCTTCGGCCCACGGTTCGGCCCCGCCTGAGCAGTGCCCGTCGGCAGTGCCCCCCTGAGCAGTGCCGCTGTGAGCAGTGCCGCTGAGGAGTGGCGCTCGGACGGGACAGCAGAAGGGCCCGACCACCTCACGACGGTCGGACCCTTCTGAAAGCCGGTGAAGCGGTTGCCTACTGCTGGCCGCCGGTCAGCTTCTCGCGCAGCGCCTGGAGTGCCTCGTCCGAGGCGAGCGAGCCACCCTCGGACTCGCCACCCTCACCCTCCTCGACGACGGTCTCGCTGCCGCTGGAGTAGGACGTCGCCTCGCCGGCTTCGGCCTCGGCCTGCTTGGCCTCGACCTGCTGCTTGAGGTGAGCCTCCCAGCGCGCGTGCGCCTTGGCGTACTGGTCCTCCCAGACCTTGCGCTGGTCGTCGAAGCCCTCGAGCCACTCACCTGTGTCGGGGTCGAAGCCCTCGGGGTAGATGTAGTTGCCCTGCTCGTCGTAGGTCGCGGACATGCCGTAGAGGGTCGGGTCGAACTCCTCGCCCTCGACCGCGGTGGCGGTCTCGTTGGCCTGCTTGAGCGACAGCGAGATCCGGCGACGCTCGAGGTCGATGTCGATGATCTTGACCATCACGTCGTCGTTGACCTGGACGACCTGCTCGGGGATCTCCACGTGGCGCTCGGCCAGCTCGGAGATGTGAACCAGACCCTCGATGCCCTCCTCGACACGGACGAACGAACCGAATGGCACCAGCTTGGTGACCTTTCCCGGGACGATCTGGCCGATCTGGTGGGTGCGGGCGAAGTGCTGCCACGGGTCTTCCTGGGTGGCCTTCAGCGACAGGGACACGCGCTCGCGCTCCATGTCGACGTCCAGCACCTCGACCGTGACCTCGTCACCAACGGTGACGACCTCGCTCGGGTGGTCGATGTGCTTCCAGGACAGCTCCGAGACGTGCACCAGGCCGTCGACGCCACCGAGGTCCACGAAGGCACCGAAGTTGACGATCGAGGACACGACACCCTTGCGGATCTGGCCCTTCTGCAGCTGGGTGAGGAAGCCGTGACGAACCTCGGACTGGGTCTGCTCGAGCCACGCACGGCGCGAGAGCACGACGTTGTTGCGGTTCTTGTCGAGCTCGATGATCTTCGCCTCGAGCGTCTGGCCGACGTAGGGCTGCAGGTCACGCACGCGACGCATCTCCACCAGCGACGCGGGCAGGAAGCCGCGCAGGCCGATGTCCAGGATCAGGCCACCCTTGACGACCTCGATGACGGTGCCCTCGACGACGCCGTCGTCCTCCTTGACCTGCTCGATCGTGCCCCAGGCGCGCTCGTACTGGGCACGCTTCTTGGACAGGATCAGCCGGCCTTCCTTGTCCTCCTTCTGGAGAACCAGGGCCTCGACCTTGTCGCCGACCTCGACGACCTCGTTGGGGTCGACGTCGTGCTTGATCGAGAGCTCGCGCGAGGGGATGACGCCCTCGGTCTTGTAGCCGATGTCCAGCAGTACCTCGTCACGGTCGACCTTGACGATGGTGCCCTCGACGATGTCACCGTCGTTGAAGTACTTGATGGTCGCGTCGATCGCGGCGAGGAAGTCCTCCTCCGAACCGATGTCGTTGACGGCGACCTGCGGAGCGTCGGAAAGAGTGGGGGTGATTGTCATAGGGAGAGAGGAACCTTCGGATGGATAGAAGTCGTGCGGGCACGCACAAGAGCCCGTTTCACCATCACGATTGTTGTTCGTTCGCCCATCACGGTTTCCCATGCCGGGCCGACAGCGAGCGAGAGACTGCTACGTCTGAGACTCAGGCAGACTTCTGGCGCACCGCCGAGTGTATCGGCCGCTGCGCGTGAGCGTCCAACCGAGCGGCCGGAGTATGCCGCTCAGCGGGTCGCTGAGGGCTTTTCCGCGACGACCAGAGCCCCCGAGGCTTCTACACCCAGACTGACCCGGTCCCCGGGGCTGAAGGGCCGGGCCAGTGCGCTGGACATCTGGGAGATCATGGCGCTGCCGTCGGGAGCCGTCAGGTGCACCCGCGAGATGGGCCCGAGAAAGGCCACCGACGTCACGGTGGCGGTGCCTGCCGCATCGGCACTGACGGTGACGGTCTCCGGCCGGATCATCGCCACCCCCGCGCCAGAGGTGATCGAACCCCGCAGGGCCGGCACCGTGGTGCCGAGGATCTCCGCCCTGCCATCGGAGACGCGGGCCGGAACCTTGTTGGTGAGGCCGACGAACTCGGCGACGAACGGGGTCGCTGGATGGGCGTAGAGGTCGGCCGGCGCTGCCAGCTGCTCCAGCTTCCCCAGGCTCATCACACCCACGCGGTCGGCGACGGCGAGCGCTTCCTCCTGGTCGTGGGTGACGAACAGGGTCGTCGTACCGACCTCGAGCTGGACCCGGCGGATCTCGTCGCGAAGCTGCACGCGCACCTTGGCGTCCAGCGCCGAGAGCGGCTCGTCGAGGAGCAGGACGCTGGGCTCGATGGCCAGGGCCCGCGCCAGGGCGACGCGCTGCTGCTGGCCACCGGAGAGCTCGCTGGCGTACTTGTCAGTGTGCGCGGAGAGCCCGACCAGGTCGAGCATGTCACCGGCCCGGGACCGTCTCTCGGTAGTGGCCAGACCACGAAGCTTCAGCCCGAAGGCCACGTTGTCGAGGGCTGTCATGTGCGGGAACAGGCTGTAGGCCTGAAAGACCATGCCCATGTCGCGCTTGTTTGCCGGCACTCGGGTCAAGTCCTTGCCGCCGACCGAGACTGAGCCGGTCGTTGGCTCGTCGAGGCCGGCCAGGATCCGAAGCGCGGTGGTCTTGCCGCACCCGGACGGACCCAGCAGGGCGACCAGCTCACCCGGCTCGAGGTGCAGGGTCAGCCCGTCCAGCGCGCGGACCGAGCCGTAGACCCGGGTCAGGTCGGTCAGCTCCACGGCGAGCCTGTTTAGGGAGCTGGAAGGCGTGGCAGCGTCGGTCACTTGTCGGCTCCTGTGATCGCGGGCCCGGGCGCGGTCACGGACGGTGTCGGTGGGGTGAGGCCGGACGCGGTCGACCGCTTGCGGCCGCGGGTGAAGAGGGACAACGCCCCAAGGAGCGCGAACCCGAGCAGCAGGGCCGCGAGAGATGCGGCGACCGAGGTGGGTGCATCGGTCTTCCCGATCAGGACGATGGCCACCTGGAGGTTCTGGTAGCCACTCAGCGAGGCGATGGTGTACTCGCCGATCACGACGGCGATCGCGATGAACGCGGCCGAGAAGATCCCCGACCAGATGTTCGGGACCACGACCCGCAGGATGGTGGTGGTCCAGCTGGCGCCCAGCGAGCGTGCGGCCTCAGAGATCGTCTTGAGGTCGATCGCTGAGAGAGAGGCGTCGATCGCGCGGTAGGCGTACGGCAGCACCAGCACGGTGTACACGAAAGTGAGCACCAGCGCGGACTCGCCGAAGAAGTAGTTAACCCAGAGGTAGACATCACGCATGCCGACGACGATCACCAGGGCGGGGATGGTGAGTGGCAACAGGCACAGGAACTCGACCAACCCCTTGGCCCATGGTGCGCGGACCCGCACCCAGATCATCGTCGGGACGAGCAGCACCAGCATCAGGACGACGGTGAAGCCCGCAAGCAGCAGTGAGATGACGATCGCGTGGTAGAGCTGCTCGTCCTGCTCGAGGTTGACCCATGCCTGGAGCGTTCGACCCCCTTTGAGGATGTCGCGCGTGCTGAAGTCGGCCATCGCGAACAGGGGGAACATGAAGTAGATCCCGAACAGCGCGAGCAGCACCCCACGGACGACGCGACCCCTCCTGGTGCGCGGGGTCACCGCAGCCACCTGGAGGTACGTCGGACGAGAGCCAGGTAGGCCACCATGATCACCGAGACGACGATGATCATCTCTAGCGCCAGGGCAAAGGCGAAGCCGGCCTGCCCGAGGACCACCTCGCTGGTCAACGCGGCCCGGATGAGCAAGGGCACGATCGGGTTGCCCTGACTGACCAGAGCCGCGGCCGTGGCGTAGGAGGCGAACGCGTTGGCGAAGAGCAGCAGCGCCGAACCGAGGAACGCGGGGGTGAGCAGGGGGATGGCCACGTAACGCCAGTACTGCCAGTTCGTCGCACCGAGGCTGACCGCCGCCTCACGCCATTGCTCGCGCAGCCCTTCGAGGGCCGGCAGGAAGACGATCACCATCAAGGGGATCTGGAAATATACGTAGACGACGATCAGCCCGCTCAGGCCGTAGAGCCAGCCTGACCCCGCGAGGTTCCAGCCGAAGAGGTCCTGGACCCACAGCGTCAACACGCCGGTGAGCCCGATCGTGGCCAGGAAGGCGAACGCGAGCATGACGCCGCCGAACTGCGCCAGCACGCTGCACACCGAGATCACGCTGCGACGCAGGACCGACGTGGGAGGGCTGGTCACGATCAGGTACGCGAGCAGTGCGCCGAAGGACGCACCGATGATCGCCGTGGAGCCGGAGAGGATCACGCTCTTCCACAGTGCCTCGAGGGCGGTGTCGGTGAAGAGCGCATGGATCCGCCCGAGCGAGAACACGCCGTCGAGATAGACCGAGCTGACCACCACCGTCAGCGTGGGGATGATCAGGAAGATGACCAGGAACCCGAGGAAGGGCACCAGTGGCAGACCCTCGCGCAGTCTGCGTCCGACGCCCTTCCCCGCCATCTCGCTGATCAGCCGACTGCCTTGGCCCAGTTCTTGGAGAGGTAGTCCGCGGCCTTGGCTGCCTCCTCCTCGGTCACGATGATCGGGTCACCCTCGACCTTGGGCAGTGCGTCGTACGCCGCCTTGTCGATGGTGCCCGCCTTGACCATGGCGTCGGCACGGATCGGCCGGGCCCCACCAGCGAGCCAGAGGTTCTGACCCTCGTCGCTGTAGAGGAACTCCTCCCACAGCCGGGCAGCAGCGGGGTGCACCGCGTCCTTGTTGATGGCCTGGAAGTAGTAACCGGCCACTGGGTTGCCTTCCGGAACGACGACCTTCCACGACGGCAGCTTCGCGGTCTCGGCGGCGTTGAGGTAGTCCCAGTCGATGACGACCGGGGTCTGGCCACCCTCTATCGTCGCGGGTGTCGGGTCGACGGGCAGGAAGTTACCGGCGTCCTTGAGCTCCCCGAAGAAGTCGACACCCGGGGCCACATCGGAGGGCGTGGTCGCGCCCTTGGCCTGGGCGACCATCACGACGCCGGAGAAGCCCGCGCCCGCCTCGGTCGGATTGCCGTTGAGCGCCACCTTGCCCTTGTAGGCGGCCTTGAGCAGGTCATCGACGGTGGTCACGGCGGGGACCTCCTTCGAGTCGTAGCCGATCGACATGTAGCCGCCGTAGTCGTTGACCCAGGCCCCGTCTGCGTCCTTGAACTGGTCGGCGACGTCGTCGAAGGTCGCCACCTTGTACGGCGCGAACATAGCGGTATTGGCCAGGGCCACCGACTGACCGAGGTCGAAGACGTCCGGCGCGGTGCTCTTGCCCTTCTGCTGGTTGGCAGCGTTGATCTCGTCCTGGCTGGCGCCGTCCGGCAGCTGGGAGTTGATCTTGATGTCGTACTTTTCCTCGAAAGCCTTGATGATGTTGCCGTAGTTGGCCCACGTGGGCGGGAGTGCGATGACGTTGAGCTCGCCCTCCTTCTTCGCTGCCTTGACGAGGCCGTCCATCCCACCGAAGTCTTCGGCGGACTTGGCGTCGGCCGCCTTGACCCCCGTGGTCGTGGTGGCGTCGTCGCCCTCGTCCTCGGGTGGCGAGCAGGCGGCCAGCGGGACCGTGATGAGGGCCGCGAGTGCGGTGGCGATGAGTATTCGTGTGCTCTTCATGCGCGTGCCTTCCGGTGAGCAGGACGCGGCGCCGTGGCGGATTGCCACGCAGCGCCGCACGAGTGCAAGGTAACCCCGCCGACCCCCGCGGTCGAGGATCAACGGCCCGTGGCGCGGCCGGGTTGTTGGACGGTGGTCGATTTGGTCGACGAAGTCGAGATCAGCCCCGAGCGGGCGTGCAGATCTCGCGCCCGCGCTATCGCAGCGAGCTGTGCCCGACCCCGTACGACGACCTCGTTCTGGTTCTCCCGAGAAGCCAGGTCCACCAGTGCGAACAGGTCGGCCGCACATGCTCGGTCCACCATGTCATCCCGGGTTGAGGGCATGAAGCCTCAATAGGCGCCCAGCACGGCCTCGGTGAAGATTGGGTGACGCTCGAAGCGGAGCAGGTCGCCGAGGTCCGCGTACGGCGAGAACTCCCACTCGAGGACCGTGGTCACCTCGAGCGTGACGGGTCGACCAGTGCCGCGGCCGCCAAGGTTTGCCGTCAGCGAGCGTCGTCCACCGCGTGCGATGGCACCTCTGGGGTCCCCGCGGAATCGGGAGCGCAGCGAGCGCCCTGTTCGATCGAGGGGGTGTGGGGTGACATGCCGAGGAGCGAAGGCCTGGCAGCAGGTCGCCGTGCACCAGGCACACCCGGCGGTCCTCTTCGAGTTGGTCCTGTGCCTCCGCCGCGACGGCGCGCAGCCCCTCGATGCACTGACTGGTCCAGCTTCTCGGCGTGGAAGTCGACCCAGGTCGGGAGATCGCGCAGCTCGCGTGGCAGGTCGGTGAGGACGAGCCAGCGGTGTGTGAACATCCCGGGTCGCGGCTGGACCATGTGTCCGGGGCGCCCGACGATCTTGCCGAGGTTGGCCCCGACCTGCGCCAGCCGGTCGTGGTCGAGTCCCGGCAGCACCAGGTCGAGGCGCTCGCCGGGAAGGCGCGAGGTGACGAGGAGCCCGGGCACGTCGGCATCCGGGTCCCCACGGCGTACCTCCAGGACCTCTGGCACCGGGAGCTGCCCGTGGACCGGGTCGAGCAAAGCCGCATCGATCTCGGGTGCCAGGGTCCCGCGCCGGGCCGAGCGTTGAGATAGACCCGGACCACGACCTCCTCCTCCGCGGTCTGTGCGAGGAACGTTTCGCCGCTGTCTCCACCGGCGAGTGGGCGCCGGGAGGTGGGGAGCCGTCCACGTCCCCGACCCTGTCACGCGCGGCACTATCCTTCGATGGTGTCTGGAGTCCGCCCCGAGCGACGCCCCGTCGACGAGGCCGAGTCGCTGCGGGCCAACCGTGCCGACTGGGACGCCTACGCCGACGAGTACCAGTCGACGCACGGCGAGTACCTCGGGGACGCCGGGTTCCTGTGGGGCCCCGAGGGAGTGCGTGAGGACGATGTGCATGCCCTCGGCGACGTGGCCGGCAAGGCCGTCCTCGAGATCGGATGCGGCGCTGGACAGTGCTCGCGATGGGTGCTCACCCGTGGCGGCAGACCGATCGGCATCGACGTTGCCAACCGTCAGTTGCAACACAGCCGGCGCATCGACGAGGAGCACGGAGTCGTCGTACCGACGGTGTGCGCCTCCGCGGCACAGCTCCCCTTCGCCGATCGCACCTTCGACGTCGTGTTCTCGGCCTTCGGCGCACTGCAGTTCGTCGCCGACGGCCCGGCCCTGGTGACCGACGTTGCGCGCGTGCTGCGACCGGGCGGTGTCTTCGCCTTCTCGATCACCCACCCGACGCGCTGGATGTTTCCCGACGACCCGGGCGAGGAGGGGCTGGTGGCCTCGCAGTCCTACTGGGACCGCACGCCCTACGTGGAGGTCGACGACGTGACCGGGGCCACGCGGTACGTCGAGCACCACCGGACGCTGGGCGACTGGGTGGGCGCCCTGTCCCGCAACGGGTTCGTGCTCACCGACCTGCACGAGCCGGAGTGGCCGGCGGACAACGACCGCACCTGGGGTGGGTGGAGCCGGGTCCGGGGCATGCTGACGCCGGGCTCGGCCATCTTCGTGACGACGCTCGCGGACGGCAAACCTGGACGGCCGCGGTATTAGGGCGTGTCCCGTGGATGGGTGAGGACCGGGTCGCGGAGCCAGATCCTGATCGAGGCGACGTCGATGGTGCCGCGGTAGACGAAGTCGCGTTTGTCGTAGCGGGTGCCGACCGCGCGGGTGGCGCGGAGCTTGTTGATCGCCCGTTCGACGACGTTGCGGTCCTTGTACGCCTCGCTGTCGAACGCCGGCGGCCGTCCACCTGTGCCGCGGCGATGGCGAGCGGCGATCTGGTCGGTCTTCTCCGGGATCGTTGCCCTGATCCGGCGGCGACGTAGGTGGGCCCGGTTGCCGCGCGAGGAGTAGGCCTTGTCGGCCAAGACGCCGTCGGGTCGAGTACGGGGACGACCTCGACCCGGCCGCGGGACGTGGACCTGGTCCAACACCATCTCGAACACGATGGAGTCGTGGCGCTGCCCAGGGGTCGTCAAGGTCGTGATCGGCCTGCACCTGGAATCGGCGGCGAGGTGGATCTTGGTGCCGAACCCGCCGCGCGATCGACCCAACGCCTCACGATCAACGACTTTCCCCAGCTCAGCTTGGGAATTCGTGTCATTCGATGGTTCCCCCTGTGTCAGCACCCGGCTCCGCAACGACCTCCAGATGCGAGGGCAATGGGTTGGCTTGGGCGCGTTCCAACGCGGTGGCCAACACCTCTGCCGGCACATCGACCGGCGGCCGATGCCGGGCACCAGCGGCGTCTTGATGAGCCCGGATGACCGTGGAGTCGACCGCGACCACCCACTGCTCCTCCTCCAGGTCGCAGCCCCGCTGCAACCCGCTCAGCACCCCAGCCCAGGTGCCCGTCCGCAGACCACCGCCGATGCCGGTTGCAGACCGTCTCGAAGAGCATCTTTGCGCCGGACGGTGTCCACACCGGCCGGTAGACCTCCACGAGCTTGTCCCCCGCGGCACGGTCCAGCGCGTTCTCCTCGCGATCCAGGTCGGAGATCTCGGCACGCGTCTTGGGGTTCGCGAGAGCGGACAGCTGGTCGCGGTCGAGGCCGAAGGTGCGGCCGATCAGCCCGGTCTCATCGGCGTAGATGACCTTAGCCTCGATCCGTGGAGCGGTCGGCCTGGTAGGTCTTGATGCGGCTCGTGCTGGGCGTCGGCGTCCTGGGTCCCGAATTGGGCAGGACTGATCCGCTGGTCTGGCCAGCGTTTCCACTT
>Ga0075530_1000385_pt1 | contig 20728 bp, 9 predicted proteins | sample NGEPerD_2_FD_75101 | JGI IMG/M metagenome (GOLD analysis project Ga0075530, IMG submission 75101) | Arctic peat soil microbial communities from the Barrow Environmental Observatory site, Barrow, Alaska, USA - NGEE PermafrostL1-D | ecosystem: Environmental > Terrestrial > Soil > Wetlands > Peat ... | reverse complement strand
CGCCTTGCCTACGGGTTGCTTGAGATAGGCGAAGGTGTAAATGCGGTTGAGGAATTCCGCCGCATCGGGCCCGCGCACCTCCAGTCCGCCCAGGGTGGACACATCGATCAGCCCGACGTTGTTACGGATGGAAAGCCATTCCTCCCGCACGCACATCTCGCGCCGCTCGCGTGGGCCGTAATACGCCGGGCGCCACCAGAGGCCGACTGGCATCATGGTCGCGCCCGCTTCGAGATGACGGTGGTGCATGGCGGTGAATCGTTCAGGCTCGAAGCCGCGCCCTGCCAGCACACCCAGCTTCTCGGCCGCGAGCGGGGGACGCGCGGTGGTCACGCCGATCTGCGCGACCTTGCGCCGGGTCACGTCGGCGACTATCCGCGCGGTGGCGAGCGCCGAGTGGCGGCCCTGCGAGGGACCCATGCCCACGGTCGAGTAACGCTTGACCAGCTCCAGCTCGGCGTAACCGTCGGCGCAGGCGTTGACGATGTCCGCATAGTGAAGATCTTCGTCCAGGTCGATGAATTCTTTGCCTTTGGGGTGCGGAAACATTGGCCAGGGGAAGTTGATTCCACGCTCGCCCCTGTCGCCTGGCATCTCCGGTTCGGCACCGGCGTATAGTCCCAACGTCCGCGCAGCCTGCCAGCCAGCGTGTTCACCGTCCGCCATCGCGGCGCCGACATCGTACGCGCCGTTGACTGAGCCGCTGACACTTACGTGCTCTGGCAGCCCCCGGATGGAAAAGATCGCGGTCGAATCATCGTACCCGAGTTTTGCGCTCGCCTGGAGCGCGAGTTGATAGCCTGGTGTATAGCCCGGTGACATGCACACGAGATCACAGTCGATGCGATGGTCGATAGGACCGCATTGCCCTTGACTGATGATGGGAGCCAGCGAGACACCGCGCACGTGGCGGTTGCCCGAGGTCGCATGTGCTTCATAAACAGCGTGTCCGGTAATAATGGCAAGACCTCGATCACGCGCCGCCATGGAGAGTGGGCAGGGTGGGGGATGCGCGCGCATATCCACAAGGCTCGCCACCGTCACGCCCGCTTCGGCGAGATCCAGCGCCACGCCGTAGCCATCGCTGTTGCCCGTCAACACCACGGCGCGGAGGCCGGGCCGAACGCCATAAAGTTTCATCAGCCGCTGCGCGCCCGAACCCAGCATGATCCCAGGCAGATCGTTGTTGCGAAACACCGCCGGCTGCTCCATGGAGCCCGTCGCCAGGATTACCTCCCGGGCGCGAATTTTGTACAGACGATTATCGCGGATGATGGGTAGCCAGTTGTCCGCAAACCACGCGTTGCAGAGCGCCTCGGTCATGACCTCGATGCGTGGATCGTGTTCGACGGCGCCGACAAGTTGCGCGCGCAGCTGCGTCCCTTGAACACCTTCCCCATCGAAGCGGGCATAGTTGAGCGAACCGCCCAGTGCGCGTTCCTGTTCGACCAGCAGCACTGCGGCGCCCGCGCGCGCCGCCGCGGCCGCGGCGGCAAGCCCGGCCGGCCCACCGCCGACGACCACCACATCGTAAAAGCCGTAAGCCTTGTCGTAGTAACCGTGCGGGGAATCGGTGCGGACTGACCCTAAGCCCGCGCTGCGTCGCACGATCGGTTCCCACACCCGCTGCCACACGCCTTGTGGACGAAAGAATGCCTTGTAATAAAACCCTACGGGCAGAAACCGGCCCAGGCGCGCGATGATCGCCTGGCGATCGTTTTCGAGGCTGCCGCTGTAGTGCTGACCGCGCACCTCCAGGCCAGGCTCGATCTTGCGTCGGTCGGCGGCGACGTTGGGTTCGTGTTCAAGTTGCACCAGCGGGTCGGCCTCGAAGCCGGCCATGGATCGCACGCCGCGCGGGCGATGGTATTTGAACGAACGTCCCAGTAGCCATACGTCGTGGGCGGCGAGCGCGCTGGCAATGGTGTCCCCGGCGAGTCCCTGGTACGACTTGCCCTCGAAGCGAAACGTGATCGGCCGGTCGCGATCGATCAGCATGCCTGCAGGCGCCGCCATCCGGTTTTGGCCTGAGTTTGCCGTGCTGCTGGTTGACGCCGTCGTATCCCGCCCGGCGTGTTTGTCGCGCGTGGCGATACCGGCCCGAATGCTCATCCGCCGTGGTCCTCCGGCGCCCCGAAGTGCTTGCGCTCGCGGTAAATCTCGCTGGCCGGATAGGTGCGCAGAATCTCGTCGGTCACGGTATCGCGTTCGGCGATGAACCAGTACGACGTCGGCGCGTGGCACCACCATTCTTTCACCACGCCGACCCTGGTAGAGGCCACCCAGACATGCGCGGCCCATTGCGCGTCGTCGGTCTGCCGGGGGTCCGGCATCTCGCCGACCTCGCCTGCCGTGATGAACTCCGAGATGTTGCGCGGGCCGTTGAGCGGGCAGTGCATAATCTTCATGGTCAACGCTTACCTTAGTGACTCGCCGCCGTGGCGCCGGCCTCGTTCGACAGGGCATAGGTGCTGAACCGGTCAAGCCCGAACGGCCGGATGAGGTCAGGCGCCTTGCCGTTGGCGATGGTTTCCGCCATGCGTTTGCCGCACACGGGCGTGGCCTTGAAGCCCCAGGTACCCCAGCCGGCGTCCAGCCAGTAGTTCTGCACCGGGCTCTCGCCCATGATGGGGCTGTAGTCCGGCGTCATGTCGGTGATACCCGCCCACTGGCGCAGCAGCTTGACCTCGCTCAGGAAGGGAAACAGTTCAAGACAATGCGCGATCAGTCCTTCTTTCAGTTCCAGGGTCGAGCGCGTGGAAAAAAGCTCGTAGGGGTCCGAACCGCCACCTATCACCAATTCGCCGCGCGCAGTCTGCGACACATAGCAGTGCAACGCGGCCGAGCTAACCAAGGGGTCGAGAAAGGGCTTGAGCGGCTGCGTTACCATCGCCTGTAGCGGGTACACACGGATTGGCAGCCGAATACCCGCCATCCGCGCCACCACCGCGCTCATCCCGGCCACGGCCTGTACGACATTGCCGCACTGAATGGCGCCGCGGTTGGTCTCGACGCCGGTGGCCCGTCCGTTGGCGCGCTGAATTCCCGTTACCTCGGTGCGCTGGTGAATCTCGACACCCAGTTCCGCCGCGCGCCGCGCATATCCCCAGACCACGGCATCATGCCTCGCCGTGCCGCCGTCCCTGTGCCAAAGGCCGCCGAGGATGGGGTAGCGCGCGTCCTCGTCCATGTTGAGGCAGGGCACGAGTTTCCGGATCTGCTCGCGGTCGACCATCTCGGAGCGCACGCCACAATGCTTGTTCACTTCGGCGCGCAGTCGAAAGGTGCGCAGGCTCGCATCGGTGTGCGCGAGCGTCAACTGGCCGCGCTGCGAAAACATCATGTTGTAGCCCAACTCATTGGAAAGCCGCGTAAACAGATCCACCGATTCCTTGTAGAAGCGAACCGAATCCGGCGTGATGTAGTTCGAGCGAATCACTGTGGTATTGCGCGCGGTATTGCCGCCGCCCAGGTAGCCCTTCTCGAGCACCGCGACGTTGGTGATGCCGTGATAGCGAGCGAGGTGGTAGGCCAGGGCGGCGCCGTGACCGCCGCCGCCGATTATCACCACGTCGTAGGATTTCTTGAGGTCTTTGTCCAGCGGGATGTCGCGCCGCGCCGGATAGCGCTTTGATAGACCGTATTTAAGCAGACCCCAGGGCATGCCTTGCCTCCGTGATAGCTGGCGAAAAATTTAGGTGCATGCTCATGATTGTGTCCTGCCGAGGTGCGCGCGTTAAATCCGGCCCGAAGCTGCGGATGACTTTCCAGCCCCTATTCAAGAAACAGGGGCACGCACACAAGGGACTTGAACAGAACGCACAGGTTGCATCCAACCAGAGCGGCATATGGTCCTTCTATGTGTGAGCCAGACGCTCGACCTCATTATCAGACACGCCGTGCGGTGCGATACCGATTGCTCCGCACGGCCACGAACCCGGTACACGGTATGGTTCCGGCATGAGGCATTCTTGGTGCCCCCCATTCATCCGTCAATCGCCCGTGAGACTTACTCCATAGGGGGTAATCGGCAAGGCACCGGCCGGCACCGCCTGGCTTTGGCCGATGAGTATAGTCGTGCGGCGCGTACCCACATCTTTCTAGCCCTACCACCCTTCGCTCAATGTTGCCGGTTCGTTGGCAGGTACGGGCCTCGCGCCAAGCCCGATGAGATGTGCGTTCGCCGGGCTTTCCAAGGCGAAGACCGGCTTCGCTTCGGCGAGCGCGTCCTTGCACATTTTCTCGATCTTGCCGCCGCACACTGCATGCGCGATGAAAATACGATCCGCGATCGCGGCGACGTATTCGTTGCGGCGCCGCGCAAGCTCGGCGGTTGGGCGATGGATTTTGTCATCGAAAAACGAGAGCAGCAGTAGGCGACCTGCGGCTAACGGAGCGCGCCACTCGGCCGCTAGCCGCATGCGCGCAAGACCTCGGGCCGGGCAGAGCACTATCGGCGCTTTGCCACGCAGCAAGAACGTGAGACATTCCTTTTCCATCGGCGACTGAAAGCCGCCGACAACCGTCATGTTCATGTTGCGCAGGACGCGGACGAGGTCGTAGGTCTTGAGGATAATATCGCCGGGGCAGCGGATGGATGAGAAGATCGCAATGGTATTTTTATCCAAAGACGCGGTGTCGCCCCACGTTGTAATCACTCCAATTTCGACTTCGGCCATGCGCCGCATGAGTGGCGGCGGGCAGTTCGGATCGTCGCGCGACCAGCGGCGCGGGCGGGATTCTTGATTGATGGGGGGATCAGGCGGACTGGTATTGAAATTCACGCAAGCTCGGCTTGGGCACGCGCCTCGACAGGCCGAGAATTTCAATTCCTACCACTTGCTTCTGTTCGTTGAAATCCAGGACGACGCCAGGCGAGACTTCCTCGGACTCGATGATCTTCGAATCATCCAGCCGCAGATAGAGTGCGTCGGCCCTCTCGTCCACAAGCAGCTTCATAGTTTGTCCCTCATCGTCCGATCGAAGTATACGGTAACAACACGCGGCGGCGTAACTTGCGGGTTCAGGATCACGCGCAACACGCGGTTGCCATGCTGCGCAATTCTACCCAGCCGGTGTTCCAGGCTGGCGTCTCTGGAGTCAGGCTCAATCCGCTCCGGCGCGGCTAGAATCCGTTCCAGCCACTCCAACGAAATGTCCCGCTCGTGCAGAATCTCCCGCGCATGTTGCGTCAACTCGTACTTCATTCGTCACGATCATTAGCGCCGCTCAGACCCATGCGGTACTTGATGTCGTAGTTGATGATGAAGTCGAGTTCATCATCGGTGAATCCATAATGCTTGGCTAGTCGCGTATCGATTTCATCGAAATATTGCTTCGCAGTCTTTGGCTTAAATCGTTGGTAACTTACCCTTCCCCCGATCTCATAGCTTCCAGAGCCAACATCTGACGTTTCTTCTAGTCTTCGCTGTATCTTTGTCGCGAGGACGCTGAACGTCGGAAGCCCTTCAGCCACCTCTGCCGGAATCGGAAAATTCCAGAAATCCGACGGATTGAAATCACGGCAGTTGGTTCTCGCTTGGTACATCCAATAATGCAAGCTACTTGTTAGACAGCAGTACGACGTGTCCCGAGTGAGCTGTGACGCAAAGTAAGCAACGTTTTCGCGGGTAGAACTCGCCTTCTTATCTTCGCGCCAAAACTTTGGCGCACTAAGCGTGAAAGGGAACCAGTGACCAACACCAGTGATCTTGTAGTAGATACGATGGCTGTTTGGTTCGCTTGTCATCAGGTGCCCGATACGTGTTGGCATCGCGTCGACCTTTCGAAACGTGCTGATCTCAAGCTCTGATCGGAACTTGGGCACGAAATGAACGGGGAAATCAGCAGGTAAAGTCAGATACGCTAGAGTTTGGAACAAGTGTTTACGCTCTTCCTTGTACCATTTATGGTACCGCGTCGTAGCAGAAATTGATGATCCGCCGGTTCCTTTGCAAGCCAGGATAATTGCGAGACGGCAATGGTGTATCCCATCAAATAGCTTGCTGGGGCGGTCATCATATGTTGAAAAGAATAGTCGTCTGGTGCTAACGCAAAGCATCTGGCGAACGACGGCCATGCGGTGCGTAGAAACGATGGGCGCCTGGACAATGAAACCAAAGCGGCCTCCTACATGCTGCAAATCAAGGGCCCTTTCGACACAAAAAGCGTATAAGTTCCCACATGTTTCTGTAGACAGATTTCGTACTTCATACTCTTGCCTTATTTTGCTGTACTCGATGTACGGTGGATTCCCAATAATCACATCGAACCCGCCGCCGTGCATGATGCCGTAGAACTCGGCGAACCAGTGGAACGGCTGATGGCTGGCGCGCCATTTCTCGTGGTTTTTTGGTTTTTCCGGATCGACGCCGTATTCGCTTGCTAGATACTGATCCAGCTCCGCCCGCAGTTCGTCGAGGCGCTTGCGTAGCTCGACCTTGGACGCGGAAAACGCCTTCGCATCCATGCCGTGCTCGGTCTGCATCTCGCGGAATTTTCGGAACGCGCGATCGGCGATCTCCGCGCGTTCCTCGATGTCTGGCAGCGCGAGTTGCTTGACCAGGTCGTTACTCACCGCCCGCCGGACTTCGTCTAATGACGTAAATCCCACCAGCGTATTACCGGCGCGGATATTGAAATCGATATCCGGCAGCGGTTCGATCTGATCGTAACGCTCCAGTTGCGCGACAAGCTTTAAGAACAGGCGCAGCTTGCAGATCTCCACCGCCTCTTCCATGATGTCCACGCCGTAGAGGTTGTCGATTACGATAGCCTTGAGCACGAAATAAGGTTCGCTCGCGTGATTGTCGATCCGCGCGAGCACCTTGCGAAAATCGCTCATCGTCTCCGGATGGTGTTTGCGCCCGGAACGTTCGAGGTCATCGATAAAGCCGCGCATGGCCTCCAGACAGGCAACATAAAGCGGCTCCAGGATATTGAGCGCGGCGAACAGAAAAGCGCCCGAGCCGCAGGTGGGATCGAGCACCGAAATATTATTCAGAGCTTTCCAGAATGCGCGCACCAGTTCCGGGCCTTCGCTTTGCCGGATGACGTCACGCGCGAACTTCTCGATATCCAGATTGTAGGTAATCAGATCGTTGATCGATTGAACCTTGCCCGCGGCGAGGTTGGCGCGGATCTCCTCATAGCGTTGACGGCGCGCGACGTGCTCGCGCCAGATCTCGGTCGGCAGCGCGTATGCGCCAGGCGCGGATTTGTTCCAGCCGCTGCGCTTCGGTACATCGTCGATGCCCGCGGCGATCTCCGCGGGCAACTCCAGTCTATAATCGAGTTCGCGCTTGCCGTGAATGTCGTAGGTCACGCCGTGGCGCACGGCCTCGTAGAAATACCGGTCGGGATCATCCTTGAGCAACCGCCATACGCCGCCCTCCCGCTTGAAGGCAATCGGGCATTCTTTTTTCGCGGCGTCGAACAGGAAAGGAATGATGGTGTTGCGGCCGATGTATCCGGTGATGTCCTCCTTGGTGTAATACGCGCCCATCTGCTTCTGATTGATGTATTTCTCGAAGATGTAACCGAGCACGTCAGGGTTGATCTCGGTGTCCTTGCGTAGCGGCCGGTCGTCCAGGTGCCATTGATACTGATCGAAGAAAACAAAGATGCGCTGGAAGGCTTCGTCGGGAATGTGAATCTCGCTGTTGTCGCGCTCCAGGTCGTGCACGTCGAACAGACCGCCGTTGAGATAAGGAACCCGACCCAGTAGATCGTTGAGTTCGGGATCGCGTACCTGTTGTCCCAGGCCCTCGTGAAAAAGCCTCAGGAGAAAGCGCCGATAGAAGCTGTGAAATCGACCTCCGCCTTGTGCCTCGCGCATGCGCCGCAGGCGGTTCTGAAGATAATTCGTGTCGCCGTCCAGAAAGCCGCGTTTCTGGATGAAGTAGACGAACATCATCCGGTTCAGCATCAGCGACGCATACCATTCGCCGTCAGCCAGGCTTTGAATGCCTTCGATAAAATCCAGGAAGGCTTGGTGCTCCGTCTTGAAGCGCTCATAGAATCTTTTGGTGATCCGTTCCACGTCGAACGCGGCGCGCACTCTACCGGACGCCTCGACGATGGTGGCGTCTTCCTCCTCTTCCAGGGTAAAGCGCAGGCGATCGAGCTTCTGAATCAGCGACTCGCCGCTGTGATCGCGATGATGGATGTGTTGTCGGCACCGATCCGGCTGCCCCGGCTCGCGCTTGACCCATTGCCAGTACTGGGCGGTGCGGTCTGTATCCGTATAGACAATCAGGTGTTCGCGCACCAGCTTGGCCACGGCCTTTTCAATCTTCTGGCGTGTGGGGTGATCCGGAAAACCTTCGTCGGACCGCGCTTGGTGGAAATAGACGACCAGTCCGCGCTTGTGCGCCATGGCATGCAGCGGATAACGCTGGCCTACGATCGTAATCTCGATGTCCTTACCGCCGCGGTCCCAACCCAGTTCTTCGATAAACAGGCTCGCGAAATCAAAGTCGCGGAGCAGCTTGCGCGCGCGTGCCCTGTCGATTTCTCCCACTTGCTTGCGGCTCTCTTATGAAACCGGGCGCTTTATACGTAGCTTCTCGTCAAGCTTGATTTTCATAAAGCGAGGGCACGCTCGGCAGCGGCATATCTTCCTCCGTGGAGATCGCGGCAAAGGCGATCACGGCGCGCACCGCCCTTCGGTAAGCGTCGGAAAATCGCTGAGGATTTCCTCGATTTGCGGGCTCGCGGATGATGTGACTTTGGTAGTCCATTGCCTTCTACTCCCGGCTAAGTTTGATGTCCGCGCAACCCTTCAATGCGCGCGCTGGTATTCTAGCCTTTTCGCTCAGTCAGCCCCAGTGAGCAGATAATCCGCGGTTCCTGGCGCTCGTCTTCGTCGTGGATGATGCAGAGCCGATCCTCTTCGCGAAGCGCGATGACCAGTTCCGCCAGGGCCTCGTCGGAGATGCCACTGCGCAACTGGCGATTCAGCGTGTCGATCGCGGCCTGCCGTAGCGGATAACGGTACAGATCGTCGATCGCGCGGCGCAGAGGTTTCGTATCAAACAACGTGTTCGCGACCGTCTGCGCATAGCGCATCAGCCGCTCGTAGGCCCTGAACCGGGCGCCCGAGGGCCGACCAAGCTGACCGCCGACCTGCCTTTCCTCGTGCGCAATGTGCCCGGCCGCCGTGCTCACGAGTGCATGATGGCTCTCAAGCCGCGGAAGGGCGGCGGTATCGGGCGCGCACGCGGCCGCGCGCAGAATCTCGAATTGGCTCTCCGTGACACTGTTGCCCGCGCGGTCGACCCAACTCAGCGCGTCATGTCCTTGCGCGGTACGCAAGTAGACGAGAACGCCATCTGGACGAACTTGCGTCGGCTCGTAGGCCCTGGCTGAATAAACGACCGGCGGCAGGTCTTCGATCTTGCGTCTCAGGCCAGGATCGGCGGTTACGGCATTTTTCCAGATCTGATACGCATAGGACGCGAGATCGACCTCGGCATCGTCATCGCCGTCGAGGATGCCAGATTTCTCGTTGTACAGATCGAGCACGCTTTGCTGGTCTTCGTCCTCGAAGAATGCCTCGTCGGTTCCAACCACCTCAGCATTATCGCGCAGGCGTGAACGCACGCGCGCCCGCAGCCTCAGCAGTCGCTCGATGCCTTCCGCGGGGAGGAACGAATAACAGCAGACTTCATGCGCTTGCTGCCCGATGCGGTCAATCCGACCCGCGCGCTGGATCAGGCGGATGATCGCCCAGGGCAGATCGTAGTTCACGACAACGGCGCAATCCTGGAGATTCTGTCCTTCGCTCAACACGTCGGTAGCGACCAGGATTCGCAACTGATCTTCGGACGCGGTGCGGTCAGTCCGGCCATTGCTCACGGGGCTGAATCGCCAGGCCAAAGCCGTGGGATCTTCGGAATTGCCGGTGGCCGCGGCAATCTTATGGATGCCGGATGCGCGAAGCTGAGTTACGAGGTAGCGCACTGTGTCGGCAAACTGCGTAAAAACGAGCACCTTCTTGTCAGGATAGTTCTCGGCAAGCAAGTTACGCAGCGCCTTGAGCTTGGCATCTTCGGCGGCATTCCATAAGCCGAAGCCGGCCAACAGATTTCGCAGCACGGTAGCGTCCGACCGCAGGTCTTGCGCCAGATTATCGATAAAGTGATGCGCGCCTAACCAGCGGAATCTCTTTTTGTATTGGCTCGCGTATCGCGCGTAGATTTCGGTGGCTCGCTGCTGAAACTCCTCTTCCGTTCGAAGCCCAACGCCGATGTTTGGCTCCACATTCCCGACTTCCGACTCGCCCTCGAAGATGTCGCTGGTGGCGGCATCGGCGTCTTCGTCGAAAGACTGCGAATCGAGCAGGCCCGCATCCGTGGTGCCGATCGGCACCACGGATGCGGGCCTGCTCGATTCGCAGTCTTTCGACGAAGACGCCGATGCCGCCACCAGCGACATCTTCGAGGGCGAGTCGGAAGTCGGGAATGTGGAGCCAAACATCGGCGTTGGGCTTCGAACGGAAGAGGAGTTTCAGCAGCGAGCCACCGAAATCTACGCGCGATACGCGAGCCAATACAAAAAGAGATTCCGCTGGTTAGGCGCGCATCACTTTATCGATAATCTGGCGCAAGACCTGCGGTCGGACGCTACCGTGCTGCGAAATCTGTTGGCCGGCTTCGGCTTATGGAATGCCGCCGAAGATGCCAAGCTCAAGGCGCTGCGTAACTTGCTTGCCGAGAACTATCCTGACAAGAAGGTGCTCGTTTTTACGCAGTTTGCCGACACAGTGCGCTACCTCGTAACTCAGCTTCGCGCATCCGGCATCCATAAGATTGCCGCGGCCACCGGCAATTCCGAAGATCCCACGGCTTTGGCCTGGCGATTCAGCCCCGTGAGCAATGGCCGGACTGACCGCACCGCGTCCGAAGATCAGTTGCGAATCCTGGTCGCTACCGACGTGTTGAGCGAAGGACAGAATCTCCAGGATTGCGCCGTTGTCGTGAACTACGATCTGCCCTGGGCGATCATCCGCCTGATCCAGCGCGCGGGTCGGATTGACCGCATCGGGCAGCAAGCGCATGAAGTCTGCTGTTATTCGTTCCTCCCCGCGGAAGGCATCGAGCGACTGCTGAGGCTGCGGGCGCGCGTGCGTTCACGCCTGCGCGATAATGCTGAGGTGGTTGGAACCGACGAGGCATTCTTCGAGGACGAAGACCAGCAAAGCGTGCTCGATCTGTACAACGAGAAATCTGGCATCCTCGACGGCGATGACGATGCCGAGGTCGATCTCGCGTCCTATGCGTATCAGATCTGGAAAAATGCCGTAACCGCCGATCCTGGCCTGAGACGCAAGATCGAAGACCTGCCGCCGGTCGTTTATTCAGCCAGGGCCTACGAGCCGACGCAAGTTCGTCCAGATGGCGTTCTCGTCTACTTGCGTACCGCGCAAGGACATGACGCGCTGAGTTGGGTCGACCGCGCGGGCAACAGTGTCACGGAGAGCCAATTCGAGATTCTGCGCGCGGCCGCGTGCGCGCCCGATACCGCCGCCCTTCCGCGGCTTGAGAGCCATCATGCACTCGTGAGCACGGCGGCCGGGCACATTGCGCACGAGGAAAGGCAGGTCGGCGGTCAGCTTGGTCGGCCCTCGGGCGCCCGGTTCAGGGCCTACGAGCGGCTGATGCGCTATGCGCAGACGGTCGCGAACACGTTGTTTGATACGAAACCTCTGCGCCGCGCGATCGACGATCTGTACCGTTATCCGCTACGGCAGGCCGCGATCGACACGCTGAATCGCCAGTTGCGCAGTGGCATCTCCGACGAGGCCCTGGCGGAACTGGTCATCGCGCTTCGCGAAGAGGATCGGCTCTGCATCATCCACGACGAAGACGAGCGCCAGGAACCGCGGATTATCTGCTCACTGGGGCTGACTGAGCGAAAAGGCTAGAATACCAGCGCGCGCATTGAAGGGTTGCGCGGACATCAAACTTAGCCGGGAGTAGAAGGCAATGGACTACCAAAGTCACATCATCCGCGAGCCCGCAAATCGAGGAAATCCTCAGCGATTTTCCGACGCTTACCGAAGGGCGGTGCGCGCCGTGATCGCCTTTGCCGCGATCTCCACGGAGGAAGATATGCCGCTGCCGAGCGTGCCCTCGCTTTATGAAAATCAAGCTTGACGAGAAGCTACGTATAAAGCGCCCGGTTTCATAAGAGAGCCGCAAGCAAGTGGGAGAAATCGACAGGGCACGCGCGCGCAAGCTGCTCCGCGACTTTGATTTCGCGAGCCTGTTTATCGAAGAACTGGGTTGGGACCGCGGCGGTAAGGACATCGAGATTACGATCGTAGGCCAGCGTTATCCGCTGCATGCCATGGCGCACAAGCGCGGACTGGTCGTCTATTTCCACCAAGCGCGGTCCGACGAAGGTTTTCCGGATCACCCCACACGCCAGAAGATTGAAAAGGCCGTGGCCAAGCTGGTGCGCGAACACCTGATTGTCTATACGGATACAGACCGCACCGCCCAGTACTGGCAATGGGTCAAGCGCGAGCCGGGGCAGCCGGATCGGTGCCGACAACACATCCATCATCGCGATCACAGCGGCGAGTCGCTGATTCAGAAGCTCGATCGCCTGCGCTTTACCCTGGAAGAGGAGGAAGACGCCACCATCGTCGAGGCGTCCGGTAGAGTGCGCGCCGCGTTCGACGTGGAACGGATCACCAAAAGATTCTATGAGCGCTTCAAGACGGAGCACCAAGCCTTCCTGGATTTTATCGAAGGCATTCAAAGCCTGGCTGACGGCGAATGGTATGCGTCGCTGATGCTGAACCGGATGATGTTCGTCTACTTCATCCAGAAACGCGGCTTTCTGGACGGCGACACGAATTATCTTCAGAACCGCCTGCGGCGCATGCGCGAGGCACAAGGCGGAGGTCGATTTCACAGCTTCTATCGGCGCTTTCTCCTGAGGCTTTTTCACGAGGGCCTGGGACAACAGGTACGCGATCCCGAACTCAACGATCTACTGGGTCGGGTTCCTTATCTCAACGGCGGTCTGTTCGACGTGCACGACCTGGAGCGCGACAACAGCGAGATTCACATTCCCGACGAAGCCTTCCAGCGCATCTTTGTTTTCTTCGATCAGTATCAATGGCACCTGGACGACCGGCCGCTACGCAAGGACACCGAGATCAACCCTGACGTGCTCGGTTACATCTTCGAGAAATACATCAATCAGAAGCAGATGGGCGCGTATTACACCAAGGAGGACATCACCGGATACATCGGCCGCAACACCATCATTCCTTTCCTGTTCGACGCCGCGAAAAAAGAATGCCCGATTGCCTTCAAGCGGGAGGGCGGCGTATGGCGGTTGCTCAAGGATGATCCCGACCGGTATTTCTACGAGGCCGTGCGCCACGGCGTGACCTACGACATTCACGGCAAGCGCGAACTCGATTATAGACTGGAGTTGCCCGCGGAGATCGCCGCGGGCATCGACGATGTACCGAAGCGCAGCGGCTGGAACAAATCCGCGCCTGGCGCATACGCGCTGCCGACCGAGATCTGGCGCGAGCACGTCGCGCGCCGTCAACGCTATGAGGAGATCCGCGCCAACCTCGCCGCGGGCAAGGTTCAATCGATCAACGATCTGATTACCTACAATCTGGATATCGAGAAGTTCGCGCGTGACGTCATCCGGCAAAGCGAAGGCCCGGAACTGGTGCGCGCATTCTGGAAAGCTCTGAATAATATTTCGGTGCTCGATCCCACCTGCGGCTCGGGCGCTTTTCTGTTCGCCGCGCTCAATATCCTGGAGCCGCTTTATGTTGCCTGTCTGGAGGCCATGCGCGGCTTTATCGATGACCTCGAACGTTCCGGGCGCAAACACCATCCGGAGACGATGAGCGATTTTCGCAAGGTGCTCGCGCGGATCGACAATCACGCGAGCGAACCTTATTTCGTGCTCAAGGCTATCGTAATCGACAACCTCTACGGCGTGGACATCATGGAAGAGGCGGTGGAGATCTGCAAGCTGCGCCTGTTCTTAAAGCTTGTCGCGCAACTGGAGCGTTACGATCAGATCGAACCGCTGCCGGATATCGATTTCAATATCCGCGCCGGTAATACGCTGGTGGGATTTACGTCATTAGACGAAGTCCGGCGGGCGGTGAGTAACGACCTGGTCAAGCAACTCGCGCTGCCAGACATCGAGGAACGCGCGGAGATCGCCGATCGCGCGTTCCGAAAATTCCGCGAGATGCAGACCGAGCACGGCATGGATGCGAAGGCGTTTTCCGCGTCCAAGGTCGAGCTACGCAAGCGCCTCGACGAACTGCGGGCGGAGCTGGATCAGTATCTAGCAAGCGAATACGGCGTCGATCCGGAAAAACCAAAAAACCACGAGAAATGGCGCGCCAGCCATCAGCCGTTCCACTGGTTCGCCGAGTTCTACGGCATCATGCACGGCGGCGGGTTCGATGTGATTATTGGGAATCCACCGTACATCGAGTACAGCAAAATAAGGCAAGAGTATGAAGTACGAAATCTGTCTACAGAAACATGTGGGAACTTATACGCTTTTTGTGTCGAAAGGGCCCTTGATTTGCAGCATGTAGGAGGCCGCTTTGGTTTCATTGTCCAGGCGCCCATCGTTTCTACGCACCGCATGGCCGTCGTTCGCCAGATGCTTTGCGTTAGCACCAGACGACTATTCTTTTCAACATATGATGACCGCCCCAGCAAGCTATTTGATGGGATACACCATTGCCGTCTCGCAATTATCCTGGCTTGCAAAGGAACCGGCGGATCATCAATTTCTGCTACGACGCGGTACCATAAATGGTACAAGGAAGAGCGTAAACACTTGTTCCAAACTCTAGCGTATCTGACTTTACCTGCTGATTTCCCCGTTCATTTCGTGCCCAAGTTCCGATCAGAGCTTGAGATCAGCACGTTTCGAAAGGTCGACGCGATGCCAACACGTATCGGGCACCTGATGACAAGCGAACCAAACAGCCATCGTATCTACTACAAGATCACTGGTGTTGGTCACTGGTTCCCTTTCACGCTTAGTGCGCCAAAGTTTTGGCGCGAAGATAAGAAGGCGAGTTCTACCCGCGAAAACGTTGCTTACTTTGCGTCACAGCTCACTCGGGACACGTCGTACTGCTGTCTAACAAGTAGCTTGCATTATTGGATGTACCAAGCGAGAACCAACTGCCGTGATTTCAATCCGTCGGATTTCTGGAATTTTCCGATTCCGGCAGAGGTGGCTGAAGGGCTTCCGACGTTCAGCGTCCTCGCGACAAAGATACAGCGAAGACTAGAAGAAACGTCAGATGTTGGCTCTGGAAGCTATGAGATCGGGGGAAGGGTAAGTTACCAACGATTTAAGCCAAAGACTGCGAAGCAATATTTCGATGAAATCGATACGCGACTAGCCAAGCATTATGGATTCACCGATGATGAACTCGACTTCATCATCAACTACGACATCAAGTACCGCATGGGTCTGAGCGGCGCTAATGATCGTGACGAATGAAGTACGAGTTGACGCAACATGCGCGGGAGATTCTGCACGAGCGGGACATTTCGTTGGAGTGGCTGGAACGGATTCTAGCCGCGCCGGAGCGGATTGAGCCTGACTCCAGAGACGCCAGCCTGGAACACCGGCTGGGTAGAATTGCGCAGCATGGCAACCGCGTGTTGCGCGTGATCCTGAACCCGCAAGTTACGCCGCCGCGTGTTGTTACCGTATACTTCGATCGGACGATGAGGGACAAACTATGAAGCTGCTTGTGGACGAGAGGGCCGACGCACTCTATCTGCGGCTGGATGATTCGAAGATCATCGAGTCCGAGGAAGTCTCGCCTGGCGTCGTCCTGGATTTCAACGAACAGAAGCAAGTGGTAGGAATTGAAATTCTCGGCCTGTCGAGGCGCGTGCCCAAGCCGAGCTTGCGTGAATTTCAATACCAGTCCGCCTGATCCCCCCATCAATCAAGAATCCCGCCCGCGCCGCTGGTCGCGCGACGATCCGAACTGCCCGCCGCCACTCATGCGGCGCATGGCCGAAGTCGAAATTGGAGTGATTACAACGTGGGGCGACACCGCGTCTTTGGATAAAAATACCATTGCGATCTTCTCATCCATCCGCTGCCCCGGCGATATTATCCTCAAGACCTACGACCTCGTCCGCGTCCTGCGCAACATGAACATGACGGTTGTCGGCGGCTTTCAGTCGCCGATGGAAAAGGAATGTCTCACGTTCTTGCTGCGTGGCAAAGCGCCGATAGTGCTCTGCCCGGCCCGAGGTCTTGCGCGCATGCGGCTAGCGGCCGAGTGGCGCGCTCCGTTAGCCGCAGGTCGCCTACTGCTGCTCTCGTTTTTCGATGACAAAATCCATCGCCCAACCGCCGAGCTTGCGCGGCGCCGCAACGAATACGTCGCCGCGATCGCGGATCGTATTTTCATCGCGCATGCAGTGTGCGGCGGCAAGATCGAGAAAATGTGCAAGGACGCGCTCGCCGAAGCGAAGCCGGTCTTCGCCTTGGAAAGCCCGGCGAACGCACATCTCATCGGGCTTGGCGCGAGGCCCGTACCTGCCAACGAACCGGCAACATTGAGCGAAGGGTGGTAGGGCTAGAAAGATGTGGGTACGCGCCGCACGACTATACTCATCGGCCAAAGCCAGGCGGTGCCGGCCGGTGCCTTGCCGATTACCCCCTATGGAGTAAGTCTCACGGGCGATTGACGGATGAATGGGGGGCACCAAGAATGCCTCATGCCGGAACCATACCGTGTACCGGGTTCGTGGCCGTGCGGAGCAATCGGTATCGCACCGCACGGCGTGTCTGATAATGAGGTCGAGCGTCTGGCTCACACATAGAAGGACCATATGCCGCTCTGGTTGGATGCAACCTGTGCGTTCTGTTCAAGTCCCTTGTGTGCGTGCCCCTGTTTCTTGAATAGGGGCTGGAAAGTCATCCGCAGCTTCGGGCCGGATTTAACGCGCGCACCTCGGCAGGACACAATCATGAGCATGCACCTAAATTTTTCGCCAGCTATCACGGAGGCAAGGCATGCCCTGGGGTCTGCTTAAATACGGTCTATCAAAGCGCTATCCGGCGCGGCGCGACATCCCGCTGGACAAAGACCTCAAGAAATCCTACGACGTGGTGATAATCGGCGGCGGCGGTCACGGCGCCGCCCTGGCCTACCACCTCGCTCGCTATCACGGCATCACCAACGTCGCGGTGCTCGAGAAGGGCTACCTGGGCGGCGGCAATACCGCGCGCAATACCACAGTGATTCGCTCGAACTACATCACGCCGGATTCGGTTCGCTTCTACAAGGAATCGGTGGATCTGTTTACGCGGCTTTCCAATGAGTTGGGCTACAACATGATGTTTTCGCAGCGCGGCCAGTTGACGCTCGCGCACACCGATGCGAGCCTGCGCACCTTTCGACTGCGCGCCGAAGTGAACAAGCATTGTGGCGTGCGCTCCGAGATGGTCGACCGCGAGCAGATCCGGAAACTCGTGCCCTGCCTCAACATGGACGAGGACGCGCGCTACCCCATCCTCGGCGGCCTTTGGCACAGGGACGGCGGCACGGCGAGGCATGATGCCGTGGTCTGGGGATATGCGCGGCGCGCGGCGGAACTGGGTGTCGAGATTCACCAGCGCACCGAGGTAACGGGAATTCAGCGCGCCAACGGACGGGCCACCGGCGTCGAGACCAACCGCGGCGCCATTCAGTGCGGCAATGTCGTACAGGCCGTGGCCGGGATGAGCGCGGTGGTGGCGCGGATGGCGGGTATTCGGCTGCCAATCCGTGTGTACCCGCTACAGGCGATGGTAACGCAGCCGCTCAAGCCCTTTCTCGACCCCTTGGTTAGCTCGGCCGCGTTGCACTGCTATGTGTCGCAGACTGCGCGCGGCGAATTGGTGATAGGTGGCGGTTCGGACCCCTACGAGCTTTTTTCCACGCGCTCGACCCTGGAACTGAAAGAAGGACTGATCGCGCATTGTCTTGAACTGTTTCCCTTCCTGAGCGAGGTCAAGCTGCTGCGCCAGTGGGCGGGTATCACCGACATGACGCCGGACTACAGCCCCATCATGGGCGAGAGCCCGGTGCAGAACTACTGGCTGGACGCCGGCTGGGGTACCTGGGGCTTCAAGGCCACGCCCGTGTGCGGCAAACGCATGGCGGAAACCATCGCCAACGGCAAGGCGCCTGACCTCATCCGGCCGTTCGGGCTTGACCGGTTCAGCACCTATGCCCTGTCGAACGAGGCCGGCGCCACGGCGGCGAGTCACTAAGGTAAGCGTTGACCATGAAGATTATGCACTGCCCGCTCAACGGCCCGCGCAACATCTCGGAGTTCATCACGGCAGGCGAGGTCGGCGAGATGCCGGACCCCCGGCAGACCGACGACGCGCAATGGGCCGCGCATGTCTGGGTGGCCTCTACCAGGGTCGGCGTGGTGAAAGAATGGTGGTGCCACGCGCCGACGTCGTACTGGTTCATCGCCGAACGCGATACCGTGACCGACGAGATTCTGCGCACCTATCCGGCCAGCGAGATTTACCGCGAGCGCAAGCACTTCGGGGCGCCGGAGGACCACGGCGGATGAGCATTCGGGCCGGTATCGCCACGCGCGACAAACACGCCGGGCGGGATACGACGGCGTCAACCAGCAGCACGGCAAACTCAGGCCAAAACCGGATGGCGGCGCCTGCAGGCATGCTGATCGATCGCGACCGGCCGATCACGTTTCGCTTCGAGGGCAAGTCGTACCAGGGACTCGCCGGGGACACCATTGCCAGCGCGCTCGCCGCCCACGACGTATGGCTACTGGGACGTTCGTTCAAATACCATCGCCCGCGCGGCGTGCGATCCATGGCCGGCTTCGAGGCCGACCCGCTGGTGCAACTTGAACACGAACCCAACGTCGCCGCCGACCGACGCAAGATCGAGCCTGGCCTGGAGGTGCGCGGTCAGCACTACAGCGGCAGCCTCGAAAACGATCGCCAGGCGATCATCGCGCGCCTGGGCCGGTTTCTGCCCGTAGGGTTTTATTACAAGGCATTCTTTCGTCCACAAGGCGTGTGGCAGCGGGTGTGGGAACCGATCGTGCGACGCAGCGCGGGCTTAGGGTCAGTCCGCACCGATTCCCCGCACGGTTACTACGACAAGGCTTACGGCTTTTACGATGTGGTGGTCGTCGGCGGTGGGCCGGCCGGGCTTGCCGCCGCGGCCGCGGCGGCGCGCGCGGGCGCCGCAGTGCTGCTGGTCGAACAGGAACGCGCACTGGGCGGTTCGCTCAACTATGCCCGCTTCGATGGGGAAGGTGTTCAAGGGACGCAGCTGCGCGCGCAACTTGTCGGCGCCGTCGAACACGATCCACGCATCGAGGTCATGACCGAGGCGCTCTGCAACGCGTGGTTTGCGGACAACTGGCTACCCATCATCCGCGATAATCGTCTGTACAAAATTCGCGCCCGGGAGGTAATCCTGGCGACGGGCTCCATGGAGCAGCCGGCGGTGTTTCGCAACAACGATCTGCCTGGGATCATGCTGGGTTCGGGCGCGCAGCGGCTGATGAAACTTTATGGCGTTCGGCCCGGCCTCCGCGCCGTGGTGTTGACGGGCAACAGCGATGGCTACGGCGTGGCGCTGGATCTCGCCGAAGCGGGCGTGACGGTGGCGAGCCTTGTGGATATGCGCGCGCATCCCCCACCCTGCCCACTCTCCATGGCGGCGCGTGATCGAGGTCTTGCCATTATTACCGGACACGCTGTTTATGAAGCACATGCGACCTCGGGCAACCGCCACGTGCGCGGTGTCTCGCTGGCTCCCATCATCAGTCAAGGGCAATGCGGTCCTATCGACCATCGCATCGACTGTGATCTCGTGTGCATGTCACCGGGCTATACACCAGGCTATCAACTCGCGCTCCAGGCGAGCGCAAAACTCGGGTACGATGATTCGACCGCGATCTTTTCCATCCGGGGGCTGCCAGAGCACGTAAGTGTCAGCGGCTCAGTCAACGGCGCGTACGATGTCGGCGCCGCGATGGCGGACGGTGAACACGCTGGCTGGCAGGCTGCGCGGACGTTGGGACTATACGCCGGTGCCGAACCGGAGATGCCAGGCGACAGGGGCGAGCGTGGAATCAACTTCCCCTGGCCAATGTTTCCGCACCCCAAAGGCAAAGAATTCATCGACCTGGACGAAGATCTTCACTATGCGGACATCGTCAACGCCTGCGCCGACGGTTACGCCGAGCTGGAGCTGGTCAAGCGTTACTCGACCGTGGGCATGGGTCCCTCGCAGGGCCGCCACTCGGCGCTCGCCACCGCGCGGATAGTCGCCGACGTGACCCGGCGCAAGGTCGCGCAGATCGGCGTGACCACCGCGCGTCCCCCGCTCGCGGCCGAGAAGCTGGGTGTGCTGGCAGGGCGCGGCTTCGAGCCTGAACGATTCACCGCCATGCACCACCGTCATCTCGAAGCGGGCGCGACCATGATGCCAGTCGGCCTCTGGTGGCGCCCGGCGTATTACGGCCCACGCGAGCGGCGCGAGATGTGCGTGCGGGAGGAATGGCTTTCCATCCGTAACAACGTCGGGCTGATCGATGTGTCCACCCTGGGCGGACTGGAGGTGCGCGGGCCCGATGCGGCGGAATTCCTCAACCGCATTTACACCTTCGCCTATCTCAAGCAACCCGTAGGCAAGGCG
>Ga0075530_1000383_pt1 | contig 20750 bp, 19 predicted proteins | sample NGEPerD_2_FD_75101 | JGI IMG/M metagenome (GOLD analysis project Ga0075530, IMG submission 75101) | Arctic peat soil microbial communities from the Barrow Environmental Observatory site, Barrow, Alaska, USA - NGEE PermafrostL1-D | ecosystem: Environmental > Terrestrial > Soil > Wetlands > Peat ... | reverse complement strand
TGCCCGGCGGCGTGATCGACGTCGCGGCGGGTGTGCTCGTTGGCGGGCGCGACGTAGACGTGCAGGACTGCGGGGATGTTGTGGTTGAAGACGGTCCGGACGAAGCGCGACCCCGTCCCCAAGGTGCCCCGCTCGCCCAGCAGGTAGACGACCTGTTCAGTCTCCGACGAGCTACGCACTGGCGTCGCGGTCAGAACCACCGCCCCGGTTAGATCCATGAAGGCATCAACCACCTCTGCGCCGTGGGGAAGCGAGACGAGCTGGGCCTGCAAGTGCTCGCCGTCAAACGGGATGTCGTACGTCTCTACATGCGCAGTCATAACCCCACTTTGCCGCGGCCCGCGCGCAAGGTCGACCCCCCTTTGCTGGTGGCGTTCTCACCGCACGCAGGGGAAGTTGGGGAAACTCGGGGGGACTGAACCGGCAGCACCGCGTAGAGGAGGCGTGCGGTTCACCGTAGGCGAGGTGGCTGGGGGCCTGTCCGGCTTTGGCGAGTGCGTCACTGTGGGTGCACAGGCGGTGGAAAGACGCGGCTCCGCTTCGACCCGATTGCCACTGGCCCAGTCGACGTCGGGAGGCGCGACCTTTCCCACAGGCCGAACCGCTTGCGGCAATACCGCAGTTCAACGCGGTTCCGCGCAAGCACGCGTCCCGCAAGAGCCGTCCGGTGAAGCGCCCGGGGAAGGGATGTCTACCGGCCCTGTCGCCATCGGCAGGGGCCCCGATCCACTTGGGACCGTCACGCTGGGGCCAGTTCGGGTTGACATACTAGATCGACGTCTCGCGTCAGCGACACATATGTCGGCATAACCCGAGACGCGGCACAACAGATACCCAGGACCGCCAGCCCGAGCAGGTAGAGCGACGCGGCCGCCCTGACGTACCTCACCCGACGTCGCCGCGACCGGCTTCCTCGTCAGCTGCGTCGACTTCCCGAAGCCGGAGCCAACCGTGCCGGGTCAGCGCGCGCCGCGCGTCAGGGGTCTCGCTCGCGGGCTCCACGAGCAGGCGGACGACGGAGTCACTGGGGACAGTCACCTCGACGTCCTCGCTCCCGGTGAAGCCGATCCGCGCGGCGCACCGATGAACTCCCGGGGCGACCCTGAGACCCATCGTGCCTCCGTGGGGAAGTGTCCCGACTTTCTCGCCGTCGACCTTGATCTGGTAGGAACGCAACGCGTCCTGGAGGGTCTCCCCGCGCACGAACACCAGGTTGTCCGCAGGCGAGGTGCCGAGGTTCGTCGGCGGGTTCCGCACCATCCCTCGCACACGGAGGAGGCCAACGATGCTGGCCGCGACGAACAGCAACCCCAACGCGGTGCCGATACCGGTCAGGAAGGTCAACCCGTCGCCGGCCACTGCGAGCGCCACCATCACGGCGGTGAACACGACTCCGAACAGCCCGGTCTTCAGCAACGGCCCTCGTGCCTCTTCGGGTCTCATGAGCACTGTTTGCCCCCGGCGCACACCGCCAAACGCGGCTGTGATGTCAGCAGGCCGAAGAGAGGTCGGAGGACTGGTTGGCGGCGTACCCCTGCTTGAGGCTGCCGATCGAGCCACCAGTGGTGCCGGTCGTCGCCGGGGCGGTGGCCGACCCCTTCCTGGTGGACTTCGGTTTCAAGACCTTGCCCTCGGCCCGGTCGATCGCCTTCTTCACCGCAGCGTGGATCTTGTCGATGTCGGGGTTGCCGGTCGAGATCATCGGCGGGACGAAGGAGACGGTGCGGACCGGCCGTCCACGTGCCTTCAGTGCCAGCTCCATGAAACGGTCGACCTCGCTCTGGGGCAGGTCGGTGGTGATCAGGGCCTCGCTCGCCTTGGCGATCTTCTCGAAGTTCAGCAACACCGTCTGGGGGCTGAGCTGATGCAGCATCGCGTTCATCACGCACTTCTGGCGGGCCATCCGCGAGTAGTCGTCGGCCTCGACTCGCGAGCGGGCGAACCAGAGTGTCTCGAAACCGTTCAGCTTGCGCTTGCCGGGCTTGATGTGGCCGGTGACCTTCGAGCCGATGCCACCGATCGGGATGGGGTCGCGCACGTTCAGGGTGACGCCGCCCACAGCGTCGACCAGCTTCTTGAAGCCCTGCAGGTTGACCATGGCGTAGTAGTTGATCTTGAGACCGGTGATGCCCTCGACACCTTCCTTGGTCGCCTCGACACCCGGGTTGGCGTAGCCAGTGAAGAGGCCCTTGTGGTCCTGGGCCCACGTGGCCAGGGAGTTCAGCTCACACTGCCCGCCACAGTCGTAGCCGTCGGGAAACTGCTCATCCATGATCGACCCCTTCGGGAAGGGGAAGTTGAGCATGTTGCGCGGCAGCCCGAACAGCACCGTCTCGCCGGTCTCGGCGTCGAGGCTGGCTACCGAGAGGCTGTCGGGACGCAGCCCCCATCGGTCGGCCCCGGAGTCGCCGCCGAGCAGCAGCACGTTGTAGCGACCCTGGTGAGCGTTGGTGGCCACACCGTCGGTGAACATCGCGCTCATGAAGTCCTTCTGCACGCCGACCACGTGGGAGGCGAAGAGCAGCGAGCCGGCGACGCTGAAGCAGAGCAGCCCGTTGATGCCGACCATCGCCAGGCGCTGTCTCTGCCGCATGGCGAGCGGGTCACCTAGGCGCCACGCATCGATGAACAGGTAGGCCCAGCCGACGGCCATCGCCATCAGCACGATCCGGACGACGCCGAGTACGACGGTGTTGCTCAGCAGCCAGAAGACGAACGAACCGAAGATCATCCCCAGACCGAAGAGCACTACGACGACCGCGATCAGCCCGAACCAGATCCGCAATGCCAGGCGCCCGGTCTCCTTGCGCCCGGCCGCCAGCTGGGCCGACCCGGGGAGCACGAGGGTCATCAGCATGAGCACAAGTGCCCGGCGGAACGGGACGCCTCCGGCCTGCTCCCCGCGCGTGCCGATGCGGGGAGCAGTGGGGGGAAGGGCAGGCGCCATTGGGGGAAAAGCCTCTCGCCGTCGGGGGCCGGTCGGTGCCGACAAGTATCACCAGTCACACGCGTCACAGCCGTGAGGGCGCGCCGACAGGGTCACGTGGAGCGGCCTTCGTCGATCTCGGTCTTGCGAGCGAGGCGGTGGGCGCGGCGGATCTGGGCCTCACGCATGCGGCGTACTTCCTCGGGATCCTGCGGGACGAGGCCGGGGATCCGGCGCGGCTTGCCCTCCACATCGATCGCGACGAACACGAGGTACGCCGACGCGACGTGCACGGGCTCGGTCCCGGCCTGGTTCCACGGCTCGGACTCCACGCGTACGCCGACCTCCATGGAGGTGTGTCCCGCCCAGTTGACCTGGGCCGTCGCCCGGAGGATGTCGCCGACGTGCACGGGCGCGAGGAAGGCCATCTCGTCCATCGCGGCAGTGACCGCCGGTCCCCCGCTGTGGCGCCCGGCCACCGCGCCCGCGGTGGAGTCGACGAGCCGCATGACCTCGCCGCCGTGCACGTTGCCGAGAAGGTTGACGTGGGCCTGCCCGGCCAGCAGCGTCAGGCTCACCCGACCGAACGAAGGTGGCAACGGGTCCATGCGCTGCACGGTAGCGTCTGCGACATGCCTGACAATTGGAAGCCTGAGGGATCCAGTCGCGGATCCGGCTCCGGCTCCGGCTCCGACCAGGGCCCAGACTACGGCTGGCTGTACGGCGGCAAGTCCGGCGCCAAGCAGCCGCCCGGATCTGCCACCGGTGGCGGGTCCAACGACCCGGAGCCGACGCAGGTACTCCCCAAGATCGACCGGCCCGGGACCAAGGACCGTTCCGCGGCAGGCAAGGCTCGCGGCGGCGGCAGCGACCCGCCGCGCAGGCCTGTACAGCCGGCCCAGCCGGTCCCACCACCGAAGAAGCCGCGCAAGAAGCGCCCCGTCGGACGGATCATCCTGCTCGTCCTGGTCGCCTGGATCGTCTTCCTGGTCGTCGTACCCATCTGGGCGACCAGCAAGATCGACAAGGTCGACATCGAGCCCAGCGGCGCCCGACCGGAATCCCAGCCCGGCACGACGTACCTCCTGGTCGGCTCCGACAGCCGCAAGGGACTCTCGAGGAAGGAGAACAAGCGGCTCGGCACCGGTGGGGTGGACGAGAGCGGTCAGCGCACCGACACGATCATGCTGCTGCACACCGGCGACGGACCGAGCATGTTGCTCTCGATCCCGCGCGACTCGATCGTCGCTGTGCCCGGCAACGGCACGACCAAGATCAACTCGGCCTTCGCCATCGGCGGTCCGAAGCTTCTCGTCCAGACGATCGAGCAGAACACCGGGATCCGCGTCGACGACTACGTCGAGATCGGTTTCGGCGGCTTCGTGAACTCCGTCGACGCGGTCGGCGGCGTGACGATCTGCCCCAAGGAGCGGATGGTCGACCCGAAGGCCAACCTGCGAGTCAAGAAGGGTTGCCAGGAAGCCGACGGGGTCAAGGCGCTCGGCTATGCCCGGTCCCGCTACGTCAGCCAGTACGGCGACATCGACCGCGCCCGCCGTCAACGCGAGGTGGTCAGCGCCATCGGGTCCGAGGTGAAGTCGCCGTGGACATTCATCAACCCGGTGCGCTACTTCCGGGTCAACAAGGCGGCGACGTCGTCGCTGCGGATCAGCGAGGGCACCGGCCCGATCGCGCTGGCGAAGTTCGGCCTCGCGATGACCCGGGTCAACAGCAAGAGCGGGCTCACCTGCTCGATTCCGATCGCCGACCAGGAGGTGCACTGGGACCGGGAGCGCGCCCTGGCGTTGCTCAAGTACGTCAAGGAGGACCGAGCCGGTGACATCCCCAAGCAGCTCTGCACCGCCACCGGGCTCCCGGGAGTGTCCGGGTGATCACCCCAACGAATCACTCGCTGCGCTCCCGATTCGCCAGGGACCCCGAATGAGCACGGGCAGCTACGAGACTCTGCGCTGGACCGTGGACGACGACGGCGTCGCCATGCTCACCCTCGACCGGCCCGATGCGATGAACTCTTTCACCGTGACGATGGCGCGCGAGCTCGAGCAGTTCTTCCGCACCGACGCGATGCGAGATGAGGTCAGGGCGGTCGTCGTCACGGGCGCCGGCAAGGCGTTCTGCGCCGGGATGGACCTCTCGGCCGACGGCAACGTCTTCGGGCTCGACGAGACCCTCTCCCCCACCCCGGCCGACCTGCGCGACCGACTCGGGGACCCGGACGTCAACGACGGCGTCCGCGACACCGGCGGCAAGGTGACCCTCGCGATCCACGAGCTGCCCAAGCCGGTGATCGCCGCGATCAACGGCGCGGCCGTGGGCATCGGTGCCACCATGACGCTCGCCATGGACATCCGGATGGCATCGACCAGGGCGCGCATCGGCTTCGTCTTCGGGCGTCTCGGGATCGTCCCCGAGGCCGCCTCGACCTGGTTCCTGCCGCGCATTGTCGGCATCCAGCAGGCTCTGGAGTGGGTCTACTCAGCCGACATCCTCACCGCAGACCAGGCCCACGCCGGCCGGCTGGTCCGCTCGGTGCACGAGCCCGACCAGCTGCTCGACGCCGCTGTCGAGCTTGCGCGCAGCTTCGTCGTACGCCGCTCCCCGGTCGCGCTCGGCCTGGCCAAGCAGATGCTCTACCGCAACGGCGCCGCCGCCCACCCGGTCGAGGCCCACCGGGCCGACAGCCTGGCGATGTTCCACACGAGCATCGGCGACGGCAAGGAGGGCGTGGCCGCCTTCCGGGAGAAGCGAGAGCCCGAGTTCACGGGCAGGGCGAGCGAGCTCCCCGACATCTACTGACGCGGCCCGCCGTGCCGGCCCCCCGTGCCGGCCCCCCGTGCCGGTCGACCCGTGCCCGTCGACCCGTGCCGTCGACCCGTGCCGGTCGACCCGTGCCGGTCGACGTCTCGCCCGGAGACGGTTCTCAGGGCAGGATGTATCAGGCGGCCGGCGACCGACTCTTTCGGAGGTGTGCACACCATGTCCGAGCTACCCACCGAGTCACGCTCTGTGTGGGAGACGGCCGCGAGCCTCTTCGAGGGCTGGCGCGACGGTGAGAGCGCAGCGCTCGACGACCTCGTCCGCCTGCTCAGCCCGATGCTTTGGCAGGTGGTGCGTGCGAGCGGCCTTGACCGCGCCACGGCGGAGGACGTCGTACAGACCACGTGGCTGGTCCTCGTGCGCTCGGGTGAGTCCATCACCGAACCCCGCGCCGTGGCCGGCTGGCTGTGCACCTCCGCGCGGCGCGAGGCCTGGCGGGTCGCCAAGCAGTCGACACGCCAGCGGCCCGTGGAAGAGGAGACCATCGCCCGGAAGCTTCCCGACGAGCCCGCACCCGAGGCACAGATCGTGCTCGACGACGACAACGCCCGCCTGTGGCAGTGCTTGGGCACGCTGCCCGAGCGCTGCCAGCGGCTGCTGCGCATCGTGGCTGCCGAGGCCAGGCCGGACTACACCGTGATCGCGACGGAGCTGGGCATGCCCGTGGGCAGCATCGGCCCCACGCGGGGACGGTGTCTGGACAAGCTGCGCCGCGAACTGGGTCTGGCGGGGGGTCGATGATGACCCCCCCGGAGGACAACACCGGCAACACGGGCAACAACGGCGCGGAGCGCCCCATGGGACCGCAGGATGCGACGCTGCTCGCGCGCGTTGGACGGGTCTGGCAGCAGGTCGACCCGCCCCCGCACGACCTCGCCGACGGCGTGCTCGCACGGATCGCCGCGGAGGACCTCGAGTTCGACCTGTTGACGCTCGTCGAGTCCGAGGACGCGCTGTCCGGCGTACGTTCCGGCACCGAGGCGAGCGAGGACTCCTTGCGCACCCAAAGGGGATCGTGGTCGCTGGAGTACGCCGGGCCCGATTTCAAGGTCTACCTCCGGATGACCCGGATCGAGGACCGCACGCGGGTCGACGGCTGGGTCGTACCCGCCCGACCACTCACCGTGCGCCTCTCGGACGTGGACGTGCCACTGCAGACCCCGGTCGACGAGTTCGGCCGCTTCGAGTTCGCCGAAGCCCCGTCGGGGCTGGCGCGGCTGGTCTTCCTCGACCAGACTCCCACCGCGGACCGCCCGCGGATAACGCCCCCCTTCTGGATCTGAGGTTGCCCATGAACTCCACACCCACACGTGACCGGGTGCCGTCGAGGCAGTCCGCCCTCTCGGCCCAACGCGAGCCGTTCGTGCCACCAGCGCGCGTGCTCGACCAGGTCAACGGCAGAGTCCTGGACCCGGGCACCGCCCTGGCCGTGAATGGGGTCCGACCGCGCAGCACTGTGTACGTCGGGCCGCGCCTGATCGTCTCGCGCGGACCGGAGACCGACACCGTGATCGGGCAGTTGCAGACGGTGGCGGAGACGCTGGGGTGGGAAGCGACGCTGCATGTCGACGACCAGACCCACGAACCCGAGAAGAGTGGCGGGACGCGGGCTTCCGAGGGCGGGCCGGGGGAGGCACCACGGATCATCGGGGTGGTTCGTCTCGACCTGACGGTGCGCGACGAGAGGGCGACGATCGCTCCCGACGGCTGGGTGTTGTTGCAGCACGCGCGGGCGACGTACGGCCTCAAGGAGATGGGCCGGGTCGGGCTCGACCACATCGTGCTCGTGCGCAGCATCGCCCCGAACCCGTTCCACTCCACCAACCCCTTCCACTCCACCAACCCCTTCCACAGCACCAACCCGTTCGCGGGCTCGGACTCGGCGGCCATCTCGTCGTACGGCGCGGCGGGCACGGGCGGGCGCCAACCCATGATGTACGTCGGCCCGATCCCGACGCGGCGACCCGACGAGGAGATCGTGGGCAGACGACCGGTCGTGGCCACCCTCGACACCGGCTGCGGGACCCACGACTGGCTGGTGAGCGTGGTGAAACCCGGTCCGGGCCTGGACGGCCGTTCCATCGGCTACGTGGACGACGAGACCGATCCCGAGAAGTGGTTCGACCAGGTCGGCGCCCTGGACGGCAGCATCGACCCGCTGGCCGGTCACGGCACCTTCATCGCAGGTTTGATCCACCAGGCCTGCCCGGACGCGGACATCGTGGCCTGGCGGATCGTGGGCTCCGACGGACCCGTCATCGAGAGCGACCTGATCAAGGCTCTCTCCGACATCAGCGAGGTCGCGCGACGGCACCGTGACGGTGAGCCGGGCGGTCACCCGATCGACGTGCTGAACCTGTCGATGGGCTACTACCACGAGATGCCGGAAGACCTCCTGTTCGACCCGACGATGTACGACATCTTGCGCCGGCTCGGCGAGTGCGGCGTCGCGGTTGTCTGCTCGGCCGGCAACGACGCGACGGCTCGCCCGATGTTCCCGGCGGCCTTCGCGCCCTGGGAGGACGACAAGGGCCGTCACGGGCCGGAAGCCAGTGTGGTTCCGGTGATGTCCGTCGGGGCTTCGAACCCCAACGGGACCGACGCTCTGTTCAGCAACGCCGGACCTTGGGTTCGCGCGTACGCACCGGGGGCAGCGGTGATGAGCACCCTCCCGCCATTCCAGGGTGGACTGGAGCCCCAGGCCCGCACGGAGGCGTGGCAGCGTCCTCGCGAGTCGATGGACCCGGACGACTACACCGGCTCCTTCGCGCTGTGGAGCGGGACTTCCTTTGCGGCTCCGCTCTTCGCCGGTCGGGTGGCCGCACGGTTCGTCGACACGATCGACCCGGACAAGGACACCCGCGCCCCAGCCGTGGCGCGGGCATGGCGAGCCTTGACCGACCTCACGAAGATCAGTCCATGATGAAGGCATGTCCCAGGCCGAAGCCCTCCACGAGCGAGCGAAAGCGGCGCTGAACCGAGGTGCCTTCGGCAACGCCCGCACCAACCTCGCCCGGGCCCAGGAGGCCACGCACGATCCGGACCTGAGCGTTCGCATCGAACTCACGCGCGCGTACCTCGAGGCCGAGACGGGCGACCCCGACACCGGACGAGAACGATGCCTGGGGCTGCTCGCACGAACCGACCTGAGTGTGGAGACCTATGGCATGGTCTGGTCACAGCTCGGCCTGCTGAGCATGCGGGCAGGCAACAGCGGCGAAGCCATGCGCGAGTTCGCACAGGCCATCGAGATGCTTCCCGAGCAAGGGGAGCACGTCGCCCGCGTCCTGCTGAACCGCGGCAACGTGCACCTCCAGCGAGGCGACGCCTCCGCGGCCGCTGCTGACTTCCTCGCAGCACGCGAGGGGTTCTCGCGCATTCGGGACCACGTCGAGCAGGCGAAAGCCGAGCACAACCTGGGCTACGCGCAGCTCCTCACCGGCGATCTCGTCGGCGCCGTCCAGATGATCGACCAGGCAGCGCCGGTGCTCTCGCCGGTGTCGGCCACCTACCGCGCCACGGTGGAGCAGGATCGGGCCGAGATCCTCACCGCAGCCGGCCGTCCGCATGAAGCCATCCGCGCTCTGGACGCGGCGGCCACTGCCTACGGCTTGCGGCGGCTGCGCACCTTCCAGGCAGAGTGCGAGCTGACGCTTGCCTGGACGCTCCTGCGTGAGGACCCGGCACGAGCGCGCGTGGTGGCGCGACGGGCCGCACGCCGGTTCCGTGCGCAAGCCAGCCCGGTGCGCGCTGTGCGCGCCGATTCCGCGGCCCTCGTCGCCGAGATCTCGGCCGGAGCGAAGACACCGTCGGTCCTCGACCGGGTGGATGCACTGGTCGAGGACCTGCACCGTCAGGGCCACGCGCGCGACGCAAGCGTGCTGGAGCTGCAGGGCGCGCGCGTGTGCGTGGCCCGCGGCGACCTCGAGGACGCGCGGACGCGGCTCCGCTCGTTGCGGATCGACGCCGGCTCCCCGGTGACGACACGCTTGCTGTGGCGTGAGGTCCGGGCTGAGCTGGCTGAGGCGCGTGGCGATGGCCGCAACGCCCGGCTGCACGTCCGGGCAGGACTGGACGACCTGCACGCGTGGCAGTCCTCCTTCGGCAGCCTCGACCTGCAGAGCACCCTGGTGGGCCACGGTCGCGACCTGGCGAGTCGGGGTCTCGTGCTCGCCCTGGACAACGGCGATCCCGCGCTGGTCTTCGAGTGGTCCGAGCGGGCTCGTGCCCTGGTCGGCAGAGTTGCGCCGGTGCGCCCGCCGGCCGACGAGCAGGTGGCCAGCGACCTCACCGAGCTGAGGCTGCTGCAGGGCGAGCAGCCGGGACGGCGTACGGCCGAGGCCCGGAGGGCGGAAGAGCTGAGGCAGCGCGTGCGTCAGCGCCGGTGGTACGGCGAGGGCGCGGGCACCGTCGGCGAACCCGCCGGGTTGGTCGAGCTCGAGGCCGCTCTCGGGGAGGACGACGCGGCACTGGTCGCCCACGTCGTCGTCCAGGACCGGGTCACTGCCCTCGTCGTCACGCCTGACTCCACGCAGGTCCTGGAGCTCGGTGAGCTCGCTCCCCTGCGCGACCGGCTCGACGCGCTCACCTCCGACCTCACCATGGCCGCGGCCCACCGAACCGATGCCCTGGCGATCCCCCTGCGGGCGGCCCTGAGCGCCCGGCTCACGGTGGTCGCCGATCAGCTCGTGCGGCCTTTCCTCGAGCTGCTCGGTGACCGGCGCGTGGTGCTGACCCCGTCCGGAGCGCTCGCCGGGACGCCCTGGTCCCTGCTGCCGGGATTCGTCGGCCGCCCGCTCACCATTCCGCCGTCGGCCACGCGCTGGCTGCAGCTGCGCAGGGCCAGGAACCGGCGGATAGGGCGACCTCACCGGGTCGGGCTCGTGGCCGGGCCGAACGTGGCTCGCGGCGAGGAGGAGGTGACGCGCGCCGCCTCAGCATGGTCCGGTGCCCAGGTGCTCCGCGGCGAGGAGGCAACCGCCTCCCGGGTCGCGGAGCTCGCTGCCGAGGTGGACGTGCTCCACCTGGCCGGCCATGGTCGGCACACGGGCGAGAACCCGCTGTTCTCGGCGGTCGAGCTCACCGACGGACCGTGGTTCGGCTATGACATCGACCTGCTGGCACGAACACCGGAGACGGTGGTGCTCTCCGCGTGCGAGCTCGGCAGGGTCTCGGTCCGATCCGGGGAGGAGGCGATCGGGATGAGTGCGGCGTGGCTGCACGCAGGTGCACACACGGTGCTCTCCTCCCCCGTGCTGATCGCCGACGACGTCGCCTGCGAGACCCTGGCCCGCTGGCACCTGCTGGTCTCCCAGGGAGCGGCCCCCGCCGATGCCCTGGCTGAGGTGTCCGCGAGCGCCGACGACGTGGTCCCCCTGCTGAGCTTCGGCGCCGGATGGTGACCAGCCTTCTGCAAGCACGGGTGGGCCGGCCGAGGGCGGCCGGGTGAGCCAGACCCCGCCCAAACTCTCGACACACCGAAGACCCTCGGCGACCGACTCCGCTTTGAGGTGCACCTGGCCTGGTCTCCAGAGACCGGCGACTATGGCTCGGCTGTCGTCCGGACGCCGTCACACACCGTGCTCGTCGAGGAGCGCGTCGAGGGCCAGTCCCTCCCCACGTGTGGTGGCCGCCGCGAACACGTCCGGGTCGAGCCGTGGCGCCACCAACTGTTCGCGCAGCAGGGCGTGGTGGATGAAGCCCGCCGTGTCGCGCGTGAGCGCTCCACGCGCGGCCCCCAGCAGTTCCGCGGCTTGCTCCCACTGCTCGCGGCAGGCCGCGGCGTACCCGAGCGCCAGCACGCAGTCGGCCCCTGCGTCGCGACCCTCTTCCGCGGCCCGACCACGCGCGCGTCGAAGCTCCGGCAGGTAGCTCTCGCCTCCACTGATCATGGCCAGTGCATCCCAGTAGATGGTGAGCCAGTTCTCGTGCAGTCCGCTGGCCATCAAGTCGGCAAGCTGGGAGTCCATGAGCCGGCGCAGGCGGGGCCCGTCCCGGTCGATGAGGGCAACCAGACTGGCAGCCCAGTTGCAGATGTAGCGGCCGTAGTCGCCTTCGGAGTCGGGCTCGGTCAGGGCTCGGACCTCTTCGTCCAATCCGTTGGTGTGGCCGAGCAGCCTGAGCACGACCACGCGGAAGCCGCGAGCCAGCCTCTCGAGCCCGGGCTCGCCGGCTGCGCGCGCACGGTCGCACGCAACTTCCAGGCGTCGCGCCGCTTGATCCGGCGCAATGAAGCGGATCATCGCGTCATAGATGGCCGTGATCACCGCGGCGCCCGGATCGTCGAGCTCGGCCGAGAGGGCAGTCGCCCCCTCGGCGGCGGCGCTCATCATGCGCGGGTCACCCGAGCCCATTCCGACGTCGGTCGCGAGAATCAGCGTCCACAACCGGTCGCGAGGAGAAAGCTCGCGGGCACGTAGCGCAGCCACCCAACGGCGACCCTCGGCGTAGGACACCGCGTTGCGCCACAAGGTGCTCAAGCCGAGTGCGACGTCGACGGCCGCGGTGAGATCACCGCGCTCGAGGCTCGCCTCGAAGGCCAGACGTACGTTTTCCAGGTCGTCGCGGCTGCGGGCCGCCGTGCCGGTGGACAGCCAGGTCCGGACCCGGGGCGTCGCTGCGGTTCGAGCGACAACGTGCAGGCGAAGCAGTTCGATGACCGCCTCCTTCGTCCCGGAGTCCTCCAGACGGCGAGCCGCGAAGAGCCGGACGGTTTCCAACAGCCGGTAGCGGCTCTTGGTGGGGTCGTGCACGACAAGGCTCTTGGCGACGAGGTCGCCGACCAGGTTGGTGACGTCCGCTGGACCCTTCTCGCTGCGATGGCCTGGACCGCGTCCAGGTCGAAGCCGGCAGGAAACACCCCGAGGCGGTCGAAGAGATCGCGAGCTTCCTGCGACAAGAGGCGATAGCTCCACTCGATGGTGGCGGTGAGCGCGGTGTGCCGCTGTCCCGCCTTCGGCCGCCCGCCGACCAGGAGGGTGAGCCGGTCATCGAGCCGGCCGATGAGCTCCGGCAGGGTCAGGTGCCGAAGCTGGGCCGCGGCCAGCTCGATCGCCAGCGGAAGCCCGTCCAGCCGCTCGCACAGGTCGATGACGCGAGGGTCATCTGCGGTCGCGGTGTCCGGGCCTGCTGCGGCGGTTGCCCGCTCGACGAAGAGCTCTGAGGACTCGGGGCCGAGCGATCCGATCCGGTGCACCGCCTCCCCGTCGACCCGCAACGCTTCGCGGCTCGTCACGAGGATGCGTGCGCGTGGGTCAGCGTCGAGGATCGCGTCGACCAGATCGGCACTGGCATCGAGGAGATGTTCGCAGTTGTCCAGGACCAGCAGCACCGGACGCGGACCCAGGTTGCCAGCCAGTGTGGCGGTCTCGACTGCGCCCTCGCCCTGCACTCCCGCCGATTCCGCGACCGCCCGTGTGACGCCCACCTCGTCCCGCACCGGGGCCAGCTCGGCCAGGATCACGTCGGGGCCCGCCGATCCGCCATTCGACTGGAAGCGACGTGCCAGAGCCAGTGCCAGCGTCGACTTGCCCGCCCCGCCGGGACCGGTGATCGTCACGATGCGATGGGGACGCAGCAGGGCAGCGACCTCATCGAGGTCGGCCCCCCGGCCGATCAACCGGTTCCTCGGCGCGGGAAGGGGGACTCGGCGTCGGCCAGGTGGTGCCGCGGTCGGCGCGGACTCCGGATCCAGAACAGCGGACTCGACCGGCATCGACTCGGCGGCACGTCGGAGCGTCACCGCGGCCGGACTCGGCTCGACGTCGAGCTCTCGACGGAAGAGATCCGCCATCTGGTCCAGCGAACGCAGTGCCTGCTGCCGTTGCCGTTTCCGCAGATGGTCCCGGACCAGCGCCAGGTGCGCCTCCTCGTCGAGGGGGTCAGCAGCAACGAGCTCCTCGTACCGACCGGCAGCTCTCAGCAGCTCCAGGTGGCGCAGCCGAAGGCGGTCTCGATGTTCCTCCGTCCAGGGCTCGTAGAGGTCGTCGGGCAACAGGGTTCCGGAGTAGCGCGCCGCGGCGTCGCCCGCCGTCTCCGGGCCTGCGTCGGCGAGGGCAGCGTCGGTGGCGTGGTCGAACTCAGCGACGTGGACGGTCACCGTCGCGGCCGGGAGAAGCGACACGCTGCGTCGGCCACTACAACCCCATCTCGCGATCCCACAGCGGTGCGGGCGTAGTGGGCGGCCTTGTGCAGTCGCGGGGCAGCCTCGTCGAGAAGAAGGTCCGGCCACAGCGCGTCGATCACCTGCTCGCGCCGGAGCCGCCGCCCCGGCTGCAGTGCCAGCAGCTTGACGAGGTTGGCCGCGGACCGTCGGCGCCAACTCTGCCTTGGGATCGGCTGGTCGTCCACGGTCACGTCGAATCCGCCGAGAAGACGGATGTGGACGTGCATCTCCACCCCCAGTGACGCCGATCAACCAGTGCGCCGATCAACCAGTGACGCCGATCAACGGAATGTAGCAGCGGCCCGGCTCAGCGTCGACGCTGATCCCTGATCCGCGTCGCCTTGCCCAGCGAGCGTTCGAGAGCGTGCGGCGCCAGCACCTCGACCATGGTGGTGAGCCCGATGCGGTGCTTGATCCGGAAGCTCAGGGCCGTGCCCAGGGCGTGCGGGTCATGAACGCCGAGGGGCAACGTGGTCGCGTGCTCCACCTGGACCACGAGCTCGTCGAGGTTGCCGGGCCGGGTCAGTACGCACAGGTAGTGCGGCGACAGGCCCTCGACGGCGAGGATCTGCTCCTCGATCTGCGACGGGAAGACGTTCATCCCGCGCACGATCATCATGTCGTCGGTGCGTCCGGTGACCTTCTGCATGCGGCGGAACGCAGGGTACGCCGTACCGGGCAGCAGCCGGGTGAGGTCGCGGGTTCGGTAGCGCACCACCGGCATCGCCTGCTTGGTCAACGAGGTGAACACCAGCTCGCCCTCCTCCCCGTCGGGCAGTACCTCGAGCGTCACCGGGTCGATCACCTCGGGCAGGAAGTGGTCCTCCCACACGTGCAGGCCGTCCTGGGTCTCCCCGGCCTCCTGGCTCACGCCGGGTCCCATCACCTCCGAGAGCCCGTAGATGTCGACCGCCCGGATGCCGCTGCGCTCCTCGACGCTGTAGCGCATCTCGTCGGTCCAGGGCTCGGCCCCGAAGATGCCGATCCGCAGGCTGGTGCTCCGAGGGTCGACACCCTGTGCCTCGAGCTCGTCGAGGATGGCCAGGAAGTACGACGGCGTCACCATGATGATCCGTGGCTCGAAGTCAAGGATCAGCTGCACCTGCCGCTCGGTCATGCCACCACTCACGGGCACCACCGTGCAGCCCAGCCGCTCGGCCCCGTAGTGCGCACCCAGTCCGCCCGTGAACAGGCCGTATCCGTAGGCCACGTGGCACACGTCGCCCGGTCGCCCCCCGGCGGCCCTGATCGACCGGGCCATCAACTCGGCCCAGGTGTCGATGTCCTCGCGGGTGTAGCCGACAACCGTGGGCTTGCCGGTCGTGCCGCTGGAGGCGTGCACGCGGGCGACCTGCTCGCGGGGAACCGCGAACATGCCGAACGGGTAGTTCCCGCGCAGGTCGGCCTTGGTCGTGAACGGGAACCGCCGCAGGTCCGCGAGCTCGTTCGCGTCCGCCGGATGTACGCCGGCGGCGTCGAACGCCTGGCGGTAGTGCGGCACGTGGTCGCACGCCGAGCGCAGCGTCGTCCTGAGCCTGTCGAGCTGCAGCGACTCGAGCTCGTCCCGGGTCAGGCCGGGGACCTCGCCGGTCACGATTCCTCCGGGTCGCCGCTCCGGTCGGCAGTCCCGCGGCTGAGGGCCAGGTGGCCGCCGAGGTGACCGGCAGCGGCTGTGGCCAAGTTGCCCAGAAGCGCAAGCCGTACGCCGCGCCCGTGCTGGCCTCGCACGCGGGCGAGGAACGAGCTGGCGAACAGCACGATCGCGACGTCGTTCCCGATCGCGTGCACCGCACCGATGCGACGATCCGGACCCTCGAGCCGGCTCCACGAGGCGAGGCCGGCGTACGCCGTCGGACCGGCAGACAGCAGGCCGACGCCGATCAACCTCGTGGCGGCCGAGCGCCCGGAACGCCCGCCGATGACGTCGACGAGAGAGGCCGACGCCCAGCAGCCCAAAGGCAGGTCGGTGAGCACCGGATGCAGGGCGTGGCCGAGGACCTCGGTGCGCACCGGCGAGTCCTCCGCCGGCACGAACGGTGCGGTCACGGTGCTGAGCACGCGTTCCAGGACCCGGCTGACCGGGCTGTCCTGGACGGCACTGACGACGCGGGTGGGAAACGAGTTCTGGGTCACGGAGCAAGCCTCGCACTCGGCGACGCGCGTCACCACTGACGGCAAAGTGACATCATTTTGCTGTCCAAAGAGCTTGTGTTGACGTCATGATGGTGTCATAGTGGCGTCATGGAACTCACGCCCTTCGTCGACCGGCTTCGTAGCGACCTGTCCGACGCCGCCGCGGCCGGAGGCGCCGAGGCGCAGTCAGCCGCCGAGCGCCTCGCTCTCGCCCTCGACCCGGCCACCCGGATGATGCTGCTCGAGGCGCTGTCACAGGCCGCCGCCGAGATCAGCGGCGCGCTCGACCACGACGCCGTCGACGTGCGGATGAGCGGCCGTGAGCCGGAGTTCGTGGTCACCCACCTCGAGCCCGAGCACGCCCCCACTCAACCGCCACCGCCGGCGCCCCCTGCTCCCCCGGAGCCCGAGGACGACAGCCAGTCGCGGATCACGCTCCGGTTGCCCGAGTCGGTCAAGACGCGGGCCGAGGAGGCCGCGAACCAGATCGGTCAGTCGCTCAATGCCTGGCTGGTCGACGCCGTCCGCGACGCCCTCGACGGCCGTCGGATCGCGCTGGAGCTCGGCAGCAGCCGCATGACCCTCACGGGCGAAGGCGCCCGCCGCAAGCAGATCAGGGGCTGGGTCAGCTGACCCGGTCCGCCGAAACAGCAGCAACACCGAAATCAAGAACAGCGAACAGGAGAGTCCCGGTGTACACCTTCGAGACACCCGGCCGGACCACAATCGTGGTCCGCACCGGAGCAGGCCACGTCACCGTCACGGCCGAGGCCACCGACCTCACCACCGTGGAACTGACCCCGCTCAACGGCCCGGCCGAGGACGCCGTCGCCCAGGCCCGGGTCGACCAACAGGGCAGCTCAGTTGTGGTGGACGTACCCCGCCATCGCGCCGGACTGTTCCGGCAGGGCCCCTCGGTGGGCATCGCCATCACGTGTCCGAACGGCACCGTCCTGCAGGTCAAGGCCGCCTACTCCGACGTCCGCGCGACCGGCACCTTCGAACAAGCCTCGGTCACCACGGGATCCGGCGACATCGACGTCGAGGCGGTCACCGGAGCGGCGAAGCTGAAGACCGGCTCCGGCACGATCTTCGCCGGGCAGGTCGACGAGGCGCTCATCGCCACCACCGGCTCGGGCAACATCTCGGTGCACCAGAGCGGCCGCAGCGCCACCCTCAATGTCGGCTCCGGCGACATCAGCATCGGGGAGCTCGCCGGTGAAGTGGTAGCGAAGGCCGGCTCCGGCGACGTCGAGGTGGGCCGGCTCGGAGGCGCGCTGCTGACGAAGACCGGGTCCGGAAGCCTGACCGTACGACGGGCCGCATCCGGGTCGGTCAAGGCCACCGGAGCCAGCGGCAACATCAGCATCGGCGTCGAAGAGGGCACCGTTGCCTGGCTGGACGTGTCCACCGTGAGCGGCCGGGTCAGCCAGGAGCTCGGCGAGTCAGATGCTCCCGGAGAGGGGCAGCGGCGAGTCGAGATCACCGCGCGCACCGTGAGCGGCGACCTCCGCGTGCACCGGTCATGAGGCGCCTGGAGTTCGGCCCGCCATTCCGACGCTGGCCCAGGACCCCCGAGGTCGGTGCGGACCCCGAGCCGGGCACGCGCGCCACCCTGGGCCTGACGACCCACCACCCCGGCCTCTGAGCTCGGTCAGAGCACGCGCCCGAACAGGGCTTCGAGCTCGGTGAAGTGGCGCTCGCTGGCCTTTCGGCAGGCCGAGGTGCGGGCCGTCGTCACCCGATCTGCCTGCGTCTCGCCGGCTACGCGTCCGTCAGATCCCAGCGCGCAACCCACCATGCTACGCCGTACGGCGCATCGGCGTAGCTGACCTCAGTGTCGATCCTGCGGCCCCGGGCGACCTCGCCGAGCAGCCGGAAGCCGGGCGCTCCCTCGCACCAGAGCTCGCCGGCCTGGTCGAGGTCGAGGGTCGCAAGTGCTTCTGCGTCACCGTCACGCAGTGCTTTCTCGATCGCCTCGTCGAACCGGACCGCATCGGGATGCACGTGGCCAGGCGCCTTCTCGCCGCGCCGCGCAGATCCGTCCGCCATCACGAGCAGCGTCGTCGCGGGCCGTGGGTGCTCGCCCGGCGGACCGTCCTGCTCGATCAACGAGGCCGCCGTCCAGGGCAGCGCTAGCTCGGGCATGAACGGCCGGTCACGCAGCAGGTGGCGCGCGATCCGGTGGCCGAGTGGCTCGGTGACCCCACGGGCGAGGTTCTCCTCGTTGGTGGGTACGGCGACCACGACGACCGGTTCGCTAACGTTCGCGAGGGCCCCTTCGCAGGCCGCTCGCAGCTCCGCGACCGGGTCGGCGGCCGAACGCGGCGAAAGCAGCGCGGGCGGGGTGGGCAGCACCAGGACGGTCCCGATCACGCGCGCCCTCGGATCGTCCGCGCGGGCGGTCGGCGTCCCAGGATCACGTCGACCATGTCGACGACCTGCCGGGTCTCGGTCACCTCGTGCACGCGGAAGATCCTTGCTCCGTGCAGGGTGGCGACCGCAGTGGCCGCGAGGGTGCCGGTGAGCCGCTGGTCGAGGGGCAGGTCGAGGGCCTCGCCAACGAAGTCCTTGTTGGATAAGGAGACCAGCACCGGCCACCCGGTGGCGACCAGCTCGTCGAGGCGGCGGGTCAGGTCAAGGGAGTCCTGCGTCGTCTTGCCGAAGTCGTGGGCCGGATCGATCACGATGCTCTCGCGCTTCACGCCGGCGGCGAGCGCTCGTTCGGCGTACGCCGTGGTGTCCGCGATCGCGCTGGTCACCACGTCGGCGTACTCGATCCGGTGCGGGCGGGTGCGCGGCACCACGCCGCCGGTGTGGGTGCAGATGAGGCCGACGTCGTACTCCGCGGCCACGTCGACAAGGGCCGGGTCGGCGCCGCCCCACGCGTCGTTGAGTACGTCGGCCCCGGCCTCGCAGACAGCCCGACCCACTGGAGCACGCCACGTGTCGACGCTGATCACGACGTCGGGGTGGGCGGCGCGGACGCGCTCGACGAAGCGGACTGTGCGCCGCATCTCCTCATCGACGTCGATCTCCTCGCCGGGCGCGGCCTTGATGCCGCCGATGTCGATGATCTCCGCGCCCTCGTCGACCACCTGGGCGACCCGCTCGAGGGCCTTGTCCTCGGACCAGGTCGCGCCCTTGTCGTAGAAGGAGTCGGGGGTGCGGTTGACGATCGCCATCATCAGTCGCCGGTCGTCGGCGAAGGACTGCCGGCCGAGACGAAGCGTCATGCCTCGAATCCTGCCACCCCCACAAATTCGCCGACCGGGCAGTTCCCGCACGCGTCAGTACGCCGACCGGGCAGTCTTGGCACACCCGCGTACGCCGACCGGGCAGTCCTGTCACGCGTCAGTACGCCGCCCGAAGACTTGGCCTCCAACCATCGGTCCAGAATTGCCCGCTCGACAACCTGGAGCGTGCGAGGAGTGCCCGCTCAGCGTCCTGCAGCGTGCTGAAAATGCCCGGTCGGCGAGCTACCGGAGACCGATGGCCGGAGGGCGCTCGAGGAGGGGGATCTCAAGGCGGACGGTCTCGATCTCCTCGCCGGCTTTGCGGGGCTGGTCGAGGACCACGTGGTCCGGGGCCCCGTGGTGAGGAGGATGGTCCGTGGACCGGCGGGTGGACGCGGCGAGGATCTGCGCGGCCATGCTCCCGAGATCGCGAAGCGGTTGGTGGCGGTGGGCCCGACGGCCGAGGTCCACCTGTGCGATGGCATCGGGGCCCAGCAGACGGACTGTGTCGATCAGGGCGGCCAGCTCGACGGCGTACCCGGTGGGGACTGAGAGCCGCTCGAACAGGTCGCGGCGTACCGCCCACTCGCCGGCCAGCGGATGCACCAGCCAACTCAGCTCGGGCCACTCCAGCGCGATCAACGGACGGGCCACGAGCTCGGTCACCCGCCCGCCCTCGAGCGAGGCCCCGCTACCCGCATCGTCACCCCGGGTGCGCTCGTAGAAGCCCTTCACGAGCGCGACGTCGTCGGTGAGCAGCGGTGCGAGGAGGCCGGGGACGAAGTGGGTGTCCCAGTCCACGAGGTCGGCATCCATGAACACGATCAGGTCGCCACGCGTGACGAAAAGCGACTTCCACATCGCCTCGCCCTTGCCGGGGTGGGTACCCAGGTCCGCGCGGATCTCGCGGGAGCGATGGACGACCGCACCTGCGTCGGTGGCCACCGCGTAGGTGTCGTCGGTGGAGTCGGAGTCGATCACGACGATCTCGTCGAGCAGTGCCGTCGTACCCATCAGGGCCTCACGGACGCGGCCGACGAGCTCGCCGACCGTCGTCGCCTCGTTGCGCGCCGGCACCACCAGGCTCGTGGACATGCCCGACTCCTGCTTACGCCGCAGCAGGGAGTCAAGGTCCCAGTCCTGCCAGCGGTGGGTGCGCTCGCTGATCGGATCGCCGTTCACCTCGCAAACCTAGACACCCCGCAAACCTAGACTCGACGCGAGCCGCGCAGGGAACCAGATCGGGTCGGGTCCCGTCCCACCCCTGACGTCCGTCGACGAAGGGGTCCGACAATGAGCTCGACAATCTCCGTGAGCGTCCGCAGTGTGGTGGCCACGATCGCCCTGGTCGTCGGGATCGTGGCGTCATACCTCCTCGGCTCGTCGCAACAGGGCGGCGCAACGGCACAGGCAGCCGAAGCACCGACCACCGAGCCGGTGCACACGATCACGA
>Ga0075530_1000381_pt1 | contig 20794 bp, 24 predicted proteins | sample NGEPerD_2_FD_75101 | JGI IMG/M metagenome (GOLD analysis project Ga0075530, IMG submission 75101) | Arctic peat soil microbial communities from the Barrow Environmental Observatory site, Barrow, Alaska, USA - NGEE PermafrostL1-D | ecosystem: Environmental > Terrestrial > Soil > Wetlands > Peat ... | reverse complement strand
GCGAGCGCGGTCCGCGCCCCCTCGAGGGCGGCGGTGACGACGTCGGCCAGCGCCGGACCGGCGCGGTCGGCACCGGCGGCCGCGGCCCGCGTGACCGACAGCATGGTGCCCTCGACGGGTTCCTCGACCGCCGCCCAGGCCTGCGCGTCGGCGCGCGCGAAGGCGGCCCGTGCACGTTCAGCATCGGCGGCGTCCGCCGCCGACTCGGCCAGCTCGTCGGCCCAGCCGCGCAGCAGCTGGCTCGTGATGATCCCGGAGTTGCCCCTGGCCCCCATCAGCGCGCCCCGCGCCACCGTGTCGCTGATCCTGGCGAGGGAGGCCCCGGCGTCCAGGTCGTGCAGGTCGCGCTGCGCCTGGAGGAGGGTGAGGTGGAGGTTGGTGCCCGTGTCGCCGTCCGGCACCGGGTAGACGTTGAGGGCGTCGATGCGCTCGCGCGCCGACTCGAGGCCGGCGACCGCGGCGTCGACCCAGCGCCGGGCGGCGTCGCCGTCCAGCACCTCGATCGCGCGTCTGTCGGTCATCGGAGGCCGCAGGCTACCGATTTCGGCTGAGCCCGGCGCTCGGCTACTCTTGGCCGGTTGCCCGGGCGAGCCGGGCCTTCCTTTTCGTCCGAACCTCAGGAGACACCGGTGGCTGCCAACTGCGACGTCTGCGGCAAGGGGCCGGGCTTCGGCAACAGCATCTCGCACTCGCACCGCCGGACGCCCCGCCGCTGGAACCCGAACATCCAGCGCGTGCGCGCGATGGTGGGCTCGACGCCCAAGCGGCTCAACGTGTGCACGTCGTGCCTGAAGGCCGGCAAGGTCACCCGCTGACCTGACCCCCGCTCGACGAGAGGCCGGATCCCTGCGACGGGGCCCGGCCTCTCGCCCGTCCCGGAGCATTGCCACGCCGGTGGGCGATCACAGCGAGAACGGGTTGTGGATGGTCACGCCGGCGATCACCTGTCCGTCGTTCAGGTCCTCGGACCAGAGCACCTCGCAGCCCAGCGTGCCCGCACTCGTCACGATCATGGCGTCCCAGAAGGACAGCTGCGCCGAGCTGGCGAGCTGGATGGCCCCGACCACATCGCGTGCACGCGGCTCGTGGACGGGCCAGCGGCTCAGCGTTCGAACGCGCCCGAGCGCGACGACGTGACCGAGAGGCTGGGCAATCTTGCGCGTCGCGTTGACGTAGAACTCCTGCAGCACCTGGACGCTGATGGCACCACGCCGCCGGGCGCCGAGCTCGCCGACGAGGGCAGCGGCACGCCGGTGCCGCTCACCGGCGGTGCGGTCATAGGCGTAGAGCAGGACGTTGGTGTCGACGAACGCCAATCCTTCCTCAGCGTTCATGCGTGTCCGCCCGCGACCAGGTGACCTCCCCCACCCGCATGGCGAGCCCCTCCTCCATCAGACGACGTTCCTCGCGCCACATCAGGTCGTAGTCGTCCTCCTGACGCGTCAGCGCCTCGAAGTACTCCGCCACGAGCGCGGACACCGAGGTGTCACGCATCGCCGCGACGACCTTCGCGCGGCGCACGAGGTCGTCGGGCAGGGTGAGGGTGATGTTCCGGACCGCCATGTGAACCAGTGTGGCACGGTTTCACAGGCGCCTCACGTTCGATCCGCAACCATCGACATCCCGGCGAGCCGACTGTTGACGTCAGCGGTGAGAAGCTCCATCCCGTCGGGTACAAGTGCGATCGCCGCTCGCCACTGCGCCTGAGCCGTGACGACCGAGCATCAGGTACGTCTCGGGGATGCAACCGTTCGTCTTCATCGGGACGCACCGTCTGCAGGAAGGGAAGCGCGAGGCCTACCAGGCCTACGCCGCCGACTTCGTCCGCTTCATCGAAGAGCGTGAACCCCAGCTGCGGCTCTTCACGTTCTACCTCGACGAGGACGCCGAGCTCGTCAGCGTCGTGCAGGTGCACCCCGACGCGGAGTCGATGGGCCTGCACATGCAGGTCGCCCACCAGCACATTGGCGAGGCGCTCGCCGACTACCTCGACGAAACGGTCTCGATCCAGATCTTCGGCGAGCCGACCACGGAGGTGCTGGCCATGATGCGGCAGCTCGCCGGCGACGGTGTGCCGGTGAGCATTCATCGCTCGTTCGCCGGGTTCGACCGGATGGAGCAGCCAGCGGCAACGAGCTGAAGGAGGCGGTCAGGCGGCTCAGCCGCCGAAGTGGTCCCAGCCGGGGGCGGACGGCGGCGCTTCGCCGTCCAACAGGACCCGAGGCTCGCCGACTCCGCTGTCTCTGACCGTCCCGATCCGCCGGAATCCGTTGGGCAGCAAGATGTCTGGTCCGAAGCACGCTGCCAGGCCGTGGTCCTCTCCCCCGCCGAGCACCCATTGCCACGGGTCGGCACCGAGTGCCTCGGCCGCTGCTGACACGGCGTCGACGTCCGCCGTCAGCAGGTCGCGCGAGAGGTCGATCCGCACCCCGCTCGCAACCGCGATCCTGCCGAGGTCGCGCAGCAGGCCGTCGCTGACGTCGATCATCGCGGTGGCGCCGGCCGAGGCGGCCGCGGGCCCGGCGGCCAACGGCGGGTCCGGACGGCGGTGCGCGGCCACCAGGTCGGGCGCCACCTCCGTGCGCTGCGTCCGGAGCAGCTCCCACCCGGCTGAGGACCACCCGAGCACCCCGGCGACGGCCACGACGTCGCCCGGCCCGGCCCCGTCCCGCCGCACCGGCTCGCGCCCCTGCAGGTCACCGAAGGCGGTCACGGCCACCACCAGCTCTGACCCCGAGGAGAGGTCGCCCCCCACGACACCGACGCCGGTGCCCTCGCACGCCTCGGCCAGGCCGCGTGTCACGCCGAGCGCCCACTCGACGTCGGTGTCCGGCGGCGCCACCAGCGAGACGACCAGCCCGGTCGGGACGGCGCCCATCGCCGCGACGTCGGCAAGGTTCTGCGCGGCGGCCTTGGCGCCGACGTCCGCGGCGCTCGACCACTCGCGGCGGAAGTCACGGCCCTCGACCAGCACGTCGGTGGTCACCACCACCCGGCCGTCGGGCGCGGCGAGCACGGCGGCGTCGTCGCCCGGTCCCAGCAGCGTGTGGCCGCCACGCGGGAGCAGGGGGAAGATCTCGCGCAGGAGCCCTGATTCGCCCACGTCGCCCAGCGTGCGGGGGCGGGCCATAGCGACACGGTAGCGTGACCGCCTTCGTGACCGAGGACGTTCACTTTCAGGAGGACACCGTGGTGGTGCAGGCCTACGTACTGGTCCAGACCGAGGTCGGCAAGGCCGCAGCGGTCGCCGAGGAGATCGCCACCATCGGCGGCGTCGTGCTCGCCGAGGACGTGACGGGGCCCTACGACGTGATCGTCCGGGTCGAGGCGGCGAACGTCGAGGAGCTCGGCCCGCTGGTGATGTCCCGGATCCAGGGCGTCAAGGGCATCACGCGCACGGTGACGTGCACCGTCGTCCACGCCTGATCGTCGCGGCGGCGCTCGCCGCACCCCTGCTGTCGTCCTGTGGCGCCGCGGTCGGTGTCGACGCCGCCCCGGACGCGGCACACCCGGCCTGCGCAGAGGTGTTCGTCGTGCTGCCGGACCAGCTGGGGGACCTGCCGCGCCGCGAGACGACGAGCCAGTCGTCCGCCGCCTGGGGGGACCCGCCGGTCGTGCTGCGCTGCGGCGTCGACCCGCCGGGGCCCACGACGGAGCCCTGCGTCGGTGTCGGCGACGTCGACTGGCTGCAGTCCGGGCTGGACGGCGGGGCGCGCTTCACCACCTACGGCCGCGTGCCCGCCCTCGACGTGACCGTCCCGGACGGGCTCTCCGCGGACGTCGTCCTGGGGGCCCTGGCCCCGGCTGCCGCCGTCCTCGAGGTGGAGGCCCGCTGCCTGTAGCCCCCTTTGCTCACCCACCCGCGCGATGCTCACCGAAACAGGAAACTCCCGGCTCGCGACGCAGGGTTCGGTGCGCAAAGCCGGGGTGGGTGAGCGACGTGGTGGGTCAGCGGAGGCCGGTGGGGCGGTTCAGCGCCAGCCGGATCAGGGTGTCGACAAGCTCGGGGTAGTCGACCCCGCTGGCCGCCCACAACCGCGGGTACATCGACGTGGCCGTGAAGCCCGGCATCGTGTTGATCTCGTTGACGACGACGTGGTGCGAGTCGGTGTAGAACGTATCGACGCGGGCCAGCCCCTCGCAGCCCATCACCTCGAACGCCCGCGCCGCGAGCGCGCGCACCTTCTCGGCGACGTGCTCGGGCAGGTCCGCGGGACAGCTCAGGCGCACGTTCGCGTCATCGAGGTACTTGGCATCGAAGTCGTAGAAGTCGTGACCGCCGAGCACCTCGACCTCGCCCGGCACCGACGTGCGGGGCGGGCCGCCGTCCGGGTCGGCCAGCACGGCGCACTCGATCTCCCGACCGCCCATCGCCGCCTCGACCACCACCTTGGGGTCGTGGCGCTGGGCCTCCTCGACGGCGGCGGCGAGATCCGCGGGGCGGTCGACCTTGCTGATCCCCATCGACGAGCCCGCGCGAGCCGGCTTGACGAAGACCGGCCAGCCCAGCGAGGCCACCGTTTCCGCGCACGCCGCGGGATCACGCTGCCACTCGCCGGGCATGATCACCGTGTACGGGCCGACCTCGATACCGTGGCCGGAGAAGACCACCTTCATGTAGTGCTTGTCCATGCTCAGCGCCGACGCGAGCACGCCGGAACCCACGTACCGGACGTCGACCAGCTCGAGCATCCCCTGCAGCGTCCCGTCCTCCCCGAACGGCCCGTGCAGCAGCGGGAACACGACGTCGACGTCACCCAGCGCGCGTGGCACCTCACCGCCCTCCAGCACCACGAGCCCGCGCTCCTCGGTCGAGGTGGGGACGACGACGGCCGGCCCGTCGTCCGCCGTCACCTCGGGCAGGTACGAGCCCTCGATGGCCCAGTGCTTCGGGTCGTCGGCGGCGAGCACCCAGCGGCCGGTCGTGGTGATGCCGATCGGGACGACCTCGTAGGCGTCGCGGTCGATCGCCGCCAGCACGCCGGCCGCCGTGGAGCAGCTGACCGAGTGCTCGCTCGACCTGCCTCCGAACACGACGGCGACCCGCGGCTTCGATGTCACGGGCGCCGACCCTAGCGCGCTGGGTAGCCTCGCCCGGTGGACGCATCCCCCGGCTGGTCGCCGGAGACGAAGGCCGTGACCGCGGGTCGGCCGGACGTCGAGCCGGGTGCCCCGGTCAACCCACCGGTCCAGCTCAGCTCGACGTTCGTCCTCGGGGTCCCCGACGGTGACAATCCCGTGTACGGCCGGGTCGACAACGCGACGTGGCGGGCGTGCGAGCAGGCGATCGGGGCCCTCGAGGGTGGCGACGCGACGCTCTTCGCCTCCGGGATGGCCGCCATCTCGGCAGTCCTCGCACAGGTTCCCCCTGACGGGCTCGTCGTCCTCCCGGTCGCCGCCTACAACACCACCCTGGCCCTGGCGGACGCGTTGCAGGAGCAGGGCCAGCTGCGAACCCGGCGGGTGGACGTCGCCGACACCGGTGCCGTGGAGGCGGCGGTGGACGGCGCCGCAGTGCTCTGGCTGGAGTCCCCCACGAACCCGCTGCTGGAGGTGGCCGACATCCGCGCCTGCGCCGACGCCGGACGACGGGCCGGCGCGCTGGTGGTGGTCGACAACACCTTCGCCACCCCGCTCCTGCAGCAGCCGCTGGCGCTCGGTGCCGACGTCGTCGTCCACTCGGTGACGAAGTACCTGGCCGGGCACTCCGACGTGGTGCTGGGCGCCACGGTCACGGCCTCCACCGAGGACACAGACCTCGCGGATCGGCTGATTCGGCACCGGGCGATGCACGGCGCCGTCCCCGGGCCGTGGGAGGCGTGGCTGGCGCTGCGCGGCATCCGCACCCTCGGCGTGCGGCTGGAGCGTGCGCAGGCGAGCGCCGCCGTCCTCGCCGCGCGACTCGAGGGGCACCCGGCGGTGACGCGCGTGCGCCACCCGTCGCTGCCCACCGACCCCGGCCACGAGCGCGCGCTCTTCCAGATGCACGGCTTCGGCGCGGTCGTCTCGATCGAGCTGGCGGACGCCGACGCCGCGGACGCCGTCACACGCGCCGTCCGGCTCTGGGTCCCGGCAACCAGCCTGGGCGGGGTCGAGTCCACCCTGGAACGGCGCCGCCGCCACCCGACCGAGCCGGACGTCGTCCCGGAGTCGTTGCTGCGCCTGTCGGTCGGCATCGAGGACGTCGAGGACCTCTGGCGCGACCTCGACGGCGCGCTGCGCTCGGTCTCCTGAAGGCTCAGGCCTGCTCGTGCTTGCGGGCTCGTGACAGCAGCGAGCCGGCCATCTCCTTGACCGGCATCCCGTCGTGGACGACGGCCACGACGTGGTCGACGATCGGCATGTCGACACCGACGGACTCGGCCAGGTCGGCGATGGACTTGCACGACTTGACGCCCTCGGCCGTCTGCTTCGTGGCGGCCACCACCTCGTCGACGGTCATGCCCTGGCCGAGGTTCACGCCGAAGGTCCGGTTGCGCGACAGCGGGGAGACGCACGTCGCGACGAGGTCGCCGAGGCCGGCCAGGCCGGCGATCGTCGCGGGGTCCGCACCGAGCGCCGCGCCGAGCCGGCTCGTCTCTGCCAGTCCCCGCGTGATGACCGTGGCCTTGGAGTTGTCACCGAACCCCATCCCCTCGGCGATCCCCACCGCCAGCGCCATCACGTTCTTGACCGCGCCGCCGACCTCGACACCGACGACGTCGGTGTTCGTGTAGGGCCGGAAGTAGCCGGTCGAGCAGGCGCGGGCGAGCTGCTCGGCTCGCTCGTGGTCGGAGCACGCGACGACCGTGGCGGTCGGCTGACGCGCGGCGATCTCCTTGGCGAGGTTCGGTCCCGACACGACGGCGATCCGATCGCTCCCGGCGCCGGTCACGTCGGCGACGACCTCGCTCATGCGCTGATGGCTTCCCAGCTCGACGCCCTTCATCAGGCTGACGAGCAGCGCACCGCCCGCGATGTCGTAGGACCAGGCCCCCAGGTTCTCCCGCAGCGACTGCGACGGCACGGCGAGGACGACGATGTCGGCCCCGTCGAGTACCTCCCCCGCATCGGTCGAGGCCGTGACGGACGCCGGGAGCTCGACGTCGCCGAGGTAGTCGGCGTTGCGGTGGTCACTGGAGATCTCCTTGCAGACCTCCTCGCGCCGGCCCCACATCCGGACGTCGACACCGGCGTCCGCGAGCACCATCGCGAACGTCGTGCCCCAGCTGCCGGTGCCCATCACCGCTGCCCTCTGCGTCACGCTGTCTCCCTCACGCTGGTCTCTGCTTGAAGTTGCCGGTCGTCGACTGTCCGTGGTCACGGGGGTCCCACCGGCTCGCCGGTGCCTGCTCGCCCCGGACCCGCTCGAGCATCCCGATGATGTCGTCGAGGATCGCATCCGTCGCGCCCGCCAGAGTGCCCTTGTCGAGGTCCCTTCCGGCGAAGCGGGAGAGGTCGACCGGCGGACCGGCCTCGACGTACACCCGCCGCGGGGGGAGCGCGTGCACCCGCTTGCCGTACGGAGCGAGCACGTCCTGCGGTCCCCACTGCGCCACCGGGATCACCGGGCACCCGGTCGTCAAGGCGACCCGGGCCGCGCCGGTCTTGCCACGCATCGGCCAGAGGTCAGGGTCCCGGGTCAGGGAGCCCTCCGGGTACATCGGCACGCACTCGCCGGCGCGCACCGCCTCCACCGCGGCACGGAAGGCCAGGGCCGCGTCGCCGGACTCGCGGTACACCGGGATCTGCCCCGCACCGCGGAGGATCCGGCCCGCGAGGGGGATGCGGAAGACCGCCTCCTTGCCGAGGAACCGCGGCAGCGCGCCGTGGTCGTAGAGGAAGTGGGCGAGGGTGAACGGGTCGGCGTACGAGAGGTGGTTCGAGCAGACGAGGTAACCGCGGTCGGCCGGCAGGTGCTCGGCCCCGACCCAGTGACGGCGCGTGAATACGGTGAGCAACGGCTTCACCAGCACCACCGCGATGCGGTAGCTCGCGCTCATCCCTCGCCGGCGCACCGCGTCTCCTCACTCCTGCACCTGACGTCGGTGCGTCCTGACGGCCGCCCTCATCGTACGGCTGACATCATCACGCGGTGGGCTCCGACCGTCGTTGGCACGTCGTGCTGCCGGTCAAGGGCGGGACGGGCGCCAAGTCACGGCTGTCGCCGGTACCTGACCGGGCCGGCCTGGCGACCGCGATGGCGCTGGACTGCCTGGACGCCGTGCTGTCCACGCCCGAGGTGGTCGGTGCGCTGGTGGTCACCGACGACGGCGACGTGGCCGCGGCGGCGCGCGATCTGGGCGCTCACGTGGTCGGCGCCGGTGTCCCAGGCCTGGGCCCCGCCGTCGCGGCAGGGCTCGCTGCGGCGCCGCACGGGCCGGTCGCCGTCCTGCTCGCCGACCTGCCGGCGCTGCGGCCCGATGACCTCGACGTCGGCCTGGACGCCGTGTCGCGCGCCCTGGACGACGGGGCCGGCTGGGCCTTCGTGCCGGACGCCGAGGGCACGGGCACGGTGCTGCTCGCGGCGGACGGCGCCTCCACGCTGTCACCGGCCTTCGGGCCCGGTTCGGCCGCAGCACACGAGCTCCTGGGCGCGCGCCGGCTCGACGTCGACGTCCCACGCCTTCGACGCGACGTCGACACGGCGTCGACGCTCGGCCAGGCGGTCACCCTCGGACTCGGGACCCGGACACGCCGTAGTCTCGACGGCGTGCAGGCGACCGTGCTGACCTTCGACCCGGGCTCGGGGAGCGGCGCCGTCGTGACGGACGACGGCGTCCGTCTCGTGATGCCCGCTGAGGCCCTGGACGGCAGCGGGCTCCGGCACCTGCGACCGGGGCAGCGCGTCACGTGCCTCCGGGACGGCGACGCCGTCAGCGACGTCCGGATCGTGGGCGTCAGCGGCTGACCGGCGCCAGGTCGGCCTCCCAGCGGCAGTCTGCCCCGAGCGCGGCCAGCTTGTCGGCGAAGTGCTCGTACCCGCGGTCGATGAGGTCCACACCGTGAACCGTCGAGGTGCCCTGGGCGGCGAGCGCCGCAATCAGGTGACTGAAACCGCCGCGCAGGTCGGGGACGACGACGTCCGCTCCGCGCAGCGGTGTCGGGCCTGAGATGGCGACGGAGTGCCTGAAGTTGCGCCGGCCGAACCGGCACGGCGTGGACCCCAGGCACTCCCGGTAGACCTGGATGCGTGCGCCCATCCCGACCAGGGCGTCGACGAAGCCGAACCTGTTCTCGTACACCGTCTCGTGCACGATCGACAGGCCGCTTGCCTGGGTCAGCGCGACGACCAGCGGCTGCTGCCAGTCGGTCATGAACCCCGGGTGGACGTCGGTCTCCAGCGCGATCGGCGCCAGCTCGCCGCCGGGGTGCCAGAACCGGATACCCCCGTCGTCGACGGCGAACGCCCCGCCGACCTTCCGGAACGTGTTGAGGAACGTCATCATCTCGGGCTGCCGGGCTCCGCGGACGTAGACGTCACCGCCGGTCGCGAGGGCCGCGCAGCCCCAGGAGGCGGCCTCGATCCGGTCCGGTAGCGCGCGGTGGGTGAAGCCGACCAGCCGTTCGACGCCCTCCACCCGGATCACGCGATCGGTGTCGACGCTGATGATCGCACCCATCTTCTGCAGCACCGCGATCAGGTCCAGGATCTCCGGCTCGACGGCCGCGTTGCGCAGCTCCGTGATGCCCTCGGCCCGGACGGCGGTCAGCAGCACCTGCTCGGTCGACCCGACGCTGGGGTACGGCAGCTCGAGACGCGTGCCGCGCAAGGGCTCCGGTGCGCTGATGCGGATGCCCTGCGCGCGCTTCTCCACCACCGCGCCGAACCGTCGGAGGACGTCGAGGTGGTAGTTGATCGGCCGGTCGCCGATGTGGCAGCCGCCGAGGTCGGGGATGAAGGCCTCGCCGAGGCGATGCACGAGCGGGCCGCAGAACAGGATCGGGATGCGGCTCGACCCGGAGTGCGCGTCGATGTCGGCGACGTGCGCGCTCTCGACGTTGGCCGGGTCGAGGAGCAGCTCGCCCTCGGACTCGTCGGCGTCTCCGCTCAGCTGACCCGAGACGCTGACACCGTGCAGCTCCAGGAGGCCGGTGACCACGGACACGTCCCGGATCGCCGGCACGTTCCGCAGGCTGCTCGGGGTCTCTCCCAACAGTGCCGCCACCATCGCCTTGGAGACGAAGTTCTTCGCACCGCGCACGCGGATGGACCCCCGGAGCGGGGCGCCGCCCTCGACCGTCAGGACTCTGCTCATGACCGCATCATCCCAGTCTTCCGGCAGGACGACGGACGGGCCGGCTCCCATGCTGGGAGCCGGCCCGTCCGGACCGATCTGGGACGTCGCTCAGATCAGCGCCTGGTTGCGCGCTTCGTGGCCTTGCGGGCGGTGCTCTTGCGTGCCGTGGACTTCTTCGCTGCGGACTTCTTCGCGGCCGGACGCTTCGCAGCGCCCTTCTTCGCGGCCGTCGACCTCTTGGCCGCTCCCGCCTTCTTCGCCGCCGCACCCTTCTTCGCTGCGGTCGACCTCTTGGTCGCTGCTGCCTTCTTCGTCGCAGCGCCCTTCTTGGCGGCCGTCGACCTCTTGGCCGCCGTGGACCGCTTCGCGGTCGTCTTCTTCGCGGTCGACTTCTTCGCGGTGCTCCTCTTCGCAGCACCCTTCTTCGCGGCGGTCGACCTCTTCTTCGCCGCGGCCTTCTTCGTGGCCGCACCCTTCTTCGCTGCCGCGGACCTCGTCGTCGTGGCCTTGCGCGTCCCGGTCGCGGCACCGGCGGCCGCCCTCGCGACACGTCCGGCCGCGCCGACGGCGGCCTTCGGCATGCTCTTCGGGTCGGCGACGTAGCCCTTGAACGCTGTGCCTGCCTTGAACTTGGGCACCGACGTCTTCTTGATCTTGACGGTCTGGCCGGTGCGCGGGTTGCGGCCGGTGCGCGCAGCGCGGGCCGCCTTCTCGAATGTGCCGAAGCCACTGATAGCGACGCGCTCGCCGCGGGCGACGGACCGAACGATGGCGTCGATGACCGCGTCCACAGCCTCGGTGGCAGCGCGCTTGCTGCCGAGCCGGGACTCCAGAGCGTCGACGAGCTGTCCCTTGTTCACAGCTTCCCCTTCACTAGACATGTCGAGCACTTGCCCGACCCGCGCACGACGGTAGGCCCCCCGGGCACCGGAGTCCACCACTTCGGACTCTTGGAGCCGTTGTGTCGCAAGGACAATCCGGATGGAGGGGTCTGCGGCTCAAGCACCGTCGCCCAGGTCGCAGAGCTCGTCGTAGAGAGCTCCGAGGCTCTCCAGCGCCGCCGCCGGACTCGTTCGCGCGCTGGCCGCGGCGCGATGAAAGCGCCCCGATAGCAACGCTTTTCGCTCGTCCGTGACCCTCGAGGCATCGAGTCGTCGCACGGTGGACAAGAGCGCGTCGGCCACGACGAGGAAGTCCGCAGGCGGCGACGAGACTGCCCCTGCGAGGTCCCGTGGGCGCTTCGCGGCCAGCACCTGGACTCGCACGTAGTCCTGGTCGTGGGATTTGTCATCACGGCGTGTCGCAGCGCGGCAACGACGCACCGCCTCTGCCACGAACGACTCGTGGTCCCGTGCCTGCAGGTGCGCCAGGTAGGCCGGGACCACCTGGCTGACGAGCCACCGGGTGATGGTGTCGGCGTCCGGCATCGACCGGCGCTGCCGGGACGTCCGCACCATGTCGACGACCAGCCCGGCCCCGACGACGAGTCGCCCCACCTCGAGCGCGGAAGGGAAGAACCACGGGCACTCGGGGGCGCCGGCTTCGCGCGCCAGCGGCGCCAGCAGCCCTCGCACGTGAGCGATCTGACCCTCCCCCCCGAGTTCCGCGCGCAGGACGCCGCCCGGTCGCAGGAGGTCGACGATGCCCGCGAGGACCACCGGCTGGTCATCTCGTGGCACCCAGTGCAGCGCGGCCACCGAGATCACCGCATCGAGGACGTCGGACGGCAGCAGTCGCCCGACGTCCTGCGCCCGCGCCGTCACGAACGCCAGGCCAGGACTCCGCCGCGCCGACGCCAGTCGGGTGCACGACTCGGATGCGTCCACACCGAGCACCCATCCTCCACGCGGGCCACCGGCGTCGACGGCCGAGGCGATGCCCGAGGTGAGATCGCCGACCCCGCACCCGAGATCGAGAACGCGCATTCCGGGCGTCAGGCTCAGTCCGCGCAGCGCGTCGTGGTCGAAGGCGCGATGGTGCGCCGTCGCGCCGGCGTACGCCGCGCCGTCGAACGTCATCCGAGAGTGGTGGGCATCCACCCGGGTCGAGTGCGCTCGAACTCGTCGACGGCGCCGGCGTGCCTGAGCGTCAGGCCGATGTCGTCGAGCCCCTCGGTGAGGCACCACCGCGTGTAGTCGTCGACGCGCAGCTCTGCCGTGATGTCCTCGCAGCGCACCTGGCGGCCGACGAGGTCGACGGTGACCTCGGTGCCGGGTCGGTTCTCGAGGATCTTCCAGATCAGCTCGATGTCCGACTGCGCCAGCTCACCCGCCAGCAGGCCCTGCTTGCCGGCATTGCCCCGGAAGATGTCGGCGAAGCGCGACGAGAGGACCGCCCTGAAGCCGTAGTCACGCAGTGCCCACACCGCGTGCTCGCGCGACGAGCCGGTGCCGAAGTCGGGACCCGCCACGAGCACCGACCCCCCGGCGAAGTGGGGATCGTTCAGGACGAAGGACTCGTCGCCGCGCCAGGCCGCGAAGAGCCCGTCCTCGAAACCCGTGCGGCTGATGCGCTTGAGGTACACCGCCGGGATGATCTGGTCCGTGTCGACCTGGCTGCGTCGCAAGGGGACGCCGGGGCCGGTGTGGGTCGTGAAGGGCTGCATCGTCGCTCCTCAGCGGTAGGAGGGAACGTCGGGAACGAGATCGTCCAGGTCCGACGGCGAGCTGAGGGTGCCGCGCACGGCCGTCGCCGCGGCGACCACGGGGCTGACGAGGTGGGTCCGTCCGCCCTTGCCCTGGCGACCCTCGAAGTTGCGGTTGGACGTGGAAGCCGCCCGCTCCCCGGGAGCGAGCTGGTCGGGGTTCATGCCCAGGCACATGGAGCAACCTGCCTGACGCCACTCGGCGCCGAACGCGGTGAACACCTCGCCCAGGCCCTCGGCCTCGGCCTGGAGGCGCACCCGCCCCGATCCCGGGACGACCAGGACTCGCACCGAGTCCGCCTTGTGCCGACCCCGAAGCACCTCGGCCGCGGCGCGGAGGTCCTCGATGCGCCCGTTGGTACAGGACCCGATGAACACGGTGTCGACGGCGATGTCGCGCAGCCGGGTGCCGGGGGCAAGGTCCATGTACTCCAGGGCGCGCTGGGCGGAGGCGGCGTCCCCGTCGTCGCCGTAGTCCTCCGGTGACGGGACCGTTCCCGACAGGGGGAGTCCCTGGCCGGGGTTCGTGCCCCAGGTGACGAACGGCTCCAGCTCGTCGGCGTGCACCACCACCTCGGTGTCGAACGTCGCCTCGTCGTCCGTGCGCAGCTCCCCCCACACCGCGACCGCGGCGTCCCAGTCCGCCCCGCGCGGCGCGTGCGGCCTGTCCTTCAGGTAGGCGAGGGTCGTAGCGTCCGGAGCGATCATCCCGGCACGCGCACCCGCCTCGATCGACATGTTGCACACGGTCATCCGGGCCTCCATCGAGAGCGCGCGAATGGCCTCGCCGCGGTACTCGATCACGTGGCCCTGCCCGCCACTCGTGCCGATCTTCGCGATCACCGCGAGGATGACGTCCTTGGCGCCCACGTCACCGGCGAGGGTGCCCTCCACCGTGACCGACATGGTGCGGAACGGCCGCAGGGGCAGGGTCTGCGTGGCGAGGACGTGCTCGACCTCCGACGTACCGATCCCGAAGGCGAGTGCGCCGAACGCGCCGTGCGTCGAGGTGTGGGAGTCGCCGCAGACGACGGTCATGCCCGGTTGGGTCAACCCGAGCTGCGGCCCCACGACGTGCACGATGCCCTGATCCACGTCGCCGAGCGGGTGCAGCCGGATGCCGAACTCCGCGCAGTTCCGGCGCAGCGTCTCCACCTGGATGCGACTGGTCTCGTCGGCGATGGGTTCGTCGATCCGCTCGGTCGGGACGTTGTGGTCCTCGGTCGCGATCGTGAGGTCCGGACGCCGGACGGCGCGACCCTCGGCGCGCAGGCCCTCGAACGCCTGCGGGCTGGTCACCTCGTGGACGAGGTGGAGGTCGATGTAGAGGAGATCGGGAGTGCCGTGCTCACCGTGGTGGACGACGTGGGCGTCCCAGACCTTCTCCGCCAGCGTGCGGGACATGAGCTGACCTCTCGTGGTTGCGTCTCATAGTAAGAGACGGCAGTATCGACTTATGGACAAGTCTAGCGGAGTCGGCGTCCTGGACAAGGCCGCGGTCGTGCTCTCCGCCCTGGAGGCCGGACCGTCGACCCTCGCGCAGCTGGTCGCCGCGACCGGGCTCGCGCGCCCGACCGCTCACCGGCTGGCCGTCGCCCTCGAGCACCACCGCCTGGTCGGCCGCGACCTGCAGGGGCGCTTCGTGCTCGGGCCGCGGCTGGGCGAGCTCGCGGCCGCCGCCGGCGAGGACCGGCTCCTGGCTGCCGCCGGCCCCGTGCTGACCATGCTGCGCGACCACACCGGCGAGAGCGCGCAGCTCTACCGGCGCCAGGGTGACTCCCGGATCTGCGTTGCTGCCGCCGAGCGACCGGTGGGGCTGCGCGACTCGATCCCGGTGGGGTCGACGCTGACCATGCTGGCGGGCAGCGCGGCCCAGATCCTGCTCGCCTGGGAGGAGCCCGACCGCCTGCACCGTGGCCTGCACGGAGCACGGTTCACGGCGACCGTGCTGTCCGGCGTCCGCCGCCGGGGGTGGGCCCAGAGCGTCGGAGAGCGCGAGGCCGGCGTGGCCTCGGTATCGGCCCCGGTGCGCGGGCCGTCCGGTCGTGTCGTCGCCGCGGTCTCGGTCTCCGGGCCCCTGCAGCGACTGACCCGCCAGCCCGGTCGCCTGCACGCCGCCGCCGTCGTCTCGACGGCCAACCGCCTGACCGACGTCCTGCGCCGGGCCGCGTCCTGACCCACTTCGGCACCACTTCCCCCGACTTCTGCTGCGTGTTCAACGTCTGAGACGGAGTCGAGAGGTGGAACACGCAGCAGAAGTCGGGGCGGGGGACGACGAGAGCCCGGTCACCGTGAGGCCACCGGGCTCTGTCTCGCGTAGCCCCGACGGGATTCGAACCCGCGCTACCGCCTTGAGAGGGCGGCGTGCTAGGCCGCTACACAACGGGGCCGCGAACGCTGGAGCACTCTAGCCGCTCGGGCGGCTGTGGCTCCAATCGCGCTGGGGTACCAGGACTCGAACCTAGACTAACTGGACCAGAACCAGTCGTGCTGCCAATTACACCATACCCCATGGGGGTATCCAGCCGGAGTCGGACCCGGCGGGCTACCGAGGGTGGATGCTACTCCAGGCGACCAGGGGGAACCAAAAGCGAACCCTCGTGCTCGCGCCGTCCAACGAACAGGCGCGCCACGACGGCCCGGCGGGCCAGCCAGGTCAGCGCGGCTCCGAGCAGCAGCATCGAGACGGTGTCGACGGCCACCACCCCGAGCCCGGCCTCGGTGACGCCGATCGCCGCCGCCAGCCCTCCGGTGAGGATCACCGGGACGAAGACCACGACGTTGTTGACCGTGTGCGCCGCTATCGCCGCCTCGAGGGCACCGGTGCGCCACACCAGGTACGAGGCGAGCAGGCCGAAGGCAAACCGGTCGAGGAAGAGGAACGCGTTCTGACCGCCGTGGGCGAAGGCGAAGGCGCTGGCCGAGACCGCGGCCGACACGACCACCCCGACCGCCGCCCGGGCGAACAGCGCCCCGACGGCCTGCGACATCCAGCCCCGGAAGAAGTACTCCTCCCCCGCCGCCTGCAGCGGCGTGGTGAGGACGACGATCGCCAGCAGCACGGCGACGTCGGTGCCGCGGCCGCTGGGGACGCCGTCCAGCAGCCAGAAGAAGGCCGTCACGGCAACGGCGATCACCAGCGAGACGGCGGCACACGCGAGCATCCACCGCCACCGCAGCCGGCCCACGACCGAGGAGACCCAGCGCGGGCGCCAGCCGTGTCCGGCCCATACCGCCAGCATCGACAACGGGATGCAGGCGGCGAGCAGCAGGTTCGTCGACAGGAGCACCCAGGGCTGGTCGAGCTCGGACTGCATCGACTCCAGGTCGAGACCGCCGCTGAGCGACGCGACGAACAGCGCGACCGTCGACGCGACGAGGAGCAGGGCCAGCCCGCCCACGACGATCGTGAGCGAGAGGAGCGAGCGCCACCACCGGTGGCGCTCGCCGCGGAGCAGCTGGGTGTAGGGCCGGCTCATGCACTCACTCTCGCCCGCAGAGCGACCAGGCGAGCGAGGGTGGACTCACGGCCGAGGATCTCCATCGACTCGAACAGCGGTGGGGACACCCGGCGGCCCGTGACCGCGACGCGCAGCGGCGCGAAAGCGAACTTAGGCTTGATCCCCAGCCCCTCGACCAGCACGCGGCGCAGCTCGGCCTCGATCTCGGCCGTCGCCCACGTCGACAGCGGGGCCAGGGCCTCGGCCGACGCCGAGAGGACGTCGGCGGCGTCGTCCTTCAGGGCCGCCACGGCGTCCGGCTCGATGGCCAGGTCGGCGTCGGAGGTGAAGAGGAAGCCGAGCATCCCGGGGGCCTCACCGAGCAGGTTCATCCGCGTCTGCACCAGCGGCGCGGCCTCGCGCAGCACCTCGTCCTCGCGCTCGGTCAGCGCGTCGCCGACGAGCCCGGCAGCGCGCAGGTAGGGGACGAGCCGCTCCCGGAACTCACCCTCCGGCAGCAGCCTGATGTGGTCGCCGTTGATCGCCTCGGCCTTCTTGGAGTCCCACCGCGCCGGGTTGGGGTTGACGTCGTGGACGTCGAAGGCCGCGACCAGCTCGGCGCGGTCGAAGACGTCACGGTCGTCGGCGATCGCCCACCCGAGCAGGGACAGGTAGTTCACCATTCCCTCCGGCGTCATCCCGCGCTCCCGGTGCAGGAAGAGGTCGGCCTCCGGCGCACGCTTGGAGAGCTTGCGGTTGCCCTCACCCAGCACCAGCGGCAGGTGACCGAACTGCGGCACCCCCTCCGCTGCACCGATGTCGCCGAGCGCGGAGTAGAGGGCGATCTGGCGGGGTGTCGAGCTGAGCAGGTCTTCCCCGCGCAGCACGTGGGTGATGCGCATCGCGGCGTCGTCCACCGGGTTCACCAGCGTGTAGAGCGGCTCGCCGTTGCCGCGCACGATGACGAAGTCGGGAACCGCGCCCGCCGGGAACGTCACGTCACCGCGGACGAGATCGGTGAACGTGATGTCGCCGTCCGGCATCCGCAGCCGCAGCACGGGCACCCGCCCGTCGTCCCGGAACGCCTGCCGCTGTGAGTCCGTCAGGTCGCGGTCGTGGTTGTCGTAGCCGAGCTTGACGTCGCGTCCGGCGGCCCGGTGACGGGCCTCGACCTCCTCCGGCGTCGAAAAGGACTCGTATGCATGACCGCTCGCGAGCAGCCGCTGAGCCACGTCGCGGTGGAGGTCGCGCCGCTCGCTCTGGCGGTAGGGGCCGTAGTCGCCGCCGACACCGGGCCCCTCGTCGTAGTCGAGGCCGAGCCACGCCATCGCGTCGAGCAGCTGGTCGACGCTCTCGGCGCTGTCGCGGGTGACGTCCGTGTCCTCGATGCGGAAGACGAGCGCCCCGCCGGTGTGGCGCGCGTACGCCCAGTTGAACAGGGCCGTGCGCATCAGCCCGACGTGCGGCGTCCCCGTCGGGCTGGGGCAGAACCTCACCCGCACCGTCATCGCGCGACCACGGGGTTGCTCAGGGCGCCGATGCCCTCGATCTCGACCTCGACCCGCTGGCCGCTCGTGATCGGGCCGACACCGGCGGGCGTCCCGGTGAGGATCACGTCACCCGGGAGCAGTGTGAACGCGGCCGAGACGTACTCGACGAGGGCGGGGACGTCGAAGACCAGGTCGGACGTCGAGCCGTCCTGCACGACCTGCCCGTCCAGGCGCGTGGTCAGCCGGAGGGAGGACGTGTCGAGGTCGGTGGTGATCCAGGGCCCGAGCGGGCACGACGAGTCGAAGCCCTTGGCCCGTGCCCACTGGTCGTCGCTGCGCTGCCAGTCGCGGGCGGTGACGTCGTTGGCCACCGTGTAACCGAGCACCACCTCGCTGACCCGCGCTCTCGGCACCGACTTGCAGATGCGGCCGATGACGACGGCGAGCTCGCCCTCGTAGTGCACCTCCTCGGAGCCGGGAGGTAGCACGATCGGGTCGTCCGGGCCGACGACGGACGTGTTGGGCTTGAGGAAGAGCAGCGGCTTCGTCGGCAGCTCGTGACCCAGCTCGGTCGCGTGGTCGGCGTAGTTGCGCCCCACCCCGACCACCTTGCTGCGCGGAATGACCGGCGCCAGCAGGCGGACCTCGTCCAGCGCCACGCGCTCACCCGTCGGCGCCAGCGGCACGTACAGGGGATCGCCGGTGACGACGGCGATCTGCTCCCCCTCCACCACACCGAAACGGGGGTCGTCTCCGGTCGTGAACCTCGCGATATGCACGCGGCGAGCCTATCGACGTGAGTGCCTACCCTGGTCCGGTGCCCACGGACGCATGGCCACCTCGAGCGAGCCGGGTCGGCGTGGACGCCGGCCGGTCGCGACGGCACTGACGAGGTCGTTGCGCGGCAGCCGACATGCGGGCCTCGCCCTACGACTTCACCGAGCTCGGGGCTGACCGAGGCTCGGCTCAGCCGGAGAAGTCGACCTCGGAGAGCGCAGCGTGCCTGAACGCCGCCAGCCGTTCGGCCTGCTCGCCGATCGCGGCGCGGACCCGAGCCGAGACCCGGCCCCACGTCTCGACCTGGACCCGCAGCCGCTTGCCGGACTTGCGCGGGCGCCAGAGGCCGGCGATCTCCCCGTCGATCAGGACCGCGCCGGGCCGGCCGAGCGCCGGCCACAGCGCCTTGGCCCTCGCCTTGTCTGCGACCAGCAGGGACCGGTCCCTCGCCTGCAGGAAGAGGTCGAACGGTCCTAGCAACCGCGTCGTCGTCACCGGGCGTGCGTCGAGCTCGTCCTCGTCGGCCGCCAGCACCCACGCTGGCTCCCCGGCGACCGACACCTCGACCACGTCGGACGGCCAGCGGGCCTTGACGTCCTTGACCGGCGCGTCGAGGTAGCCGGCGACGTGCGTCGGTGTGGCGGGGCCGAGCAGGCGCAGGTAGGCACGGACGACGTCCAGCCGCTCCGGGAACTCGGCTCCCGGCTCGAAGCCCGGGAGCGGCCGGAGTACCGGTGGCGAGGTGCCGGCCTCGAGCTCCAGGCCAGCGGGCAGCGCCGCGAGCCGGAACGGCATCTCGTAGAGGTGGGTGGCGTTGCACGGTCGGCAGAACCGGAGGTAGGGCGGGGCCATCAGCGCCGTCAGCCGCGCGGAGACCTCGCCCTTGACCATCGGCTCGGTCACCACCGACCGCAGTGTCGATGCGACGGCGTCCAGGGCTTCGAGGTTGCCGATGCCGGCCGCCGTCAACGGCTTGGCCGCGTTGAAGATCCGCTTGCCGGCGTCCGCCTCGGAGAAGGGTGTCGTGGCCGCGGCCACGAGGGGGAGGTCCTGACGACGGTAGAGGTGGGGTGCACCGCGGATCGTCCACGCCCCTGCCAGCAGCTCGCTGCCCGAGAGGGCGGTCGTGTCGACACCGCGGATCGCCAGCGCCCACGGCGCGCCGTCCGGGCCTGTGTCCTGAACCCCGATGTCCAGGACGGCCGCGTCGGTCAGGTCGCCGGCCGCGCGGTCGAGCTGCTGCGCCCGCACACGGAAGCCGAGCACCTGTGACCGCGTGATCGAGGCAACCATGGCGCCTACGGTAGGTCGCCGCCGAGAGGAGTAGTAGCCGTGAAGTTCATGCTCGAGGTCGACATCGATCAGGGTGCTGTCAAGGACCACACCGCCGACGAGCTCGGCCGCATCCTGCGCTACTGGGCCGGGAACCTGAAGCACTATCGGCTGGACGACGGTGACAGCGAGGTCATCTATGACTCCGCCTACGCACCGGTGGGGTCGTGGAGGGTCACGGAGGCTCCCTCTGCGTGAGGCCGGCGGCCCGCCGAAACCGCGCGTTCACCGTGGGCGCGTCGAACGAGATCCAGATATCGGGCGGCAGCTCGGCCTTGCCGGGGACGGGTCGACGTTCCTCGGTCCAGGCGTCGCCGGCGACGGCCGTCGCGACCCGACGCCAGAAGGTCACCGCCGCCGTGTTGTCGTCCTGGAAGGCGACCTGCCACGGCCCGGGGTGCTGGGCGAGCAGCTCGCGCACCGCGCGCAGGCCGATCCCCCGGCGCCGCATCCCCCGCACCACGAAGAAGCCGCTCAGCACCCGCGTCCGACCGGTCAGGCCACGTACCAGGGCGAGCCCGACCGGTCGATCGTCACTGATCAGCACGAACGCGCCCCAGTCGGGGTCATCGAACGCGGCCCGGAGCCGATCGCTGCGAAACGTGCCGTCGGGATCGGGCAGCAGACCTCGGAACTCCGACAGATCGTGGCGGAACATCAGCCAGAGCCGCTCGAGGACGGGTCGGTCGGTCTCGTTCGCGACGTGCAGCGAGAGAGCGGACATGGAAGCTCCTTCGAGGACGGCGAGCGGGCGGTGGCCCGGTCCGCGGGGCGACTGCCGGCTCGGCATGAAAAAGGCCTCCCGCTCGGAGAGAAGTCCGAGCTGGGAGGCTGCCTGCTGGAGGGATCTTACCCCGTCCCCGTGGAGGGAACGAGGTGCTTGATCACGAG
>Ga0075530_1000376_pt1 | contig 20930 bp, 22 predicted proteins | sample NGEPerD_2_FD_75101 | JGI IMG/M metagenome (GOLD analysis project Ga0075530, IMG submission 75101) | Arctic peat soil microbial communities from the Barrow Environmental Observatory site, Barrow, Alaska, USA - NGEE PermafrostL1-D | ecosystem: Environmental > Terrestrial > Soil > Wetlands > Peat ... | reverse complement strand
TAATTTGTTTTCTAAATTACCTTTGGCTGGACTCGTGATTACTTCTGGCTCAAGTTGGGTGTTGGTTTTTTTATATTTTTTAATTTTTTGGCCAGTGATTAGATACTGGATTAAGGTTAGGTAATGGTAGTTTTAGCTAGGTTATGATAATCCGCGGTCGCGGATTATCATAACCTAGCTAAAATCCGGGATTGGGGTTTTGAATTGTTTTTTTTGGGTTTGTTTTGAATTTTAAATTTTTGCTAATTAATTTTTTTTTGAAGTATAATGATAAGTAATATGTTTCGAATACGTTGGGTTTTAATTTTTATTTTATTTTCCAGTAATTTATTTACTTGGTATTATGTTTCTCAATATTTAGATCAGAAATTAGTAGTTTCTTTTTTAGATGTCGGACAAGGTGATGCTATTCTTATTAAAGCTCCTAGTGGACGAACGGTTTTAATTGACGGAGGACCTGGGAAAAATATTCTCGGTTTATTAGCCAAAGAATTACCCTTATTTAGTGACTCAATTGATTTATTGATTGAATCACATCCTGACACAGACCACGTCGGTGGTTTGCCTGATGTTTTGGGGCGTTATTCTGTTCGGGGGATTATTAAACCCTGCCTTGATTCAGCTAACCCTTATGATGTCGCTTTAACTGAATTAGCTAAAATCCGACAAGTTGTTGAGGTGTGTGGTGCTCCTGGTGAGATTATCGATCTTGGTGGAGGAGCTAAGATAGAAATATTATATGCTGGAGCTAAATTAGGTACCAAGGAATCCAAAACTAATGATGCTTCAATTATTGCTAAATTATCTTATGGTGATAATAGTTTTTTGTTTGTTGGCGATACTTCTATTGCGGTAGAAAAATACCTAATTTATACTGAGGGTAATAATTTACAAGCTGATGTCTACAAGGTCTCCCATCATGGCTCGCGTGAATCAAATGATGAGAAGTTTTTAAAAACTATTAAGCCTCAGATTTCTATTATTTCAGTCGGTGTCGATAATCGTTATGGTCATCCCCACCAAGAGACATTGGCCAGTTTGGCTTTATTGGAGAGCGTTATTTTCCGAACTGATCAAATGGGAACTATAGTTTTAGAAAGTAACGGCAATATGATTAAAAAAATAAAATAGACAAACAAAAAAACACCAAACAATAAAGAGGTGTTTTTTTGTTAGAGTGTTTTTTAATTCTCAATTCTAATTTCTAGTTGTTTTCCGGCTTTTAAGCATCTCGTACAGATTTTAAGGCGGGAACCATCAACTAATTTAGCCCACTGTAAATTAGGCTGTTTGCGAATTTTAGGAATTGGATTGTACTTTGTAGCACGAACACGGTTGGAATATCCTCCTACCATTTGGCTACCTTTGTTACAAATTGGACAAGATTTCATAATTTTATTGGTTACTTAACTTTTTTATGGTAACATAAAGTTATTATTTTGCAAGCATTATGGTAGTTTTGTTTATAAATCATCTTTTTAGATTTTAATTTTATTTTTTATGACTGGTTTATTTTTAATTTTAGTAATTCTATTTTCTGTTGTTATTCATGAGGTATCTCATGGTTATATGGCTAATTTATTGGGGGACCCAACCGCCAAAATGCAAGGTCGTTTGACTTTAAACCCCTTAAAACACCTCGATCCTGTGGGTTCTATAATTTTACCAGCTATGCTCTATTTTTCTGGAGCTCCAATGATTGGTTGGGCAAAACCAGTTCCTTTTAACCCCTATAATCTTAGGGCTGGCAAGTGGGGACCAGCTTTAGTGGCTATTGTTGGACCAATTTCTAATATATTAGTGGCAATTGTCTTTAGTTTCTTGGTTAGATTTAATATCTCGTTTTCTTTTGCTCCAATAGTTTTTACTCAACTTTGTTTATTGATTGTTCAGCTAAATATGGTCTTGGCAATTTTTAATTTAATACCAATTCCACCCCTAGATGGATCGAAGGTTCTTTTCTCTATTTTACCTTATAAATTGCATCATATTGAGGTCTGGTTGGAGCGTTATGGTTTATTTTTAATTATAGCTTTTCTTTTTTGGGGTTTTAAATTTATTATGCCTATTCAGCAAGTAATAGTCAGTTTTTTGACAGGGATTTATTAGATAAATTCTGGTCTTAGTTGAATGTTTTGACTTTTTTACTTATTTATAGTAGATTATAGCTACTAGTCATTTGTTTCTGTAGCTGGAAATAAAGACTTACTCCACGCATTTTTGTGGAAGAGTTGCTTACCTAGGTAGCTGGGAATCTTGCTATCGGGTGTTTTTTAATTTTTAATAAAGATTTATGCCTACAATTAATCAATTAGTAAAAAAGAATCGCAAGCCAATTCATCGTAAATCACAGGCCATAGCTTTGTCTCGTGGTTTTGATGCTTTGGAAAATAAACCGACTTTTTATCCATCGCCTTTTAAAAGAGGGGTGTGTACTGTCGTTAAAACAACGACTCCAAAGAAACCAAACTCCGCTTTGCGTAAGATTGCGAGAGTTCGTTTGACCAATGGAATGGAAGTAACCGCTTATATTCCTGGTGAAGGTCATAATTTACAGGAACACTCCGTTGTAATGATTCGTGGTGGTAGAGTTAAAGACTTACCGGGAGTTCGTTATCATATTGTTCGTGGTGTGCTTGATTGTGCTGGCGTAGAAAAACGTCGTCAGGGTCGCAGTTTATATGGCGCCAAGAAGCCTAAAGCAGCTAAATAATTATTATATTCGTAATATTTTGTCATCTTTCTCAGTAAACAAAAGATTAAATCGAAATAAGTGAGAAAATTAGAAAACTTTTCTTGAGATGTCATTTTAAAAAACGAATAATAAAATAAAAATCCTATGCGTAGAAAAATAACAAACAAGCGTCAGCTTAAACCTGATTTTCAGTATAATTCTGTAAAAGTAGAAAAGTTGATCAATTATGTCATGGAGCGGGGAAAGAAAAATGCCGCTCGTAAAATAGTTTACGGGGCTTTTGATATTATTAAGGAGGAGACTAAATTGGATCCTGTTGAAGTTTATGAAGAGGCCTTGAAGAATGTTGGTCCTTTGACTGAAATTCGCTCTAAGCGTGTTGGAGGGGCAAATTATCAGGTTCCTCATGAAGTTCGTCCAGAGCGCCGTTTGGCCTTATCTTTGCGTTGGATGATAGAATCCGCCAAATCTAAAAAAGGCAAACCAATGGCTATTAAATTGTCACAAGAATTAATTTCAGCTTCTAAAAATGAGGGTGATGCTGTTAAGAAGCGTGAGATGGTTCATCGTATGGCCGAAGCCAACCGGGCTTTTGCTCATTTTGCTATGGCTAGAAGAGGCTAAAAATTTAAAAGTAAAAATATTAAATTTTTTAATTATTTTTTTACTTTTAAATTTGTAAATTATTCGCTTAATAAACGGTTGGGATTTAAATTAAAATGCTGAACATTTATATTTTTAACTCTTAACTTTATACTTTTAATTAAAATATGAGAGATTATCCATTAGAAAAAGTTCGTAATTTTGGAATTATTGCTCACATTGATGCTGGTAAAACAACAACTTCTGAGCGTATTCTTTTTTACACTGGTCAAAGTCACAAGATTGGAGAAGTTCACGATGGTGCAACAGTAACTGATTGGATGGAACAGGAACGCGAACGAGGTATTACGATTACTTCCGCGGCTATTACTTGTTTCTGGAGTCCAACTTATATGGGGACAGATCTTTCCCATAAAGTTCGCTTTAATATTATTGATACTCCAGGACACATCGACTTTACGGCTGAAGTAAAGCGATCTCTCCGTGTTCTCGATGGGGCAGTAGTTGTTTTTGATGGGGTGGCTGGTGTTGAGCCACAGTCCGAAACAAACTGGCGTTATGCTGATGATGGTAATGTTCCTCGTATTTGTTTAATCAATAAACTTGATCGAATGGGAGCTTCTTTTGAGAAATCTTTCCAGTCTATTTTGGATCGTCTAAATAAAAATGCCGTTCGAATGCAAATACCAATGGGCTTGGAAGAGAATTTTGCGGGAGTTATTGACCTATTGAAAATGAAAGCCTTCTATTTTGAAGGGGTTATGGGTAATCAAATTCGTGAAGAGGAAATTCCAGCTGAATTTTTAGAAGAAGCTAAAAAATATCGCGCTGAGTTGATTGAGAAGATTGTTGAACAAGACGAAACTTTGATTGCTGATTTTTTTGAAGGAAAAGAACCTTCATATGAAGTATTAAAAGAAACTTTGCGTCGAGCTGTGTTGGAAGTTAAAATTATTCCAGTTTTTGCTGGTTCAGCTTTAAAGAATAAAGGTATTCAATTGGTTTTGGATGCAGTAGTAGACTACTTACCATCTCCATTAGATATTCCTCCAGTACATGGTATTGATCCAAACACTGGTGATACTATTTATCGCAAAGTATCAGATGAAGAACCTTTTTCCGCTTTGGCTTTTAAATTACAAACCGATCCGTTTGTTGGACAGCTAACCTTCTTCCGAGTTTATTCGGGGACAGTTTCGGCTGGGACTTATGTTTATAATTCAACGACTAATGAAAAGGAACGCTTGGGGCGTATTGTCCGTATGCAGGCAGACAAACGTGAAGAAGTAGAAACTGTTTATGCAGGAGAAATTGCCGCCGCAGTTGGCTTGAAAAATGCCAAGACTTCTCATACTTTATGTGACGAAGAAAAGCCTATTGTTCTTGATCAAATTAAATTCGTTGACCCTGTAATTTCTATGCGGATTGAACCAAAGACTAAAGTTGACCAAGAAAAAATGGGAATTGCTTTAAAGAAATTGTCTGATGAAGATCCAACTTTCAAAATTACTTCTGATGGTGAAACTGGAGAGACTTTGATTTCTGGTATGGGTGAATTACATCTAGATATTATGGTTGACCGAATGAAACGTGAGTTTGCTGTAGAAGCTAATCTTGGCAAACCACAGGTAGCCTATAAAGAGACAATCACTGGCTCATCAGAAATGGAAAATAAATATATTAAGCAATCTGGTGGTAAGGGTCAGTATGGACATGTCAAAATCAAGATTAAGCCAATGGAGCCAATGACCGAAGAGGAGATAAAAAATCTACCTAAAAACGTCAAGCGCTATCCAGAATTTGAGTTTATCAACACCATTAAGGGTGGAGCTATTCCAGGTGAATATATTCCAGCGGTGGAAAAAGGTTTGAAAGAAGCCATGGAACGTGGAACTTTGGCTGGTTATAAACTAGTAAATGTTTCCGTCGAGCTTTATGATGGTTCTTTCCATGAAGTAGACTCATCTGAGTTGGCTTTCAAAATGGCCGCTTCTATGGCCTTCCAAGAGGGAATCAAAAAAGCTAATCCTGTTATTTTGGAGCCAATTATGAAGTTAGAAGTAATTGTTCCTGAAAAGTTTATGGGTGATGTTACTGGTAATCTTTCTTCAAAGCGGGCTCAGATTGAAGGTATGTCTGATCGTTCTGGCGGTTTGAAGGTAATTGATGCTAAAGTGCCTTTGTCTGAAATGTTTGGTTATGTTACCAATCTTCGGTCAATGACTGAAGGTCGTGGTACCTCAATAATGGAATTTTCTAATTATGCTATTGTTCCACAAAGTGTGGCGACGACAATAATGGAATCAAGAAAGTAATCTAATTAAAAATCGACAGGTGCTCCTGTTGTCCCGGACTTGATCCGGGATCCAGCATTATTTAGTTAGAAATGAAATTTACTAAAAAGTGGGCATCCGCCAGCTGGTGGATGCCCACTTTTTTGTGTGTATCTAGACTCTGGATCCCGGATCGTCGCCGGAGTACTGGCTGTCCGGGATGATAGAATTCATAGTCGCTTCGCTTGTTGAATTTTGTCACTTATACACAGTTTTTAGCTATCGGACATGTCCTTGACTAATATTAAGTATGGTATACTACGCACAATGGTGTTGAAAAAGAACCATCGCTCACGAAAGGGTGCCTCAGCCACAAAGTTTATATTCGCTTTGACGTTTTTGTTGTTGGTTGGGCTAAGTGTTCGGGTTTGGTATCTAAATGGTCAGAACAAATTAGTTGCTTCTATTGGACAAACAGCTAGTGCTAGAGTAATGATAGACCCCTTAGATCAGAGTCAGTTTACTTGGAGAAGTTTGCGTGATCAAGACAATGACTTTGATGTTAAATATCCTCGTGAAATTTTTGAAAAAACGGCCAAACAAATAACATCGCCTTTGACTAACAAGGAAAGTTTAAGAGCGGTTGGCTTGGTTCGGTTGATACCTGTTGAGTCTTGCAATTTAGTTGATTCATCAGAACGGTGTACTTCGACTACTACTAATATAGCTGTTGATTTCTTTACTGTTGCTCGTAATTTTAATGATGTTTTTAAAGATTTACAAAAAAAATATACTCAAGATATGTCTGTGGTGACAGTCAATGGTCATCAAGGGGTACGTTTTTTAGTTAAAGCCAATGCTTGGGAGGGGTCAATATATACTGTTTTTCCAATTAATAATATAAAAACCTTATTTATTAGACGGTCTTATGTAAATGAAGATTATAATCAAGTTTATCAAAAAAACCCAGAATTCATTAAATACTCTGATCAAACAAAGCTTTTTAATTTAATAATGTCTACTTTTGCTTTTCGCCCCACTATTTAAAAGAGAACGGTGTTTTTTAATGACTAGGATTTTAAAAATTTGTTACGTAGCATGTTACGTAACAAATGAAATTATCAACATCTGTCTTTTGGCTGTCATTGTGAGCGGAGCGAAGCCTGTCCGAACGGAGATTCATCCGGGCGGGCAATCTCATTCTTGTAACCAAACCTAGATTGTTTCGTGTTTATCTGCGTCAGAATGTGCTTATTAGCGTCCAAGACGTAAACCTGCTGGTTTAGATGTGATTTTTACGTTTAAAAATCAGTAATGAGATACTGAACATCTTAAAAAGTGCCGTCTGTTTAGATATAACCACTTTTGCTTGACTTCTAAAGCTCGTCTGTTAATATAATAGTTACGCTATATTGCGTGTTTGTTGTTTAATTGAGTAAAAAATTCCTTTAGGGTTTAAATCCAATAAGGTTGGTGATATTGTTTATTGGAGTGCGATGTTCGAATACCTCGTCAGTTTACTGCGAGGATGGGACACAAAATCTGTTTTATTAATAGTTTATTAAAAATTTATATAAAAAAGTATGGCATCAGAAAAATTTGATAGGTCAAAACCACATGTAAATGTTGGTACAATCGGTCACGTAGACCACGGCAAAACGACTACCACAGCCGCAATTTTGCATGTTTTAAATTTAGCAAAGGATCAGGGTTACACCGCTCGAGCTGAGAATGTTGATGGTATTGATAATGCCCCCGAAGAAAAGGCTCGCGGTATTACAATTGCTCTTCACCACTCTGAATACGAAACTCCAACTCGTCACTATGCTCATATTGATGCTCCTGGTCACGCTGACTACATCAAAAACATGATTACTGGTGCCGCTCAGATGGATGGTGCTGTTTTGGTGGTAGCCGCTACTGATGGGGCAATGCCTCAGACTCGTGAACACGTTCTTTTGGCTCGTCAGGTAGGCGTACCTAAGATGATTGTTTACTTGAACAAGTGTGATATGGTAGATGACCCAGAAATGATTGATTTAGTAGAAGAAGAAATTCGTGATCTTTTGACTAAACAAGAATTTGACGGTGCCAATGTACCTATCATTCGTGGTTCTTCTTTGAAGGCTTTGGATGCTAAAGATTTAAATGATCCATGGGCTCAAAAGATTATGGAATTAGTAAAGGCTATGGACGAATATATTCCAACTCCTGTTCGTGAAAACGAAAAGCCTTTCCTTATGCCGATTGAAGATATCTTCTCTATTGAAGGTCGCGGTACAGTTGTAACTGGCCGTATTGAAAGAGGTATTGTAAAGGTAGGAGAGACCGTAGAAATTGTTGGTATTAAAGATACTGCTACAACTACTATTACTGGTATTGAAATGTTCAATAAGCAGTTAGATGAAGGTATGGCGGGTGATAATGCTGGTATCCTTTTGCGTGGTCTTAAAAAAGATGATGTTACTCGCGGTCAGGTTTTGTGTAAACCAGGTTCAGTTAAGCCTCATACTGAGTTTGTAGCTGAAGTTTATGTTTTGACAAAAGAAGAAGGCGGGCGACATACTCCATTTTTCTCTGGTTACAAGCCTCAGTTTTATGTTAGAACTACAGATGTAACTGGTGAAGTAACTTTGAACGAAGATGTAAAGATGGTTATGCCTGGTGATACTGCAACTTTCAATGTGAAGTTGGTAGCTCCAGTGGCTTTGGAAGAAAAACAGCGCCTTGCTATCCGTGAAGGAGGTAAGACTGTCGGCGCAGGGGTGGTGACCAAGATCATCGCTTAATTATTCAAACTTTTTTGGCTCTATAAAAATGGTAACAACTACGACAACTAAAACTAAAACCAAAAAAACTACTACTCCTAAAGCGAAAGCTAAACCAGAAGTGGTTGAAAAGGAGAAGGATTTTTCTAAGCTCCGCATAAAAGTATCTGCTTATGAAAACAAAATTCTTGACGCTAGTGTCAAGCAGATTGTTGATACAGCGATGAGATATGATGGTCAGGTTAGAGGTCCAATTCCTCTACCAACGGAAATTAAGAAATATACCGTTAATCGTTCTAGTTTTATTGATAAAAACTCTCGTGAACAATTCGAAATGAGAATTCACAAGCGGGTTATTGATATTGTTAGTCCATCGCCAAAAATTATTGAAAATCTGACAAATTTAAATTTACCTTCTGGTGTCAACATTGATGTCAAAATGGTATAGCTTAAAGAGTTTAAATAGATTCAAAAAGCCCCAATAAGTGGGGCTTTTTGTTTGTTGTCATTTTCTCTTGTAATACTGTGCTAGTTTGATACGATAAACATAATTATTACTAAAGCTTAATCAAGCAAAATATGTCTAAAAAAGCAAAAATTATTATTACTATAGTGGTTGTTATTGTTTTCATTTCTTTAATTTGGCAGAATGTTGTCCGTCAGCCAGAAGTTATCTCCACGGATCCGATTAAGATTGGATTGATTGCTCCTTTGAGTGGAGGAGCGGCTTCTTGGGGACAGAATGTTTTAGCTGGTGTCAGTTTGGCTGTAAAAGAAATAAATGATAGCAATGGGTTTAAGGGTAAAAAAATTGAGTTAGTGGTTGAAGATGACCAGTGTAACCCAGGATTAGGAATTAGTTCGGTGAATAAATTAATTCAAATTGATAATGTCTCGGGGGTTCTTGCTGTGTGTGCTGCTTCTGCTGGAGCAATTTTACCCATTGTTCAAGAAAATAATATTTCGACTATTTTAGTTTTAGCGAGTACTCCACATTTCACAAAATTAGGGGATTATATTTTTAGAGTCAATGCTTCAGATTCTAATCAGGCTGAATTTGCTGCGGATTTTATTTATAATAAGCTGAGAAAAACAAGGGTGGCTGTTGTGTATGTAAAAAATGAGTCTGGACAAGGCATGAAAGATTTTTTTACAGAGGAATTTATTTCACTAGGAGGAGAAATTGTGTATGTGTCAGGCGTATCTCAGGAAGAAAAAGATTTAAGAACAGAAATAGCAAAAATTAAAGATATAAAAGCTGATACTCTTTTCTTTCCTGTTTATCCAGTTAATGCTGTTTCTGGTTTGAAGCAGATTAAAGAGATGAATCTTGAAATTCCAGTTGTGGGTTATGCTCCATTTGGAGGAGTAGAGATTGTTGAGAGCGGGTATGCTGAAGGAGTAATGTTCACTACCCCTAAAATAGGTTTAACAGAAGAATTTGGGAAATTAGTTAACTCTTTGCCTGGTTTTGAGAACTTAAAAATTCAATTTTCAAGTTCTCTTGGTTACGACGCAACAAAGGTGTTGTATTCGGCAATTGAACAAGGTGGTGGTAGTAGTGAAAAGACAAAAAAAGCCTTAGCAAAAACATCATATTCTGGTATTTCAAATCCATTAATTCAGTTTGATGTTAATGGTGATATTTTAAATCCAATTTTTGAAATGAAAATGATTAAGGATAAAAAAGTTGTAGATTATTAAGATTGTATTTAATCTTTATCTCTCTCCTTGCCCTCCCACCCTGTATTCTGCTATCATAACTTTAGTTATTATTAAGCTTAATCAAGCAAAATATGTCTAAAAAAGCAAAAATTATTATTACTATAGTGGTTGTTTTAATTCTTGGTTGGTTGATTTGGCAGAATGTTGTCCGTCAGCCAGAAGTTGTCTCCACGGATCCGATTAAGATTGGGGTGATTGTTCCCTTGAGTGGATCGGGGGCTAAATATGGGGAAGATAGCCGAGCGGGGATCACTATGGCGCAGGAATTTTTGGCGGCTAAGTATCCAGATTTGAATTTAGAGGTCATTTATCAAGATTCTTTTTATACCCCTAAGGGGGGAGTTGATGCGTACCAAAAACTAGTGCAGGTTGATAAAATTTCAGCCACCATCGTTGGGGCGAGTTTTATTGCCATACCTATTCGACCCTTGGCCGAGAAGGATGGTGTTTTGGAGATAGCTGTTTGGTCGTCTTCTCCATCGTATACCAATACTCATAATTTAAATTTTCGAACAACTTTAACGGCGGATGACACAATTCCACCAATTCTTAGTTATATGAAATCTCAGAAGTTGCAAAAGTTGGCGGTGTTGAATGCCGAAAATGAGTTTGGAACATCGCACAAAGACTCATTCCTTAAATTATCTCCAGCTTCTGGAGTTGCTATTGTTTTTTCTGAAGGATTTGATGGTGGAGAAAAGGATTTTAGAACATCGTTGTTGAAGATTAAATCATCTGGAGCAGATTCTGTATTTTTCATTGGTACTTATGGACAGTTGGCAACCGCCCTTAAACAGGCCAAAGAATTGAGAATTGATATTCAGTTTATTTCTCAAGGAATTGCCGAAGAGACAGGGCTGATTGAGATTGCCAGTTTATCAGCCGAAGGATTGGTTTATGCCTATCCTTTTGATAACACCAGTAAGGAAGCTAGGGAATTTTCTAAAGATTATGAAAGTCGGTATGGAGAAATGCCAAACCAGTATTCAGCGGAGGCTTTTGTTGGATTACAGGTTTTTGGAGAGGCTGTTCATTTGTGTAAAAATAAAATTGATGTGAACTGCTGGAAAGATAGACTTGATTCTATGGGTAAATTCAAGACTATTCTTGGGTCGGGATCGTTTAATGATTCCGGGGATTTGAAGATGGGAAAAGTCTTTATGAAGACAGTTCAGAATGGTCAGTTTGTAAAGTTGGTTGCATTTGGTACTTAGCCTCTGGAATTTACTATTTGTTCTATTCCTCTTGTTTACTTAAATCGTGCCTGTTGGTATTATGTTGTTATGTTTCTACAGTTATTGTTCAATAGTTTGATTGCCGCCGCTATCTATGCGTTAGTTGCTGCTGGGCTATCTCTCATTTATTCTACTTGTCGTTTTATTCATTTTGCCCATGGCTCTGTAGTTGCCGCTGGTGGTTATTTTTTGTATTTTTTCTATAGTTTGCTGGGGGTAAATTTTTGGATTTCGGTAGTCTTGGCTATTCTCTCTGGAGCTGGTTTAGGTTGGTTAATTAATGAATTTATTTATCGACCATTGCGTCAGCGTAAGGCTAGTAATACTATTCTTTTAGTTGCGAGTATTTCGGTACTTATTATTATTGAGTCGTTGCTTCTTATTAGTTTTGGAGCTGATGTAAAAGTGATTGATTTTTTAGTTAATAGTCGTGGTATTGTTATTGCTGGTGCGGTTATTATGCCCCTTCAGGTTGCAATTATTGTGGTTGCAATACTTCTGTTTTTGTTGCTTAGGCTTTTCTTAAAATTTAGCAAAATGGGTCAGGCTATGCGAGCTGTGTCTGACAACAAAGATGTTGCTGAGATTGTCGGTATCTCATCAGAAAAGGTATATAGTCAAACTTTTGTTTTGGGTTCAGCAATTGCATCTTTGGCGGGGATTTTGATTGCCATGGAACAGAATCTCGAGCCTTCAATGGGGACAATCCTGATTATTAAAGGTTTTACTTCTGCTATTGTTGGTGGAATGGGCACAATCTTGGGTTCTGCGATTGGAGCGCTAACTCTTGGGGTAGCTGAAAATTTTGGCATTTGGTATTTACCATCAGGTTATAAGGATGCTATTGCTTTTGTTATTTTATTTTTATTTTTATTAGTTCGTCCATCAGGCATATTGGGGATTAAAAGTTCATTCAAGAATTAGTTATAAACAAAAAATATCAAAATGATTCCCTATCTTATTCATTTATTTATCTTAATTGGGGTTTACTATATTCTAGCTTTATCACTTCAGGTGAGTATGGGTTTTACAGGACTTCTTAATTTAGCTCAAATTGCCTTTTTTGCGATTGGAGCTTATACTTCAGCCCTTTTGACGTTAGCTGGCGTGCCATTTTTATTAAGTTTTGTCTTAGCTGGTGTGTTGGCTTTGATTTCTGGATTTTTATTGTCGCTCCCACTTAATAAATTAAAAGGTGACTATTTAGCAGTCGTGACGATTGGTTTTACTTTTATTGTTTATGCGATCACCTTAAATTGGATCGAGCTGACTCGTGGCCCATTAGGAATTCCAGGTATTCCTAAACCAGATATTTTTGGATATGTTTTTAATTCTAATGAAAGTTATTTGGTTTTAGTCACTATCATTGCCATAGTCATTTGGATTTTTGTCCGAGCTGTTGTTCGAAGTCCATTTGGAAGAACACTAGAAGCTGTTCGTGATGACGAGTTGGCAACTAAAATGTTAGGAAAGGATACTAAGAAGATAAAAGCTATCTCAATGATGATGGCTGCATTTTTAGCGGGGCTAGCTGGTTCTCTTTATGCCCATTATATTACATTTATTGATCCATCATCTTTTGCTTTAATGCAAATTGTTCCTATAATTTCAATCGTTATTATTGGTGGCTTGGCTTCTTTGCCTGGAACATTGCTGGCGACTATTATTTTAATTCTTTTGCCTGAACCAATGAGGTTTATTGGTTTTCCGTCATCTATTGTTGGTCCTATGCGTCAGATTCTTTATGCTGTAATTCTTTTGGCTGTTTTGCTGTATCGACCGAAAGGGTTTTGGGGTAAAGTAGAACTAGAATAGAAATATGTTAAAAATACAAAATCTTAAAAAATATTTTGGCGGGGTTAAGGCGGTTGATAACTGTAATTTTGAGGTAAAAGTTGGTTCGATTACAGCCCTGATTGGTCCCAATGGGTCAGGTAAAACAACTGTGTTTAATATTATTGCTGGTCTCATTGTTCCTGATGGTGGGATAATTAATTTTAAAGATAAAGATATTACTGGATTAAATCCAGAAGATATTTCTAGTTTTGGTATTTCTCGTGTTTTTCAACAATCTAGACTGTTTGGAAACCTAACTGTTAAGGAAAATTTGTTTCTTGCTTATGATAATGAAGATACTTCTTTTTGGAAAAATCTTTTTGGTTTGAATAAGTTTTCAAAAGAGAAGAAAGCAAAAATAAAAGAAATGTTGGAGTTAATTGAAATGGAAGACCATGCTAATAAGTTAGCTCGTGATCTTAGTTTTGGGCAAAAGCGTTTAGTTGAAATCGCCCGAGCGATAATTAACCCACATGATTTATTAATGCTGGATGAACCAGTGGCGGGAGTAACTCCACCTCTCAGGCGAAAGATTTCGAATATGCTCATTGATCTTAGAAAAAAAGGTGAAACTGTTTTATTAATTGAGCATGATATAAATTTTATTTTGTCTCTTGTTGATTGGGTGATTGTTATGGATGCGGGACGAGTGGTGTCTGAGGGGACTCCAGAAGAAATCAAAAAAGACCCAGCTGTTCTAGAAGCATACTTAGGAGGTATTAGTTAGTAATCTAAAGATTTAGTTGTTAAATTATAATAAATGTCCGTGAGCTATATTTAGGGGTTTATACTACTAAAAAGTCTTGTTTTAACTTAGAATTTTTAGTAGTATAATTTAGTTATTACTATTTATTAATAAAAATAAATATGGACGAACAAAAAGTTAGTGATTCAAAAAAGTGGTGGTTGTGGGGGATTGTGTTTGTGGTTTTAATCATTGTCGGATTTTTAATTTTTAAAAAGCCTTTAGAAGCTGAACCAATCAAGATTGGGTATATTGGGCCACTTACTGGGGAAAATGCTGTTATTGGTGAAGGTATCAAAAATGCTATTTCTTTATCAGGTAAAAATAAAAATGTGCAAATAATATATGAAGATGATCAATTTAACACTAAACTTGGTGTTACTGCATATCATAAATTACGTGACATAGATAAAGTAGATGCAATTATCAATACAACACCATCGGTAATTGATGCAATTACACCACTTTTAAATGAGAATCCGATTGTTGTTATTCAGATTGCTGAACCGGAATTGAGTACTGATGATTCCATTTTTCAGATTATGCCAAGTGGAGCTACTTTGTATGATGAATTAGGAAAGATTGCTAAGAATAAATACTCTTCGTTTGCTTTTGTTTATCAAAATGGAGCAACATTTGAAAAAGCAAAAAACTTCTTTAAAAAATCATATGAAGATTCATTACATCAGTTTCAAGAATATCGTCTTGATAATAGTAAAGATTACAAGACACTTATTGCGAAGATAAAGAATGATAACATAGAGGCATACACTATAATTGCTACACCAAGTGTTGGTGTTCAGTTTATAAAACAGTTAAACGAACAGCAAGTGGGATCAATCTTACTCTGTAATGCTGATATGGAAGTGACGATAGGTGAATATTTAAAAGTTTTACCCGATGAGATATTTAATGGTTGTGTATCAACAATGTTTGCCAGCAGGATGTCTGATATTTTTAAAACTGAATATAAAAATACTTTCAAGATAGAACCTGGATTTGCAAGTGATTATGGTTATGATGCTATTTCGATTCTCATTAAGACCCACAGTTTGAATCTCGAGACCCAGATTAATTCTCTTAAGGATTTAGAGTTTAATGGTGTATCTGGAAAGATTAGCTTTAATAGTCAAGGTGTTCGTATTCCAGAAATTGAGGAACATGTATTTAAAAATGGGCTGTTTGTAAAGATAGAAGACTAAGGGATAACTAGTGCTCTATGCAACAAATCAAAACCTTATTATTTGGTGGTGTTTTTGATTGTATAGAGAGGAATTTTGGGTTAAAATTAAAAAATGTTGTCAATAAAAAAACTTAAGGCTGGGTATGGCGGGTTAGAAATTCTTCATGGTGTTGATTTAGTTGTTAAACCTGGTGAGATTGTAGTTTTGATTGGTCCTAATGGTGCTGGTAAAACAACAATATTAAAAAGTATTTTCAATCAGGTGGATATTATATCTGGAGAAATATTTTTTGGCGATAGGAAATTAAATAAAAAACCGACTTATGAATTGATTAATTTAGGAATTAGTTATGTTCCACAGGGTAGATTGGTATTTGCTCAAATGACAGTCAGAGAGAATTTGCAAATGGGAGCTTACTCAATTGCTAATAAAATTGAAGTAGAAAAGAGTATGGAAGATGTTTATAAAAAGTTTCCAGTCTTGAAGGAAAAAAGCGGAGAGAAGGCTATTAATCTTTCTGGTGGGCAACAACAAATGTTAGCTTTAGCTCGGGCGTTAATTCAGAATCCAGATTTATTATTATTAGACGAACCATCTCTCGGGTTGTCTCCTAAAGTAGTAGAGGAAGTTTTTAAGAAAATTGTAGAAATTAGTCAATCAGGTGTTGCTGTTTTAATGGTAGAACAAAATGCTAGACAGGCTGTGAATATAGCTAATCGTACTTATGTACTGGAAGGGGGAAAGATCGCTTTGTCGGGTGGTAGGGAGATTTTAACTGATGAAAGGATAAAAAGTATCTATCTTGGTTCATAGATTGTAATTCTTTAAGGTTTTAAACAGCTCTCAGTGTCTAACTCTTGTGTTTAGAATTGAGTACTGGGTTGGTATTTAAAGATTATTTTTTATAAAAAAACACCACGATAATTAAAAAAATCGTGGCGTTGAGCGAAGTTCTGCAGTTAGCTAATCTGCTTTTAGTGCTAATTGTTTTTGGTAGTGTTTACAGGCATATTTGCCGAATTTTTTACCACCAATGATTTTGGATACAATTACAATACCGGCTCTAGTATCAACATCAACATGTTTGATACTTCGTCTTGCTTTGTTGAGGACATAGTTTTCTTCTGTTTCCACTAGAGTGGAGTTGCTGGGATGATTGATTCCATAGCAAAAGAGAAACCAATCTGTCACCATTTCGTAAGCCTTGTTCTTTTCTGATCTCTCAATGGGGATGAAGGTGGGGCTCAATTTTCGTCTTTCTTCCTCTAAATAGACAAGATATTTGGCGAACCAATCAATCAAACCCAACAGAACACCATCTTCAAAATCTGGCTGATCTTCCTTAAAATTAGCCAATGCTTCTATAACATTAGTTACTTCTCCTTTAGGCATAATATGCCTCCTTTTTCAATTTTTTTGTTGGCTACCCAACATTTCTTAATCTTCTTCTATTATACATTTTTCTGATTTTTTTGTCAAGCAATATAAAAATAGTGATAATTTTTAATTACTAACCATATTATATAAATAATCGTTGTGGATATTGGGGATTAGTTAGATTTTAAAGATTTGGGTATTTATTAGTTTTATTTTAATTAACAATAAATTTGACATTCTTTTGTTATTTGTTAGTATTATTTCAAGCTCGCTCTGGGCTATTGTTTTTTGTACAGAGTACAGAGCGCTAATTTTTTAAATATTTATCTTATGAAATTTATCCTTGGCACAAAAGTAAATATGACTCAAGTTTTTGAGGACAATGGACAGGTTACTATTGGTACCCTTATTTCGGCTGGTCCAATGAAAGTTACTCAGATTAGAGATATGGTAAAAGATAAGTATGAAGCCGTACAGGTAGGTTTTGGTGAAAAGAAATCTAAAAATGTTTCTAAAGCTGTTTTAGGACATCTTAAGGATAATATTCCTGCTGAAGGCAAGTCATTTCGCCATATTCAAGAGTTTCGGGTTGCCAATTCAGAATTAGCTGTTGGTGATGATATTGATGTTTCAATTTTTAACGAAGGTGATGTAATTACCGTAACTGGTATTTCTAAGGGTAAAGGTTTCCAAGGTGTTGTTAAGCGTCATGGTTTCCATGGTGGTCCACGTTCTCATGGGCAGAAGCACTCCGAGAGAGAGCCTGGTTCTATTGGATCTACAGGACCTCAGCGCGTCTTCAAGGGTACTCGGATGGGTGGACGGATGGGTGGAGAGAGGACAACTGTTAGTAATTTAAAGGTTGTCAGAATTGATAAGGAAAATAATCAAATTTTAGTTAGTGGAGCTATCCCAGGACACCGAGGGACTTTAATAGAGATTGTTAGTAAATAATTTCTACGGTGAAGAATAATCTGTTAAGAATAATATAGAATTTAAATATAAATATGACTAACGCCAAATTACAAACTAAAATATATAGTCAGGAGGGTAAAGAAACCGGTCAGGTAGAATTACCAGCCAATGTTTTTGGTGTTAAATGGAATGCCAACTTGGTTCATCAGGTGGCTGTTTCTATGATGTCCAATGCTCGCAACACCATAGCTGATACTAAGGGGCGAGGAGAAGTGGCTGGTGGGGGAAGGAAGCCTTGGCAACAAAAGGGTACAGGACGGGCTCGTCACGGATCTTCTCGTTCTCCAATCTGGAAAGGTGGTGGAGTTACTCATGGCCCAACTTCAGAAAAAAACTATACAAAAAAGATCAACAAAAAGATGAAAGATAAAGCCTTTTTTGCAGTTTTGTCGGCCAAGTTTAAGGACAATGAAATAATTATGTTGGAAGATTTGAAATTGACTACTCCTAAAGTAAAAATTGCTCAGACTGTTTTGGAAAATTTGGCTAAGAATGGTTTTGAAAAAATCAATTACAAAATTGGTAAGCGAGTAATTATTGCTACTCCAGAATTGGATGAGAATATGCAAAAGAGTTTCCGAAATATAAAGAGTGCGACAGTTGAAGAGATTCGCAATCTAAATCCTTTATCTTTGTTGAATTATAAATACGTGGTCTTTATTAGACCAGAAGATAGTCTTAAGCAAGTAATTGCTCGTGTAAAATAAAAATTATGTCTGTCATTAGTAATACAATAAAAACAAATACTTCTGTCTTGCTCCGACCTCGGGTAACTGAAAAGGCTACTTTTTTAGCTGGTGCTAAATCCCCAGTTTATACTTTTGAAGTGGCTAAAGATACAACTAAAGCCGAAATTATTAAAGTTCTTAAGGCTGAATATAAAGTTAGTCCAATTAAGGTAAATATTGTTAATTTACCAAGAAAGTCCACTCTTAAGCGTGGGAAATTGGGTTTTAAGACTGGAGTCAAGAAGGCTTTGGTGTTTTTGAAGCCTGGCGAAAAAATTGATTTAGCGTAATATCAGAAACAAAAATACTAAAACAATAGAAACATTATGAAATCTTACAAACCTACAACTCCTTCACGACGTCATATGATTACGATTGATTATCGTAAGGTTTTGACTGCCAGTAAACCATTTAAAGCTTTGACTAAAGGTGGACAACGTCATGTTGGACGCAACAGTGCTGGACGAATTACTGTTCGCCATAAAGGTGGTGGACACAAACGAGTTTTCCGACTTGTAGATTTTGTTTACAATAAATTCAATATTCCCGCTAAAATCGAGACTATTGAATATGATCCAAATCGTACCGCTTTTATTGCTTTGGTTTGTTACAATGATGGTGAAAGACGCTATCATGTAGTACCAAAAGATATGAAGGTAGATGATAAATTTATTGTTTCTGAAGATGCTGAGATCAAGATTGGAAATCGTTTGAAATTAAAAAATATTCCATCAGGTGTTTTTGTCTATAATCTTGAAATTCAACCATCAGGTGGCTCCAAAATGATTCGTTCGGCCGGTAGCCATGCAGAAGTTATGTCCAATGACGCTGGTTATACTATGGTTAAAATGCCTTCCTCGGAGATTCGCAAGTTTGATGAAAATTCCTGGGCTTCTATTGGAGAAATTTCCAATGGGGACCATCGTTTGGAAAATTACGGTAAGGCTGGTAAATCACGCTGGTTGGGTATTCGTCCAACTGTCCGTGGTAGCGCTATGAACCCTGTTGATCACCCTTATGGAGGTGGAGAAGGTTGTCAAGGCCGTGGTACCAAACGAGCCAAGTCTAAGTGGGGTAAGCCAACTGGTGGAGAGAAGACTCGCAAGCCAAAGAAATACTCCAATTACTTAGTTGTTTCTCGCCGTAAGGTAGGTAAGAAACGCTAAACTAAATTAATTTTAAAAACCGTCCAATCATTGGACGGTTTTTTATTAAAGCTATCGGAAGGTAGGACCTTCCGATAGCTTTAATAAAAGAAAAGCCGGAGTTCGTTATACGAACTCCGGCTTGGGTTTGATTGAAAGCTTTGATCAATCAGGTAACAGTTCGACCATTTTCAAGACAGCTAGTCTCTCTGTTACAGAACCATTCATTGTTATGTAGTATAAACTACGAGCAATTTCTATTTTGGTACATGAGAGGATTTGCTCTCTTAAAGGATCTTTATCTTTAAGAGAATTTTTACCGTCACGACTCTGTAAAGTTTCAGGTGCGGTTATCGAATGTTTGCGGTAGAAAATCAGAGCTTCTCTGATTTTCCAAAGATCAATTTTTAGGATTCCTGCGATTTTCTCTGCAATTCCCTCCAATTTCTCTTCAAATTCCTTTTCTGTCAGGTCTTCAATTACTTTTAAATACATGATCTCTTCCTCCTATTTCAAATATTATAGTGAACAAAATTCACTATAATCCAATCTACCTTCTATTTCATCATAGATAATGGAATAATGCAAGTGAAATTAATTAAAAAAAGCCGGAGTTCATTATATGAATTCCGGCTTGAATACTTCAAAATCAATTATGACCATAACTCCTTTATTCTCAAAAAAAGCTTTTTTATGGCAACTCGAATGGTTCGTGGTCTTTTTATAGGCCAACTTCTCAAACGAAGTTTTTCCTTTAGACACCACTCAGCGGCCATCTTTTTTTCTTCAGCTGTAATAGAAATATTAGTTCTTTCAGCTGAAATCAGTTTTTCCCACTTTTCCTCTTACTTAGCTATGCTCATGATCTCTTCCTCCTTTTTTTCAAATTATGCTAGTGACCGAAAGCCACTAACTATTTCAATCTATTGTCAAGTATAGCATAATTTAGTTAAAAAGTCAATCATTTTAGGTAATGTGTACACACATATGGCGGTTTTACTATCATCAAGGCTAGGCCTTGATGATAGTTTTAAAATCTGTAATGGTAGGTATAGAGTAGTTATCCACATATTATTATGTAATTTGTTGACCTGACTCTCTAAATTTGATACTATTTTAGGTATGATTAACTTAAGACTAAAGATATGTACCAAAGAATCCTAAAAAATAACATCATTACAGGTTTTAAAGATGGGTTTGCAACCATAATTTATGGAGCTAGGAGGGTTGGAAAAACTGTCATTTTGGATCAAATAAAACAAACTTTCGAAAAAGAAAGGATTGTTTTATTTAATGGTGACACTCAGGAGGCAATAGATGCTCTTAGTACTAATTCTGAAGTTAAATTATCTGCTTTGGTGGAAAATTATGATGTAATTTTTATAGATGAAGCTCAAAAAATACCTAATATAACATTGGCGGTAAAAATTATTCTTGATAAGTTTCCATTAAAAAAAATTATTATCACTGGTTCTTCATCACTCCAACTTGTCTCTGGTGCTAAGGAAAATCTAACAGGTCGAAACTATTCTTATAATCTTTACCCACTTAGCACTGGTGAATTTAGTCTGGTTTTGCCGAAGTTTAAAATCTCCGCCCTTCTTGATAATCAATTAGTTTTCGGTGGTTATCCATTTATTT
>Ga0075530_1000374_pt1 | contig 21025 bp, 18 predicted proteins | sample NGEPerD_2_FD_75101 | JGI IMG/M metagenome (GOLD analysis project Ga0075530, IMG submission 75101) | Arctic peat soil microbial communities from the Barrow Environmental Observatory site, Barrow, Alaska, USA - NGEE PermafrostL1-D | ecosystem: Environmental > Terrestrial > Soil > Wetlands > Peat ... | reverse complement strand
CTGCCCAGCGGAGCCACCGCAGGCAGCCCCGAAGACGCCCTCGACACCGCCTGCGGCCTCTACCTCGGCGACCCCACCGCCTGGATCAGACCCCCGAAGAACTAACAGCGAGAAGCACTAGCGGCGCCGCTGGTCAGGCCTTCGAGGACTGGGTCCGCGACAGTGTGCTCGCATCCACGCGACCCACCGCGGGCGGCAGGTGACGAACCGCCTGCGCGAGGGACCGGAGATCAGCACCGAGGAGGGCTTGTGGCCCGTCGCAGAGCGCCGTCGCGGGATCGGGGTGTACGTCGACGATGATGCCGTCCGCGCCAACGGCGATGGCGGCACGCGACAGCGGCACCACCAGGTCCTTGCGACCGGCAGCGTGGGAGGGGTCGACGATGATCGGCAGGTGGCTCGTCGCCTGGACCACAGGCACAGCCGAGATGTCGAGGGTGTTGCGGGTGGCTTGCTCGAAGGTGCGGATCCCGCGCTCACACAGGACGACATCGAGGTTTCCACGCTGGGCGATGTACTCCGCGGCCATCAGCCACTCCTCGATGGTCGCGGTCATCCCGCGCTTGAGGAGCACCGGCTTGCCGGACTTCCCCACGGCCTGCAGGAGACCGAAGTTGGCCATGTTGCGGGTGCCGATCTGCAGCATGTCCGCGAGCTCGGCGACAACCGGGACGTCGCGCGCGTCGACCACCTCGGTGACGATCGGCAGCCCGGTCCTCTCCCGCACGCTGGCCAGGATCTCGAGCCCCTTCACGCCGAGTCCTTGGAAAGCGTAGGGGGAGGTGCGGGGCTTGTAGGCGCCGCCGCGTAGGAGGGTTGCTCCAGCGGCTCGCGCCATCTCGGCGGCGTCGAGGGTCTGCTGCGCCGACTCGACCGCGCAGGGCCCGGCGATGAAGGTGAACGAGTCCGGGCCGATCGGCACTCCGCCGACCCAGACCGTGGAGCGTGTGGTGTGGTGCTGACGGCTGACCAGCTTGTAGGGGTCGGAGATCCGGTGCACATCACCGACACCGGGAAGGGTGCGCAGGTTCAGGTGGTGGAAAGACTCGATGTCGCCGACCAGCCCGATGATCGTGCGGACCACCCCCTTGCTCACGAACGCCTCGCCGCCGACGCCCTCGACCTTCTCGACGACGGTGGCCACGTTCTCGTCGGTTGCGTCCGGCGTCATCACGACAACCATTGGCTCCTCATTCCTTCCGCGATCACACGAGGAACAGGGTGATCAGGCTGCCCGCAGGTGCCATTGATCCTTGCGCGGGGTCGGTCTCGACGACGTACTCCAGGCCAACATAGACCTGGCTCGCCTCGGTTCGCACTGCGAATCCGGCATCCGTCATGCGCTGGGTCGCCTCGTCGACACCCACTCCGGCCACCGACGGCACCTCGACCATGACCGGCCCCTCCGAGACCGTCAGCGTCACGGTCTCGCCCCGGAACAGCGTCCCTGACGCGGGCGACTGTGAGACGACGTAGCTCTCGGGCACCTCGTCACTGTTCTCGGTGGTCACGTCCACCTCGAAGCCACGACGAGCGAGGGCGGCCTCGGCGCGCTCTGCGCGCTCACCCGCGAGGTCGGGCACCCTGATCGGCTCGGGCCCCTTGCTGACCACCAGGTCTACCGTTGCGCCGGGCTTGAGCTCGGTGCCTGACTCGGGCGTGGAGGCGAGCACCATGCCCTCGGCCATCGAAGGGTGGAACCGGCCGGTGCTGTCTCCGAGATCCAGCCGAACCGTCTCGAGGGCATCGCGTGCCTCGTCCCCGGTCATCCCTCGGAGCGCAGGAAGGTAGTAGCGCTCGGCTCCTTTGGAGACGACCACGGTGACCGCACCGTCCTTGGTGATGTTCGACCCTGCTGCGGGGCTGGTGCGGATCACCGAGCCCGCCGCAACGGTCTCGGAGAACTCTCGGCCGCCCACGACGAACCCCAGACCGTCCGCCTGGACCCGGTCACGGGCCTGACCCTGACTCAGGTTGATGACCCCGGGCGTGGCGGTGTAGCGACCCATCCCGAAGTACCACCCGGCGATACCCGCCGCCGCGGCCAGCAGGAGCACGACGACGAGCAGGATCGGGCCACGGCGCGAGCGACGGGCCACCGGCTCCGGCCGGTTACCGGATCCACTACTGGACTGACCATTGGACCGACTATTGGGCGGCGGGTTCGCTTCGATGAACGCGGTCTCGTCGTTCATCTGGCGATGGCCGCTGGTCGAGCCATGACCCGCCACCGACGCGGCTGCGTGCGGCTCGACGATGGTTGGGGTGCGCTCGCCGAGGTAGTCGATGCGATGTCCCGGGCCTGTCGAAGGGCGATGCCCTGAGCCTGTCGAAGGGTCGTCCTCGACCCGCACCGTCGACGTGGGAGTCAGGTCTGCTGTGAGGTCGGGGTCGTGGGTCACGCCGTGGTCGAGTGCCGTGCGGACCCGGCGCACCTGGTGCAGGAACACTCCCGCGTCGGTCGGTCGCAGGTCTCGGTCACGTGCCGTGGCGCGAGCGACGAGCGCGTCGACGTACGCCGGGATGCCTGTCACCGTGCGTGACGGCGGTGGCACGTCTTCGTGGACGTGCTTGTAGGCGACCTGGATCGGCGAGTCGCCTTCGTGTGGCTTGCGTCCGGTGAGCATCTCGTAGAGCAGCACCCCGGCGGCGTACACGTCCGAGCGTGCGTCGGCCCTGCCGTCGATCACCAGTTCGGGGGAGAGGTAGGACACGGTCCCGATCAGCACACCGCGGGTGGCCGTGTGCCGGGTCTGGGCGCTGACCGCACGCGCGAGCCCGAAGTCGGCCACCTTGATGCGACCGTCATCGGCGAGCAGCACGTTCTCGGGCTTCACGTCGCGGTGGATCATCCCCGCAGCGTGGGCCGCGGCGAGTGCGGAGAGGATCGGGTCGAGCAACACCAGCGCCCTCGCCGGGGGCATCGGGGACGCCTGGCGAATCAGGTCGCGCAGGGTGTGCCCGGGGATGTACTCCATCGCGAGGAAGAGCGTGCCGGCGTCGTCGCCCTGGTCGAAGACGCCGACCACGTGCGGATGGGAAAGCTTGGCAGCCGACTGCGCCTCATGCACGAACCGGGACGCGAAGTCGTCGTCGTCACCGAGGCCCGCGTGCATGACCTTCAACGCGCAGGTCCGGTCCAGCCGCAGGTCCGTGGCCTGGTAGACCGTCGCCATCCCGCCGCGCGCGATGCGGGGCCCGACGCGATACCGGCCGTCGATCAGGCGCCCGATCATCGGGTCCGCGACAGTCCTGTCCACGACGTTTGTCCTCCACGCGATCTGCCAGGCGGGAAAGAGCCTGGCTCAAACTGCGATTTTACGGCCGCCGTGCGGTTCTCGCGACGCACGGCGTCGTGCGGCGTGGCGACTGCGGCGCATCCGCGCGTGTCCGGCTGCCGGTCAGCGCTGAAGCGACCTCGGCGCGGGATCGCGGCAGCTGTCTCCTGCGCAGTCGCGTAACCGGTCCAGCAGCGCGGCCATCCTCCTTCTCACCTTCTGGGATGTCGCTTTCTCCGCCAGGTTGTCGAGCTGCTCGGGGTCGGAGCGCTGGTCGTACAGCTCCTTCTCACCGGTGGCGTGCTCGACGTAGAGGTAGCGAGCGGTTCGCGCCCCCTGGGTGAACCGAAGCTTGTTCGCCCCCTCCGCGAGGGTGCCGTCCTCGGTCGCGGTGAGCAACGACCGCGGGCCGGTCTCGGTCAGGATGGCGCGGGCCCAGCCCGTGTCGCGGACGGGGTCGCCGGCCCGGTCCGGGTCGAGAAAGCTGACGCCGTCGATCGCCGGGTCGTCCGGTGCGCCGGCCAGGTCGAGGAAGGTCGGCGCGAAGTCGGGGGTGAGGACCGGATCGGTCCGGGTCTCCCCGGCCGGCACGTTCGGACCCCGCACCAGCAGCGGCACCCGGAGCGAGGGTTCGTATGGCAGCCGCTTGCCCTGTCGGACCCGATGCTCACCGAGCAGGTAGCCGTTGTCGGAGGTGAACAGCACGAGCGTGTTGTCCAGCTCGCCGACACGCTCGAGTGCTGTCATCGTGCGCTCGACCTCCTGGTCCAGCACCCACAAGGCTTCCGCGCGTTGGCGGGTCACCTCGGTGAGGGCGGCGCGCTCGGCCGGTGTGACCGGAGGCTTGCTACGGATGTAGAACGGCTTGTCGCTGACGTCTGCCTCTCCCGGGTCTCCAGGAGGCCTGGTGATGGTCGCGTCGAAAAGGTCGCGGGCGTCGGCTGGACGAGCAGGTGTCAGGAACCTGCTCAGTTGCCCGTTCTCCTGTTCGATCGGCACCGGGTCGTCCTTCTCGATCGGCGTTCCGACGTGGGGTGCGACGTACGACGCCCACAAGAAGAACGGTCGCGGGGAACGCGCGTACTGGCTGATGATGTCCTCGGACTCGTTGCCCAACATCCGGGTCTGGTACCAGCCGCGGTTCGTGCGGGGGGTGCCGTTGATGTTCATCGTGGTGTTGAAGTAGCTGTAGATGCCAGCCGTGGCAGCGCGCCAGTCGGTCCAGCCGGGGGGAACGTAGGTGTCCGACGGCGACCCGTCCGGCAGCGGGGAGTGACCGTAGCCGTTGAGGTACTTGCCCAGGAACACCGTGTGGTACCCCGCGCGGCTCATCCGGACGGGAAGCGTGGCCGAGTCGTCCAGCGCGGCGAAACCACCGAAGGGGCCCCGGTTCGACCACACCTGATGGTTATGGGTGTACTGACCGGTCAGGAAAGACGCTCGAGCGGGGCAACACATCGGATGGGGCGAGAACGAGTTGACGAACCGCACACCCTCGTCCCCGAGGAGCTCGCGGGTGCGCGGCATGTGCTCCAGCTCGTCGTCGCGCATGTCGTCGGCCATGATCACGACGATGTTGGGCCGTTCCTGGGGACCCAGGACCGGGTCGAGGGTCACAGTTCCCGCCGCCGCCAGTTCCGACCCGGCTCGCACCGGGACCTCGCGGGTGAGTTCCGTCGCACCGGATGCGGCGCCCATCGTCAGGAGCACTGCGATCGCCGTGACGGCTCGGCTGCGCCGGCTCAGCATCAACCATCTCCCGCTGCGTTTCGATGACTCGCCCGGTGTGCGTCCAGGAGACGGTCCACCCCCCAGCGCTGGCAGTCTACGAAACGACCAAGGCCCAGGGATGCGCCACTACTCCGGCGGTGGCAAGGTGGAGTCAATGAACACCCCATCGACACCACCGAGCACCGGGCCCATCACTGGATCGTTCGAGGCACTCGTGGGGAACTGGTTGGATTGGGGCGAGGCCGGTGAGCTGCTCGGTGTGAGCGTCAGCAAAGTGCGCCAGCTAATCCGCGAGCATCACCTGGCGGCAGCCGTTCCGGTGCAGGGGTCGGGACAGAAGGTGCCGGCCGAGCTGATCATGGACGGTCAGGTGGTCAAGGGGGTGCAGGGGCTTCTCACTGTGCTGCACGACGCGGGGTACGACGATCCTCAGGCGATCACCTGGCTGTTCACCCCTGACGACTTCCTGCCGGGGCGACCCGTCGACGCGTTGCGTGAGAACCGAGGGTCGGAGGCCAAGCGCCGGGCACAGGCGATGGCGTTCTAGGATTGGCCCGCCGACCCCCTACACCTCTGCCAAGGAACAGCCGATGAGCGGTCTCGCAGCACTCCTCGCCGGTCACAACGAGCCGGACATCTATCACTGGAACAGTGCCGCCAGCGTCGCGGACGTCGCGCACGCTGTCGAGCACGCCGGCTGGAAGTTCGTCTACCTCGACGGGTGGACGGTCGAGGACAAGTCGTCGTTGCTGAAAGCGACAGCTGCCGCGTTCGGGTTCTCCGACGACCCTGGTGACAGCTTCGACGCCCTGTCGGACTCTCTGGCCGATGTCACCGCAGGAGATGAGGAGGGGCTCATCCTGGTGTGGGACGGCTGGGCTCCTCTGGCCCGCGCCGACCACCAGGTGTTCTCGGTCGCTCTCAGCGTGCTCGGTGGCCGTGTGAACGCCGAGCGTGGCGGGAAGTTCGCGGTGCTCCTGCGCGGAGAGGGTCCCCGGGTCGACGTACCAGAGCTGACGGCCAAACCCGGCTGACCAGACCGCTCTCTGATCACACCACTCGCTGGGTCGCCGCGGCGGCGAGGGATCGCAGAACCTCGCGCGCCGCATCGGTCATCGGGGCCAGCGCGAGGGCGTCGAGCGAACGACTGGTCAGCTCCTCGATCATCTTCTCGACTGCGGCGTGCGCCCCGGACTCCTCGATGATGCACCTCAACCGCTCCACGTCCTCTGGGCGCAGCCGCGTGCCGAGCGAGCTGTCGAGCACCTCGGCGTCGCGTGCCGATGCGCCGGCAAGAGCGAGTGCGACCAGCACCGTGCGTTTCCCTTCACTCAGGCCGTCACCGGCCGGCTTGCCGGTGACGACCTGGTCCCCGAAGACCCCGAGCAGGTCGTCGCGCAGCTGAAACGCCTCGCCGAGCGGCAGACCGAACTCGCTCAGCGCCTGTTGCACCTCCTCGCCTGCTGCGGCCAGGGCGGCGCCGATGTGCAAGGGTCGCTCGATGGAGTACTTCGCCGACTTGTAGCGCAGCACCCGCATCGCGGCCTCAACGTCGGACTCCCCTCGCGCCTGCGACGAAACGTCGAGGAACTGACCCGCGATCACCTCACTGCGGGTGCTGTCGAAGTAGCCGAGCGCGGCGCGTACGACGTCGTCGTCGAGTCCGCATGTCCGCAGCAGCTCGTCGGACCACGACAGGAGAAGGTCGCCGAGCAGGATCGCGCCCGCCGCGCCGTACTGCTGCGGATCGCCTCGCCACCCGCTCTCGCGGTGGAACGCCTCGAAGCCCTTGTGGGTTGCCGGGCGTCCGCGGCGTACATCGGAGGCATCCATGTAGTCGTCGTGCACGAGTGCGCTGGCGTGCAGCAGCTCGAGCGCAGCCGCAGCCCTGACCAGGCTCCGCTCGTCCTCGTCGGCATCGCGGACCGACCTGAATCCCCAGTAGCAGAAGGCGGCTCGAAAGCGCTTGCCGCCCGACACGGAGCAGCGAGCCTCCGCCACGAGCCGCGCCGCGTCGTCACCAAGCGGTGCGAGACGACCGGCCTGCTCGTCGACGAACTCGTCGAGCGTTGCCTGGACACGTTCTCGAAACGAGCCGTCGTTCCAGGCTTGGTCGCGAGCAGTCACGTTGGCGAGCCTACTTTGGACAAACGTCCGGGCATCTCCAACTCCCGCCTATCCTTGAGTCATGGCGCTCGGACTCCCTTCCCGCATGCCCGGTGGTGCGGAGACCATCCGGGACCTGATCGCCGCGGGCGAGCGGTCGTTCTCGTTCGAGTTCTTCCCACCCAAGGACGAGGCGGGCGAACGCCAGCTGTGGAAGGCGCTTCGCGAGCTCGAGGGGCTACAGCCCACCTTCGTGTCGGTGACCTACGGCGCGGGTGGCTCGACGCGGGACCGGACGGTGCGGGTGACCGAGCGCATCGGCCAGGAAACGTCGATGACCCCCCTCGGCCACCTCACCTGTGTCGGTCACTCGCGCGAGACCCTTCGCTCGGTGATCGGCTCCTACGCCGACGCCGGGGTACGCAACGTGCTCGCTCTGCGCGGTGACCCGGCCGCGGGCCCGGCCGCACCTTTCGAGAAGCACCCGCAGGGTCTGCGATACGCCCTCGAGCTGGTGGAGATGACGCGCTCGCTCGGGGACTTCTGCGTGGGCGTGGCGGCGTTCCCGGAAGGCCATCCATCAGCTACCTCGCTGGACGCGGATGCCCAGGTGCTGGCGGCCAAGGCGCGTGCGGGTGCGGACTTCGCGATCACCCAACTGTTCTTCCGGCCGGGGGACTACTTTCGGCTGGTCGAGCGGGTCTCGGCACTCGGTGCGGACATCCCGGTCATCCCTGGCATCATGCCGATCACGAGCCTCACGCAGATCACCCGGATGGCCGAGCTGTCTGGCGCCGCCATTCCGCACGAGATTGTGGCTAGAGTCTCGAAGTACGGCGACGACCCCGCGGTCGTGCGCGCCGAAGGGATCCGGATCGCGACCGAGCTGTGCGACACGCTGCTCGCGGGCGGGGCGCCCGGGCTGCACTTCTACACACTCAATCGGTCGAAGGCCACCCGCGAGATCTACGCAAGTCTGCGCGCGCCGGCGATCTAGCTCCGCTGCTGCGCTCGGATCCGTTCTGGTCAGGCCTTGCCGATGGTTTCGGCCACCAGTGCCGCGCTTAACCCCACGAACGGGACCCCTGCTCCGGGAGCGCTGTGGGCGCCGGCGCAGAAGACGTTCTCGATCGGTGTGGTGGTGCCCAGCCGGTGGGCCAACGTGGCCCGTCCCTGCCACAGCACCCCCAGGGGCGACCCGGTCCAGATCTCGACAAGGTCACGAGGTGAGCGGTCGACGCGCACCTCGATGTTCTCCCGCACGTCGATCTTGTGACGCGCGAGAGCAGTGACGATGTCCTCGGCGAGTCTTCCCCGGCCAAGCAGCGTCCAGGCCTGGCCTCCCGTAGGCGCGGTTCCGTTGGTGCGTACGACGATCGGGGGATCACCATGCAGAACCACCTCGTGCGGAAGGTCGGGGAGCGCGCCCTGCAGACCGAGGTGACACACCACCGGAGGGATCGCAGGCGTCGTCCTGCGGACGTGTCTAGCGAGCGCCGGGAGGCGTCGCGGGTCGATCGCGCACACCACGGCATCGGCCTCGATCGTTGCCTGGTCCGTTGACACACCGACAGACACACCGACTGGGCGGCCGTCACGTGTGACGATGTCGGTGACCGTCGTACCACAGCGAACGTCGATCTCGCGCTCGGCCAGTCTCTCGGTCAGCAGGGCCGCGAGCGTCCCCATCCCCCCCGGGAACGTCCAGACGCCGAAGTTCTGCTCGACGTAGGCCATCATCCCCATCCACGAGGGCACGTTCCGCGGGTCATGGCCGTCGAGAATCACCTGGCTGGTTGCGATGCTGCGTAGCCGCTCGTCCTTGAACGTCTTGCTCACCAGACGGTGCATGGTGTTGCGACTGCGCAGGAGGGCGGTGGTCTCCTTGGCGGCGTGCTCGGGAGAGTAGGGATGCTCGAGGTAGCCGCGGCGCAGCAGGTCCCACTGGTCCGCGAATCCCTGTGTGTAGCGCAGCCAGTCGTCCCCACGGCCCGCGCCCAGTCCGTCGTCGACGGCCTTGCGCTGCCTGTCGCGACTACCGGACGGCATCGAGACAACCGTCCCGTCGTCGAACCTGTGCTCCCGGGTCGGCTGGACCGGCACCAGCTCCCGCTCGCGGTCCAGCGGCCGGCCGGACTTGCGGAACAGATCCCGGACCACCGCTGGAAGGGCGGTCGAGGTCGGTCCGGTGTCCCACCGGTAGCCGTCCTGTTCGAGGAAACCGACCGCGCCGCCGATGCGCTCCAGACGTTCCACCAGGGTGACCACGTGCCCGAGCCTGGCCAGTCGAACCGCACTCGCGGTCCCACCGAGCCCACCGCCGACCACCACAACTCGCATGGTCCAGGAGCCTAGTGGGCCGTGTCTGCCGAGCGCTTGCCCGGTGGTGCCTCACCAGCGCCTAGGGGCTCGCCGGCCGGAACCAGACAGTCCATCGCTCGATGGCCTGATAGCCCATCGCCTCGTAGACCGGGCGCCCGTCGTCGCTGGCGACCAGGACTGCGGGTGCCTCCGGTCGACCAGCGTCGCCGCCCAGGTGACCGCGGCCCCCGCCCCCCGGCCGCGGGCGGTCGTCAGTGCGGCGACGTACTCGACCAGGGTCGCTCCGGCGTGCAGGTGAGCGGCCGCGACGGATGCGGGCCTACCGTCGACCGAACCGATCCAGACCCGGATCGAGGCTTGCAGGATGGACGGTCCGAGCAGCCCACCCGCGGTCAGTGGCTCGATGTCCGGCATGGGATACCCCTCGACCAGAATCCGTTCCGCGATCGCCAGCTCGTCGGCGTTGCGCACCTCCTGCACCTCGACTCCCGGCCAAGTAGGCACGTGGCGTACGGCCGGGAAGCGGACCATCAGCGGTGGATGGCCGAGCAGCTCCAGTCCATGGCTTCGCAGGTCGGGTGTGGGCCAGGGGCTGATCAGGAAGTACGGAACGTGTGGCGCGAACAGCTCGTCGACCTCGTCGAGCACGACGGTCGGGTCGCTCATCGGCTGCACCAGGATGACCGGGTTGGTCAGCGCACCACGGTCACCGATCCATGCTCCTGCCCATCCCGCCTCGGAACGCCATGGCCGTCCCGCGGCGCGTGCGACCTGCACCGGCCACGAAGCGTGGAGGAGAACGGCCCGACGTAGCAGGGTGTCCTCGGCAGGCAGGTCAGGCTCCCAACCGTTTGTCAGGTGCTCGTCCTCCGGGAGGGACGATCGAGGAGGTCATTCGACCTCCAGCTCGGTCGCGTTGGTCATCTGGACCAGCTCGTCGTAGGCAGTGTTGAACACCGCCGACGCGTGACCCGCGGCCGCCCAGATCTCGTCGTACTTCCGCAGCCATGGATCGAGATAGGTGGGCACGGGAGCCGGGTGGTCGATCGGTGAGACCCCGCCGATCGTGTGGCCGGTGTGCTGGCGAACGAACTCCGGAGTCGCTCGACCAAGGGTGGCGAGACCGAGCTCGGCGGCGACTTTCCTGGTATCGACCCGATGGGCGCCCGAGGTCAGGATCAGCACCGGGGAGCCGGCCGCGTCAAAGAGCAGGCTGTTGGCAATCGCACCGACCTCACAACCGAGGGCCGCAGCGGCGAGCGCGGCTGTGTGGACCCCCTCAGGGAGTACGACGACCCGGCCGCTGCCGCCGAGACGCTCGAGTGCAGCTCGAAAGCTGGTGATGGACGGATGCTCTGTGGCCATGAGACGACCATAGGTGAACATGTGCAAAGGGTTGACGAACTGTCGGAAGGCTGGTGTACCTTTGACTTGTTCGAACATATGTTCGAACAACTTGGCGGGGGTGACCTCGACCCCCACTCCCGCCAAGGTCGGGGTCGAGCCGGCAGTGATCGATGGCTCTAGGCAGAGGCAGAGGTGTAGATATGCGGCGCTATGACGACCCCGTAGAGGTGCGCAAAGGAATGGTTGGCGGGAACGAGGGGCCCGAGCAGTTCCTGTGGCGAGGACAGCTGTGGAAGGTGTACGACGTGGTCGCGCACTGGGTGGAGACCGGACCCTGGTGGCAGTCCGCCGGGGTCCAGGCGGTGCTCGGCTCGGACACCGCCGGCCCCACCAGTGGCGGAGTCGCGCTCCAGCAGGATCTCACCGTCGAGCGCGAGATCTGGCGGGTGGAAGCGGCGCCCGGCCGCTCCCATGCCAAGAGTGCCGGGATCTTCGACCTGGTGTTCGACTGGGCAGACGGCAGTTGGCACCTCGTCCGGTCCATGGACTGAGAGCGGAGCGCCCGATGAGTTCCCCGATGAGTTCGCCGACGAGTTCTCGGAGTCCCGTCCCACTGACTACCCACTCCTACCTCGAGCGAGCAGCCCACTCACTGCGAGAGGCGATCACCACCTCCGAGGTGACGTTGCGTTATACCCACGCCCACGTGTCCGCGCTCCGGGCGACCGCCGCGCTGCTCGCAGCGCGGGCCAAACCCACAGCCGGGCCGAAGCGGGGTCGCTCACCGCAGAAGAACGCATGGGTGCTGCTGGCCGAGGTCGCTCCGGAGTTTCGCGAGTGGTCGGCGTTCTTCGCTGCCGGAGCAGCCAAGCGGGCGGCTGCCGAAGCCGGCTCGCGTCGTTCGGTCACCGAGCGCGAGGCCGACGACCTCGTGCGCGACGCCGACCGGTTCCTCGGTCTGATCGAACAGTCGCTCGGCCTGACCAAACACCTTCCGTTCCAAGAGCGCCTCCCCGCCTCCTTCCCAGGAGGCGAGAAGCACAGCCGTGTCGCCTGACCCGTTCGTCCATCTCCACGTCGCATCCGGCTACTCCCTGCAGTACGGCGCCTCCCACCCGCACGTCCTCGTCGAGCGAGCGGTCGAGCACGAGATGGACACTCTTGCCCTCACCGACCGGGATGGTGTCTATGGCGCTGTCCGGTTCGCCAAGGCCTGTGTCCGGGCGCGGGTCCGCCCGGTCCTTGGGGTTGACCTCGCCGTTGCACCCACCGTTACACCCATTGGAGCGCTCCCCGGTTCACAGCCCGGTTCACAGCCCGGTTCGCCGGAGCGACGGGTGCCTGTCCGCGGCGGCGTGTCCCGGGACCCGCGTCTGCCTCGAGTCACGTTCCTTGCCGCCAGCAAACAGGGGTGGGCGGCGCTGTGTCGCCTTCTCTCGGCGACGCATCTCACGGGGGAGCGCGGCGCCCCCGTCACCTCCCTCGACATGGTCGCCGAGCATGTTGCCGGCAAGGACGTCCTGGTGATGCTCGGCCCCGCCTCCGAGCTTGGAAGAGCCACGTCGCTGCGACGCGACGACCTCGCGCGAGCGGCGCTGCGACCGTGGCTCGACATCGTCGACCGGGCCGATCTGCTGGTCGAGGTGGTCTCCCACCGGCTCCCCGGGTCGGGCCCTGGCTCCTCACCGCATGCCGCACGCATGGCGGGGATATCCCGCCAGGAGAACCTCGGTGTCGTGCTGACCAACGCCGTTCGGTATGCCGATCGCAGCGACGCACCCACCGTCGACGTGCTCGACGCCGCTCGCCGGCTGGTGCCGCTCGGCTCTGCCGATCTCAGCCACGTGGGCCCCTCTAGCTCCCGAGGCAACGCCGAGGGCTTCTTGAAGTCCGGCAAGCAGATGGTCGAGGTGGCCGAGGAGATCTGCAGGTTCGTGGGGCTGAGCCAGAACAGTGACCGGGACGCCAGGGAGCTCCTTTCGCGCACCCGAACGGTGGCGGACCGGTGTGCGGTCGACCCGCGCGAGGACCTCGGCCTCGGAGAGGTGCACTTTCCGGAGTTCGGCACAGCGGTCGGCTCCGACCAGCAAGAAGCCAACCAGATGCTCCGAGCACGGTGTGAAGCTGGGATCGGCCTGCGTTATGGGTCCGCGCCCAGGCAGCGGATCTGGAAGCGGCTCGATGACGAGCTCCAGGTCATCGGTGGGCTCGGCTACCCGTCGTACTTCCTCACCGTCGGTGAGGTCACCGACCTGATCAAGAGCATGGGCGTGCGTTGCGCAGCAAGAGGATCGGGCGCGGGAAGCCTGGTTAACTACCTGCTCGGTATCTCCGGGGTCGACCCGTTGCGTCACGGCCTGCTGATGGAGCGATTCCTCTCCCCGCTGCGCCAGGCGCTGCCCGATATCGATATCGACGTCGAGTCCGCGAGGCGGCTCGAGGTCTATAAGCAGATCCTGGACCGCTACGGCGGGGAGCGCTGTGTCTGCGTCTCGATGATGGACACCTACCGGGTTCGGCACGCCGTCCGCGACGTCGGCGCCGCCCTCGGGATGCCGACCGGGGAGATCGACACGATCGCCAAGGCTTTCCCGCACATCCGCGCCCGGGACGCGCGCCTCGCGTTGAGAGAGCTGCCCGAGTTACGGACCTCTGGTCTGGCCGAAGAACGCCTGGACCTGATGTTTCGGTTGGTCGAGAAGCTCGACGGGCTGCCCCGACACATCGCGGTGCACCCCTGCGGGGTGCTGCTCTCCGACGCCACCCTGCTCGACCGCACTCCGGTCGAGGCCAGCTACGCCGGGTTCCCGATGAGCCAGTTCGACAAGGAGGACGTCGAGGACCTCTGTCTGCTCAAGCTCGACGTGCTCGGCATCAGGATGCAGTCGTCGATGGCGCACGCGGTCGAGGAGATAAGAAGAGTGGACGGCCATGTCCTCGATATCGACGACGAGAGGCAGGTTCCCTTCGACGACCGGGCAACCTTCTCGATGATCTCCCAGGCCAAGACCCTCGGCTGTTTCCAGATCGAATCCCCTGGTCAGCGTGAGCTGGTCGGCAAGTCCGGGCTCGAGACGTTCGGGGACATCATCACCGACATCTCGTTGTTCCGGCCAGGCCCGGTCAAGAGCGACATGATCACGCCCTACCTCAACGCCAAGCAGGGCTGGAAGGCGGCTGCCTACCTCCACGAGGACCTCCGCTCGATCCTCGAGCAGACCTGCGGCGTCGTGGTGTTCCACGAGCAGGTGATCGAGATGATCGCGCAGTTCACCGGATGCACCCTGGCGGAGGCCGATGAGGCCCGTCGCGCGCTCGGGGACGTCGAGGGGATGACCGAGACCAGGCTCTGGTTCTTCCCACGTGCGATGAGCCGCGGCTACACCCGTGAGCTGGTCGAGGAGATCTGGAAGGTGCTTGAGGCGTTCGCCTCCTTCGGTTTCTGCAAGGCACATGCCGCGGCGTTCGCGCTTCCGACGTACCAGTCGGCCTGGCTGAAGGCGCACTATCCCGCCCACTTCCTAGCTGGCGTGCTCACCCATGACCCGGGAATGTACCCCAAGCGGCTGATCCTCGATGACGCCCGACAGTTCGGGATCGCGGTGCTCGGCCTCGACGTGAACGCCTCCGAATGTGAGTATGTCGTCGAGAAGGCTGGCATGCACGAGCGTGCCTACGGGATAAGGCTCTCCCTCTCGGAGGTGAAGGGGATCTCCGAGGCGGAGGTGGCCAGGATCGTCGCCGCCCGGCCGTACCACTCACTCACCGACTTCTGGCACCGTGCGCGCGCCTCCCGGCCGATCGTGGAGCGGCTGGTGCTCACCGGCGGCTTCGACGGAGTGTATGGAATCGGCACTGCTCTCCCCGGACTGGGAGTACGCCGCCGGGGCAAGGTCACCCGAAGGGACCTCCTGCTCCAGGTGGCCGACCTCGACCGGCATTCACGCGCAGTGGACCGGTCAGGCAAGAGCAGGAGCCGCGGCCTCTCCGCATCTGTGGTCAGGGCCGACACCGCTGCCCACCGCAACAGCACCAACGCGCTCGAGCGCGCTGCCCCTGGTGTCTGGGAGCAGGCCTCGGCGCAGTCCATGGCGACCCCGCCTGCAGCGCCGGTCACCTCTGTCCAGCTTGCCCTCGACCTCGCAGACACCCCGGGTGAGGGTGAGGTCAGCGGCTTACCGGAGATGAACGGCTCCGAGCGGGTCCGTGCCGAGCTGGAAATCCTGGGCCTAGACGTCAGTCGTCACGTCGTGGACTTCTACTCAACCTTCCTCGACGCGGTGGGAGTCATCCGTTCCCGGGACCTGCTGCGAGCGCGCAGCAGGTCCGAGATCCTTGTTGCCGGGGTGAAGGTGGCTACCCAGACACCACCGATCCGGTCAGGCAGGCGGGTCATCTTCCTCACTCTCGACGACGCCACCGGTCCGGTGGATGCGACCTTCTTCGAGGACGTGCAGGGTCCTTACGCCGCGACGGTCTTCCACTCCTGGCTACTTGTCGTGCGCGGGGAGCTCCGTCGCACCGGTCGGCGCGGGATCTCGTTGCGAGCGACCGGCTGTTGGGAGCTCCCCGCGCTCTACCAGGCCTGGCAGCGCGGTGTTTCAGATGGGGGTCCAGATGGGGGGATCGAGGTGATGCACGAGATGATGGCGCAGATCCCGGTCGGCTTTGGTGACCCGGTGGGCCGGCGCCGAGTGCTGGTGCACTCGAGTGGGTTCACGATGTCGCCCTACTCCGACATCTCTCCTGCCGGAGAGGACACCAAAGCCGCCCCCCGAAAACTGTGGCACCGCAGCCCAGGGAGCGCCGGGTGATTGGTGCGCCCGCCCTACTAGGGTTGTCGCCATGTCGCCGTCACAGCACAGCTCGCAGAGGCGCACTTCTGCGCGCACGGCAGTTGTCTGGGATGCGCTCCAAGACATCCTGCGCGACACCAGCGCATCGGTCCTCGACATCGGTGGCGGCACAGGCGGCTTCGCTGTTCGTGTCGCCGAGCAGGGACATCGGGTCACCGTCATCGATCCGAGCCCGGATGCCCTGGCCGCACTGGACCGTCGCGCCGATGAGAGCGGGGTCGCCGATCTCGTCACCGGCCAACAGGGGGATATGGCCAACCTTCTCGACCTGGCGCCAGAGGGCAGCGCAGACATCGTGCTCTGTCACGGAGTTCTTGAGATCGTGGACGATCCGGCGACGGCACTCGCCACGATCGTCAAGGTGCTTCGTCCCGGTGGGACGCTCAGCCTGCTGGTCAGCCAGCGCCATGCCGCCGTCATCGCCCGGGCCATGGCCGGCCACTTCGGGCAGGCCAAGGCACTGCTGGACGACCCCACCTCGGGAGCGGCGACTCGCCGGTTCACCGCTGACGAGGTCATCGCAGTGCTCGACGATGCGGGCTTCGACACTACGGCCGTCCACGCGGTCCGGGTCTTCGCCGACCTGGTGCCAAGCTCGTTGGCTGACCTCGAGACAGGCGCGGCAGAGTCCTTGGTCGAGCTGGAACGTGCGGTGGCCGAGCGCCCGGAGTACCTACCGCTCGCAACCCAGATCCACACCCTCTCCGTGCGCCGCTGACGCCGCCGCTGTCCTCGCTGGCAGGGCGGAGTCATGAGGGGGGATCTCGAGCGGGCATCGCGAGAGTGTCCGATCCTGCACGTGGACATGGATGCGTTCTACGCGTCGGTGGCTACTCGTGACCGACCCGACCTGCTGCACGTCCCCGTCATCGTCGGTGGTGGACACCGGGGCGTGGTGCTCTCGGCGAACTACATCGCCCGTGAGTACGGCGTCGGGTCGGCCATGCCGATGACCCGAGCACGCCGGCTGTGCCCCGGAGCAGTGGTGATCGCCCCTGACTTCGAGACCTTCGCGAGCGTCTCTTCGTCGGTGATGGAGAACTTCCGTCTGGTGACCCCGGTCGTGGAGACCCTGTCTCTGGACGAGGCGTTCCTCGACGTCTCGGGGTCGGTGCGCCGGCTGGGCTCGCCGTACTCCATTGCCGAGGGTCTGCGTGCCCGAATCTTCGACGAGCAAGCCATCACCTGCTCGGTCGGTGTCGCCAGCACGGTCGCGGTTGCCAAGCTGGCGAGCCGACGAGCCAAGCCCGACGGGGTGGTCGTTGTGCCTCCCCACACAGTGACCTCGTTTCTCCACCCGCTCGACGTCGGCGAGCTGTGGGGAGTGGGGGAGAAGACCGAGCAGATGCTCAACCGGCTGGGTCTGATGACCGTCGGCGATATCGCGCACACACCTCTTGCCACCCTGCAGCGCGCAGTCGGGGCGAGCCTGGGCGCCCATCTGCACCAGCTGGCCTGGGGTGAGGACCGGCGGGTCGTCACCCCACGGCGGGGACCGGACGAGCAGGGCTTGAGCCTGGGCGCCGACGAGACCTTCGGCCGGGACACCGACGACCGCGACGTCATCTTGCGCGAGGTGCTCCGGCTCGCGGCGTTGGTGTCCAGGCGGATGCGGGCGGCGAGTGTGGCCGGCCGCACCGTCACGTTGCGGGTGCGTTTCGCCGACTTCACCACGATTACGAGATCGAAGACACTGCCAGAAGCCACCGACGTGACCTGGGAGATCCACCAGGTCGCGGCCGATCTGTTCACCGCGCTGGGTCTCCAGCGAGCGCGGATCCGCCTGGTCGGGGTCAGGGTCGAGGGGCTGGTTCCTCGTGCGACCGTGCAGCGGCAGCTGATGCTCGGTGCGCGGGAGCACGGGTGGTCCGACGCCGACCGCGCGATTGACAAGGCCGCGTTGCGTTTCGGCAGCTCGGCGGTACGCCCGGCCGTCTTGCTCGACCACGGACGGCGCCGTGCGTGAAACGCAGAGACGACTAGATTTTTTCCAAGGTGGGTACCTTCTCGCGGAAGTGCTGCCTAGACTGAAATGAACCGATCCCTTGCGGGGAGGAAATTGTGCCGCTCTCGGAAGAAGAGTTGCGTCTGCTCGAACAGATGGAACGTGCGCTGGTGGCCGAGGATCCTAAGTTCGCCTCGGCGCTGCGCGGCACGAGGATGCAACGGCATGCGCGTCGCCGTTCGTTCATCGCCGGCGGCGTCTTCCTGGTCGGCGTCGCTATCTTGATGACCGGTGCCGTGATGAACGTGACGGTTGCCCGGATTCCCATCGTCGGCATCCTGGGCTTCGTGGTGATGCTGGGGTCGGCCTATGTCGCGCTCAGCTCCTGGAAGGGACAGCAGTCCGCGCCTCAGTCCGAGGAAGCCCACGCAATGCTTGAGCCGCCCGAAGGCACCTTTGGTCTCAGCGTCGTCGAGGGTGGAAAATCCAAGAAGCGTCGCCCGTCGCGCGACCGCTCGGGTCACATGATGGAGCGCTTCGAGGAACGCTGGCGCCGCCGACGCGACAATGGCGGTCTCTGAACCCTGAAGTCATACCGGCGACTCCCACCGGGCTAGTGGGCATCTCCGTTGGTCGAGCCTGTCGAGACCACAGCGACCCGGTTGGTTGTCGAGCCTTCGAGATCGCGTCGAGGGCAGACCAATGCCCGGGGACAGGCTGGGTCGACTGAGCAGGAAAGCCCCGACGCGGCCCGGTACGGGCGGCGTCTGGTGCCAACGGGACACCGGGCAGCCCGTCAGGTTGTCCCGGATCTGGGGCCCGCCGAGCCCAGCCCCCTCCCAGGTCACGCACGCGCACGCCGGCCGAAGACGTCATGGTTCGCATAGCGGAAGAACCCCGAGAACCGTTCTGCGCGCCAACAGGCCACGCTGAAGCAGATTGCGGGCCACGACCCGCGTCCCTACCGCGGTACCTGCTCAAGGAAGGGCTTCGGCTGTCTTGCACCTGCCTACCAGAGCGTGCCAACGCGCGACGAATGGCTCGACTAGGCTTCCCGAGTCGCCCCGGTGCGTCCAACGCGGACGTTCGTCGCGCGGGGCGCGACAGAGACCGGCGCTTGAACCGCGTTGTGGGCGCCCGACGCATCGCCTACTCGCGCTCATCCGGGCCATCGAGGTCTCGATGATTCACCTCCAAGCCCAGCCAACGTGTGAGCTGCGCAGAGCGGTAGGTGATCCGCGGCTCCGTCACTCACCGGAGGCCAAGATCCGCTCCTTTGGGCAACTCCGTGTCGATCCACCGTCCCGCCTTGCTAGGTTGCCGCCATGACCAGGTGTGCCGCAGGGCGGGCGTGAAGACGGTCGTCTACGACCGGTATGGGTCCCCCGATGTGCTGCATGTCGAGGACGTCCCGGTACCTTCGCCCGCCGCCGGCCAGGTGCGGGTGAAAGTCGCCGCGACTTCGGTCAACCTCAGCGACTGGGAGTGTCTGCGCGGATCGCCCGCGTACGCCCGGATCGGGGGGCTGCGTTTCCCGGCTCGCCGGACGCTTGGATCGGACATCGCCGGCGTAGTCGACGATGTCGGGGAAGGGGTGAGCCAGTTCCGACGCGGAGACGAGGTGTATGGCGACAACCTCGCGCTGATGGGTGGCTTCGCGGAGTACGCACTCGCGCCGGAATCCGCACTGGCACACAAGCCGGCCCAGTTCACGTTCGCTGAGGCGTCGACCATCCCGCAGGCGGGTGCGATCGCCCTGCAGGGCACGGAAAGGGCCGAGGCGGGTAGCCGGGTGCTGATCAACGGTGCTGGCGGAGGGTCGGGATCCTTCGCGATTCAGCTCGCTAAGCGGCTCGGTGCTCACGTCACGGGTGTCGACAACGCCGCCAAGCAGGACTTCATGCGGTCGGTGGGCGCGGACGAGGTGATCGACTACCGCCGGGACGACTTCACACGGACGACCCAGCCGTACGACCTAATCCTGGACCTGGTCGCGCACCGGTCGGTGTTCGGCTACCGGCGTGCGCTGGCACCCGTCGGTACGTATCGGTGCGTAGGTGGTTCGGTGCGCGCGCTGCTGCGCGTGCTCACGGTCGGCTCGGTGGTCGGGCGGCTCAGCGGTCGATCAATCGGGGTGCTCGCAGTGAAGCAGGGTCCGGCCCACTTCGAGCCGCTTGCCGAACTCTGCGTTACCGGGGATGTGAGGATCCACATCGACCGCACCTTCTCGCTCGACGAGGTTCCCGCCGCTCTTGCTCATGTCGGTGCAGGACACGCGCTCGGGAAAGTTGTTGTCGGCCCCTCCTAGCGCGATTCGAACGCGTCCGTTCCCTGCGCGACCTGCCCGGAGTCTTCCGCTCATCGGTGCGAGTTCAGGCGGTCATCGCAACGAATGACACAAGGGTTCGCTCGCGGAAGGACGCACCGTGAGACCGGGTTGCGGCACGATGGTCATTTTCTCGCCCACGTAGCCGATGAGTGGCTGGACCTCAGGGCATCAGGGGCTCAGCGTGACCGTAAGCTGCACGTAGCCGCGCAAGATGCGGGTGTTCCGACGCACGGCTCCTGGCTCGACCTGCGGGTCGGGGTACCGCTCGAACAGCGTCTGCAGTCCGACCTCTCCTTCCATGCGGGCCAGCGCCGCGCCCAGGCAGTAGTGCCGCCCGGCGGAGAAGGACACGTGGTCGCGCGCGTTCTCCCTGGCGACGTCGAATTTCGCCGGCTGCGGGTAAACCTGGGGATCACGGTTCGCGCCAGCCAGCAGCCCGACCATCACGGACCCGCGCCGCATCGGGACGCCGAGGACCTCGGTGTCGGCCATGGTCATGCGTCCGGTGAGGAGCACCGGCGGGTCGACCCGCAGCACCTCATCGACCGCGTTGGGCCAGAGCTCGGCGTGTTCGGCGAGCAGCCTGCGCTGCTCGGGGTCGGCTGCGAGCAGCGCGATGCCGTTGCCGAGCAGGTTGACGGTGGTCTCGAAGCCGGCCGCGAGCACGAGCCCGGCGGTGGACTTCAGCTCGGCGTCGGTGAGGCTCACGCCGTCCTCCTGCGCGGCGACGAGCTGACTGAGCAGGTCGTCGCCCGGGTGCCGACGCAGGCTGTCGAGGTGGTGCCCCAACCACTGGTCGAACTCGCGCAGCGCCGACTCGACGTGCCGGAACTCCCGCCATGAGAGTCCGAGGTCGAGGCTGGGCGCAGCTGCGGCGCCGAACCGGAGCACCTTATCGCGGTCGCGTTCCGGGACGCCGAGGATCTCCGCGATCACGGTGACCGGCAGCAGGCTGCAGTACGTTGCGACGAGGTCGACCGGACTGCTTGGGTCGATCTGGTCGAGGAGCTCGGTGGCGATCTGCTGAGTGCGACCGCGCAGCTGCTCGACCGCCCGGACGCTGAAGACGCGCGAGACGACCTTGCGGTAGCGGGTGTGGTCCGGCGGCTCG
>Ga0075530_1000373_pt1 | contig 21057 bp, 23 predicted proteins | sample NGEPerD_2_FD_75101 | JGI IMG/M metagenome (GOLD analysis project Ga0075530, IMG submission 75101) | Arctic peat soil microbial communities from the Barrow Environmental Observatory site, Barrow, Alaska, USA - NGEE PermafrostL1-D | ecosystem: Environmental > Terrestrial > Soil > Wetlands > Peat ... | reverse complement strand
CAGCGGGCGGCGTGGTCTCGGTGGGCGGGCTGCCGCGGGTGGCCCCTACTCGAGCTCGCTGAGCACCGAGATCACCTCGGCCCCGTAGCGCTCGAGCTTCGTCGGCCCGATCCCTGAGATCGCGGCGAGCTGGCGGGCCGAACGGGGGTTGGAACGGGCGATCTCCTCGAGCGTGCTGTCGTGGAAGACGACGTAGGCGGGCACGTTGTCGGCTCGGGCCCGTTGCGCACGCCACGACCGCAGCGCCTTGAACGCGTCGGTCGCCTCCCCCGAGCCGGGAACGGCCGTCGCCTTAGGCCGCGGGGTGGCGTCGAGCTCGGCCAGGAACCGGCTCGGCGTCCCGTTCGGCGGGTAGCTCAGGGTGAGATGGGTCCTCGCCCGGGTGATGCCCACGTAGAAGAGGCGGCGCTCCTCGGCGATCGCCTCGGCCGTCTTCGACCTCTTGAAAGGCAGCTCCCCCTCGAGCAAGCGGGGCAGGAACACGGCCTCGAACTCGAGGCCCTTGGCGCGGTGATAGGTGAGCAGGTTCACTCCCCTGCCCTCGCCCTCGGAGCCGAACCGGGCCCTCAGATCGGCCACGAAGTCGGCCACGGTCCCGCCGCCCTCGTCAAACTGACCGGCAAGGCGGATGAGGCGTGCAAGATCCTTCTGGCGGGTCAGCTCTTGTCCACCCACGTCGTCGGGCACTTCCTCGACGAAGCCGTCGCGCCGAGCGAGCTGCGACACCAGCTCTGAGACATCGCTCGAGCCCCGCCTTCCCAGCGAACCCAGCATGCGGCGGGCCGCGGGTCGCGCGAGGAAGGAACCGTCTTTGACCTGGAAGGGGATGTTGCGCTCGGCAAACGCCTCCTCGAAGTCCTCCGAACGGTAGTTGACCCGGTAGAGGACTGCCATGTCCTCGTAGGCAACGCCTTGTCCGTGAAGCTGCTCGGCGCGCCGGGCCATCCAGGAAGCCTCGTCCTCGGTGCTCCCGAGCAGCTCAATCGCCGGCGCCGGCCCCGAGTCCCGCACCGCCTCGAGCACCTTGTCCGCACCGCCCAGCTGGGGCACCAGCCGGTTGGCGGTTGCCAGCACCTCGGGTGTGGAGCGGTAGTTCTTCTCGAGCCGCACCACTTTGGTGCGCGCAAAGCGGGCCGGCATCTCCAGGAGGTAGCGAGCGCTCGCCCCCGTGAAGCCGTAGACCGACTGGTAGTCGTCGCCCACCACACAGAGGTCGTCGCGTTCTCCCAGCCAGAGCCCCAACAGGGTCTGTTGCAGGAGGTTGACGTCCTGGTACTCGTCGACTGTGAACGCGAGGTAGCGGCCCTGAAATCGCTCGTTGGCGTAGGAGTCGTTCTCGAACATGCCCACCGCCAGCTCCAAGAGGTCCTCAAAGTCGATCAGGCCGCGAGCATTCTTTCCTTCCTCGTACTTGGTGAACAGGGAGCTCATGAGCTCGGCGGGAATCGGGGGCTCGTGATCCCCGAGGCGATCGAGATAGTCGTGAGCCCGGATGCGGCGGTTCTTGGCCCACTCGATCTCCGTGGCGAGGTCGATGGCCGGCCGGAAGCGATACGGCTTAGGCAGGCGGTTGGCGAGCTGGCGGAGGGCGAGGCCCTTGGAGGGCAGGATGTTTCCGGGCGGCTCGGCAGCGAGGTGGCGCAGCTGAGCCAGGGCGGCGGCGTGGAAGGTGCGGGCCCGCACTCCGGTGACGCCGAGGGCGGCGAGCCGGACGCGCATCTCGCCGGCGGCCTTATCGGTAAAGGTCACCGCCAGTATCGACGCTGGCTCCAGGGCGCCCGAGCTCACCTGGTGGGCGATCCGGCGGGTGATCGTGGTGGTCTTGCCCGAGCCGGCTCCGGCGAGGATGCACACGGGGCCTCGGACGGCCTTCACCGCTTCTATCTGTTCGGGGTTCAGCCCCTCGAAAACGTCCACCAGGCCAACATAAAGGCGGATTCGCGGTGCCGAGTGGTGGCCAGATGCTCTATATGGTCACTTGCCCACCACTCGGCAAGGAAACGGCGGAAACCCGGGCGCGGCGAAGGCCTCAGACGACGGTGGGGGCCCTGCGGAGTCTGAGGCCTTCAGCCTCTCGGGGTGAGCTAGTTGTGTGCGGGCCGGCCGGTGCCGTGGGGACCCCCTCTTTCGGAGGGGATCCCTGTGGCCGACCCAACAGAGACTTTGTACCCCGCTCGCGGCGCGCTCGCCATCCCCCATTTGGGGGAAAAAGGACCCCCATTCGGGGTAGGCACAACCCACCGTGAGGGGACATCTATAGGCCGAGTCGGGGTAGTCATGACATCCGTGAAAACCCTGCTTTCCGCCCTGCTCCTGGCGCTGGCTCTGGACGCCTGCTCATCGAGCTCGCCGACATCCGTGCCCGAGCCCGGCGGGGCCCCTCCCCCCGACGAAGGCTCGGCCTCGAGTAAGACTCGCCAGCGCCCCGCCCTTGATTCGATCGGCATCCAGCTGCAAGAGGTGGCTGCGGGCTTCGATCAACCCCTCTTCGCCACGCACTCAGGCGACGGCCCCGGACGCCTCTTCGTGGTCGAGCAGACCGGAGCCGTCAGGATCGTCTCAGGGGGCCGGGTGCAGGCCGAGGCCTTCCTGGACCTCTCCGAGCAAGTGGTGGTCGGCTCGGAGCAGGGGTTGTTGGGGCTCGCCTTCCATCCCTCCTACGAGGACAACGGCCGCCTGTTCGTGAATTACACCGACCTCGACGGCGACACCGTCGTGGCCGAGTACGCGGGGGCGGGGGGGCGCGCCGATTCCTCCTCTGCGCGAGTGCTAATCACGATCGAGCAGCCGTTCTCTAACCACAACGGCGGAGCGCTCGCCTTCGGTCCCGACGGTTATCTCTACATCGCCACCGGGGACGGGGGCAGCGGCGGCGACCCCATGGGCAACGGCCAGAGCCTCGACACCCTGCTGGGCAAGCTTCTGCGTATAGACGTCGGCGCCACAACCGGAGACCTCCCCTACGGGATCCCCGACGACAACCCTTTCGTGGGTCGGGACGGGGCGCGCCCGGAGATCTGGGCCTATGGGCTCAGGAATCCGTGGCGTTTCAGCTTCGACGCCGCCACGGATGAGCTGTGGATCGGGGACGTGGGACAGTCGGAGCTCGAAGAGATAGACCACTCGGGGGAGGGCCGCGGGGTCAACTTCGGGTGGAACGTCATGGAGGGCAATGCCTGCTTCGAGCCGGTATCGCGCTGCGACCGCTCCGGGATCGAGCTCCCCGTCGCCCAGTACTCCCACGACCTCGGGTGCTCGGTCACCGGTGGCTACGTCTACCGGGGCCGCGCCCAGCGGGCACTGAGGGGTGCCTACCTCTTCTCCGACTATTGCTCGGGGACGATATGGGGCCTCGACGCAGCGCAACCGGGGGCCGGTGTCGTGCGACTGCTCGAGAGCGGCCGCGCAGTGAGCTCGTTCGGAGTTGACGAGGCCGGCGAGCTCTACCTCACCGACCTCGGCTCGGGAACCTTGTTTCGTATCGTCTCGAAATAACCACCCGCCACCTGTCCGAGCCGCGCCCCCCCGCCCCTCAGGTAGCTCTTTGCTGCATAAAGGGCGGATTCCGCACCGTTTGTAGCACAAAGCCGCGTGAGGGCGCGGGCGTCGGGCCGGGCCGAGGCCCCCAACCTTGCGGCCCCAACCACCTGTGGGGTGGTTAGCGGCACAAAGTTCGGCTCGGGCCGGGAGCGGCCCCCTACGCAATCTGCGTAAGAGGCTCAAGCCACGGCCGGCCAGCGACGAAGGCAAATGCAGGGACGAACCAGAAAACCCCGCAAACAAGAACCAAAAAATTCATCGAAACAGATTCGAAATGGGAGAAGTGGTCGAGATGCTCTTTGCCGTGTGCTTCTTTGCGCTAGTCGCAACCGTGCCCCTGAGTGGAGGGGAGATCGGCAGACTTGCCGATCATCGCTTCAAGGCGCCCTGGCTGCTCGTCGCCGCGCTCGGCATCCAGACCGCGCTGCTGACCGGCATCCTCGGCATGCAGGGCGGCGGCGGCGCCGCCGCCGCCGCGCACATCTCTTCCTACGCACTCTGCTTCGGCTTCCTGTTGGCGAACCACATGCTGCCGGGGCTGTGGGTCGTCGCCCTGGGTGGCGCCGTCAACCTGGTGGCCATTGCCGCCAACCACGGTGTGATGCCTGCGACCTACTCCGCCATGGCCGCAGCCGGCAAGCTGGCCCAGACCTCGGAGTTCGTCAACTCGGCAGTCGTGGCTCACCCCAAGCTTCTGTTCCTCGGCGATGTCTTCGCCGTTCCCCAACCCTTGTTCCTCGCCAACGTGTTCTCAGCCGGGGACGTGTTGATCGTGATCGGCGCCGGAATGTTGTTGCACCAGATCTGCCGCGCGCGACTCGCGGTTCAGCCGGTCAGCTCGGCGACGGCCGACTCGAACACTTCGGAGTGGACGTCGACGTCTGCTGCCGTGGTCTGAGGCGACATCAAAGCCATCATGTGGAACGGCGTCAGCAGAATCCCGCGATTGAGCGAGTAGAGATGCATGAGCTCGTCGAGCGGCTCGTCACGTGAGGCCGCGGCCTCGGAGCCCGTCCGGGGACGCTCCTTGGTGAACAGGTACTCGGTCCTGCACCCGAGCCGGGTGATGTGCCAGTCGAGTCCGTGTGAGTCGATGACCTTGGTGACCCCGTCGGCGAAGCGCTCGGCCACAGAGAGCATGTGCTCGAACGCCTCCTCGGTCAGCACGTTCTCGAGAGTGGCCCTCATCGCCGCCAGCGACAGCGCGTTGCCTGCCAGCGTCCCCCCGATCCCCCCTGCATCTGCGTCGATAAGCTCGGAGCGCGCCAGGATGCGCTGCGCGACCTCTTCCGAGAGGCCATAAGCGGCGGCGGGGAGCCCCGCCGCCAGCGGCTTTCCGATCGTCACGACGTCCGGCTCGAGATCGTTCGCCTTCGTGAAGCCGCCCGGGCCCGAGCAGATCGTGTGCGTTTCGTCTATTACCAGCAGCGTCCCGTGGCGCCGAGTCAGGTCCCGCAGGTGGTCGTGAAAGCCGGGGTCGGGATGGATGATCCCGATGTTCGTCAAGGCGGGCTCGGCCAGGACGCAGGCGACGTCCTCGTGGGCGAGCTCGGCCTCGAGCGCCTCCACGTCGTTGAACTCACACACCCTGGTCGTGTGGGAGACATCGACCGGCGGCCCGACGTTGCCGCCGCGCGCGACGACCTCGCCCCCGGAAAGCGTGGCGAAAGACTCGTCCACGGTTCCGTGGTAGCACCAGTTGAAGACCAGCACCTTGGGTCTCTGGGTGATGTCGCGCGCTAGCCTCAAGACGAAGCGGTTGGCGTCGGTGGCGGTCAGCGCGAACTGCCAGTAGGGAAGGCCGAAGCGGCGCGCCATCTCCTCCCCCACCAAAATCGCGTCTTCGGAGGGAAGCATGAGGGTGATCCCGCGGCCCATCCGGTTGGCGATGCCCGCGACGGAGGGGGCCGGGGAATGACCCGCCATGGCCCCGGTATCACCCAAGCAGAAATCGATGTAGGTGTGTCCGTCGACATCTCTGAAGCGACTGCCATGGGCTTCGTCGACGAAGACCGGGAAGCCGCCGACCCAGCGCGTCATCCAGTTCATCGGAACGCCGGCCAACAACGAGGAGCGGGCGCGCTCAAAAAGCTCCTTGGACCTCGGGTGGTCGCGTTCGAACCGAGCCCGCTCCCGCGACAGCAGGCTTTCTACTCGGTCTCGATCGATCTCGGTCATGACGCTCCTCTGCTCGAAGCTCGCTAGAGCTCCAGTGTGGCGGTGTGCTCGACCGTCTCCTCGCCCTCTCGGCCCAGAAGCCGGTGCTCGATCTCTGTCCCCGAAATAGATACGAGGCCGATGTTGTTCTCGCCGATCAGGACCGAGGAGCTGCGACCGGAAGGCCTGATGTAGTTGCGCTTCTCGGTGAAGTCGGGCTCCTGATCGATGCCGAGCGCCTCGGCACGACGGGGCGACAGGAACACGGGAGCATCGGCCGACCATTCGTCGGTGTTGGCCGCACGGGTCAGCGAGCGCCGCTTGACCTCGCCCCCGGTCATCTTGGGCGGGTGACGCCAGCCGACCCTCTCGTGCTGCTCCCTGACGAGGTGCCCCAGCGCGTAGAGAGCGGTCCGGCTCGCAATCCCCGAATGCTTGAGCCCACTCGAAACGAGCTGTGTGATTCGCATCTCGCGGCCATCGATCGAGAACTCGAAACGCAGGTTCAACCCGTAGTGGACGTCTCCCGAGAGGAACACACAGCGGGAGAGACCCATCTCTGAAACCAAGCAATCCATCATCTCGATGAAGCCCTTGAGGTTCGACTGCCATGCCTCGAAGTCGATCTGATAGGGGCCGACCTTCTTGACGAGGAACTTCTGCCTGCGCTCCTGCAGCTCGAGCCCGCACACCGGAACCGGCGACACGAGGATCACCGGCTCGCCGTCGTTGAGGTTCAAGGATGTGAGCAGCCGCTTGATCCGTTCGAGCCCATGGGTGCCCACCAGGTGCGCGGCCCCCTCTGGTCCGTCGAACGAGCGCTGGGTGCGTGTATCGAGGACCAGGGCGGGAGGTGTGGTCGGCGCGAGGAAGCTCCACGTATCAAACGCCAGCACCTCGCCCTCGAAAGCGTCGGCCGACACCTCTTCCTCGCCCGAAAGGAACCCGGTCACGACCGACTTGAAGGACTCCGGGAACAGCGAGGGATCATTGCCCCAACCCTGAAAGGCCCAGAACGACGCCAGCGCATTGCTCACGACGCGGCGGCCGGTCGGCGATGCGTGCACCGCTGAGCGCCATACCGAGGTGATGTTCCAGTCGTCGGTGGTGTCGTGGTCGTCGAAGCACATGTAGGTGGCGAGGTTTGCGAGCACCCTGCGCACCGCCGGCAGGGCGCTGCGCGCGCGCTCCAAATCCTTGACCTCACCCTGATACTTGCGGCGTCTCTTCGCCACTGCGAGGCTCGAGCCGGCCAGCGAGGGCACGGTCTCGGATGCCTCCGGAAAGGGCCGCGGCCAGTTGAGCCCGTTCCACGCCATCAGATACATGGCGGCGAACTCGCCGAAGCTCATGAGGTGATTCGTGGGCTTCTCCGACGTGAACTGGGCCTTCTCGCAGGCCAAAGACTTCCGGCCGTAGAGGGGGATGTCGTCGAGTGAGGAGACGCCCGGGACCGAGGACTCCTCCCCTGCTCCGATCAGCTCACGGGCGAAGCCCCGGAGGTGAGCAGCCAGGGGGCCGGCGACATCGTCCGCATAGATCTGGTCTCCGGTCAGAAACAGCGTGCCGGGCCGCTCGGTGACGTCCAGCGCCCGCCGGCTGAGGATCTCGTCGGCGCCCTGCAGGGCATCCTCGCCCGAGCCGTGCAGCAGCCTGCAAGAGCCGTGAAACACCCGCAGCGTCGGCAGGGAACTCCGTATGAAGAAGGTCGGAAGCGACAGGGTGCCGTAGGCGATTCGGCCCGGACCCTCGAGGAGGCCGAGCTCGCGGACGCCGGCGCCGTCGAGCTCGAGGTCATAGCCGAGTAGCTCATCGAGCGGCAGCTCGCCCTCGGGCGCAGAGGCCTCGACCAAATGGACGAACAGCTTGGCTCCGAGCCGGCGGCATTCTGCGGTCGCCGAAGCGACCTCTTCGGTAGCAGACCCCGAGCCAGGATCCATCCTGTAGACGCGCCCGACCACTTCAACCGGGCGCGAGGTCGCCGCCCAGATGCACACCTTGTCCGCCTGGACCCTGCGCAGGACCGGACCCGCCAACAGCGTTTGCAGCTCTATGGTTTTTCCCCCCTCACCGTCGGACCTACCTGACCATGCTGGCCCAGGATACGAAATGAACGCAATCCCCCGTCCGCATCTGGACAAGCGTCCCTCTCTCATCCAAAATCTGGTTATAGGCGGCGCTGCCGCCGGCACCATCAGTGGGTCGACCAAGGGGGTAGTTGAAAATGGACGGGGGCGTTAAGTCCGACAAGGACAACCGCACGGTGGCTCAAGACGACCACATCGCAGTCCAGATCGGCGACCTCAGGGTCGAGCACGACATACTCGCCGAGGAGGCCCTCGCCACTCCGATCGGCCGGCTGGCGTTCGACCTCGAGATAGAGAGCGACACCGGAGCACAGTCCCGGGCCGAAGCGATCGTCGAGCTCATCGTCAAGTCCGACCGGGTCTTCCTCGACGGCGCCTGCTGGCGCTGCACCGAGCGTGCGCCCGTGGTCGCCTCCGACCTCGGCCTCTGCCAGGTCTGCCTCGCCGACCTCAAGACTGTCGGCTAAACACGTCCTCCCAAACCACGGGAGGGAGGCGCCATGCGCACAAAGCAGCTCGCCATAAGGCAGGTCTTCGACGTGCCCTTGCTCGAGATCTCGGGCCTCGGTCAGAGACCGCGTTCGCCCGAGCAAGGGATGCAGGTGCTGGCGGTCGGGGACCAGGACTTCACGGTCGTCTCGGCGAGCGTCGAGTCGTCCTCCTCGCTCTCAGACTTTCGCACGCACCGGCTCCACGACTTGCTCGGCGAGGGTGACGAGCACGGCAGCCAATGGGAGGCCGCCGACGGCGACTCCACCGGAAGAGTGTTCATCCTCCAGGAGAGCCCCGGCAAAGTGTTCATCCTGAGTGCCCAGCTCGATGACCTCCTGCACACGATCGACCTCTCCGTCGAGGGCAACGAGCGGCTCGACTGGGAGAAGTCGCCCAACGCACGGGGGGAGGGCTTGGTGCTGCTGGCCAACGGTCACGTCGTGGTCGCCAAGGAAAAGGAGCCACCCCTGCTGATGGAATTCGGGCCCGAGGGAGACGAGGCCTCGGGAATCGTCTCCGACCTTCTGCTGCTCGAGCGCCGCCGCTTCCCCGAGCCGGCCGAGGCTTCCTCGAAGCACGTCGTACTTACCCTCTGGGATCTCGACGGCGAGGCGGACGCGCGCATCGACGACATCTCCGACGTCGCCGTCGGGCCAGACGAGCGTCTCTATCCTGTTGAGCGATGAGTCTCGTTGCATCGCCCGAGTCGAGCACCAGCTCCCCGCGGCCCAAAGAAAGCTGAGCATCACCGCCGTGTGGAAGCTGCCCGAAGAGATCGTGCAGCCGGAGGGCCTGGTGCTCATGGACGACATGACGCCGCTGGTCGCCATCGACCGGCAAGAGCCGAACCAGAACCTGTTCTTGCTGGACCCGCTGACGGGCTGAAAGCGGCCGGCCGAGCCGGGCCGACCCAACATTGTGGCCGTGACCACCTGTGGTGTGGTTGGGGGCGCAAAGTTGCTGGGGGCCGAGGTGGTCACATGGGAACGGTTCCCTATTTACCACCGTGCTGGGTAGCCAATGGGAACGGTTCCCTATTCACCATCCCTCAGTCCCGGATACGGGTCAGCGTTTGCGGTGCTTCCGCTTCTCCTTGGGCTGGGGCGTGGGCTTGCGTTCGGGCTTGGGTGGGGCGAAGCACGCGTCCCACATCCCTCGACGACTTGCTCTTGCGGTTCTCTGCGCTGTGGCGAAGAGGTCGGAGTAACGAAGGTTGGGTCGGAGACTCGAGACGGTTGCGTAGCCCCGGCTCACCAGAGCTCTGTTGAACAGGTTCCCTCGATGCCAGATGTAGGCGAGAAGCCTTCCGTCGTCGTCCTCCTTGTCGATGTCGAGCTCCAGCCGCACCCGGCCCCCTTCCAGCCGGAGACTCGTATGCTCGGCGGCCTCACGCCAGTAGCACTCCGCCGGCCGGCTCTCATCAACCATCTCGGGGGCGTCGATTCCGATCAATCGAACGGTGCGAAACTCCCCCGCAATCCGCACCTCAATGGTGTCGCCGTCGATTACCCGGGCGACATACCCGCCTCGGATGTGAGTCTCGCTCGGCGCTCGAGACCACCTCTGGGCGACCCCGCCGTCTGCCGGCGGCGCTGCGAGCACTCGCCCCGCCCCGTCGGCCGGAGAGCAAGAGACGCCGAGCAGGGCGGCCAACGTGGTCGCTCGCGCCACACGCAGCGCCGAACGAACTCTCGTGCCTCGATTTGGAATCAGCAACGGTCACCCCCATGACAAACAAACCTATAGAGATGATGCTGGAAGAAAGTCCCTTTGCTCAATACGCAATAAGGGCTGCGGGCTCGGGGGTGCGGGTTCCCGGGCCGGGGTACTCGATCGCGCACAAAGCGCCCTGGGGTACGGAATCGGTACTCGAGAGCGCGCTGCGCGCGTTTGATGCCTCGAGCTTACGGCTCTCCCAGCCGCTGGGACTTCCCTCCCTCAACCTCCGATGAGGGACCGCAGCTCGCGCGCTACCGCGAGCGGCTCCCTTTTCAAGTCGCCGTCGCGCATGACCAGAGAGTAGAGGCCCATCGGCTCGAGGTAGTCCTCGACAGCTCCCCTGCCCTCGCGGTAGTCCCAGTTGACGAGGTCGTACAACGGCCACCACGTGAGCCCGATCACGGGCGCGCCCGCCGCACGCATGCGCTCGACGCTCTGAACCACTTCTGCTAGCCACGCCGACCGCAAACCGTCGGGCCGCGATTCGTCGTACGAAATTTTGTCTGAGCCGTAGAGAGCATGGGGCCGCGCGCTCGTTGGCGCTGGTCTCGGTGATAAATACGGGCACCTCATAGCGTGCAAGGCGCTCGTGGACGATTCTTTCGAGGTAACTCGCGCCACCCCACACCGGCTCGATAAGGCCATCCGCATTGCGGCGTCAGCATCGGATAGTAGTTGAGGCCGAGCACATCGATCGACACGTTACTGGCCTGGTACCAGCTCAGGTCGTCATCGGTGAGGCCGCTGGCGGTCAGGTACGGATAGAGGAAGTGGGTGGGATTTACCCGGCCCTGGATAAGTTCCAGCGTCGTGAGATGACGGTCCATGTCGAGCTGAGCCCGCTCCTTCAGCTCCGGCTCGCCGGTGAGCACGACCGTCGCCTCCACATGCACCATCACGCTGTCCGCCCGTTGCGCGCGCAGAGCCTCCACCGTACGGACGACTCCTCGAGAAAGCCCGTTCGCCACTGCGCAGAACCCCTCGTCGCCCGACAGTTCTGGGGGCCAACGCCCCTCTCGGCCGCACAGCTCGGCCGCAATGAAGGGTTCGTTGAAAGGCGTGTAGTAACGCACCGAGGGATAGCGGGTGCAGAAGGCGGCCGCGTACGCCGCAACGCGCTGCGGGTAGTCAGGCGATACGAATCCGCCGTCAAGCCACAACGGGGTCCCATAGTGCATGAGGTCGACGAGGGGCTCGAGGCCCCGTTCCAGCATGTAGGGGATGACTTGGTCGGTGAAGCTCCAGTCGAAGCTCCCCGGATGAGGCTCGACTCTGTACCACGGGATGCCGTAGCGGATCATGTCGAAGCCGACGTCGGCCGCCAGATCGAGGTCCTCGCGTCACAGCTCGTAGTGCTGCTGCAACTCGTACTCGTCGAGCCTTCGCTTGCCCGGTGCCGTCTCGGCGATGAACGTGTCTTCGATGCCCGTCGCCCATATGAACGGGTCGGCAAACGCAGGCACTCTGCTCACAACCGGCCCGCGTCGACGATCCTCTGCAGGAACTGACGGGTGCGAGGATGGCTCGGCTCGGTGAAGATGGCTTCGGGCGCACCGCTCTCGGCGATGACACCTTCGTCCAAGAAGCACACCAGATCCGCGATATCTCGTGCGAAACCCATCTCGTGCGTCGCAATCAGCATCGTCATGCCTCCTTTTGCCAGCTCACGGATGACGTCAAGGACCTCGTCGACAAGCTCGGGGTCCAGCGCGCTGGTCACCTCGTCGAAGAGCATGATCTCGGGCTGCATGGCGAGCGCACGCACTATCGCCACGCGCTGCTGCTGTCCTCCGGACAGACGGTCGGGGTACTCACGCGCCTTGTCCGAAAGCCCGAAGCGCTCCAGCAGCTCGAAGGCGCGGGCTTCGGCCGTGGCTCGGGTGGTACCGAGGGCCTTCTCCGGTCCCAAGGTGATGTTGCGGACCACGGTCATGTGCGGGAAGAGATTGAACGCCTGGAACACGATCCCGATTCGCCGCCGCACAGTGTTGACGTCGACGCCGTCAGAGGTGATGTCCTGTCCTGAGATAAGGATGCGGCCGGCATCCACCGGTTCGAGGAGGTTGACGCACTTGAGCAATGTCGACTTGCCCGACCCCGACGCTCCGATGAGGCAGACGACCTCGTGTGCTGCCACCGTCAGGGACACGCCCTGTAGAACGCGCGTCTCTCCGAAGGACTTGTGGACGCCCTCGAGCCGGATCGCCTCTGCTGTGCTCACAGCGCGGCCCCCGCTCGTCTGCGCCGCTGATCGCGTTCGATCAACCGGTCCGTGAAGCGAGCCAGAGGGATTGTGACGATGATGAAGAGAAACGCCGCTATCACGAAGCTCCCGTAGTTGAACTGCTCGGCCGCGTAGATGTTGGCGGCCCGGGCGGCCTCTATCGGACCCAGCACCGAGATCAAGGCGGTGTCTTTCTGGAGGCCGATGAAGTCGTTCAAGAGCGGCGGTATCACTCGCCTCACTGCTTGGGGCAGAACTACGAAACGCATCGCTTGCCAGCGCGACAGGCCGAGAGAGCGGGCCGCGGCGGTCTGGCTCTCGTGGACCGAGTCGATCCCCGCCCGGTAGACCTCGGCCACGTAAGCCGAGTAGACGAGCACCAGCGCCACCACTCCATAGGTGACCTCCGATTGGCTCGAGAAGAACTTGAGCCCGAGCCCCGGCAGACCGAAGCCGATCATGTAGAGGACGAGGATGAGCGGAACGCCCCGGAAGAGGTCGGTGTAGCCGACCGCGATCGCTCGAAAAGGAAAGAACACCGGTCCCGGTATGCCTCTCACGATCGCGACGACGAGGGCGAGGATGAGGATGAAAACCTCTGCAATCAAGAACATCTTGATGTTGAGCACGAAGGCGCCCACCACCGAAGGAGTGGTCACGGTTCCGAACAGCGACCGGTTCAGGTGATAGGGGTCGAAGAACCTCTCGGCGACGAGGCTGCTGCCCGGGGCCAGCGCCACCGCCAGCGCGATCACGGCGAAGAAAACTATGGTGCTCGCGCTCGAGATCAGGATGCCGCGGCCCCCGAACATGCGAGAGCCGCGGCCTCTCGAGCCATTCGAGCCCGAAGGCGCGGGCTCGGCGCCCGGAGGAAAGCTCATTGTTTACGGACTACTCGAGCGTAGGGACCTCGAGGTACTGCTGCAGGAGCTTCCTCTCTAAGTCTTCGAGCGTCCCGTCGGACTTCATCTCCTCGAGCGCCCCATTGACACATTCAATCAGGGGGTTGCCCTCCTCGAACACCATGCCAAACTGCTCGGTCTTCGGATACTGGCCGATAACGACGGAGTTGTCGACTTCGATGTCCCTCAGGTACACGGTGGTCACAACATCGGTGACGAGGGCATCGATCTGGCCGTTGTTCAGCGCCGATACGGCGTCGTTGGTGGTGTCGAAGACCTTGACCTCTGCAGATGGCTGGATGGTTGAGTTTATGAATGCCAGACTGGTCGTGCCGACCTGCGCGCCGAACTGATAGTCCTTGAGCTCCGAGATGCTCTTCGCCGAGGCGAGCGGCGTCCCCTGCAGCGTCAATACCCCCTGATTGTTCTCATAGTAGCCGTCGGAGAAGTCGACGGCGCGGTCCCGCTCTTCGGTAATGGTGATCTGGTTGATGTCGAAGTCCCAGTCTTTGGGGCCGGGCGAGTAGGACTTGGCGAACGGCTCCACCACCCACTTGATCGGCAGCTTCAGGCGCTTTGCGACCTCAGAGGCGACCTCTCCCTCGTAGCCCGAGTAGGCCTTGGGCGAGCCCTTGAACCAGGGGGGATAGGCGGGCCGGTCGGTCGCGACCGTGAGAGTCCCTTTGGCGACGGTGGGCAGGCTCTTGGCGGCGCACGGATCCTTGTTTTCGCCGCCTCCTCCCGAGGAGGAGGGTGGATTCGAGGGTTCCTCGGCGCAGCCGGCCAGCAGCACCAGCGATGCGATTACGACGAGCAGCTTGCGCATGGTCAACTTCCCCCAGATCATTGAGCAGATGAGGGCAAGTTATCACCGGCCCCGCCCGAAGTAGTGCAACCAAATGAGCCCTCGCCGACTCAGTGAGGGTGACATGATGACCACGGCCGTGACCTCCACGCGCACCCTGGGTGCCGGCTCAGTCCAGAGCGAGTTCCAGGACTTCTTCCTCGCTGAGGCCGACCGCCTCAAGCGTCTGGCGACCTTCCTGGTCGGCGACGCAGAACAGGGGGCGACTTGGCGCAGGAGGCGCTGGTGCGAGCCTATAGACATTGGGGCCGGATTCGAAACGAAGACCCAGGGCCCTACACGCCGCATCCTCGTCAACCTCGTGCGCAGCGCCCACCGCCGCCGGGTGCTGGAGAGAACGCGCGGAACCGGTCAAGTCTCACTTGTTGAAGGACAGACGGGCCGGGTCGAGGACTGGCTGCTTGTGAGCGGCACTCATGCATCTAGGTCCGGTCCAGCGCGCCGTGGTCGTGCTTCGCTTCTACGAGGACATGGCCGAAGCCGACATCGCACGCACGCTCGACCGCCCGCTCGGCACCGTCAAGTCCGATCTCCATCGGGCGCTGAAGAGGCTTCGTCCCCTGTTGGAGGGAGGTACCCGATGAGCTTCGAGGAAGACCTGCACCAAATCGTCAAGAGAGCCGGCTCTTCGATGCCCGAGGCGCCCCTCGACTACTCCGAAACCTTTCGGCGAGCCAAGAGGTCCCGGACGCTCCACCGGGCCGTGCTCGCAGCCGCTGCGGCCGTGGTCGTGGTCGTGGGGGCGGTGTCGGTCAATGCGCTGGTGCCGTCGCAGGAGTCTCTGCCCCCGGTTGGGCCCGGCCCAGTGCTCTCTCCCCCACCTGCCTGCTCGGCGGAGTACGAGGCAATCCGACCCGATGATGTGCCGTGGCTCAGACTCAAACAGCCTTCTCAGCCGGTGTTGAGGATGTGGGCTCGCATCGCCGCCGCGGCTCGCGCCTGTGACTATCAGAAGCTCGAAGGTCTCGCCCTCGCGGGCAGCAAGGGCTTCACGTTCTCCTATGGGGCGCTCCCCGGAGCCTCTCCGGCCGAGAACTGGAAGCAGATCGAAGAGGGCCACCCCAAAAAGCAGCGCTACCCCGTGCTGCGCACGCTCGTACGCCTGATGGGGGGCAGCTACGGAACCCAGAAGCAACAAGCGACCCCGGGCGGGCCTCTCCTCACCGCATACGTCTGGCCCAAGATCTCTCTGCTGGGAGGCCGACTGGGACAAGCTTGCGGCCACCGACGCCTACTCCCGGCGCCGGATCGAGCGCATGAAGAAGAGCTACGAGGAATACGGCATCGGCTACCTCGGTTACCGGCTCGCGATACTCGAGAACGGCGACTGGACCTACTTCGTCGCGGGGGACTGACCCGGAATAACTTAGTGCTGGGGCTTGCTTACTCTTAAGGAAACGATCGAGAGAGGTGAGCATGACCACCAAGGTGACAAAGACCGAGCAGGAGTGGAAGGAGCAGCTCAGTCCCGAGGCCTATCGGGTGCTGAGGCGCAAAGGGACCGAGCCCCCCTTCACTGGGGCCTACGTACATTCCAAGGACGACGGAATCTACCGCTGCGGAGCCTGCGGTGCCGAGCTGTTCTCATCGAAAGACAAGTTCGACTCCGGCACGGGCTGGCCCAGCTTCACCGAGCCGTCTCAGAACGCCAACGTGGAGCTAAAGTCGGACAAGAGCCTGTTCATGCGGCGCACCGAGGTCCTTTGCGGCAGCTGCGGCTCGCACTTGGGCCACGTCTTCAACGACGGCCCGGCCCCCAGCGGCCAGCGCTTCTGCATCAACTCCTGCTCCTTGGACCTGGACGCGAAGACCGAGGCCTAAACCGGGCCGCGCCGGCGAAGTAGTGAATCGCGCGCAGCGCGACTCTGAGTACGAAATCGAGACTCAAGAGCGCGCTGAGCGCGTTTGAGTACCGGACCCAGGACCGGCCTCAGGGCGAAGCCGGCTTTCTCGCTTCACGATGGCCGAGAACATCCCGGGAGCGACCTCGTGGGTGGGCTCAACCGACACGGCCTCGAAACCTGCGGCACCGAGCCCGCCGGCGTACTCGGCAAAGGAGAGCGCCCCGGCGATGCACCCAATGTGGCTGCCGCGCTCCGACCGTTCTGCAGGAGTGAGCTCATCAGAGGCGACCACGTCCGAGATCCCGATCCGGCCCCCCGGTCTCAGCACACGGAAGATATCCGCCAGCACTGCCTCCTTGTCGGCCGAGAGGTTGATCACGCAGTTGGAGATGACCACGTCGACGGCAGCCGAGGGCAGAGGGATCGACTCGATGAAGCCCTTCAGGAACTCAACGTTTGCCACCCCCGCGGCCTCGGCGTTGGCGCGCGCCGCTGCCAGCATCTCGTCGGTCATGTCGAGGCCGTAGACCTTGCCCTGGGGCCCCACCCGGCGGGCCGACAGCAGCACATCGATCCCGCCACCCGACCCGAGATCAAGGACGGTTTCCCCAGCGCCGAGATCGGCGACGGCAGTGGGGTTACCGCAACCGAGGCTTGCGAGCGCGGCCGCCTTGGGCACCTGATCCCTGTCGCCCTCCGAGTAGAGCGTGTGCCCGAAGGCGCCATTGCAGCATTCGTCCCCACAGCAGGACGAGCCCGCCTGAGCGAGCTCCGCATAGCGTTCTCGGACGAGCTCCCTGTGCTCTGTCACGAGACCTCCTTTCTAAGGTGCATGGCGTCGGCCACGCGGTCGAGTGCTTCTTCGTTGATCGAGTAATAGGCCCACGTACCTCGCCGCTCGCGCCGGAGCAAGCCCGCGGATACGAGCTTCTTGAGGTGGAAGCTGACTGTGGGCTGGGCGAGGCCGACGGCATCTGTGATGTCACACACGCACACGGGCTCGGGACTGGTGGCCAGCAGGTTGACCATGCGCAGCCGGTGGGGGTCGCCGAGCGCCTTGAGCACGGCCGCCGTGGCCCGGGCCTCCTCCGGCGTGAGATTCGTCGAGCCCAGAGACGAGCAGCAGCTCATCACGTCCACCGCACCTGTCCTCCTTCTATATCGATAAACACCGATCCGATGCGGGCAGCATCTCGCATATATCGACGCTTGTCAATCTAAGGCATTCGTAAGGCGGGTAGTGAATCGCGCTTGACGCGCCTCTGAGTACGGAATCGCAACTCAGGAGCGCGTTGAGCGCGTTTGAGTACCGGACCAAATCCACAGGCGGGTGGCCGGTCAGCCCGCCGGCACTCGCAGCTCGATCCTGGTGCCCCCGTCGACCTCGACCTCGAAGCTCCCGCCAAGCTCTGCGACAAGCGTACGCACGATGTTCAGGCCCAAGCGGGCACTCACCGGTGCCTCCTCGGGCATCCCCACCCCGTCGTCCCTCACGACCACCACGGCCACACCCTTCTCCCGCGCCAGCTCGACGACGACGGTTCCGGCGGCGACGTCCGGGAACGCGTGCTCGATGGAGTTCTGCAGCAACTCAGTGACCGCCACCGACAAAGGTGTGGCGATGTCCGCCGCCAGCGCGCCGGTCGAGCCCGTGACCTTTATCTCGATCTGCCGGTCGGGCAGAACCAGGCCCTCGGAGACCATGCGCGCAATGCGCCGGGCGACGTCGCCGAACTCGACGATGTCGGAAAGCTCCTCGGAGAGGGTTTCGTGCACGAGAGCGATGGAGCTAACGCGCAAAACGCTCTCCGTTAGCGCAGCCCGGGCCTCGGCGGAGTCGAGCCGGCGGGCCTGCAACCGCAGCAAGCTGGCGATGGTCTGGAGATTGTTTTTGACCCGGTGGTGGATCTCCCGAATCGTCGCGTCCTTGACCGAGATGACCCGGTCCTTCTGGCGCAGCTCGGTCACGTCCCGAGCCAGCACCAGGCCGCCGGTGACCTGCGCTTTCTCGAGCAGGGGCATGACCCTCAGAAAGACATGGGTGCCGCCGTGAACGAGCTCGCCGTCGAGAAGGCGGCGGCGGGCGAGCGCCTCGCCGACCGGAGTGGGTCCCGGACCGATGTCGTCAAGCCACGACCCGACCGCGTTTTGCCTGACGTCGAGGCGGCTCAACGCCGAGAGCGCGTTAGGCGACGCCCACGTGATCCTTCCGGAGCGGTCGAGCAGGAAGAGACCGTCGCCTACCCGCGGCCACTCTCCTTCGGGCACGTCGCGCCACGGGAAAAGACCCTCAGAGACCATCTTCGACACCTTGTCGGCCGCTTCCAAGTAGACGCCCTCGAGAAGTCCGGGGCGCCTCGAGGTGTAGGGGCTCCCCTCCTTGGTCAGCACCGCGATGACCTTCGAGCGGTGGCACACGGGGACCGCGTCCACGCGGATGGGAACGCCGTCGACGAAGACGGGGTCGTCCTGCCCCCAGATGAGTCCCTCCCTATAGGCGCGCTCGACGATGGGCTGCTCCGGTTGTGTGACCCGGGTGCCCACCATGTCCTGCGGATAAAGGGTCTGGGAGGTGAACGGCCGCACTTGAGCGCAGATCTGGAAGACCTCCTCGCCCGAGACCTTCACGTAGAGCAGGAGGTCGGAGAAAGATAGGTCCGCCAGCACCTGCCACGAAGACACGAGTCGCCTGAGGTGCTCAGCCTGGCTTCCGGAGAGCCCCGAGATCCGGCGGATTCGACCCGGCAGGGTGGTCATGAGCTCGATCGGCCGGGGGTGGGAGTCATCTCAGCACCGAGCCTAGGGTTCCAAGAGGCTAGGGGTGTCAAAGTGGAGCCGTGGCACGTTGACCACCGATTCCGGTGGCTAAACGGGAACCGTTCCCATGTAGCACCGCCGGGGCACGGGCGGAGGCCGAGCGTTAGACCCCCAGGATGTCCTCGGCCACCGCCCGCAAAGACCTGCGCTCGTCCATGGCCCGCTTCTGCAGGGTGCGGAAAGCGTCAGCCTCGCTCAACCCGTCGCGGTCCATCAGCACTCCTTTGGCGCGGTCGACCAGCTTGCGCACGACGAGCTGCTCCGACACCGACGCAGTCTCCTTCTTGAGCGCCGACAGTTGCGAGTAACGAGCGAGTGCTATCTCGATGGCGGGCATGAGGTCGGACTTCTGGAACGGTTTCACTACATAGCCCATGGCGCCAGCCTCGGCCGCCCTGTGGACCAGCTCCCGCTGAGAGAACGCGGTCAGGATCAGCACCGCGGCGAGGTCCTGCTCGGTGATTCGCTCGGCCGCCTGGAGGCCGTCGAGGCCCGGCATCTTGATGTCCATGATCACGAGGTGGGGACGCTGCTCGTGGGCGAGGCGCACTGCGGCGTCGCCGTCGGCGGCCTCGCCGACGACCTCGAAACCCTCCTCTTCGAGCATCTCCTTGAGGTCGAGCCGGATGATGGCCTCGTCCTCGGCCACCACGACTCTCGACCTGCTCTGATCGGCCACGTTGACGCCCCCAGCTCGGAGTTGGAAGAACCGGAGCGAGCATAAGGTTTCGGCACGGCCATCGCGCGGCCCGGTACTCAAACGCGCGCAGCGCGCCCTCAGGTACCGAATCCGTACTCAGGCGCGCTCTGCGCGCGATCGACTCCCCCTCCCCGCACCCTCCCCCTTGAACTTCATGCCGGAAGTCGGTAAGTTTCTCGGACGAGCAAGGGCGCTCCGCTGATCCGGCGGAGCGCCTTTTTTGTCACTGGAGGGACAAATCATGGGGCCTCTCTACGACCGGAGCCGGGACGAGAAGGACGCGTGCGGCATCGGCTTCGTCGCGGACGCCGCCGGACGCCCAGCGCGCGCCCTCGTCGACGCGGGGCTGGAGGCGCTGTGCCGCATGGAGCACCGTGGGGCGGTGGCGGCCGACGCTCTCTCTGGGGACGGCGCCGGGATCCTGCTCCCGATACCGAGAGCAATAGTCCCCCAAGGCGGGCTCGCCATGGTCTTCTCGCGCTACGCCTCCCATCGAGCGCTCGTGGAGACCGCCTGTGCGAGCGAAGGCATCGAAGTGGCGTCGTGGCGGCAGGTCCCGATCGACGAAGCCGCGCTGGGAGAGCTTGCTCGCACGACCCTGCCCGTGATCGAACAGGCCGTGCTGACGGCAGAAGTCGGAGAGTCGGAGGAGAACGAGCGCAGAGCCTTCCGGGCTCGCCGGCGCATCGAGACCGCAGTGCGCTCGGAGAAGGCTGATCTCTACCTCGCCTCGATGTCCTTTCGCACCGTCACCTACAAGGCCCTCTGCGCCGCCGGCCAACTGGCAAGTTTTTACCCCGACCTCTGTGACGCCGAGCTCGAGGCATGGTTCGCAGTTTTCCATCTTCGCTACTCAACGAACACCGCCCCCACCTGGGAACGGGCCCAGCCCTTCCGGATGTTGGGTCACAACGGTGAGATCAACACGATCAGAGGAAACGTCGCGCTCATGCGCGGCCGTGAGGGCAGGCTGGGTGCCGCCGGGCACCTCTGCCCCGAAGACCTGCTGCGCCCGGTGGTCGATGAGGCGGGGTCTGACTCGCAGGTCCTGGACGAGGCGCTGGAGCTGCTGGTGAGGGGAGGCCGCCCGCTCCAGCATGCAAGTAGGATGCTCGTTCCCCCGGCGTGGGAGCAGCAGGAGCTTCCCGAGCGAACTCGGGGTTTCTTCGACTACCACTCCTGTCTGATGGAGCCGTGGGACGGCCCGGCCGGGCTCGTCTTCGCCGACGGAACCACCGTCGGAGCGGCGCTCGACCGCAACGGGCTGCGCCCGATGCGTATCGCCACCTGCGAGGACGGCTTCGTCGCCTGCGCTTCGGAAGCAGGAGCGGTGCCGCTAGGGGGCCGCGGGCTCGTCCGGCGCTTCCGTCTGGGGCCGGGCCAGAGCTTCAGCGTGTCGGCCCAGAAGGGCGTCCAAGAAGACCACGCCATCCTGTCCGAGCTGGCAGCGGGACGCGACTACGCTCGCATCGTCTCCGCCCGCGCGGCCCCCTGCTCACAAGGCGATCCCCTTGCCGCCCCGGGAGCAGACCTCAGGCCCCGGCAGGTGGCCGCCGGCTACACGAAGGAGGAGCTGACGGTCGTGATGCGGCCGATGGCGACTCAGGGCCAGGAGCCCACCTCGTCCATGGGGGACGACACCGCCGAGCCCCCCTTGGCTCAGGTAGCGCGGCCGGTGTGGAGCTTTCTCAAGCAGCGCTTCGCTCAGGT
>Ga0075530_1000372_pt1 | contig 21059 bp, 19 predicted proteins | sample NGEPerD_2_FD_75101 | JGI IMG/M metagenome (GOLD analysis project Ga0075530, IMG submission 75101) | Arctic peat soil microbial communities from the Barrow Environmental Observatory site, Barrow, Alaska, USA - NGEE PermafrostL1-D | ecosystem: Environmental > Terrestrial > Soil > Wetlands > Peat ... | reverse complement strand
TTCTCAGAGTTCTTATTCTCGGCGCCTTTGTCGGCAGCCTGCCGGTTCGGGTTCGTACGACTCTGGTCGTCATTACGGTTGCGACCCCGCGAACGAGTGTCGTCACCGCAGCTTTGCTGGTTACTGCCCTGGCGGCGCTCGCTGGCAGGGCGGTTATTGCTACCAGAGCTTTGGTTGTCGCGCGCAACGCGGGTTTTACGGCGATCCTGACGCGCCTGGTCACGCTGATTCCCGATGCTGGTGTTTGACTTTGGCTTGTCACGGGTTTCGGTCGGCAGGTCTTCTTCTCCGCTGAAGAAGCAGGAGATTTTGCGGCTAATGCGACGGAGCAGGCCATCATCCTGCTCTGCAGTCTCTGTGACCTCTGCAGCTTTAGGTGTCGAAACAGGGGCGGCGACCGGGCGGATGGCTCTTACTGCAGCCTGCTCGCGAGCCGGCTTTTCAGCCGCAGGCGCTTCAAACACATCTTCTTCACGCTCGCTGTATTCCTGCGCTACCTGATGGCTCGAGATATGTTCTGGAGTGGATTCATCATCGCGCATGCGCAGAATTTCGAAGTGCGGCGTTTCCATGTGGGGAACCGGCACAATAACAACGCTCACTTCCTGGCGGACTTCAATGTCTGCCAGCTGCTTGCGCTTTTCGTTGAGCAGGAAAGTGGCGACTGAAACCGGCACGATGGCCCGGACTTCGTCGGTTTTTTCCTTGGACGATTCTTCGTAGATCAGGCGCATGATGCTCAATGCGAGGGATTCGATACCACGAATGGTTCCCTGACCTTCACAGCGAGGGCAGACTTCGCTGCGGGTTTCACCCAGAGAAGGGCGCAGTCGTTGACGAGACATTTCAAGCAAGCCGAACCGGGAGATCTTGCCGACCTGAACTCGTGCCCGGTCGATCTCCAACGCTTCGCGCATTTTCTGCTCAACTTCGCGCTGGTGTCGGGCGGGTGTCATGTCGATAAAATCGATCACAATCAGGCCGCCCATATCGCGCAGACGAAGCTGACGAGCGATTTCTTCTGCCGCCTCCAGGTTGGTCTGGAACGCGGTTTCTTCAATATCCTGACCTTTGGTCGCGCGCGATGAGTTGATGTCGATGGACACCAGCGCCTCGGTAGGATCGATAACGATCGAGCCGCCAGAGGGGAGCTTTACTTCTCGTTGAAACGCCGTTTCGATCTGACCTTCAATCTGATAGCGGCTGAACAGCGGAATTTCATCTTTGTACAGCTTGATCTTGTTCTCAAAGGTTGGCATTACAGCGCGGACGAAGTTCAGTACGTCCTCGTATACGCCTTCCGAGTCGATCAGAACCTCTCCGATATCCTGGCGCAGGTAGTCACGAACGGCACGGATGATGACGTTGCTTTCCTGGTGGATAAGGAACGGGGCTTTGCGCTCGCCGGCAGCCTGAGTGATTGCCTCCCAGAACTGAACCAGGTAATCGAGATCCCACTGCAATTCTTCGGTGGTGCGGCCGATACCCGCAGTACGTACAATAATACCCATGGACTTGGGCACCTGCACGCTGTTCATGGCCTCTTTCAGTTGTGCCCGCTCCTCGCCTTCAATGCGGCGTGAAATACCACCGGCACGGGGGTTGTTGGGCATCAGAACGAGGTAGCGGCCAGCAAGGGAAATAAACGTTGTGAGGGCGGCGCCTTTGTTGCCGCGCTCTTCCTTGTCGACTTGTACGATGACTTCCTGGCCTTCAGCGACCACTTCCTTGATGTTGACTTTGCCTTCGATCTGGCCCGGAGACTTTTTGAAGTAGTCCCTGGATATTTCCTTGAGAGGAAGGAAACCGTGGCGATCGGCACCGAAATCAACAAAGGCGGCTTCCAAGCTAGGCTCTACACGGGTAATGCGCCCTTTGTAGACGTTAGCTTTTTTCTGCTCGCGGGAGCTGGATTCGATATCGAGGTCAAACAGGCGCTGGCCGTCAACCAGGGCGACGCGCAACTCTTCGGGGTGAGTTGCATTGATAAGCATTCTTTTCATGGAAAGAGGATTTTCCTGTCGTTAGATTTTGACAGAAAACCGAAAGGCGTCGCATCTGCGAAGCAGGATGTGCGTGTCGCGGGCCCCGCTACATCAGGGGCCGAGCGGCGGACAGACGAATCAAACCCTGTCGGGATACGATCCTGTTGATCTGAGACCATAGCCGACGTCCCGCCTACTTGCTGGCAGGGAAGTGTCGTGTAGGATTCGTGTCTGTTGGCGCATGTAATCCGTTTTCAGGTTCACACAAGTGCCTGGGTCTCACGTCTTATTCGTAAGCTGGACGGCCCGGCCTTGCGTGGCAGTGATTCTTCGCGATATCGCCCGGCGGTTTTCCGCACGGTTTCAGTTTTTCCGGTGCCAGTTCGCCGCTTTTCTAACGGGTCTGCCCTGGCACTGCGAAAGCATTTCTTGCGCCGTGCCCGATAGTGATTGGGCGTTCGGCGTTCAAACTCTTGAATAGTGTCGGTATACTTCTGCCGCTCCGGCTTCTGACTCGAGTTGGCCAGGCCGTAGACAAACGACAGATCACACCGGAATATAACAGTATTCATGCAAGCGTTCAATCCTGCTTGCATCACCAGCTACACCACCCGTTAAAGGAACCTTATGTCCCGCAAATCTGCTACCGGAAAGCCCGCCAAAGCCAGGGTCAGAAAGCCGGTTCCGCGCCCAGAAAACGGGGCCGATTCCAATCAGGGGGGTGCCGGGCGGGAAACGGTTCAGCAGGGGGTTCTGTGGGTAACCATTGATGAAGACAATCACGGGCAGCGACTGGATAATTTTCTGTTGGCGCAGCTTCGCGGTGTGCCCAGAAGCATTATTTACCGCATTGTCCGGAAAGGTGAAGTGCGGATTAATAAGGGTAGGGTGAAGCCCGACACGCGTCTGGCGACGGGCGATCAAGTGCGTATCCCGCCGGTTTTCCGTAAAGAGAAGGCCCCTCAGGCTGCGCCTGGTAGCCGGATTCAGAATGTGGTGGAAGCCTCGGTCGTGTTTGAAAACGACCAAATGCTTGTTGTGAACAAACCCTCTGGCATTGCTGTGCATGGTGGCAGCGGTCTCAGTTTCGGCCTGATTGAGGTGTTGCGTGCGGCTCGCCCGGAGGCGCGGTTTCTTGAGTTGGTGCACCGTCTGGACAGAGACACATCAGGGCTTGTCATGATCGCCAAGAAGCGGTCTGCGCTGCGTTATTTGCAAGATGAGCTGCGGCAGAGGCGCATTCGTAAGCAGTATCATGCTCTGGTAGCGGGGAGTTGGCCCGATAAGCTTGGCCGTATTGATGAGCCGTTACTGCGCTATGAAATGCCTAATGGAGAGCGCCGGGTAAGGGTGGATGAAGCCGGAAAAGCCTCGCTTACAACCTTTCGCTGTCTTGCGCGCTATAACGGTTACAGTCTGGTGGAGGCGTCACCGGTCACGGGGCGAACCCACCAGATTCGTGTTCACTGTGTCTGTGCCGGTCATCCAATAGCCGGGGATGATAAGTATATGGATGATGTAAGTCTCAAGGCATTCCGATCTGTTGGCGGTCAGCGGCTTATGCTGCACGCACGAGCTCTGGAGCTTGTGTTGCCTGTTACTGGGGAGGCGGCTCGGTTCGAGGCCCCTTATGATGATGTATTCAGTCACGTGCTGAGCAGGCTCGAAGTGCGTGCAAAGGGAGGAGTTTGATGGACGTTAAAGTTGTAATTTTTGATTGGGATGGAACTCTCGTGGATTCGGTGGACCATATTGCGGACAGCCTGCACCAGGCTGCCACCGAACTGGGATACCCGGCCCTGGAGCGGGAGGCTTACCGTGACATTATTGGTCTGGGTATGGTTGAGGCTCTGGAAAGGCTGTATCCGGGTCTCAGTCGCGAAGAAATGACGACAATCCGGGAGGGATACGCTAATTATTTCTTCCGTAAGGTGACGACGCCCCAGAATATATTCGAAGGCATGGCAGATGTTGTGGCAGATCTGCGGGGTGCTGGCCGCGGGTGCTCTGTGGCAACCGGGAAAAGTCGCAGAGGCCTTGAGCCCGCACTTGTTTCCAGCGGGCTGGGCGCGCATTTTGATATTACCCGTTGTGCCGATGAAACCCGGTCCAAGCCCGATCCGCGTATGCTTGAAGAGATCCTGCTGTTTTATGGGATTGAGCCTTCAGAGGCCGTTATGATCGGTGATACTCGCTATGATCTGGAAATGGCACAGCGCATTGGCATGCCCTCCATCGGTGTTGAATGGGGTGTGCATAAGCGTGATGTGCTCGGGGATTACGCCCCCCACGCCATCGTTGATTCTGTGCCGGATCTTCGCAGAGTGCTCGGTCTGTAATTAAATCTTTGTGTTTCCATTTCTGATAGGACAAATGCATGAGTGACTGGGATTCCGACAAGACTCCAGAATGGGATGATAAACCTGCAGAGCCTCGTTCAGGGCGAAAACAACCGCACTTGCCGCCTGAATCGGGTCGTGACTGGCGGTTGATTGAAAAGCTGGTTATGTCGCTGCAGTCCGAGAAGCGTCTGAGTCGCCGGTGGGGAATCTTTTTCAAGCTTCTCACCTTTGCCTATCTGTTCGCGTTGTTGGCCATCGTCTGGACGCCGTTTAGCGGTAGCCTGGAGGCAACGATCGGCAAGCACACTGCGGTGGTTGAAATTAACGGCCCGATCGCTGCGGACGAGCTCGCCAGCGCAGACAATATTGTGGGTTCTCTGCGATCAGCGTTCGAGCAAGAAAATGCCGTGGCGGTTATCCTGCGCATCAACAGCCCGGGCGGGAGCCCGGTTCAGTCCGGGTATATCTACGACGAGATCAAGCGACTACGGGAGGAGTATCCGGATAAGAAAGTCTATGCGGTGATCTCGGATATCGGAGCATCCGGCGCTTACTACATTGCGGCGGCGGCTGATGAGATCTATGCAAACCGAGCCAGTCTTGTTGGGTCTATCGGTGTTGTGGCCGGTGGTTTCGGGTTTACCGGTGTCATGGACAAGCTGGGCGTTGAGCGCAGGCTATACACATCCGGTGAAAACAAAGCCTTTCTGGACCCGTTCTCACCCGAGCAGGAACAGGAAGTGGCGTTCTGGCAGGATGTATTGGCGAACACTCACCGGCAGTTTATAGAAGCGGTCAAGGCGGGTCGTGGCGATCGTCTGGCGGACGACGAGCGTTTGTTCAGCGGTCTGATTTGGAGCGGCGAGCAGGCGCTGGAGCTGGGCCTTATTGACGGGCTTGGTAGTACCTCCCATGTCGCCAGGCAGATAGTCGGCCAGGAGGATCTCGTTGATTACAGCCATCGCAAAGGGCCGTTGCGCGACCTTGTTGACCAGCTTGGAATGTCTTTTGGCCAAGGGGTTGTCGGGCAGTTGCTTGAGTCTCGTCTGGAGTTGCGATAGTGGCATGATTCGGCGGGACTGTTCCGAGGGGGGCCAGTTAAGGCTCTAAAAGCGGGCTTCTGCCCCAGGCCGTCAGCATGTCGGTCAAGGCGATGAGGGGCAGGCCGATCAGGCTGTTCGGGTCCCGGCCTTGTAGCTCCCGGAATAGCGTGATGCCCAAGCCTTCCATCTTGAAGCTGCCCGCGCAGTCGTAAGGCTCCTCTTTGTGGAGATACGCGTCGATTTCAGCGGCGGTCAGGTCCCGGAAGTGGACGGTAAAGCGCTCACAGCAGGTTTGCAGCTCTCCGGAGCTGGCATCCAGAAGGGCGAGCCCGGTCAGGAAGTTAACGCTCTGGCCGCTGCTTTGTGCCAGTTGCTCGTAAGCACAAGCGTAATTTCCGGGTTTACTCAGCAGGGTGCCGTCTGGCAAAGCGGCTACCTGATCAGAGCCGATAATCCAGTGTCCCGGGTGCGTGGCTGTCAGAGCTCTGGCTTTGGTTGTGGCCAGGCGCACGGCCAGATCGCCCGGTGCCTCTCCCGCAGCGGGTGACTCGTCAATGTCCGGGCTGGCGCTGTTAAAAGGAAGCCCAAGTCGTGCTAGCAGTTCGTGACGATATCTGGATGAAGAGGCCAGTAGCAGTGGTTTTCGGAGCATGAAATTGGTCCTTTCGGGATTTGTGCGTCACTTTTCAGTGCGCGTATCGTAGAATACACCTACGGAAACCGGAACCCCCGGTCAAAACCCGACGAAGTCTTTGACAGAAGCGAGCTTGGCCCCTAGAATTGCGCGCCTATGTCAAACGCGTCTAGTGCAGAATTACCAAAAATAGTCGACCCATACCGGTTGGCGGAGCACAACAGCGTACTGGAGGGAGAAATTCCGCTTAGTGCATTGTCCCGTTTCCGCGAAACTGTTTTGGGTTTCGAGGATGATGCCGTCTGTCGTGTAAAGCTGTCCTTTTATATGGATGGCGAGCGCCGCCGCATTGTCTCTGGCGAGTTGGAGGCTCCGGTCAGGCTGGAGTGTCAGCGTTGCATGGAGTCCATGGATTCCATGCTGGTGTCCCGGTTCGTACTCGGGCTGGTTACCAGTGATGAGCAGGCGCAGCGGTTGCCAAAGGATCTTGAGCCGTTTCTGACTGACGGTTTCAGTGCGGATCTCTGGTCCATGGCGGAGGATGAGCTGTTGTTGGTTCTGCCCCCATATCCGCTTCATGACCGGAACGAATGTCCGGCAAAAGAAGATCTGGAAGCCTTTGAGCCAGGCAGCTCTTCAGCAGTACCGGAGGAGAAGTCGGGCGAGAACCCGTTCAGTGTGTTGGCGGGACTCAGGAAAACAAAGCATTAATGCGGGCGTGGGCATCTTTATTGAAGCCGGCGCAATCAAACGAACACATGTTACTTGTAACGATATTCACGCAAAGTTTACGTTAACAGGTCAGGAGTATAACCATGGCTGTACAGAAGAACCGTAAGACCCGTTCCAAGCGTGGCATGCGCCGTGCCCACGATGCTCTGAGCCCTGTCGCTCTGAGCACTGATTCAACAACTGGTGAAGTGCATCGCCGCCACCACGTTTCTCCGGACGGGTTCTACCGTGGTAAGCAGGTAATTGAAGCCAGCGACGAGTAATCTCGTTGCATAGCTCCGCTAACACTCAAACGAGTGGAAGAACGGCGAAGCCGGTCACCATAGCGATTGACGCGATGAGTGGCGATCGGGGGCCTGTAGTGGTAGTTGCTGCGGCCCTTGCAGCGGTGCGTGAAAATAAAGCCTTGAGTTTCATCCTGGTGGGAATCCGGAGCGAGCTCGAGGCTTTTTTGCATGATGGGCATCCACGAATTCACATTGTGGAGGCTGCGGATGTTGTCCGCATGAACGAACGCCCCTCCCACGCACTGCGACACAAGAAAAACTCCTCCATGGCCATCGCCCTGGCTCTGGTTCGTGATGGCGAAGCTCAGGGTTGTGTCAGTGCGGGAAATACTGGGGCCCTGATGGCTTTCGGCCGGTCCATTATTCGTATGTATCCGGGCATTGAACGCCCGGCGATTACCAAGTTGATCCCCTCCCTCCGGGGGCGCTGCCATGTTCTGGATCTTGGTGCCAATGTAGACTCCAGCGCGGAAAATCTTTATCAGTATGCTCTGATGGGATCACTGATGGCCTCAGCAATCTGTGGCCAGGGTGAGCCTCGAGTCGCGTTGTTGAATGTGGGAGAAGAAGAAATAAAGGGCAACGAACAGGTGCGCCTGGCCTCCCACATGCTTGCCCAGTGTGATTTCATTAACTACATCGGATACGTGGAAGGCAGTGACCTGTTCCGTGACGTCGCCGATGTGGTGGTGTGTGATGGTTTTGTGGGTAATATCGCGCTGAAAACCGGCGAAGGGGTTGCGGGGCTGCTTATTGAGCTCATGGAGCAGGCTTTCACCCGCACGCTTTATGGTCGCTTTGTGGGCCTTCTTGCCCGCCCTATTATCGGGCGACTCCTTCGCTTGATGGACCCCTCTCGTCATAATGGTGCCAGCTTGCTCGGGTTGCAGGGTGTGGTCATTAAAAGCCATGGGAACGCTAATGAGCGCGCCATGCTGGCTGCCATCAGGCAGGCTGTGCGTGAAGTTGAGCTGGAAGTGCCACGGCGCATTAATGAGCGCCTTGACGACTTGATGCTCTGACCGCCTGAGACTAAATTAGCTCGTGGCTGCACGGCTAACTCGCGCAAACTTTGTCCAGCTTGTACTATTGGCTAATCTCCTGAAACTCCCAATGACGATAAGATCCCGCTTATGAAATCAGCCTTTTTATTTCCCGGACAGGGTTCCCAGTCGGTTGGCATGCTTTCCGTGGCCGCTGAGTCTTGGCCCATGATCAACAAAACCTTTGCTGAAGCTTCGAATGTGCTTGGCTATGATCTCTGGCACTTGTGTCAGAAAGGGCCGGCAGAAGAGCTTAATCAGACGATGATCACCCAGCCGGCAATGTTGACTGCCAGCATCGCACTATGGCGCCAGTGGTTGGTGGTAGGCGGATCGAAGCCCGATTTTCTGGCTGGACACAGTCTGGGTGAATACAGCGCGCTGGTTGCCGCAGAAAGCCTCGATTTCGTGGAGGCTGTCAAGCTGGTGCGCCTGCGTGGTGAATTGATGCAGGAAGCTGTGCCCTCTGGCGAGGGGAAAATGGCCGCTATTCTTGGTTTGGAGGATGTCGACGTTATAGCAGCCTGTGAAGAGGCTGCGAATGGCGACGTTGTGTCAGCAGCGAACTTCAATGCTCCTGGTCAGGTAGTGATTGCTGGCTCCGCTACTGCCGTTGATCGCGCTATCGAGGCCTGTAAGGTGAAGGGCGCGCGTAAAGCCATGCTCCTGCCAGTCAGTGTTCCCTCTCATTGTGCTCTGATGAAAGGTGCCGCCGAAGAACTGGCTCAGGCACTGGACGAAGTTCGCTTTAGCAATGCGATCACCCCGGTTATACAGAATGTTAACGCTGCAGCAGAGACGGATTCGGCTACACTGAAAGCTAATCTTCTCAAGCAGCTTTATTCTCCGGTGTTATGGGCCGACTCGGTTCGCACTCTGGTGAATAGCGATGTTGCCGTCGCCCTCGAGTGTGGCACGGGCAAAGTGCTTGCAGGGCTGGCCAAGCGAATTGACCGTGGGCTTGCTGTTCACGGAATCGGGAATCCTGAGGCTCTGGCAGCGGCACTCGCGGCATTTGAACCGTCTTGAAGAAAGGAGTTATGCATGTCTCTGGAAGGTAAAATAGCATTGGTAACCGGTGCTACCCGCGGAATTGGAAAAGCTATCGCGCTGGCGCTTGCAAAGCAAGGTGCAGAGGTAGTGGGTACCGCGACCAGTGCCGACGGGGCTGCGTCCATTACGGAGAGTCTCCAGGCTGCTGGCGTTAACGGTTATGGCATTGTGATGAATGTGGCCGATCCCGAAAGCATCGAAGCGGGCCTGAAAGAGATTGTCGGGAAATCCGGTGCACCTCTGATTCTGGTCAATAACGCAGGTATAACCCGTGATAACCTGCTGATGCGATTAAAAGATGATGACTGGGCCTCCGTGCTCGAAACCAACCTCTCAAGCGTGTACCGTACCAGCAAAGCTGTTTTGCGTGGCATGGCAAAGGCACGTTGGGGTCGGGTTATTAACGTCAGCTCTGTGGTTGCCAGCATGGGTAACGCCGGTCAGGCGAACTATTGCGCCGCAAAGGCGGGCGTAGAAGGCTTTACCCGAAGTCTGGCCAAGGAAATGTCGAGTCGTGGCATCACCGCTAATTGCGTTGCGCCCGGGTTTATCGACACAGATATGACAAAAAAACTGGACGACAGGCAGCGTGAAGCTATGCTGGAAATTATACCTGCGGGTCGTCTGGGGCAACCCGAAGAAGTAGCGGCTCTGGTTGCTTTTCTGGCGTCGGATATTGCCGGTTACGTGACTGGGGAAACCATTCATGTAAACGGCGGAATGTACATGGGATAAGCTCCGTTCCGGGGCTCGTGCGCAACCCTTTGTCGCACAACATGTTTAACCGGATCCCTGCTTGTTTGCAGGTAGGGTTTACACTAAACTGGCAGCACTAAGTTGCTTGGTTGATACACAAAGTGAGGACATTATGAGTACAGTTGAAGAGCGCGTGAAGAAGATCGTTTGTGAACAGTTGGGCGTAAAAGAGTCCGAAGTTCAGAACTCATCTTCTTTTGTAGAGGATCTTGGCGCTGACTCACTGGACACCGTCGAGCTGGTCATGGCACTGGAAGAGGAATTTGAAACCGAAATTCCTGATGAAGAAGCCGAGAAGCTTGCCAGTGTTCAGAACGCGATCGACTACATCGTCGCGCATACCTGATACTCTGCATTCAAGTAAGCTAGTCAAAAGCCGTCCTTGTCATTATGCGAGGAACGGCTTTTTTATTGCCTGAATATTACCCATGCTTCGGGTTCATTCAGTAACAGCGACAAATGAAAGATCAGGTGAGCAGGGATATGAGTAAACGGCGGGTTGTGGTCACTGGCATGGGAATGTTGTCTCCTCTGGGAAACGATGTGGCGTCTTCCTGGGAGGGTATCCAGGCAGGTCGTAGCGGAATCGGTAAGATCGAACGCTTCGACGCCTCTGAATACAACACCCGCATCGGTGGTGCAATCAGAGACCTGGATCTGGAGCCTTATCTGTGGCCCAAAGAGGCCAGAAAGCTGGACGCCTTTATTCACTACGGCCTGATCGCGGCTCAGCAGGCGGTAGATGACAGTAGGCTTGCGGAATACGACGAGCTGGATCGCGATCGCGTTGGTATCGCTATTGGATCGGGTATTGGCGGGCTGGAGTACATCGAGAAGAATGTGCTGACCATGGAGAAATCCGGCCCTAGGAAAGTGTCGCCGTTCTTTGTTCCGGCGTCAGTGATAAACATGATCTCCGGTAATGCTGCGATTCGGTTCGGGTACCGGGGGCCAAATATTGCGATTGTTACTGCCTGCACCACGGGCACTCATAATATAGGGTACGCCGCCCGCACCATTGCCTATGGCGATGCGGATGTGATGCTTGCTGGTGGCTCTGAAATGGCGACAACGCGCACAGGTATTGCGGCCTTTTCGTCTGCCCGAGCGCTGTCAACCCGCAACGATGAGCCGGAGAAAGCCAGCCGCCCGTGGGACAGGGACAGGGACGGCTTTGTGCTCAGTGATGGTGCCGGGGTAGTGGTGCTGGAAGAGTTGGAGCATGCCAGGAAGCGCGGTGCAACCATCTACGGTGAATTGGTCGGCTTTGGCATGAGTGATGATGCCCACCACATAACAGCGCCGCCTGAAGACGGGGAGGGCGCCGCACGTTCCATGAACAACGCGCTGCGCGATGCGGGCCTGAAACCTGAGGACGTCGATTACATCAATGCCCATGGAACCTCAACGTTAGTGGGTGATGTGGCGGAAATCGCGGCGGTCAAACGGGTGTTTGGCGATCATGCAAGCCAGGTTGCCATGAGCAGTACAAAATCCATGACCGGACACCTGCTGGGTGCGGCGGGCGCGGTTGAGGCGATCTTTTGCCTGCTTGCCATACGTGACGGTGTGTTGCCGCCAACCATCAACCTCGATAACCCGGCTGAAGGCTGTGATCTCGATCTCGTTCCCAATGTCTGCCGGAGTGCCGATGTCAGCGTAGCTTTGTCCAACTCATTTGGTTTTGGTGGCACCAACGGCACCTTGATTGTCCGCCGTTACGAAGGCTGAGGGACTATGTTCAAGTTGTGCTGGGCTGATGAAGGTGGCTTCCCGGCCAGTGACCGGGGCGCTGCTTATGGGGATGGCCTGTTCGAGACCATAAGGATGCATGGCGACCGGGGTGTACTTTTGTCCCGCCACCTCGACCGGATGGTTCGTGATGCGGGCCGGTTGGGAATTCCGGTTTCTCTGACAGAGCTCCGAAAAGCGTGCACTGCAGGTATCAGCCGATACTCTGGCCGCTTTATGGATCAGGAGGCGGACCGTGGATGGGTGCTCAAACTGACACTTACCCGCGGGGAAGGTGGCAGGGGATATCGACCTGGCCCCCTGGTCAAACCAAATCTTATGGTGTCTGCTGGCCCGATGCCTGAGGCGCCGATTGCCTCTGGTGTTGCCGCTGACTTTTCCCGTGTTCCGTTAACGGTGAATCCCTTGCTTGCGGGAATCAAGTCACTCAACCGGCTGGAACAGGTTATGGCCGCCAGAGAGATTGAAGGTGAACTGTTCGAAGTCATCATGTCAGACAGTGCCGGCAATCTGGTTGAGGGAACCCGTACGAATTTGTTGCTCAGAGTCGCGGGAGGCTGGGTAACGCCGCCGGCCAAAAGCCTTGCCGTTGCCGGCATACTGCGCCAGTGGATGCTTGAAAGGCTCAGAGCAAAGGGTGAGTTGGTCGCGGAGCGTGCTGTGAGCATCGAGGATGTATTGGGGCCTGATTGCCAGGCCTTATATCTATTAAACAGCGTTATCGGCGTTGTTCTCGTGCGCAGTTTTGCCGGGCAGGATTTGCCTGCAGATGATGGACTTGCGACAATCTTCAATCCTCTCGAGCTGCTGGAATAATTCGTTTGTTCAAGAAACTTTTAATTGCGGGTATTTGTGCTGCCGTACTGGTTGGTGCGGGCACAGGTTTGTGGGTCTGGCAAGGGCTGGGTTCACTGTCAAAGCCGGTCGTTATGACCGAGCCGGTGTTATTTAATGTGCCTGGTGGTACTGCGTTTGATGACGTTGCCAGGCAGCTGGAAGCTCGGGGCCTGGTTGAACAAAGTTTGTGGTTGCGTGTCTATGGCCGTTTGTTTCCGGCCCAGACAAGAATCAAAGCAGGAGAGTACGAGTTCACCGACGGAATGACTGCTGAAACCATGCTCGATACAATGGTGGCAGGTGACACCAAGCACTGGTCAGTACAGTTTATTGAAGGCTGGACGTTCAGTGACATGCGCGCTGCGCTTGCGTCAACAGAGCGCCTTGAGGGGCGCACCGCAGAGTGGTCGGACGCGCAAATCATGGAGGCCGTTGGGGCAGAAGGTGAGCATCCGGAGGGGCGCTTCTTCCCGGATACTTATCTGTTCACCAGCAACGAGTCGGATCTTGACCTGCTCCGACGTTCGTTCCAGCGCATGGAAAGTGTTCTCTCTGAAGAGTGGGAGAACCGGGAAGAAGACTTGCCATACGATAGCGCTTACGAAGCGCTGATTATGGCATCCATTGTTGAGCGGGAAACCGGAGCCCCCCATGAGCGGGGGCAGGTGGCAGGCGTGTTTGTGCGGCGCCTGCAAAAAGGTATGCGGTTGCAGACAGATCCCACCGTCATCTACGGCATGGGAGACAAGTACAAAGGCCGTATCGGCAGTCGTGATCTGCGCACCCACACGCCCTATAACACCTACCGTATTAACGGACTTCCGCCTACGCCTATCGCCTTGCCTGGGCGCGAGGCCATCCACGCCTCCTTGCATCCGGAGTCTGGCAAAGCTCTTTACTTTGTGGCCCGGGGTGACGGTACCCATAAGTTTTCCAGTACGCTGGCAGAGCACCAGAAAGCAGTTCGGGCGTTTCAGCTGAACCGTCGGTCGGATTATCGGTCTTCACCTGCTGGCAAGGATGACAAAGAATGACGGTTCGTGGCCGGTTTATCACCTTTGAAGGAACTGAGGGTGTGGGTAAATCCACCCAGATCTCGAATGCGGCTGAAACTCTTAAAGAGCTCGGTGTTGATTGTATTGTTACCCGTGAGCCCGGTGGCACTCCCATGGCTGAGGCGATCCGGGAGCTGCTGTTGGCTCCCCGAGACGAGCCGGTGAACGATCTCACTGAGCTGCTCCTGATGTTTGCCGCCCGGGCACAACACCTGCACACGCTTATTCTCCCTGCGCTTGACCAGGGGCGCTGGGTGCTTTGTGATCGATTTACCGATGCAACATTTGCTTATCAGGGCGGAGGGCGCGGTGTTCCGGCCGAGCGGATTGCGTTACTGGAAGGTCTGGTGCAGGGCGACGTGCGTCCCGATCACGTGGTTTTATTGGACGCGCCAGTCGAAACAGGTATGACTCGGGCAAAGCATCGGGGGCAACTGGATCGGTTTGAGCAGGAAGCGGTGTCTTTTTTTCAACGTATTCGCAACACTTATCTGGCTCGCGCAGCGGCCGCGCCCACTCGTTATAATATCGTGGACGCAGCTGCTCCATTGGAGCAGGTAAGCGCCAGGGTCAGCGAACTTATGTGCAACTTCCAGTCAGATCTGCTTTAATTGAGTCATATTCTCAATTAAAGGTTCCGGTTGCGTCTATGCTGGATGCCCGATTTCTCAAGCTTCCAACTGCCTCTCACCAGCATCGTCATGAGCATCACCAGTTAGTGGTCGGTGTTCAGGGTGAGGCAGACCTAAGCGTTGATGGAACTGGCTCTCACCTCGACACTTGGAAAGCTTGCCTCGTCCCGACAGAAGCCAGGCACGACTATTGCGGTGATCATCACAATCACGTGATGGTCATTAATCTCGATCCCTCAAGCCCCGCTATCTCTATCCCAAACCACGCCGACTACGAGCGGATGGTTCGCGTGTTCGAAAAACCTCGTACGATCCACATGGACAGCCGATTGCAAGGGCTCGTTCAGTTTGCTGCTGGTGAGTTCGACCGATCGCCCGATAACCTGGCGATGCATAGCCATCTCGCGGCCAGTATTCTGCATTGTATGGCCGATCGGATTGTTGATCGAACGGTCATTACGCCGAACCGGCATAGTCTCAGTCCGGACGCGATACAGCGCTATATCAGAGCAAACCTTCACCGGAAGGTTACGGTACAGGAGCTAGCCAGAGAGGCTTGTCTGAGCGTCAGCCGATTTCATGAAGTATTCCGGGAAGTGGTTGGAACGACCCCTCACCAGTTCCTTTTACAGACACGCCTCAATCAGGCCATCACCCTTTTGGCCTCGACGTCCCTTTCGGTATCGGAAATCAGCTACCGGGTCGGCTTCTCCTCCCAGAGTGCTTTGACCAATGCATTGCGCAAACATAAGGGAACGACCCCGGCTAGACTGCAAGTTAGTGATAACGTTGCCTGATCTGGTCTGACAAAAGCGCACTCCCGTAGAATTCCGTAAAAGAATCGTAGGATTTTGTAAGCCGGGTATACGTAGTCACACTAGGCTGGTCGTGTTAAATTTCACCCTACCGACTTAGTGATAGTTTCGGTCGCAAATTGGAGATGCTTAACTATAGTTAAGGTCGAACGTGCGATACGTTACCCTGATCAAGCTCGGAAGGAATTCGAGTAAACAAGAAGAACGACACAGCAAGCTGGCACTCGTGTCAGCTCTGTGCTTTGAGAGCGGATATAATCCGACTCATAAAACCGGAGGAGTTCCATGGCTATTGGTGTTTGGATTAGTCTAATTGCTTATTTTGCGGTAATGATTGGCATTGGCATTTTTGCGATGCGCACATCTACCTCTTCATCTGAAGATTACATGCTTGGCGGCAGGGGGCTGAGTCCAAAGGTAGCGGCGTTGTCTGCTGGCGCCTCCGACATGAGCGGGTGGTTGCTTCTGGGTCTTCCGGGGGCAATGTATGTGTCTGGCCTTGCCTCTGCATGGATCGGCATTGGTCTGTTTGTGGGTGCGTTTGTTAACTGGGTTATTGTTGCTCCCAGGTTGCGGTCACAAACCGTTCATTACGGCAACGCCCTGACTATTCCGGCCTTCTTGGCGAACCGGTTCCCTACACAGGCATTGCCGCTGCGAACCGTGTCAGCTGTCGTTATTGTGGTGTTTTTCGCGGTCTATACGGCTTCAGGCTTGGTAGCGGGTGGCAAGCTGTTTGAAAGTGCATTCTCGGGAATTTTCAACTTCGGTGGTATGGGTGATTACGGCGTGGGTATCTTCATAACACTGGGCGTCGTTCTGGCCTACACAGTGGTTGGCGGGTTCCTGGCTGTGAGCATGACTGACTTTGTTCAGGGTTGCATCATGATGGTTGCGCTGGTTCTTATGCCGGCTGTTGTGCTCTTTGGCGAAGGCGGTGGCGGTTTCGCCCAAGCGACAGCAACGCTGAATGAGGTGGACCCCACTCTGCTCTCCTGGACGGAAGGGCTGACCATCGTAGGGTGGCTTTCAGCAGTGACGTGGGGCCTGGGTTATTTTGGTCAGCCGCACATCATCGTCCGCTTCATGGCAATCCGTTCAGTGAAAGAAGTTCCGACTGCCCGTAACATCGGCATGTCCTGGATGGCTATCTCTCTGATCGGTGCGATAGGCCTGGGTATTTTCGGCCGGGCTTACGCGGTGCGTAACGGTATACAAGTTGACGATCCGGAAACCATCTTTATCATTCTTGCAGATTTGCTGTTCCATCCGTTGATCACAGGCTTCCTGTATGCAGCTCTGCTGGCCGCGGTAATGAGCACTATTTCCAGCCAGCTGCTGGTGGCTTCTTCGTCGCTGACAGAAGACTTTTACCGCTTGTTCCTGCGCAAAGAAGCGGGTGACCGCGAGTGCGTAAACGTTGGCCGTGTATGCGTAGTGCTTGTTGGTCTTGTTGCCGCGGTCATCGCCTCTGACCCCACCTCAAATGTTCTGAGTCTGGTCGGTAACGCATGGGCGGGCTTTGGTTCGGCGTTTGGTCCTCTGATCATTCTCGCACTCATGTGGCCGCGCACGAATGGCGCTGGTGCACTGGCGGGTCTGATTGTGGGTGCCGGTACCGCGATGATCTGGGTATCCTTGGGCTGGAACAGTGAGTTCATGGGTGGCCCTGGCGTCTATGAAATCATGCCAGGCTTCGTAGCCTCCTTTATTGCTATCGTGGTGGTGAGTCTTGCCACTTCCGATGCAAATGAATACCAGGCAGAGACTGTAGAATAACCGATAGCGCGAAAGGCGCTCGAAGTGAAAAAGGGCTCCTGCGGGAGCCCTTTTTTTGTTTGTACTCCAGGCGTGATACCCAACTGGTAGATCCCGAGCTGTACAGCTATCTTTACAAGGCTACACTTTCAAGTGCGAACCAGAATAATGATAAAAAGGAGCTATCCCATGAGTAAGAAAAGAATGCTGAAATGCGCCTCGGGGCTGTTGGCGGCCGCCGTGGTTTCCCTTTCCGCCGGCGTTCAGGCGGAGGGCAATTACATGATGGGCACTGCCACAACAGGGGGAACCTATTATCCCGTGGGTGTCGCTATTTCAACGCTTATCAAAGTTAAGCTCGAACCCTCTACCAACATTTCGGTTTCTGCGATCAGCTCAGCCGGTTCTGGTGAGAACCTGAAGCTTATGGACGAAGACCAGATCCAGTTTGGTATTCTTCAGGGGCTTTATGGGGCTTATGCCTGGAATGGAACGGGGCCGGTTCCCAAGGCATACAAAAACCTGCGTTCGGTTTCCATGCTGTGGCAAAACGTGGAGCACTTTGTTGTTACCAGAGACGTCACAAAAACCAGCACAATCGAAGATATGACCAATCTGTATGGAGAGAGCTTTTCAATCGGGGCCAGGAACTCAGGCACCGAAGGTTCCGGCCGTTTTATTCTTGGTAAAGTCGGTATCGATCTGGAGAAGATAAACCTTGCGTACCAAGGCTACGGTCCTAGTGCTGACGCTCTGCAAAATGGCAACATTGATGGCATGAACATACCGGCCGGCGTGCCGGCAGCTGCGGTAACAAGAGCCTATGCCAATATGGGGGACAAAATTACCACGCTGAACTTCACCCCGGAGCAGGTTGCACAGGTTAACAGCGATTTTGAACTCTGGACGCCTTACACCATTGCTGCAGGCACATATCCGAACCAGGATCAGGATATCAACACCATTGCGCAGCCCAACATTCTGGCAGTCCGTGCTGACGTCCCCGAGAACGATGTTTATGAGATCACCAAAACCATCTACAACAACCTCCCGTTCCTGAACAACATTCATCCGGCAACCAAAGCGATGGCGCTAGAGAAAGCGATTGCCGGCCTGCCTCTGCCGCTTCATCCCGGAGCAGTGCGTTTTTATCAAGAGCAGGGGCTTCAGATTCCTGACCGGTTGATTGCTCAGTAATGGTGGTTGGTAATACAGACAGCGAACCGGCTATTGCGATTCGCGATGAGAGTATCAGCGGGGCGAGTGAGCGTCTGGAGCATCGGCTGATCGGGCCGGTGGTCTTCTGGCTCGCCATCGGCACAGCACTCGTTCATCTTTACTTCAATACCATCTCTACATTGTCGGAGTTGTGGAGCTCTGCTCTGCACTTCGGCCTTTTTGGTCTGCTCTGCACACTTACGACCCCCATGCTCAAGGCCCGCTCAACAGGAGGCCGAAGGATCGTGCTGGGTGTTGATGTGATGCTGGGGCTGACCGCACTCGCCTGTGCGTTTTACCTGATTATCTTTGAAGATGATCTGTACGAGCGTGGATTTAACTTCGATACGGGTGACTGGATTGTCTCGGTCGTGTCCGTGACGCTGATACTGGAATTGGCCCGCCGCACGGTTGGCTGGTTTATTCCCGTTCTTTGTGTGGTTGCACTGACTTATGTGGCTTGGTGGGGTCAGTATGTTGACGGCCTTTTCAATTTCCCCGGCTTGTCCTGGGAGACGGTTCTCTATCGCTCCTATATTGGCGGTCAGGGGATGCTGGGGTCCATTGCCCGAATTTCCTGGACTTACGTGTTCATGTTTATTCTGTTTGGCGCTTTCCTGGTTAAGTCCGGGGCCGGGGATTTTATTATCGAACTGGCCCGTTGTGCCGCAGGGCGGTTTGTGGGTGGCCCGGGATTTGTGGCGGTGTTTGCTTCTGGCCTTATGGGGTCGGTTTCAGGCTCAAGCGTTGCAAATACGGTTTCTACCGGCGTTATTACCATCCCGCTGATGCGTAAAGCGGGCTTTCCGGCGCGTTTTGCCGCAGGTGTCGAAGCTGCGGCGTCAACCGGAGGGCAGCTGATGCCGCCGGTGATGGGAGCCGGCGCTTTTATCATGGCCTCCTATACCCAGGTTTCCTATCTGACCATCATTGGCGTTGCAGCTTTACCGGCCCTTCTTTATTTCATCTCGGTGGCAATGTTTGTGCGCATCGAGGCCAAGCGTAGCCATGCCGTCAAACTGGAAGACGATGCAGCGCCTTCACTCAAGGAAGTTCTCAAAGGCGGTTGGCATTTTCTGTTGCCCCTGATCATTCTGGTCGCAGCACTTGTGTATGGGTACACCCCAACGTATGCGGCGGGGATCGCCATTGTGTCTGTGGTTGTGGCGTCTTGGCTTTCAAAGCATCCGATGGGGTTTCGGGATATTTTCGACGCTCTTGCGATGGGCACGCGGAACATCACCACCACAGCGATCTTGCTGATCACCGTTGGACTGATCGTAATGGTTGTCTCTACGACGGGTATTGGTAATACATTCTCACTGATGATTACCGACTGGGCAGGGGGAAGCTTACTGATAACGATTTTTCTGGTCGCTCTGGCCTCCCTGATTCTGGGGATGGGTTTACCGGTGACCGCCGCCTATATCGTGCTGGCCACACTCTCAGCACCAGCGATCTACAACTTGATCGCCCAAAGCCAGTTGGTGGAACTGATGGTTAACGGCAATCTGCCAGAGCAGGCCAAAACCATCTTCATGCTGGCCGCACCCGACAGGCTGTCGTTGCTGGACGCGCCCATGGATGCCGCAACCGCTCAGCAGATGCTCTCCCTGGTGCCGGATACCTTCAGCAGCCAACTCCTGGAACAGGCGTTATCAACTGAATCGCTTTCCATGTTGCTGGTGGCGGCGCACATGGTCATCTTCTGGCTGTCCCAGGATTCGAACGTGACACCGCCCGTTTGTCTGACCGCATTCGCCGGGACACCCCAGATGCGCACCGGGTTTACTGCCTGGAAGCTCGCCAAGGGCCTGTATATAGTGCCGCTTCTATTCGCTTACTCACCTCTGATTACCGGAGATCTCACCGAAATGATCCGGGTATTCTGCTTTGCACTTTTTGGCATGTACGCAATCATCGCGGGCCTTGAAGGCTATCTTGAGCACAAACTCAATCTGCTGGTACGGCTGTTGATGTTTCCGCTCGGCGCCCTGATGCTGTGGCCCCATGGGTACATTCTGTTGGATGGAGCCGGGCTGGTGATGTTCCTCGGTGTGCTGGTGTGGAGCAGTCGTTGTGGAAAGCGACTAGGTGGCGATCAGACGGGTAGCAATTCAGGTGTTTCGAGTACTGCATGACTGCAATTGAAGTAATAGGACTGCTGGCGTTGGGCGGTCTTGCCGGATTTATCAACGTGCTCTCTGCAGGCGGGTCGATGCTGACCCTGCCTCTTCTGATGTTTCTGGGGCTGCCACCACAGGTTGCGAATGGTACCAACCGGGTTGCGATCATTCTGCAGAGCACAACCGCTGTGGCGGGCTTCAGGCGCCTGGGCCACGGCGACCTTCGGGTCAGCCTGCACCTTGCAGTGCCGGCGGTTCTGGGCTCGCTGCTGGGCGCCTGGATAGCAACCTGGGTGGCAGACGCGATATTTGAGCTGGTACTGATCGTCGCCATGATGGGTGCATCCGTGTTTATGCTGCTGCCTCAGCCTAAGCTGGATACCACTCCGCTTACTTCGGAACGGCTTGGCCCGGTCATTTATGTTGCCATGTTTCTGATTGGCGTATACGGCGGTTTTATTCAGGTAGGTGTAGGCGCACTGTTTATAGTGGTTTTATACCGGATGCTGCGTATCGATTTGCGCCAGGTCAATGTATTCAAGGTGTCGATTATTCTGTTGTACACCGTGCCCGCGTTGCTGATTTTCGCCCTTAACGGGCAGGTTCGCTGGGGTATCGGGCTGATTCTCGCTCTCGGTAATATCACGGGCGCTTTTTTTGCCGTGAGAGTGAATCTGAGCGAGAAAGGCGCACACTGGGTGAAGTGGATTACCCTTGTGATGGCAGGCGCGATACTGATCCGGCTTATGATTTATTAATCGGAAATTGGGGAGACACGGCAATGAAAGCAATGGTTATCGAGGAGTTTGGAGGCCCGGACGTTTTCGTAGAGCGAGAAGTGGAGACTCCGGAGCCGGCTGCCGGGCAAGTCCGAATCAAAGTTGTGGCTTCCAGTGTTAATCCGATTGAAACCAAGATCCGCTCAGGCCTGGTAAAATCCGGGCCTGCCATGCCTGCGATCCTGAATGGTGATGTGGCGGGCATTGTGGAC
>Ga0075530_1000371_pt1 | contig 21065 bp, 17 predicted proteins | sample NGEPerD_2_FD_75101 | JGI IMG/M metagenome (GOLD analysis project Ga0075530, IMG submission 75101) | Arctic peat soil microbial communities from the Barrow Environmental Observatory site, Barrow, Alaska, USA - NGEE PermafrostL1-D | ecosystem: Environmental > Terrestrial > Soil > Wetlands > Peat ... | reverse complement strand
TTGTCTACTTCCGGGTGCCGAGTTGGTAACAAATCTGGCGCGCTAGACCATTCACCGTCACGTCATTGGCCTGTCACAGGGCGGGTCTAGGCTCTTGGACCTGAGGTGGAGCGATGATTTCTGATCCATCCCGGGGTCTACCTCAGGGTAAAACCGATGGCGTCATTCGGCGCCCGCCTGATGGAGTGATCCCATGCATCGTCAAATCGCCGGCAAGCTCACAAGTCCTGTTACCAAGTGGGTCGTACTCGTCTTCTGGATCGGGGCATTCGTCGTCCTCGGCAGCTTCGCGGGCAAACTGACCGACGTCCAGAACAACGAAGCGTCCTCCTGGCTCCCGGCCAACGCCGAGTCGACGCTCGCCCTGGAGAAGATGGAGCCGTTCCAGGACCCCAACGCGATCCCCACCACGGTGGTTTACGAGAAGGAAGCCGGTTTCAGCGAAGCCGACAAGGAGGCCATGGCGGAACAGGCCGCCGAACTGCAGGCGATGGACGACGTCGAGGGCAAGGTCGTCGGACCCAAGGTCTCCCAGGACGGCCAGGCGGCGCAGACGGTCGTCACCTACAACCTCGGCGCCAACGGCTGGAACAAGATGCCGGACATCGCCGAGCAGATCCACGACATCACCGGCGTCGACGGCGGCAAGGTCTACCTTGCCGGTATCGGTGGCTCCGCGGTCGACTCCTTCGAGTCGTTCGAAGGCCTCGACACCAGCTTGCTGTTCGCCGCCTTCGGCGTGGTGATCCTGCTGTTGCTGTTCACCTACCGCAGCCCGACCCTGTGGATCCTCCCGATCCTCTCCGTGGTCATCTCGCTTTCGTGCTCACTGGGCCTGATCTATTTCCTGGCCAAGTACGCCGACCTCACGGTCAACGGGCAGAGCCAGGCCATCGTGTCGATCCTGGTGATCGGCGCAGGCACCGACTACGCCCTCTTGCTGGTCGCGAGATATCGCGAAGAGCTCCGCCGGCACGAGGACCGGCACGAGGCAATGGCGTTCGCGCTCCACCGTGCCACCCCGGCGATCATTGCGAGTGCCAGCACCGTGATCGTGGGCATGCTCTGCCTGCTGCTCGCCGAGATGAACTCCACAGCGGGCCTCGGCCCCGTGGCTGCCATCGGCGTCGGCGTGACCTTGCTGGCGATGATCACGCTGCTGCCCGCCCTGCTCGTGATCTTCGGACGCTGGATGTTCTGGCCCATGCGGCCGACGTTCGGGTCGGCCGAGCCGACCTCGACCGGCGTGTGGGCCAAGGTTGGGGCGTTCATCGCGCCACGGCCGCGCAAGGTCTGGCTGGTCACCACGCTGGCGCTGGGCATCGCCACCCTCGGGGTGCTGACGCTGAACACCAACGGTCTCTCCGCCGAGGACACCTACACCAAGGAGTTCCCGTCCGTCACGGGCCAGAAGTTGCTGACCGAGCACGGCCTCGCAGACGCCTCGACGCCGGTCATGGTGGTGGCCAACGCCGACAAGGCCGGGGAGGTCGCCGCCGCCATGGCTGACGTCGAGAACCTCGAAGCGCCGAGCGCCCCGATCGCCCAGGACGGAGTCGCCTTCATCACCGCCAACCTCACCGTGGACTCCACCACGACGGCGGCCTTCGACACCGTCGACGCGGTGCGGGCCGAAGTGCATGCCGTGGACGGCGGCGATGCTCTCGTCGGTGGCAACTCGGCGATCCTCGACGACATGTTGCAGGCCAACACACGCGACTCCCAGGTGATCATCCCGGTGACGCTGATCGTGGTGTTGCTGATCCTGATGCTGCTCCTACGGGCGCTGGCGTCCCCACTGATCCTGATCGCGACGGTCGTGCTTTCCTTCGGCGCGGCTCTGGGGATCAGCAGCCTGGTCTTCAAGTATGTCTTCGACTACCCGGGAGCGGATCCCAGCTTCCCCCTGTTCGTGTTCGTGTTCCTGGTGTCCCTCGGCATCGACTACAACATCTTCTTGATGACGCGGGTCCGGGAGGAAACGCTCACGCGCGGGACACGGCAGGGGTCACTGGTGGCCCTCTCAGCCACCGGCGGCGTGATCACGTCCGCTGGTCTTGTGCTCGCTGCCACCTTCGGGATGCTGGCCACCCTGCCGCTGGTCTTCCTGGTCGAGCTCGGCTTCGCCGTTGCCCTGGGCGTCATCCTGGACACGATCATCGTGCGCTCGGTGCTGGTGACGGCGATCAACCTGGACCTGGGCAGCAAGATCTGGTGGCCGAGCAAGCTCGACAGCGGCGGGGAGCAGGTCTCCGAGGAGGCGCAAGCCAAGCATCGTTCCGGCGTGTCGGTGGACGCCTGATCCCCGACAGAACGGGGGCCCCGGGTGGCGCGATGACCGTGACACCAATACTGTCACGGTCATGAAGCTCTCCACCATGTTGATGTATGACGGCAACCCCCGTTCGGCTGCCGACCAGATCGTCGAGCTCGAGAAGGCCGGGATCGACACGGTGTGGGTGGCCGAGGTCTACGGCTTCGACTCCCCCACGCTGATGGGCTACCTCGCCGCCGTGACCAAGACGGTCGAGATCGGCGCCGCCCATCCTCAACGTCTACTCGCGCACCCCCACGCTGCTCGCCCAGACAGCAGCAGGCCTGGACAACGTCTCCGGCGGGCGGGCGATCCTCGGCCTCGGCGCGTCCGGTCCGCAGGTGATCGAGGGCTGGCATGGCGTGCCGTACAGCAAGCCGCTCGGCCGCACCAAGGAGGCCATCGAGATCATCCGCGCCGTGCTTCGCCGCGAGGTGATCGAGTACTCCGGCAAGAGCTTCGCGCTGCCCCTTCCCCAGGGTGAGGGGACCGGCCTCGGCAAGCCGCTGAAGTTACTGACCCGGCCCGAGCGCAGCAGCGTCCCGATCTACCTCGCCGCGCTGGGCCCCAAGTCGGTCGAGGGCGCCGCGGAGTACGCCGACGGCTGGCTGCCCTTCCTTTTCATCCCCGAGGGGGCCCAGCAGGTCTGGGGCGACGCCCTGGTGGCCGGCACAGCCAAGCGCAGCGACGACCTGAGCCCGCTCGAGATCTCCGCTGGCGGGATGGTCGCGATCGGTGAGGACGTCAAGGGCCTGCTCGACTTCGCCCGCCCGATGGCCGCCCTCTACATCGGTGGCATGGGTGCCAGAGGCAAGAACTTCTACAACGACCTCGCCTGCCAGTACGGCTACGACGCCGAGGCCAAGGAGATCCAGGACCTCTACCTGGACGGCAAGAAGAAGCAAGCCGAGGCCGCCGTACCCCTCGAGCTGCTGGAGCGGGCCAACCTGGTGGGTCCCGAGGGCTACGTCAAGGAGCGGATCGCAGCCTTCCAGGAGGCCGGCGTGACCAACCTTCAGGTGGCCCCGGCCAGCGACGATCCCGCCGCGTTGGTGCGCCAGCTCAAGGAATGGGTCAGCTGAGCCCTTCCCTGGACCTGCAGGCTGACCGCGGAGCACCAGCCACTCCCCGGCGCCGTCCCGCGCACGGCTGGCCAGTGCCCGCGGCCGCCAAGGTTCTGACGTCGCGAGCGTCGTCCAACGCGTGCGTGTTGGGCGGCGCGTAGCAGGCAAACGTTGGTGGCCGGGGTCTAGCCTTGGCGACGATGACCGACTCGCCCGCTCGGAGGCCGACTCCACAGCACACCCGCCGGGCGATCGCACGCGCCGAGCGCGGGGCAGCCCTCGACGTGGCGGAGACGACCGTCCTGCTGGCCGCTCGGGGCGAGGACCTCGAGCGTGTGTGCGCCGTCGCTGCCCGCGTCCGTGACGCGGGGTTGGCCGCGGCGGGTCGTCCAGGGACCGTGACCTACTCGCCCAAGGTGTTCATCCCGGTCACCCGACTGTGCCGCGACCGGTGTCACTACTGCACATTTGTGGAGACTCCGGGTAAGCTCACCCGGGCCGGGCACGCGATGTACCTCTCCCCCGACGAGATCCTCGAGATCGCCCGACACGGTGCGGAGCTCGGGTGCGCCGAGGCGCTGTTCACGCTTGGCGACCGTCCCGAGGACCGCTGGCCCGAGGCACGGGAATGGCTCGACGAGCAGGGTTACGACTCCACGCTGGCCTATGTGCGCGCCATGGCCATCCGGGTGCTCGAGGAGACCGGCCTGCTTCCCCACCTGAACCCCGGCGTCATGTCGTGGGAGGAGATGAACCGGCTCAAGGCGGTCGCCCCGTCGATGGGGATGATGCTCGAGACGACGTCTCGCCGCCTGTTCGAGGAGAAGGGACAGGCCCACCACGGTTCGCCCGACAAGGACCCGGGCGTGCGCGTGCGGGTGCTCGAGGACGCCGGCCGGTTGGCGGTCCCGTTCACGACCGGCCTGCTCATCGGCATCGGCGAGGACCACACCGAGCGCGCCGAGTCGATCTTCGAGCTGCGCCGGGTGGCCCGCCAGTACGGCCACGTCCAGGAAGTCATCATCCAGAACTTCCGGGCCAAGCCCGACACCGTCATGCGACACGTGGGAGACCTCGCACTCGAGGAGTACGTCGCAGCGATCGCCGTGTCCCGGATCGTGCTCGGTCCGAAGGTCCGCCTCCAGGCGCCACCCAACATGGTCGACACTGATCCCGATTCTGGCGCGTGCCAGGCCCTGCTCGGAGCCGGTGTGGACGACTGGGGCGGGCTCTCTCCGCTCACGCCGGACCATGTCAACCCGGAGCGGCCGTGGCCCTCGCTGGAGCGACTCCGCTCGGTCACCGCCGCGGCAGGCTTCACCCTGCGGGCGCGACTGACCGTGCACCCGGAGTACGTCCTGACCGGCGAGCCATGGATAGACCCCCGTGTCTCCGCCCACGTCGCCGCGCTCGCCGGTGACGACGGGCTGCTGCGCGAGGACGTGTTGCCGACAGGCCTCCCCTGGCAGGAGCCCGACGGCGGTTTCGCCGTCGTGGGCACCGGAACCGGCCGCACCGACCTGCACGCCTCGGTCGACACCGAGGGCCGCACCTCGGACCGCCGCAGCGACTTCGACGAGGTCTACGGCGACTGGGACTCCCTGAAGGAAGGCATAGTCCGGAGCGATCGGACCCTTCCCGAGGTCGCTGGCGGGTCCGTTCGCTCCGGACTATCTGGGTATGAGGCACTCAAGGCGGCCGAGAAGGACCCCGGCAACCTCAGTGAGGGGCATGCACTGACCCTGATGACCGCCGAGGGCGACCTGCTGGAGCAGGTGTGCCGACTCGCGGACGACCTGCGCCGGGAGACGATCGGCGACCAGGTCACCTTCGTGGTCAACCGCAACATCAACTTCACCAACGTCTGCTACGTCGGCTGCCGGTTCTGCGCCTTCGCGCAGCGCCGTACCGACGCCGATGCCTACTCGCTCTCGATGAGCCAGGTCGCCGACCGGGCCGAGGAGGCCTGGCAGCTCGGCGCCACCGAGGTGTGCATGCAGGGCGGCATCGACCCCGAGCTCCCGGGCACGGCGTACTTCGACCTGGCGGCAGCCGTGAAACAGCGGGTGCCGGGCATGCACGTGCACGCCTTCTCCCCGATGGAGATCGTCAACGGGTCCAGCAGGACCGGCCTGTCCTTCGAGGACTTCTTGATCAAGGCCCGCGAGTCCGGCCTGGACACCATCCCCGGCACCGCCGCGGAGATCCTGGATGACGAGGTCCGCTGGGTGCTCACCAAGGGCAAGCTGCCTACCGCCACCTGGATCGAGATCGTCTCCACCGCACACCGCGTGGGCATCCGGTCCAGCTCCACGATGATGTACGGCCACGTCGACAACCCGCGGCACTGGGTCCAGCACCTGCGGGTGCTGCGCCGGATCCAGGACACGGCGTTGGCTGCAGGGGTGAGCGGGTTCACCGAGTTCGTCCCGCTCCCCTTCGTGCACAACTCCGCGCCGATCTACCTCGCCGGCGTAGCCCGTCCCGGACCGACGCTGCGCGACAACCTCGCCGTCCACGCGATGGCGCGGATCCTGCTGCACGGGCGCATCGAGAACATTCAGACCAGCTGGGTCAAGCTCGGCGTCGACGGCACCCGCGCCATGCTCAGGGCAGGTGCGAACGACCTCGGCGGCACCCTGATGGAGGAGACGATCTCGCGGATGGCCGGCTCGGAGCACGGGTCTGCGAAGACCGTCGAGGAGCTCGTCGAGATCGCTGCCGGGATCGGCCGGCCCGTCGTACAGCGCAACACCACGTACGGCGCCCCGGGACGCTCCGGGCCCTACTAGCCTCGGGACGCGCGCTTCCGGGAGATGGCGTCCACCGCCGCCGCCAACAGCAGCACGATCCCGGTGATCACCTGCTGCCACTGGGCCCCGAGGCTGGGCCGGAGCCCCAGACCGTTGGGGATGATCGCGATCACGAGCGCACCCAGGATGGCGTCGCGGGGCTTGCCGCGACCGCCGAAGAGCGAGGTGCCACCGATGACCGCGGCCGCGACGGAGAACAGCAACACGTTGCCGGAGCCGAGGTCCAGGGAGGCCGAGGACTGCGACGAGGCGAGCAGGATGCCCCCGAGGGCACCGAACGCCGAACACAGAATGAAGGCCGTCACCTTCATGTGCACCACGTCGATGCCCGCACGACGGGCCGCCTCTGCGTTGCCGCCGGTTGCGTACAGGTGTCGACCCCAGGTCGTCTTGGACAGTGCGATGGTGCACAAGATCATCAGAATGATCGCAATCACCGCAGGCACAGGGATTCCCTGGATGACCTTGAAGGGGTTGGTGTTGCGGTTCTGGTTGGCCAGCACCGTGATCACGATGGCGACGACGGCGAGGACGCCGCCGCGAACCAGGACGAGGTTGATGCTGTCGCGGGCGAGTCCGGCACGGCGAGCGCTCATTGACGCGTACAGCGTGTACGCCAGGTAGCCCCCCACCGTCACGATGACGAAGACCCAGCTCCAGGTGGGGCTGAGGTTGCCGTACGTCAGGTCGTGCCAGAGGGCGTAGTTCGAGGTGTTGACAGGCTGGCTGGCGAGCGCGAACTGCAGCACGCCCTGCCAGGCGAGGAACAGGGCCAGGGTGACCACGAAGCTGGGGATGCCGACCTTCGCCACCAGGTAGCCGTTGCCGACGCCGATTGCGGCACCGATGCAGACGGCCGCGATCAGCGCGGGAATCAGGTGCTGGGTCAGGTTGGTCGCGATCAGCACGAGACCCACCAGGACGATCACCGCACCGCTGTAGGCCTTGAGCCAGATCGCGAGCGCTATCGCCCCGACCATCCCGACGACGAGGCTCCAGTAGAGCAACCCGGGCAAGCCCTGGTGGAGGTTGCCGGAGAAGACTGCGACCGCCGCGATAGCCGCGCACATGCCGCCCGCTGTACCGGCCGACAGGTCGATCTCGCCGAGCAGCAGTACGAACACCAGACCCAGCGCTATGACGGCGATGTAGGCGCCCTGGCCGGGGAGGTTGCCCAGGTTGTAGGCGGACAGGAAGCGGTCGGAGACCTGCATGAAGATGAGCGCGAGGACGATGAGACCCAGCACCGAGGGCAGCGCGCCCGGGTCGCCGGTGCGGATCTTGCCGACCCATTCCTTGAAGGCATTGCCGATCGAGCGCTCCTCGACGTCGAGCGAGAACGAGCTTGGCCGGTCGTCCGGCGGGCGGGTGCCGGCGGAGACGTTGGTCTCGGGGGGTTGCGAAGACATGGTGGCAGCGACCTCTCAGATGCTCTCGTTGGCGGTGGCCGGGGCGAGCCCGATGTCTCCACTGCGTCCGGCGGTGATCAGCTCGACGATCTGGGTGGTGTTCGTGTCCTCGGTCTTGACCTCGGCGGCCACCCGCCCGAGGTAGAGCGCCGCGACCCGGTCGGCGACCTCCATGACGTCGTTCATGTTGTGTGAGATCAGGACGACGCCGCGGCCCTGGTCGGCCAGGCGGCGTACGAGATCGAGGACCTGGCGGGTCTGGGCAACACCCAGGGCGGCTGTGGGCTCGTCGAGGAAGACCACCTTGCTGTTCCACAGGACGGCCTTGGCGATGGCCACGGTCTGGCGCTGACCACCCGACAGGTTGGCGACCAACTGGCGCACCGACGACACCGTGCGCACCGACAGGCTCGCCAGCGTCTCGCGTGCCTGCCGCTCCATCTCGCCGTCGTTCAGGAACGAGCCCACCCGACGGACCTCACGACCCAGAAACATGTTCTGCGTGATGTCGAGGTTGTCGGCGAGCGCGAGGTCCTGGTAGACGAACTCGATCCCCAGGGCCGTCGCCGCACGTGGGTCGGCGATGGTGACCGCCTCCCCCTCGAAGGTGATCTCCCCGCTGTCGAGGCCGTAGATGCCGGCGATGCACTTCACCAGCGTCGACTTGCCCGCACCGTTGTCACCGACCAGGGCCGTGACCTCTCCGGGGTAGACGTGGAAGTCAACGTCGTGGAGGACGTGGACAGGTCCGAAGCTCTTGTTCATCTTGCTGATGGACAGGATCGGTTCGCTCACCGGTCTCAGCACCTCTCGTCGATCACGGGTTGGGGGTGAGCCACGGCCGGGCGCGGGGCGCGCCCGGCCGTGACTGCGCGAACTGAGCAGATCAGCTGAGGCCGATCTTGGTGCAGTCATCCTCGATGCCCTTGCAGATGTCTTCCTTGGTCAAGGCTCCAGCGTCGATGATGTCCTGGATGTTGGCCTGGGTGATCACCTGAGTAGGCAGCAGCAGTGCCTCGAACTTGCGGTCCGGCTTCTCGGGGTCCTCGAACGGGACCACCTTGAGGCCGGCCGAGGCCGGGTCCTTTCCGGCCATCAGCGCGATCGCGAGCTGAGAGGCGGCGTTGGCCTCGAGACTGACGTCCTTGAAGACCGTCATGCTCTGCTTGCCGGTGACGATGTTCTGCACACCGGCGACACCGGCGTCCTGACCGGTGACGACCACGTGGCCGTCGAGCCCCTGGTTCTTGAGCACACCGATGACCGCGTTGGCGATGTCGTCGTTGGCCGCGAGGACGCCCTGGACCTCACCGTTGGACGCGGTCAGCGCCTGGTTGAAGGCCGGAGCGGCGTTCGAGATCGTCCAGCCCTTGACGACTGCCTCCTGCTCGATGGTCAGCTTGCCCTCGTCCGCCAACGGGTCGAGGACCGAGTGGGCTCCCTTCTGGAACAGCACGGCGTTGTTGTCCACGTCGGTGCCGCCGTTCATCATGATGATCTTCGGCTTGTCGATGTTCTGCGCGTCGAGGCAGTCGACAAGCGTCTGTGCCTGGAGCTTGCCGACCTCCTCGTTGTCGAAGGAGACGTAGTAGGGAGCGGAGCCACCGAGGTTCGGACGGTCGTAGTCGATGACCTTCACGCCGGCCTTGTCAGCCTGCGCCTCGACACCGGCGCCCGAGGCTGCGTCGATCGAGTCGATGATCAGCACCTTGGAGCCGTCGCCGATCATGTTCTGCGCGATCGAGGCGAACTTGTTCTTGTCACCCTGGGCGTTCTGCACGTCGGGCGTGAGTCCCCCCTCCTTGAGCGCCTTGGTCAGCAGCGGGGCGTCGTAGAGCGTGTACCGCGTCGAGGAAGTGGTGTCGGGAAGGATCGCACCCACCTTGCCGCTCGCCTTGCCGGCCGTACCCTCGGCGGGTGCCTCCGCGGCGCTGGTCGGCGGGCTGTCGAGCTTGCAGGCGGCGGTGATCTTGGTGGCACCCGACGAGCCGCTGTCGCCACCACCGTCATCGTCGGAGCCGCAGGCCGCGAGGCCACTCAGTCCGATGACCATGGCGGCACTGCCGACGATGGTCCGGCGCAGATAACTGGACACTGGTTACTCCTTAAGGGCTTGGGGCCCCGGCGGCCCGCTGCAACTGTTGGAAAGTGTCGCCCGTCACATGCTTGTCGTCAAGTGTTGAACATAACAATCATTCATCAGTCCCATGTGCCCCATTTGCTCTCTTGCTTGACGACAAACCAGATCTGGCGCACAGTTTGCGCATGTCTGTCGACTCGCGCGCCTCGGGGCCTGAGGGCCCCGGCTCCGCGACGTCGCTGCGGCTCGCCAACCAGCGCCGGGTGCTGGCAACGCTGCTCTCCCACGGCGCCAAGACACTGACCCAGACCGACCTGACCCGCAAGACGGGCCTGGCCGCCGGGACCGTGTCCAGCATCGTGCGCGAGCTCGCGGCGCGGGACATCGTCACCACGGTTCCGGGCTCCGGACGCCGCGGAACGACTGTCCGGCTGGGTCGCGGCGCCGGGTTGGCAGCCGGCATCGACTTCGGTCACCGTCACCTCGCGGTCGTGCTCGGGGACATGTCCGGACAGGTCATCGGCGAGACCCGCGAGCGGATCGACGCCAGCCTCACCCACGAGGTGGGCCTGCAGCGGGCCGGGGAGCTGCTCGACGGACTGCTGGAGGGCCTCGGCGCCAGTCGTTCCGACGTACGCACGATCGGGATGGGGCTCCCCGCCCCGATCACCGACGATGTCGTCCTCTCCTCCGCGATCCTGCCCGCCTGGGTCGGCGTCAACGTGAGCGAGGCCGCGACCGAGGCGCTGGGACGGATCGTGCACGTCGAGAACGATGCGAACCTCGGCGCACTTGCCGAGCACCGCCGCGGTCTGGGGCGTGGGCACGACAACGTGGTCTTCGTGAAGGTGTCGTCCGGAGTCGGCGCCGGGCTCATTATCCTGGGTGAGATCTTCCGCGGCGCCAATGGCACGGCCGGGGAGATCGGTCACCTCACCCTCGACGACCAGGGCCCGCTCTGCCGGTGCGGGAGCCGCGGCTGCCTCGAGGCGTACGCCTCCACCGGCACCGCCCTGGACATGATGGGCGAACAGCTGCCCGACGCGGGGATCGACGACATCATCGAGGCCGCGAAGCAGGGAAACGTGTCGGCGCTGCGCGTCTTCGAGGACGCCGGCCTTCACCTCGGCTGGGGACTGGCCGCCGTGACCAATCTGGTCAACCCCGGCGTCATCCTGCTCGGGGGCGACATGTCCCACGCGGGGGACCTGGTCCTGGACTCAGCAAGACTCGGAATGCGCCGGCACGTGCTCTCCGGCGCGGCAACCACGCCCGTGTTGGTGGCTTCGCTCGGCGACCGCGCCTCGGCGATCGGTGCCCTGCAGCTGGCCATCGAGGCGACCGACCTGCTGCCGGACGCGAGTGCCTGAGTCACCTGGCAGGAGCGACGACCGCTTCCAGGCACGAGGGATCAGAGGCAAGCGCATCGAACGCACCGGATCCACCGCCAAGGCGGGCTTGCTGAACCGAGCCGCGCCCAGTCAGTTCCGACATTGTGATGCATACTGGTTGAAAGGGTATGTGCGTGTTGGGGTTGAAAAGCACACATACCGACCCGGGGAGAGAGTTTTGTGGCACGGCTTGTGGGGGATTCTCCGGTAAGTGCTGGACTGGGAGCGAAAGCACCAGAACAGCTCCCCTGCGCGCCACAACGATCCTCGCCACACGCACATGTGCCGCACTTCGCGGCGCGGCAGCCCGAGCCGGGGATCTCGCCCACTGCGGCGTTGCGGCGCGTTCGCCGGGCGAGCCTCACGATCGTCGCGGTCACCTTCGTCGTCGCGGTGGCTTCCGTCGTGATGCTGGGGTATCCCACGCTGGTCGTCGTGGTGGCGTCATGGTGTGCCGCCGAGGTTGTCGTTGCTCAACTGTGTCGATACCTCGACGAGTTGGGCCACGTCGTCGAGGTGCTGAAGCGTCACACCTTCTATGGCATGGCGGCGTGCGTTGCCGGTGTGGCCTTCAATGCCCCCACCGAGTCGATCAGAGCCGTCATCTTGCTGGTGATTCTGGGCGCCGTCCAGATCGCGGCGTCAGTCCTCCTCCCGCTCCCTACGTTTCGACGGCTGATCGGGATCGCGTCACCGCCGAGCGTTCTGATCGTGGCGGACCGCTCAACGGCTGCTGAGGTCATCAAGAACAGGGCCAAGGTGACGTCATCGAGGGTGGTGGGCGTCTGTTTGACGGAACGTGCCGGCATTGTCTCGTCGGTGGGCGGAGTGCCGGTCCTCGGCGGTGTCGATGACGTGGTGTCGCTGGTAGCGCGTCTCAAGATCCACGAGGTCGCTGTCCGGCTCGAGACACCGCTCAGCGGTGAATGGTTGCGCGAGCTTCTCTGGTCCCTGGAGGCGCTGGGCGTGAGGCTGACACTCGTTACCAACCTTCGTGATACCAGGGCGCGGCGGGTGCGGGTCAGCTGCGTCGGGAACTCGATCGTCATGTGTGTCTCGCAGTCGCGGCCGACGGGCCTGGTGCGACACGCGAAAGCAGCCGGGGAGACAGTTCTCGCCCTTGTCTTGTTCGTCTTGATGCTGCCACTTCTGCTGGCGTTCGCGGTGGCCATCAAGCTTGACTCGCCGGGTCCGGCATTGTTCCGGCAGACTCGCGTACGCGATGGTGACCGGACTTTCAGGATGCTCAAGCTGCGGACGATGACGCTCGACGCGGAGGCGCACCTGGCCGAGCTCGAAGACTCCAACGACGTCGGGCGAGGGCTGTTCAAGATGAAGGAGGACCCGCGGGTCACCCGTGTTGGGCGTGTCTTGCGCAGGCTGTCGCTGGACGAGCTGCCGCAGCTTCTCAACGTGATACGGGGTGAGATGTCGTTGATCGGTCCCCGTCCTGCCCTGCCAAGCGAAGTCGAGCGGTACGACGTCCGGGCCCGGCACCGCCTCGGCGTCAAGCCTGGGATGACGGGCCTGTGGCAGGTGAGCGGCAGGTCGAGGTTGTCGTGGGACGAGTCGATCTCGCTGGACATCGACTACATCGACAACTGGAGCCCCGGACGTGACGTCCGCATTGCCGTCGAGACGATTCGAGCAGTGGCGGGCAAAGACGGGCCTACTGAGACGCTGGCGGTCGCCGCACGCGGATCACGGCCTGCCCTGACTGTTCACGGCGACCGGGGCCCCGGGTTCCTCGCTGAGGGTCGGCGACTCGCGTCCTCGCTCCAAGCACAATCTCGGCGCCTCAGATTTCGGCGAGCCGTTCTTGAGCGAGGATCCGAAGTTGATCGTGCGTCTCACGCGCAACCATTGTCGAGAGCAGGTCACGCACCAGCGGCCCCGACGATTGAGACACGCTCTGGACGGCCACCTTCCTCACTGACGGCTCGTTGTCCTGGACGAGCCGCTCCAGAACGGCGTCGGAGACGTCAGTTGGAAGGTTTCGAGCGCACAGGGCGACGGCAACGCGAACTTGCTCTCGCGAGTCGGTAGCTGCTTCGGTGACAAGCTGATGACCCGCCGTTCCGCCGACTCGCTGAAGGCCGAGGATGGCGCGGGCAGCCTGCCACGGCACCCCCTCCTCGAGCAGCCTCTGAAGATGCGGCAAGTCGGATTCGTCGAGTCCGTCGTACATGCTCTCGTCACCTTCGATTTGACCGAGTGCAGAAACGACCTCTTCGTAGGTTTTCATCGTGATCTCCTAAACGACTGGTGTCAGGCTGCTGTCGATCATCGTCTGGAACTCGATGTCTGAGACGTCCGGTGGAAGATCCGTCCACCCGACGTTGGGCCACATGAGGAACCGACTGTTGCTTGTGACCGTGCTGTCAACGTGAGCGAGGTCGAGGACATGTCCGACCTCATGGGCTACCAGCCAATCGGCAACGCCTTCGCCGATTGCACAACCCGGTTGACCCGCGGGGTGGGAGGCACAGCCGACGAGTGTCGTGGAGCTCGAACCGTTCACGAGACTCGAAACCAGGTACACCACGATGTCGTCGGCGGCCGCACCATCCCGTTCGCGGCACAGCGTTGTCTGATCGGATGTTTGGACTTGTCCCATCGTGCACCCGCCGACGTCCAGGCCCTTCACCAGAGCGAGGTTCGCCCGACCGCTCAAGTCCTGGAATGAACCCAGGCTGACGGCAGCCCGCCCGGGCACAAACAGGTCACACATGGCGACAAGGTGGCGAAGTAGGTACCCGTGCCGCTGATCCGTCATGGGAAGCAGAGACTTGAAGTGGACAATGCTTGGCTGCGCTCCCAAGGGAAGCGATCGACTCACGAGCTTCGACTGGTCTGCCCCGAGCCCAACCCGGACGAGGTCGATGCTTCGCCAAGCCTGCAGGCTCTTGCCGTGGCCTGTCTGCTTGTCGATCTCCACGATCATCGTGTTGCGCATGTCGTCGGCCGTCAGAGTCTTCAACTAGAGCGTCTCCGCGGATCCCGGCCCTCCTGAGGAACACGAGTAAGGCTCCGGCTCCTGCCAGCTCGTGGTCGTTGTACGACTGGTAGTTCGCTTGGTTGGTTCGCCCCGTCAGCTCGTCAATCAGCGTGTTGCGTTGGTCCTCGTGGGACATCGCGTTCAGCTGACGCTGGTTACGGAACCCCCCGGCGAGGAGCACGCCTCTGATGAACGAGGCCGGCGTTCCCAGTTGCTGCGCATCCACGAGGCTCCCCAGTCCGATGAGGACCAACTCGAGGTTGCTGTGTCGCTGGAGCGAGGCAGCGCCCAAATGCGTCAGGCCGTCGAGCTCGACGATAAGTGTGTTTCGGCAATCGTCGTCACTCATGGTGCGCAGTTGGTCACCGGTCCGGATTCCGGAGCCCAAGATGAAGGCGTACACCGCTCCGACGCCTTCAAGGGTCTGGTTGTCCATCCCCTGGTACTAGGGGACCGACTGACCCGTCCGACCCGAGAGTTCGACGATCAGGGTGTTGCGTTGGTCTTCCCAGGTCATCTTGGTCAGCTGGGAATGAGTCCTTGCGCCGATTGCCAACAACACGCCGCGCATTACTGTCATTGTTCACCTTCCCGAAACCGTTAGGCGCACCGGCGGAGCAGTAGCCGCACCCGTGACCCGTCGATGGTGGCGCAGCGGACGCCCGCGGCGCTAGAGGAAAGCGCAATTTCGCTCCACGGAACTCAACCGCTCCCAAGCGGTGTTGTGCCCCGAACGCCCTAATCCTCGATTTCGACGGCGTCGAGCTCCGGAGGTACTGGCCGTTCTGAGGGCATGGTCAGCGACGAAGAGTGGTTGGACAACGCGGTCTCGGGCCGGGTTGAGCGTGCTGGCGCGCCCATCGTCCAACTGCCGGGCCCCAGACCCGCAGCCCCTCCACCGCACGACTCGGCTGGCGTCGCTCACCAGCCTGAATGCCGTAGCCACGATGAGCGTCTCGCAGACACCTTGCTCGGCTTGCTGCCTTTCGGCGACGCTCAGGGGGTGACGACGGACCGGGAGATCGCCAGGTGGCGGCAGCGTAGTCAGCACCTCGTGTCGCCGCATGCTGGGTCCGCGGCAGCGGTGATTGGGAGCCTGCTCGCCGTGCAGGCCGAGAACCCGAGCCAGTCCGCTTGGGCGGTCGCCAGCCGTGCGCAGCACCGCGACGCAGCTGAACTCGAGGCGCTGCTGGACCGGGGCAGCGTGGTCCGCACCCACGTGCTGCGACCGACCTGGCACTTCGTCGCGGCCCAGGACATCGGGTGGCTGCTGGAGCTGACCGCTTCGCGCATCCGTCCCCTCATCGCTCGGCAACTAGGCGACTCCCATGGGTTGGCCGGCGCCGGTCTCGACCGGGTGACCTCGGTAGTCCTCCAGGCCCTTTCGGAGCAGCCTGACCAGACTCGGGAGCAGCTTGCCGACTGCCTCCGCGGCCAGGGCGTCGAGCCGCGTGGGCAGATGCTGATGCTCCTGCTCGCCCTCCTCGAGCTGGACCGGCTCATCTGCAGCGGTCGGCGGCTCGCGGGGGCGCACACGTACGCAGCCTTTGCCGACCGGGTGCCGTCGTCGAGGAGGCTGGACCGCGACGAGGCACTCGCCGAGCTGGCGCTGCGGTACTTCACCGGTCACGGTCCGGCCACAGAGCGTGACCTCGCCTACTGGGCGACGCTCACGCTCAGCGACGTGCGCCGGGGCCGCACACAGGTCGGTGACCGGCTTGCCTCCTTCGAACACGACGGCCGCACCTTCTGGCACGCCCCCGACGAATCGCCGCCAGGGGAATGCGGTGCACCGACGGGGCATCTGCTCCAGATCCTCGACGAGGTCTACCGCGGCTACCAGGACAGCCGGATGGTGCTCGACAGTGAGGGCATCGTTCCCAGCGGCCGCGAGACCGCGATCGGGATGGCACTTGTGGACGCCCGGATGGTCGCCCGGATGAAGCGCTCCATCGGCCGTCGTGTCGTCTTCGAGATCACTCCCTACAACGGGACGCTGGAACCCTCACACCGCTCGTCTGTGGAACAGGTTCGTCGAGGGCGAGGAGGGCAAGGAGGAGGGCTACGACGAGATCACCGTCCGCGTCGGCCTCGGCCGAGGGCGCAAGCAGGGGTTCTCTCGGGCGTCCTCCTCGGCGAGTGGGGACGCTCCACCAAGCAGGGACAGGTCGAGGAGTTCCGCGTCTACCGCACCCGCAAGGGCAAGTACGCCGTGCACCTCAAGCGCTCCAAGGGCTGGACCACGGACAAGCCGCCGGGCGAGAAGCCCGACACCGGCTGGCGCAGCTGGATCGGTGACTGGAGCAGCGATGCGGGCTGGGGCGTCATCCCGGCCGAGAGCACCCTGACCGTCGCCGACAGCCTCGAGGAGCTCAAGGAGATCCTCCCGGCCGGCCTCTACGACATCGTCGCCGCGGTGGCCGACCAGGCCCCGATCGAGGACCTCGACATCTGACCCATCCCAACCTTTCACCGCACCCACCTCGGGCCGGCGGGCGCTGCCCCCTGACCTGACACCCTGACCTGGAGACATCCATGACTCTCGACACCGCCCCCGCCATCGTCGCGCGGGGACTGCGCAAGACCTATGGCGAGCAGGTCGTGCTCGACGACCTCGACCTCGTGGTGCCGGGTGGCACCGTGTTCGCGCTGCTCGGCCCCAACGGCGCTGGCAAGACCACCGCCGTCCGCATCCTTTCGACTCTCATCAACGCAGACGCCGGCACCGCCGCCGTCGCCGGCCACGACCTCGTCGCGGAGCCGCACCGGGTCCGGGAAGCGATCGGGGTGACCGGGCAGTTCTCGGCCGTCGACGGATTGTTGACCGGGCGCGAGAACCTGCTGTTGATGGCCGACCTGCACCGGCTCGTCAGGCGGCCGGGCCGGTTCCGCGCCGACGAGCTTCTCGAGCAGTTCGAGCTCACCGAAGCCGCAGGCAAGCCGGCATCGTCGTACTCAGGAGGGATGCGACGCCGCCTGGACCTGGCCATGACCCTTGTCGGTGAGCCGCGGGTGATCTTCCTCGACGAGCCCACGACCGGCCTCGACCCGCGGGCCAGGCGTGCCATGTGGGCCATCATCCGCGACCTGGTGGCCGATGGGGTCACCATCTTCCTAACCACGCAGTACCTCGGGGAGGCCGATGAGCTCGCCGACCGGATCGGTGTCCTCGATCACGGACGGCTCGTGGCGGAGGGCACGGCCGAGGAGCTCAAGCGGCTGGTCCCAGGCGGCCACGTCCTCCTCCATCTGCCGCATCGTGAGGCGCTTGACGCCGCCTCCGCGGCGCTGGGCAACAGCGTGCCGGACTCCGAGCACCTCACTCTGCTGGTGAACGGCACCGGCGACCTCACCGCGCTGCGCGTACTGCTCGACACCCTGGACGCGCATCGCGTGCCCGTCGACAACCTCTCCCTGCACACTCCCGACCTCGACGACGTGTTCCTCGCGATCACCGGGGACCGACCCACCGAAGGGGCATCCCGATGACGACCACGATCCAGGAGACGATGGCCGACTCGGCCACCATGGTCCGCCGCAGCGTCCTGCACGTGCGGCGCTACCCGTCCATGACGCTGATGTTGGTGATGGCGCCGATCCTGTTCCTGCTGCTCTTCGTGTACGTGCTCGGCGACACCCTGGGCGCGGGGCTGGGTACGTCGGGAACCCGGCCGCGCGGCGTACCTCGACTACGTCACGCCGGGTATCGCCCTGATCGCGGTCACCAGCGCCGCCCAGGGCACGGCGATCTCGGTCGCAATGGACATGACCGAGGGCATCGTGGCGCGATTCCGGACCATGGCGATCGCGCGCTCGGCCCTGCTGACCGGGCACGTCAACGGCAGCATGATCCAAGCCATGATCTGCCTGGGCGCGGTGCTGGGGGTCGGTCCTGATCGGGTTCCGACCCGACGCCGGGGCCCTTGGTTGGCTCGGCGCTGTGGGCATCCTCGCCCTGCTCGCCTCTGCCCTCACCTGGCTGTCGGTCGCGCTCGGCCTGGTCTCACCCAACGTGGAGACCGCCGGCAACTGGCCGATGCTGCTCATGCTGCTGCCATTCACCAGCAGCGCGTTCGTGCCCACCGAATCGTTGCCTGGTGGCCTGCGCACCTTTGCCGAAGCCCAGCCATTCACGCCTGTGATCGAGACCGTCCGCTCCTTCCTCGCCGGCGACGGCGCGGGGGGAGACGGCCTCGCGGCCGTTGCATCGTGCCTGGCGATCGCGGCAGTCGGCTTGCTGTGGTCGATGCGGCTGTTCCGGCGGGAGCCGCGCACCACCTGACCGGGCGAGGGCGCGGTACTGACGTCAGACGACGATCTGGGAGCCCATGATCACGGTGCGATCGCGGGGGAGATTGAAGTAGTCGGCGGCGTCGGCAGTGATGGTGGAGGTGGTCACGAAGAGCTGCGTGCGCCATCGGTTCATGCCGGGTGCGTCACCAACCTTCAGCTCGATCGTCGACAGGAAGTACGACGTGTCCTCGGCCCCGACGGTCAGCTCCGGGCTCTTGCGTCGAGCCAGCCGAAGCAGGTCGGGGACATCGGGGGTCTGCATGTAGCCGTAGCGGCCGGTCACGTGGATGATCCCGTCGTCCTTGTGCCCCAAGTCGTCGATCTCGATGCGGTCGTCCGGGGCGACGTACGGCACGGGCAGGGTGTCGATCGCGAGCACGACCACGTGCTCGTGCATGATCCGGTTGTGTTCGACGTTGGCCCGCATGGCCAGCGGCGTGGTGGCCTTGCCGCGCTTGAGGAACACCGCCGTGCCGGGGGTGCGCGGCACGGGTGGGCGGGTCCCGTGCAGCTCGTCGACGAAGTCGCTCAACGAGCCCTCGTCCGCCTCGCGCCGACATGTGACGAGGTCGCGGCCGCGCTGCCAGGTGGTCATCACGGTGAAGACGACGACGCCGATCAGGAGTGGCAGCCAGGCGCCGTGAGCGAGCTTGGTGAGGTTCGCGGCGAGGAACAGCAGCTCGACGGTCAGGAAGCCGGCGGCACCGAGCACGAACAGCCACAGCGGCGTGCCCCAACTGTGGCGGACGAGGTAGAAGAACAGCAGCATGGTGATGGTGATCGTGCCCGTGACCGCCATGCCGAAGGCGTAGGCGAGGGCGGATGAGGTCTGGAACGAGAAGACCAGCACGAGCACCGCGATCATCAGGACCCAGTTGATCCAAGGCACGTAGATCTGGCCCTGCTGCTCAGCCGAGGTGTGCAGGATGCGCAGCCGCGGCAGGTAGCCCAGCTGCACCGCCTGGCGCGCGACCGAGAACGCACCGGTGATCACTGCCTGAGAGGCGATGACCGTCGTGGCCGTCGCCAGCACCACCAGTGGTATCAGCAATGGGTCGGGGACGAGCAGGAAGAACGGACTGGCGATCGCCCCGTCGGGGTCATCGATGATGAGAGCGCCCTGACCCAGATAGCTGAGCACGCACGCGGGGAAGACCAAGATCAGCCACGCCCTCGTGATGGCACCGCGCCCGAAGTGCCCCAGATCGGCGTACAGCGCCTCCGCGCCGGTGACGGCCAGCACCACGGCGGCCAGGGCGAAGAACGCGGTCGTGAAGTCGGTGACCAGGAACTCGATCGCGTCCGTCGGCAGCAGCGCCTCGAGCACCTGCGGCTCCCGCACGATGCCGCCGATCCCGGCCGCGCCGATGGTGGTGAACCACAGGATCATGACCGGCCCGAAGAGCGAGCCGACCCGTTGGGTGCCGTAGCGCTGCGCCGCGAACAGCAGCACGATGATCACGGCTGTGATCGGGACGACGTACTGCTCCAGGGAGGGCTCCACCAGCTTGAGCCCCTCGACCGCCGAGAGCACCGAGATCGCCGGAGTGATCATGCTGTCGCCGAAGAACAGCGAGGCTCCGAAGATCCCGAGTGCCGCGCAGATCGCCTTGGTGCGCGCGGATCCGCCAACGGCACGGCGTTGGATCAACGTGATCAGCGAGAGAATGCCGCCCTCGCCGTCGTTGTCGGCGCGCAGGATCAGCAGGACGTACTTGATCGTGACGATGATCGTCACCGCCCAGAAGATCAGCGACACGATGCCGTAGACGTTGTCGACGACGGCGTCAACAGGGTGCGGGCCTCGGGGTTGAAGACGGTCTGGATCGTGTAGATCGGGCTGGTTCCGATGTCCCCGAAGACGACACCCAACGCGCCCACGGTCAGCGCAGTCCGGGCAGGACTACGGCCCTCGATCAGCGTATTCATGCCCAACTCCTCGATCGGTGCTTTCGCCAGTCGCGCAGTGGGGCAATAACCACCGCAAGCCGGCCGTCGCACAAGGGGCGGCGCTTCTCGGCGATGCGGATCCTCAGCTGGAGACGCATGGGGTCAGTTCATGCTGTCACCTGATCGTGCAACGGTCCCTTCTGCCTGCGACAACGCGATCGCCGATGACCGTCGGGTGGGCGGCTGCTTGCCCTGAGCGTGTCGTGACACCAGCACTGCAGTTCATGTGATTCGCAAACGCGGTAGGCGTTGGCCACTCTTCGTGGCACATGGACGTAGTAGCCAGTCGTGCGATCCGTCCCTGGGTCAGGTCCGCCGGGTTCGCGGACGCGGCTCCGTCGCCATCAGTTCGCCCCTTCATCGGCCATGAGCCCCCAGACCCTGGGCCGATGACCGGCCCGTTCAGGTACCGGATTCAGGCTGAAGTGCTCGCAGCCGAAGTAGCGGTCGAGGAAGAGCTCTCGACGCTCGTGGAGGCTGATCGTGTCATCACCAGGTCCGCACCGAATGATGTCGGGCGCGCGGTCGGAGTCGACCTGCACCGTGTCGGATCCCGGTCCGGCCCACACCCGGTCCGCGCCGTTGGACACGAGCAGGGAATCAGGCCCATGGCCAGAGCGGAGGACGTCATGCCCGGAGCCGTCTTCCATGAACGACCGGCCCCCGCGGTCGATGATGCGGTCGTTCCCGGCGGCGCCGTCGAAACCGTCGGACAGGTCGTCGACGCCAGTGTCGGCGCCGCCATTGTCAAAG
>Ga0075530_1000369_pt1 | contig 21133 bp, 21 predicted proteins | sample NGEPerD_2_FD_75101 | JGI IMG/M metagenome (GOLD analysis project Ga0075530, IMG submission 75101) | Arctic peat soil microbial communities from the Barrow Environmental Observatory site, Barrow, Alaska, USA - NGEE PermafrostL1-D | ecosystem: Environmental > Terrestrial > Soil > Wetlands > Peat ... | reverse complement strand
TGCGGGTGCCCTTCTGCGCAGGAAATCGGGACTTCAGTAATCACGATTTTCCCTTGCAGCAAGGGCACTTCCGCGTCAGGACACGTAACCCACGGTCATCCCTGCTGAAAAATCAGGGTCAGAACAGTTCGACCGACGCTAGTCGCGTGACAAATCCGGCTGATCCGATTCCCCCGACACCGAGTCTGTTTGGTGTCGGCGCTGGCCGTGGAAAATGGCGAATACGAACAGCGGGGCGGCGGCGATCATCACGTAACCGTAGGGCTGGCCGTCCATGAGCAGAAGTACCCCTGAGACAAACCCAAGTGCCGCACTGAGTAGCCCCAATCGCTGCGTCCAATTCATGGGCGGAGTGTAGGCCGACCCGGATCACAGAAGTACGCATCTGCCGCGATCCACGCGCCGCTCAGGCGGGTCTTTCCGCCGCCATTGGGCTACCAGTTCGCCCGGCCCACTGGGGCGCCTCGCAACCAGCTGAGCCCGAGGCCAACTGGTCTACCTAGGGTGAAGGGTGGTCTAGCATGCTTGTTCGATTCTGTCGGTGCTGGCTGGTTGGCTTCTTCCATGGCCAGCCAGCCGACCGAACCAGATCCGGACAGCATCACGCCGCTCCGGGGGCCGCCGCTGCGCCGCCAGGAGTGCCTGCCGTGTTGGCCGGGATGCGGTGCGACGCTGGCGAGCTAGCCGAGACCCTGTGGGCGGCCCGTGGGCCGGACGAGCTGATGGACACCTACGCGGAGATCGAGGCGCTGAAGTGCGCGCTCGATGCGCTCGCTCTCGACGTGGTCCGCGAGCTGGATGCGACCGACGCGGTCAAGCAGGTGGGGTGGGCCTCGACCCAGGACTTCGTCACCTCGGTCGCAGGCGGCCACAAGGGGACCGGCCCAGCAGTCGTGCGTCTCGCTAGGGCCGTGGACGAGCCAGTGATGGCTCCCGTGGGTGAGGCCATGCGCGACGGCTGGCTCTCCACCACCAAGGCTCAGGTGATCGAACGCGCCATCGACGACCTCCCCGGCGACTCTGACGCGCGAGAGCGTGGGGTGCAGGCGCTGCTCGCCGAGGCCAAGGGACTCGATGCAACCGAGCTCCGCAAGGTCGCCCGGCGACTGATCGCAATTGTCGACCCGGACGGCCACGACCGGCGCGCCGAGAAGGAACTGGACCGAGAAGAGCGAGCAGCGCACCTCGGCCGGAACCTCACCTTCAAGGACGACGGCGCCGGTGGCGCTCACATCCGGGGCCGCTGCAGCACCGAGGACGCGGTCCAGCTCAAGGCAACATTGATACCCCTCGCAAAGCCACACCCAACCAACGACCCGGTCTGCGATCCCGAAACCTGCCGGATCCCCGGGTGCGGTCATGACGTACGCGACCCCCGCGACCACGGCGCCAGGATGCTCGACGCCCTCGTCGAGCTGTGCCGCCGCGCCCAGTCCGTGGACTTGCTGCCGGACTGCCACGGCGCAGTCCCGCGGGTCACGATCACCATGGACCTCGACGACCTGCGCGAGGAGTCCGGGTTCGGTGTCACCGAGACGGGTGAAGACCTCTCCGCCTCTACGGTGCGGCGGATGTGCTGCGACGCCGACATCATCCCCGTCGTCCTGGGCGGGCACTCCGAAGTGTTGGACGTCGGTCGACTGCGGCGACTGGTCACCCCCTCGATCTGGAGAGCCCTGGTCGCCCGAGACCGGCACTGCCGGTTCCCGAACTGCACCCGGCCACCGATGATGACCCACGCCCACCACATCCAGCACTGGGTCGACGGCGGACCGACGTCACTGAGCAACCTGGTTCTGCTCTGCGGACACCACCACCGACTGATCCACGCCGGCCCCTGGGAAATCCGAAGAACGGCCCCCAACAGCTTCGCCTTCCAACCGCCACCGGGCACTCGGCGTTGGGCCGGCCGGCCACCCGACCGGTGATGCGCCGATCTCCGCGACTCACCCGAACCCTGCTACCAACGAGCGGGCCGCCACAATCGGGGCTGGGCCAATGTGACTGACTGACTGTACAGTTAGCGAACCGAGGTTCCGACCCAGGAGTCGCCATGACCACCACCGAACCGATCCGCGAGACGCTGCCCGGAGCGGCGTACCACTCAGAGGAGACCTACCGCATCGACCAGGAGCGGGTTTTCTACCGCAACTGGATCTACGTCGGTCGGGCCGAGCGGCTGCCCAAGCCCGGCTCGTGGCTGCGCGTCGAGATCGCCGGGGAGAGCCTGCTGGTCGTGCGCGGCAAGGACGAGCAGATCCGCGGTTTCTACAACGTCTGTCGCCATCGCGGGTCGCGCATCTGCGACGACGAGCAGGGCTTCGTACGCAGCCACCTGCGCTGTCCGTACCACGCGTGGGGCTACGCGCTCGACGGCACGCTGGTCACCACCCCGATGATCGAGCGTGAAGAGATCGACCGCGAGAAGACCTCGTTGTGGCCGGTACACACCGACGTGTGGGAGGGGTTCGTCTTCGTCAATCTCTGGCGCGAGGAGCCGCGTCCCCTGCTCGAGCACCTCGCGGACCAGCAGGACGAGCCGCTGCGCCTCGCCCGGTTCCGTCTGGCCGACCTGCGGATCGGCCACATCACCTCCAACGACGTACAGGCCAACTGGAAGATCGTGCAGGAGAACTACAACGAGTGCCTGCACTGCCCGACCATCCACCCCGAGCTGGTCGCCGTGGTGCCGGCGTACAAGAAGGGCAACGTGTTCGAGAGCGGCCGCGCGGACGGTGGCGTGACCCTGGCCGACGGTCGGACGGCGATGGTCACCGACCCCCGGCTGCGGCTGCCGCTGCTGCCTGGCCTGAAGGGCCACGAGGACGCCGCTGCCTACTTCGGCGCCGGGATCTACCCGTCGATGTTCCTCGACATCGACGGCTCGACGGCGCTCGCGACCGCGGTCTTCCCGACCGGCCCGCGCAGCTGTCGGCTGGTGACCGAGTACCTGTTCAGCCCCGAAGCGTTCGAGGACCCCGAGTTCGACCCCTCGCCGGTCGTTCAGTTCAACGAGCTCGTCACGCGGCAGGACGGCGAGGCCTGCGAGCGCGTCCAGCGCGGGGTCACCTCGCGCGCCTTCGACCACGGCGTGTTCCCGGCCAAGGACGCCTGGGTGTACAGCTTCGACCAGCGCTACCTGCGCGACGTCGAGGACTGACCCTGAGCGGACCCTCCCAAGACCACCCGCGCGTCCAGCGCGACCGCACCCGAGCTTCCGGCGAAGACCGGGTTGAGCTCCAGCTCGACCAGCTCGGGATGCGCCGCAGCCAGGTGGGAGACGCGGGAGACCGTGATCGACAGCACGTCCAGATCGACCGGCTCGCGGCCCCGGGCGCCGAGCAGCAACGGCGCCGCACGCAGTGACAGGAGCAGCCTCCGGGCGCCGGTCACCGACATCGGGGCGATCGCGAGGGCGGTGTCGGCGAACACCTCGGCGAAGACCCCGCCGAGCCCCACCATCAGCACCGGGCCGAACCGAAGGTCGCGGACGCAGCCGACGATCATTTCGACTCCGCGCGAGGTGTCCACCATCGACTCCACGGACACGGCAGGAGGGTCGAGGCCGGCCAGCATCGCGGCGTACGCCGCCCGGGCGTGGTCTGCGTCGCGGAGCCCGAGCACCACCCCGCCTCCCTCGGACTTGTGCAGCCGACCCATCGCCTTCAGCACCAACGGGAACGTCATCCCGTCCGCTTCGAGGGCGGCTTCCAGCTGCGCCGGGCTGCGCACGGTGTGGGCGACGGTGAAGGAGACCCCGGCGTCGGCGAACAGCTTCCGCGCACCGTCGTACGACGCATCCGTGACCGGCGCGGCAGCGGGCGGCAGAGTCAACTCGTCCTGCTCGACGACCGGGGGCTCCACCAGCCCCGCGAGCGCGGCGGACGCGCGGTCCACGTCGCGGTGCACCGGGATCCCGGCAGCACGCAGCAGCAGCCCCGTGTGGCCATCGGGGTGGATCGTGTGCACCACGACCGGCTTGGACTGGCACAGCACGACCTCCGCCATCATCCGCGCGGCGGCGATCTCGAGGGGTGCGAGGGAAGACTCCTGCGTCGAGTAGCCGCCGAAGTAGCCGGTGATGAGCACGCCGTCGACCTCGTCCGCGGCCAGGAGCATCGTCAGGGCTCGGACGTAGGCCATCGGGTCCTGCTCCCCCGCACCGGCCAGGTCGACCGGGTTGGACAGGGTGGAGTTCTGCGACAGCTGGGCCCGCAACGGGGTGCGGGTGACCTCGGAGAGCACTGGCGACTCCAGGCCGACAGCGGCCAACGCGTCGCCGGCAATGGCGCCGTGCCCGCCGCCGTCGGTGAGGATCGCGACGTGTCGGCCGGGCATCCGGCCGACGGCCAGCAGGCCATGCAGGAGGTCGGCCATCTGGGTCGGGTTGTCCACCCGGTGGGCACCCGCGGCGGCACAGGCCGCGTCGACCACCCGGTAGGCGCTGGCCAGCGAACCCGTGTGGGAGACGGCACTGCGGACGGCGGCGGCCGAGCGACCCGGCGCCATCAGGACGACCGGCTTGCCCGCCGCGACGAGGGCACGAGCGGTGGTCACGAACGCCCGTCCGTCGACCACGTCCTCGGCGTAGATCGCGACCGCCCGGGTGTCGTCGTGGTCGACACAGGACGCCATCAGGTCCACGACCGTCAGGTCCGCCTGGTTCCCCAGCGAGACGAACCGCGAGACGCCCAGCCCTCGGTCCTTCAGCAGGGCAGCGAGGTCGAGCACTACGTTTCCACTCTGGCTCAGCACCGCCACTGCGCCGACCGGCAGCACGTCATGGCTGAGCTGGAGCTGCGTGCTGGTGTCGACCATCCCCAGGCAGTTCGGTCCGACGAGGACCGCACCCGCCGACCGGGCCAGGCGCACTAGGGATCGGGCCCCCGCTCCGACGGCGTCCGCGATCGCCCGGACCAGCTCCCCGGCGGGCACACAGACCACGACCAGGTCGAGCGGCTCGCCGAGCTCGTCGCGGGCCTCGGCGAGCGTGCGATGGGTACGACGCCCGAGCACCTCGGCCCCCCGACGGTTGACCAGCAGCACCGGCCGGCCGCCACTGGACTCGAGCGCCCGGCGACTGAGCGCGTGCCCCCCACTTGGCAGAGTCGTCACTGGCGCCGACCACGGTGATCGAACCCGGGTCGAAGAGCGCGTCCAGCGACCCTCGGGTCGCGATCGCGGAACCAGGCCCTGACTGTGGAAGGAACCGCTGACGGGACCCTTGACGCCTCACCCCAGCGAGCCTAGCATCACTGACTGACTGAACAGTCAAAGTGCGGCACGGCGTGCGGGAGGGAGCACCCATGGCGGACACCCGCCCCAAGCAGCCGAATCAACGCGACCTGGCCGCCGCGGAGGCGCGCACCCGGATCTTGGCCGCCGCCGCCGAGTGCATCGTGCGCGACGGACTGGCGAAGGTGCGGATGGCCGGCATCGCTAAGGAGGCCGGGGTCTCGGCTGGCCTGCTGCACTACCACTTCGACACCAAGGAACAGCTCTTCGCCGACGTGCTGAGCTACTCCCACGACGTCTCGAGCATCCTCAACCAGCAGGCGATGCGCAGGGCCGGCGACGGGCCGGCGCAGCGCCTGTCCTCCTTCCTGGACCGGTGCCTGCCCAGCGACCATCAACTGGCCGACGAATGGCTGCTCTGGCAGGAACTGGCGCTGCTCTGCATCCGCCAGCCGGAGCTTGCCGAGGTAGGCGCTGAGCTCTACGAGGACCTCTACTCCACCATCGCCGGCATCATCACCGAGGGCATCGGGGCCGGGGTCTTCGCACCGGCCATCGACTCCCGGAAGGTCGCTGAGACGGCCGTGGCCCTGTGCGACGGCCTCGGCGCCCGAGTGCTGGCCAACGACCCTCACATGACCCTCGACGACGCACGGGCCACGCTCGCGGCCACCGTGGGGATGCTGGTCGGGTACGACGGCCCGTTGCCCGGGCCGACCGACCTGTTGGCGGGGTCGAAGGCGTGACCGGGACCGTGCCGTCGACCACCCGCCGCACCTTCCTGCGTGCCGGCCTGGCCCTCGGTGCGGTCTCGAGCATGCCGGCCTGCGCCTACATCCGCGACGACGTACCGGCCGTGGCGCCGCTGCCGAAGTCGGCCAAGGCGAAGATCGACGGGGACCTCGTCTACTTCAACTGGGCCGACTACCTCGACCCCAGCGTGTTCACGGGTTTCCAGAAGGAGTACGGCGTCAAGATCGTCGAGTCCAACTTCGACTCGATGGAGGGCATGTACGCGAAGATCGCCGCCGGCAACCAGTACGACATTACCTTCCCGATCGCCAAGTGGGTCGTGAAGATGCGCCGCGAGGGCAAGCTCCGCGCGATCGACCACGACGAGCTCTCGAACGCGGAGCAGGTCTTCTACCCGGGCTCGTACTTCACCGACCCGTGGTACGACCCGAAGTCGCGGGTCTCGGTGCCGTTCACCGTCTACAAGACCGGCATCGGCTGGCGCACCGACAAGGTCAGCGAGATGACGGGCAGCTGGCGTGACCTGTGGAACACCGAGGCCGCCGGCCACATCTTCACCCTCGACGACCAGGACGAAGCGCTCGCCATGGCCGCGCTGCTCCTGGACTACGACGTCAACACAGCGAAGGCGTCACACCTCGACGAGATGAAAAAGCTGCTGATCAGCCAGAAGAAGGTCCTGCGCGCCTACTCCTCCGACGACGTCAACAACATGAACGGCGGCGGCGCATGGATCCACCACATGTGGAGCGGTGACTTCATGTACCTGCGCGAGGGGCTGGTGGAGAACAAGGCGAACTGCGACTTCGAGGCACCCAAGGAGGGCACCCCGATCAACTCCGACGCCTATGCGATCCCGACCAACGCCAAGCACCCCGGGACCGCGATGGTGTTCATCGACTACCTGCTCCGTCCCGAGAACGCGGTCAAGAAGATCAACTACCTCTACTACCCGATGCCGGTGCGCGACGCGGTCTCGACGTTCACCGACCTGGCCAAGGAGGTCCCGGCCTGCGACCTCGACGTGACGGACCTGGAGAACCCCGACGTCTTCCGGCTGCTGAGTGCCGAGGACGTCCAGCGGCGTACCGCGGCCTGGACCGAAGTGAAGGCGAGCTGAGGTGGCGACCGACCTGTCCACCAGCGCCGCCGACCCGGTGGCCGTTCCCCGGCGCTCCTCCCAGCGCACCCGACTGTGGGGTTCCCTGCTCGCGTTGCCGACTGCCTGGATGGTGACCTTCTTCGTCTCGAGCATGGTGATCGTGGTGCTGCTCTCGTTCGGCACCACGACCCGCGACGGCTTCCCGGTCTTCGGCACCAGCACGGACAACTACCGCGCCCTCTGGGACGAGGTCTACCTCCGGCTGTTCGTCCGGTCGGTGCTCTACGCGCTGGCCACCGTGGTCCTCTCGGTGTTGATCGCATACCCGGTCGCCTACGCCATCGCAATACACGGCGGTCGCTACAAGAACGCACTGATCGCGGCGATCGTGGTGCCGTTCTTCGCTAGCTACCTCATCCGGATGTACGCGTGGAAGGCGCTGCTCTCCGACGACGGCCTGGTCAACAGTGGCCTGCGCAACATCGGCTTGGGCAACACCGGGCTCGGTGACGGCATCTCCCTCCTGAACACCCCATGGGCGGTGATCGGCGGCCTGGTGTACGGCTTCGTGGTCTTCATGATCCTGCCGATCTACGCCTCGCTCGAGCGGATGGATGTCTCCCTGATCGAGGCAGGCAAGGACCTCTACCACTCGCCGTTGCGGACCTTCCTGACAGTGACCCTGCCGGCAACGCGGGCCGGGCTGTACGGCGGCTTGCTGCTGGTGTTCCTGCCCGCCCTCGGGGACTTCGTCAGCGCCCAGCTACTGGGCGGGTCGAGCACCTTCATGATCGGCAACCTGGTCCAGCAGCAGTTCGTCGAGGGTCAGAACTGGCCGCTCGGCTCGGCGATGACGGTCGCGATGATGACGGCGCTCACCGTGCTGATGGTCTTCTACCTGCGCGCGACGTCGTCGAAGTCTCGGGAGCTGTGATGGCCCGCGCACGGAGCCTGGAGCGCAAACCCGCGTTTGCCGTCGCGGTCACTGTGCTGTTCTTCGCCTGGCTCTACCTGCCGATCTTCGCGGTGGCGCTGTTCAGCTTCAACGACAAGAAGTCGCTCTCGTCGTTCTCCGGCTTCAGCACCAGGTGGTACGACGACTTCTTCCACAACGAGGCGCTGCTGGAGTCCCTCGTCGCCAGCCTGGGGATCGCGCTGGTCGCCGCCCTCGGCTCGCTGCTGCTCGGGACGATGTTGGCGCTGGGCCTGGAGCGGGTCCGGTCGCGGCGCGGCAGGGTGATCGGGGCGATCACCCTGCTGCCGCTGGTCACCCCGGAGATCGTCACCGGCGTCGCCGCGCTGCTGGTCTTCACCGGGGTGGGGCTCAAGCTCTCGCTTGGCACCGTCGTCCTCGCCGAGATCACCTTCTCCATCGCCTACGTCACGGTGATCGTGCGCGGTCGGCTGGCAAGCATCCCGCTCGAGGTCGAGGAAGCGGCCCGGGACCTGGGGTGCACGCCGTGGCAGGCGTTGCGGCTGGTCACGCTCCCGGCTCTCGTCCCGGCCCTGATCGCCTCTGGGCTGCTCGTCTTCGCGCTGGTGTTCGACGACTTCGTGCTCGCGTTCTTCACCACCGGGGTGGACCCCCAGCCCCTCCCGGTCCGCATCTACTCCTCGATCCGGTTCGGCGTCTCACCGGCCATCAACGCCGTGGGCACCCTGATGCTTGCGGTCTCGGCCGTGCTGATCGTGGCGGCCCTGCTGCTGCCACGCCTGTTCAACCGCAAGTCGTCCAGCCTGGACCTCATCACCGGAGGCGAACGCCGATGAACACTCCAACAACGGGCCCAGTCACGGGCGAGGAGACAGCGGCGAGAACCGCGCCGGGGGCCGACCCCGTCGCTGAGGAGTGCGCCGTCTCCCTCCGCGGGCTGACCAAGGTGTTCGCCGGCACGACCGTGGTCGATGCCCTCGACCTCGACGTCACCAGTGGCGAGTTCTTCTCCCTCCTCGTCCGTCGGGATGCGGCAAGACCACGACCCTGCGGATGATCGCGGGGTTCAACGACCCGACCTCCGGCTCGGTCCTGGTCGGGGGCGAGGACGTGACCAGCACTCCCCCGCACAGGCGCGACGTCAACACCGTCTTCCAGAGCTACGCCCTCTTCGAGCACCTCGACGTACGCCGCAACGTCGGCTTCGGACTCCGCCGCAAGGGAGTTGACCGTGCGGACATCGACCGGCGAGTCGCCGAGATGCTCGAGCTCGTCGAGCTCGGCCCGCGCGCCCAGGACCGGCCGTCGGAGCTCTCGGGCGGCCAGCGGCAACGCGTCGCCCTTGCGCGCGCCCTGATCAACCGACCGAAAGTGTTGCTCCTCGATGAGCCGCTGGCCGCCCTGGACCTGAAGCTGCGTCATGCCATGCAGGCCGAGCTGAAGTCGATCCAGCGCGAGGTCGGGATCACCTTCCTGTTCGTCACGCACGACCAGGACGAGGCGCTCAGCATGAGTGACCGGGTGGCGATCATGAACGGGGGGGTGATCGAGCAGTGCGGCACCCCGGAGGACGTCTACGAGAACCCCACCTCGGTGTTCGCCGCCTCGTTCATCGGCACCAGCAACCTGATGGGCGGGACGTACGCCGGCGGCGCGGTGACGGTCAGTGCGGACCTGAAGGTCCCGGTCCCCGGGCACACCGGCTCGGTCGACGGCGACCAGGTCAGTGTCGCCGTACGTCCCGAGAAGATCTGGATGAGCGACTTCACGCCGGCGATGGTGCAGACGCCCGGCACGATCGTCGCGACGAGCTACCACGGGGCGACCACGCAGTACCTCGTCTCCGTGGGGACGGGCGTGACCCTCACCGTGCTCGAGCAGAACCTGCCTCGTATGCGCGCGGACAACCGGTGGGACGCGGGCGACCGCGTGCAGATCGGCTGGCTGCCCGAGCACGCCGTGGTCCTCACATGAACCACCCCACGGTGAGCCGCCCATGACCCGCAGGGACGTCGTCGTCGTCGGCGCCGGGCTCGCCGGGCTCAGCGCCGCCCGCGACCTCGAGGCGGGCGGCGCCTCGGTCACGCTCCTCGAGGCGCGCGACCGGGTGGGCGGCCGGGTCGACCAGGTGCGCCTCGACGACGGTCGCCTGGTGCAGCTGGGCGGTGAGGTGGTCGGCAACAGTCACACCGCCTATCTCGCCCTCGTCGACGAGCTGGGTCTGACTCTGGTGCCGTCGTACGTCGCGGAGCCGGGCGAGATCACCCGCCAGACCCCGGACTCGCTCGACGTGGGTGAGTGGCCCTCGTGGTTCACGCCGGCCGACATGGCCTCCTACGACGACGTCGAGAAGGCGATCACCGAGGTTGTCGCGGGCATCGACCCGGAGGACCCGCTCGGCTGCCCGGACCTGCACCGGCTGGACCAGCTCAGCGTGGGCGACTGGCTGCGCGAGGTCGGAGCCACACCCGGGCTGCTGCGCCTCAAGGAGCTGGCCCAGCTGGGTCTCGCGGACGGTTCGATCGAGCGGACCAGCCTGTTCGCCTACGCCCGCAAGATCGCCGTCGGTGGCGGCAGCGGATCTTACGACTTCGAGGAGTGGGAGAACCTCCGCGTCGCCGAGGGCTCGGCCACCGTGGCGCAGCGGATGGCGCAGGACCTCGGCGACGTACGCCTGTCCACGCCGGTGGCAACGATCTCGGTCAGCACGACGGGTGCCGCGGTGACCGCGCTCTCCGGCGAGGTGCTCGAGGCGGACGCCGTCGTACTGGCCGTTCCCCCAGGACCCGCACGCGACCTCTCGATCACCGGAGTCAGCGACGAGCGGCTCCGCTCCCTGCGCCGCCAGCGGCATGCTTGGGCGGCAAAGTTCGTCGCCGCGTACGACGCGCCGTTCTGGCGCGAGACCGGGCAGAACGCGCTCTCCGAGAGCGAAGGCGTACTCGGGTCGACCTGGCCGCAGCAGGAGGGGATCCTGTCGGCACTGGTGCCGCCCGAGCGCTACGCGGCCTTCGCGGCGACCGATGCCGCGACCCGGACGCGTGAGGCCCTCGAGCAGATCGCCGCGATGTACGGACCCGCGGCAGCCCGTCCGATCGAGACGTGGACCCGGTTGTGGGGCACCGACCCGTGGACGCAGGGGTACGTGACGAACTGGAGGCCTGGCGACGTCGAGGCGGTCGGGCCGCTGCACGGCACACACGAGCCGCCGTTCTACGTCTGCGGCTCGGACCAGTGGGTGGCGGGCTACATGGAGGGCGCCGTACGCACCGGGCGAGCAGCTGCCCGCGAAGCACTGCGGAGCGGCTGAGCCGATGGACGACGAAGCCTGCTTGATCGCCGAAGGCTGCTTGATCGCCGAAGAAGGGGAGGTGCCCTGATGGACTTCGCTCTCACCGAGGAGCAGCGCAGCATCGTGGAGGTCACCCGGTCGTTCGTGGAGCAGGAGCTCTACCCGCACGAGGCGGAGGTCGAGCGCACCGGGGTGCTCGGGCACGAGCTCGTCGAGCAGATCAAGGACAAGGCGATCACGACCGGCCTCTACGCCGCGAACATGCCGGAGGACGTGGGCGGGGCCGGGCTCGACACGGTGACCTGGGTGCTCTTCGAGCAGGAGCTCGGCAGGGCGAACTACGCCCTCCACTCCTGCATCGGGCGACCTTCCAACATCCTGTTGGCAGGCACCGAGGCCCAGAAGGAGCGCTACCTCTACCCCAGCATCAGCGGAGTACGACGTGACTGCCTCGCCATGACCGAGCCTGACGCCGGCTCCGACCTGCGCGCCATGCGCACCAGGGCCGTGCGCGACACCGACGGCTGGCAGATATTGGGCATCAAGCACTTCATCAGCCACGCGCAGGAGTCGGACTTCGTGATCCTGTGGGCCCGAACAGATGACCAGCCAGACGAGCCGGGCGACCGTAAGAAGTCGATGTCGACGTTCCTGGTCGATCTCGACACCCCCGGGCTCACCGTGCACGACGGGTACCGCAACGTGTCACACCGCGGCTACACCAACGCGATCCTCGACTTCGACGGCTGCCACGTGCCCGCTGACGCGCTTCTGGGTGAGGAGGGCCGGGGGTTCGACCTGGCGGTCACGTGGCTGGGCAGCACCCGGCTGCAGGTGGCCGCGAACTGCCTCGGGCGCGCCGAGCGGGCGCTGGACCTGGCAGTCCACCATGCTGCCGACCGGGTCCAGTTCGGCCAGAAGATCGGGCACTTCCAGGGCATCTCCTTCAAACTCGCCGACATGGCGATGGAGCTGCGGGCAGCGGAGCTTTTGACGCTGGAGGCGGCCTGGAAGTACGACAACAGGCTCGCCGCGGATGCCGACATCGCGATGGCGAAGCTCAAGGCCACCGAAGTTCTGGCGATGGTGGCCGACGAGGCGATCCAGATCCACGGTGGCATGGGGTTGATGGACGAGCTGCCCCTGGAACGGATCTGGCGCGACGCCCGCATCGAACGCATCTGGGACGGCACCTCGGAGATCCAGCGGCACATCATCTCCCGCGCCCTGCTCCGTCCGCTGGGAGCCTGAGCACGGTGGTTGAGGAGCCGAGGAACGAGGCGTCTCGAAACCACCACCCGAAGCAACCCAACTGAGGAGGACCAGATGAGCGACGCAGTCCAGGTATGGCGTGAAGGCGGGATCCTCGAGGTCACGCTGGACCGACCCAAGGCGAACGCGATCGACCTCGCCACCAGCAGGGTGATGGGCAGTGTGTTCGCGAGCTTCCGGGACGACCCCACGCTGCTGGTCGCCATCCTGCGGACCGCCGGCGATGAGTTCTTCTCGGCCGGCTGGGACCTGAAGGCGGAGGCGTGCGGTGACGCGGTCGACGGCGACTATGGCGTCGGCGGGTTCGGCGGGCTCCAGGAGCTGCCCGGCCTCAACAAGCCGGTGATCGGGGCGGTGCACGGTCTCGCCCTGGGCGGTGGCTTCGAGCTCGCCCTCTCGTGCGACCTCATCTACGCCTCGCAGCCGAGCCGGTTCGGCCTTCCCGAGATCAACGCCGGCACCCTGGCCGACGCAGCGACGATCAAGCTGCCCAAGCGGATGCCCTACCACGTGGCGATGGAGCTGCTGCTGACCGGACGCTGGATGGGCGCCGACGAGGCACACCGCTGGGGGCTGGTCAACGAGGTGCTGGCGGATGAGACCACGCTGATGGACCGCGTCTGGGAGGTGGCCCGGTTGCTCGAGTCGGGGCCCCCGCTCGTCTTCGCGGCGATCAAGGAGGTCGCCCGGGCGTCCGAAGGTGCAGCGTTCCAGGACGTCCTGGACCAGGTCACCGGACGGACCCTGGTGACCGTCGACACGCTGTACGGCTCCGAGGACGTGCTCGAGGGGTTCAAGGCGTTCGCCGAGAAGCGCACACCGGTGTGGAAGGGCCGCTGACCCCACGGCTCGAGAACCGGTCAGCCGCCGACAGGCAACCGGAGCAGCCGATGAGCGGACGTCGTCCTTGCGTCACACGCCACGCGGGGCCGCGCGGCGTACTGTCGAGGCAGGAGGAGCCGAGATGGCGACTTTGACTGTTGCGGCTGTGCAGGCGGCCTATGTGCTGATGGATCGCGAGGCGACGCTCGCCAAGGTCGAGGCGTTGCTGGCCGACCCCGAAGTGCAGGCGGCCGATCTGGTCGTGTTTCCTGAGGTTTTCTTACCTGGTACGCCGATCTGGATCGACGCGACACCGATCTGGGACGGTGACGAGCAGTGGTTCGCGATGCTCGCTGAGCAGGCCGTTGTCGTACCGAGCGAGACCACCGATCGGCTCGGGGCAGCGGCTCGGGAAGCGGGCGTCTATCTGGTGATCGGGGTCGACGAGCGCGAACCGACGGGGAGCACGATCTACAACACGCTGTTGTACTTCGATGCCCATGGCAACCTCCTCGGCAAGCACCGCAAGCTGATGCCGACCGGTTCGGAGCGCACCGTGTGGGGAATGGGTGACGGCTCGACGCTCGACACCTACCCGACGCCCTTCGGGCGCATTGGTGGGCTGATCTGCTGGGAAAACTACATGCCGCTGGCTCGGTTCTACCTGTACTCGCAAGGTGTCGACGTGTGGGTGGCGCCAACGCTGGCCACAGGTGACGGCTGGGTCGCGACCATGCGACACATAGCCAGGGAGGGCCGCTGCTACGTGGTCGGTGTGAATCCGTGCGTTCGCGTCGACCAGATCCCGGCGGACTTCCCCGACCGGGATCGAGTGTGGCGGACCGATCCGGAGGACCCTGAGTGGGTGGAGCCCGGCAACACGGTGATCGTCGGCCCAAACGGGGACGTCCTCGCCGGACCTGCCCGGCACGCCGAGACCGTCCTCGTCGCCAAACTAGATCTCACCAAGGTGCTATCGGGGCGGCGGATGTTCGACCCGGTCGGCCACTACCACCGTCCCGACGTGTTCCGACTCGCCGTCGACACCGCACCGCGGCCTGTTGTCACCAGGCTGCGCAACGGCCTCCCCGACGACTGACCACCGCCTTGCGCGGACAACACTCATCGAAGGGGTCCGGCTGGGCGCGGTCATGGCATGAGTGCGCCTCGACCACTGGGTCCCAGGAAGCAAGACACGTCTCAGTCATCCGACAGCCGGATCTCGACCATCAGCTCGTGGGCGAGCCCCTCGAGCATTGTCCGCAGCGCGTCGGTGCTCGTTGTCGGCGGGGCGTTGAGCACCGCGCGGGCCTCGAAGAGCGTTCCCCCGGCCATGGGGGCCTCGCGCACGTCGGTGATGAGCTCTTCGATGCTGACGTGACGAGCGGCCAGGGAAGCGGAGATCTCTGCCACGATGCCGGGGTGGTCGGCCCCGAGAAGCTCGAGGTGGAGTCGCTGCGACTCGTGTACGACGGGCTCGTCGGTTCGCTCGAGGGCCACCTGCAGACCTTGGGCGTTCAGCGCCGTGAGATCCGCGACCAGCGCGTCGAACTTCTCGTCGGCGACTACCACCAACACGATGCCGGCGAACTTGCCCGCCAGCCGTGACATCTGACTGCGCTCCCAGCTCGCGCCGTGGGCATTGATCGGGGCCGAGAGCGCTGAGACAAGACCTGGCCGGTCATCGCCGATGACCGTGAGGATGAAGGTAGCCATTCACGCAGGCTACGAGACTCACGGCACCGGAGTCTCGAGCACGGCTGGTCAATCACGGACTCCCGCCTAGCGTCCGGTGCCGCGATCAGCGCACACATGGCCGCTGAGCGGGTATCAACAAGCAGCGGCGTTCCCGCCGTCACCGTCGAACGTTGCGCTCGGGCAGCGCTGAAGTGCGTAAGACTCGGCACGCGGACCGACCCGCCTATTGGTTGACGGTCTCGCAGTTGGCGATGCCGACTTCGACGTCGATGCAGGTGTCTGTGCCGCCGTCGTTCCTGAGCATGTTGTCGGAGCCCGGGCCACCGTCGAAGCTGTCGTCCCCGATCGCGTCGGCGAACCTGTCGTCACCTCCACCTGCGTCGAAACGGATGGGGTAGCCGGTGTTCGCCCCGACGAACTCCGCCGCGGCTGTGCCGATCACCGTCCATGGTCGGTTGGTTATCGCGCCGGTGAAGGTGAAGGGCGTCACGAAGTCGAAGATTGTGAACCCGTTGATGTATCCGTCGCCTGCGACCCCGTCGATGTGGGTGGTGCGCGCCTGCAGGTCGATGGTCCCGGGGGCGTGGCGGTTGGTGACGTTGGTGACTTCCAGTATGTCGCTGCGGTCTCCGGACAGGTGCCCGCGGGCGCTGCCGGCCACGGTGTCCATGAAGTAGTCGGCGCCGGGCCCGCCGATGAGGATGTCGCCGGCGCGTCCGAACTCCTGCAGGACGTCGACACCAGGGCCGCCGTAGAGCCGGTCGACTCCGTCGCTTGAGATGAGGGTGTCGCCGCCGGGGCCGCCGTACACGACGTCGCTGGACGGCCCGGGGGCGGCCGGACCGTAGAAGGGGCGGTCGGCCTGGATGTAGTCGTTGCCGCGGCCGCCGTTGGCGTAGTCCGAGCCGCGGTAGGTTTCGATGAAGTCGTCCCGCGCAGATCCGGTGACGCGGTCGGCCTGGTTGGACGTCTGCGGCCGGTAGGCGTGCCCAGAGATGATGTCGCGACCCAAGCCCCTAGCCACGCCGGTGGCCATGTTCAGGGTGATCGGGTTCGGGGAGGTGCGCCAAGACACGACATCGGGCAGCGCTTGGCCGCTGATGGGTCGCCTGTCGATGCCTGGGAAGATCTGGTCGTTGCCGGTTCCGCCGGTGAGGATGTCGCCGCGCTGGTGGGTGCCGTCCGGACGGTAGTCGATTCCGCCGTAGAGGCGGTCATTGCCGCCGTCCCCCAAGAGCTGGTCCAAGCCTGCGCCGCCGCAGATGCGGTCGTTGCCACCGAGGCCATGGATCTTGTCGTTGCCACCGAAGGCAAAGATGACGTCGACACGTCGAGTACCGGTGATGACGTCGTTGCCCGTGGTGCCGCGGATGGTGACCGCCTTGCCGCCACACTGCAGCGCGGCCTGCGCCGGCGACGTGGTGAAGGTTGCAGCGACCAGGGCGGTCGCGGCGACTGAGGCCACGCGCACCGTGAGTGATGTTGAACGTCGCGCGAGAGCCTGCAGCCAGCGCTGCGCCGCAGCTCCGGTCCCGGTTCTGCGCCTCCAAGTCTCGGTCAGATCCTGGTGGAGCGCCACCAGATCCACCACGTGACTCGGGAGGGATGGGAGGACGCAGATGCGTCAGCGGAAGCTCGATCGACCGAGTGGTGAGTGCGGCCTCGGGCTGCGGCCGCGGAACGCCGCCGAGCGTGCCAGGGTCTTCGAGCGTTCCGGGGTCTGCGAGCATGCCGGTGGCGGTGCAGCCCGACGCCGGGCGTCTGTCCTTGGTTCGATGATCCCCGCGTGGTTCAGGCGGACTGTAAGTCGTGCGTGGCCGTCCTGGGCGATCACACAAACATCCTGATGTGTGCCGCAGAGAGGTAACCGAGCCGGCCGATGAGCAGGCGCGAAGGGGCGTTCGCTCTGCTCCGAGGCGGTGGGGAGGACGCCGTCGAGAGGCTACGACAACTGGTCGAGCCCCGTTGAGTTTCGAGGTGGGTAAGGTTCCGACCTCAATGCCCGAGCACGTCGCGGTCACCGGGATCGCGGGCCGGATCCTGCTCAGGCAGCGCGTCGACCGCCCAATCAGAGCGCTTCCACTCTGGGACAGGCGTCAAGCATTCGCTGCGCGGCACGAACGATGACCGCCGCACGAGCTTGTAGCGGTGGATATAGCGGGGACAGTTCGGGTAGACCGCTCGCGCACCGACCCGGACGACAAACTGGGCCTCGTGGTAGTCGCTGCGCATCGGGTCATCGAGGTCGATGGTCGCCGTGCCCTCCAGCCGCATCCGGTGGCCCTGCTCGAAGTCTATGAACAGCAGCCCCACCTCCGGGTTCACCAGAACGTTGCCAGCGGAGAAGTACATGCCGTTTCCGTCGTAGTTGGGGAAGACGACCGTGTGCGGATCCAACACACGCACGAAGCCCGGCTCGCCGCCTTTGTAGGAACAGGTCGGCCGCCCCTCGGCGTCGGCCGTCGCCAGGAAGAACATGTCGCGATCCTCGATGAAGCTGCGGTCGTGCTCACTGATCGTGTCAGTGACCAGCAAGCCGTCGATCCTGTCGGCCAAGGCGCGCGTGTCGAAGCGATCCTGCAGCGAGCGGCTGCCGCTGTGGAACCCGGAAGCCATGACCCCCTCCTGTCGAGGCGACGTCGTAGGGACCGATCTGGCCACGACGCTCGGCCTTAGCCACCAGTGTGGACGACCGGGCCAGTCCCGTCGAGAAGCATCACGTCACGGGGGCCAGTCTCATTCCGCAGATCGCACGACCATCCGAAAGATTTTCCACCACGTGAGCTGAAGCCTCCGCCTACATCTCGTTGATGAGTCCATGCTCTCTCGCACTCGTCATGAGGCCTTCAATAGCCGACCGGCTCGCGGCTGGGGCAAGCTGCCGTGCTCACGCAGCCTCGCGGTCACCAGCCTGTGGGTGGGTAAGCTCAACCAGCGTGGAGGAGAACAAGGCACGCCGCGTGGTCGACGCCCTGCGCGAGCGCGGAACGGACGCCGACCTGGCGAGGGTGTGGGGGTCAACCAGGTCGGAGTGACGATCAGGCTCCCGGACGGGCGGGAGGCGATCTGGGACTCCGACGACACGGCCTCGCTCGAGGCCCAGGTGATGCGCAATGGCGTCCTGGTGGGATTCGTCCCCGAGGTAGAGGCTTCGGGCAGCTACACCGAGGATCAGATCATCGACGCGATCGTGCGCACAGACTATGACCAGCCGATCGCAACCCAGCGTCCCACCGCACCGCCGCCCGCACCGCCTCTGCCCATCAAGGGTGGACTCTTCCGCCGGTTCATGGACGGGTTCCGCTATCGGTGAGGGCTGACGCCGCCGGACCCTAGCCGGTGTACCCGCGTCTCGAGCCGGTCTGCACGATGTCCTTGCCCAGCGGCATGAGTGAAATCGGAATCAGCTTGAAGCAGGCGATCCCAAGCGGGGTGCCGATGATCGTCAAGCAGAGCAAGATCCCCGCAATCAGGTGCTCCAGGGCGAGCCACCAGCCGGCGAAGATGAACCAGATGACGTTGCCGATCGTGGACATCGCGCCAGCCGTCGGCTTCGGGACGACGGTTCGACCGAACGGCCAGAGCACGTAGTTGGCGATCCGGAACGACGCGACGCCGAACGGGATGGTGACGATCAGGATGCACGCGATGATGCCCGCGATCACATACGAGACCGCGAGCCAGATTCCGGCCAGTACGAGCCAGATGACGTTGAGCACCATGTTCACAGTCGCCCAGATTACGGTCATCGACACGTGTCCCGGCGGATCACTCGCGGTCGGCGTCCGACGTCTTTGCGCCTCTTGCGGGACATCCGCAATTGCCGTGGACGCCGTGCACCGCGCCAACCGGTTCGAGCCCCGAGCCGCGCGTTCCTTCGGCTGTGTGTACACCCGGCGTAGGTGTTCGGCGGTGGGCTGCCCTCACTCCACCCCGGGCACGATGCGCAGGTCACGCACGGCACCGCCGTCGAGAGCGGCCAGTGCTTCTTGGTAGGCGGGGCTCTCGTGCGCGGCACGTGCGGCCTCCACCGAGTCGAACTCGATGAGCACGGTGCGGGTCCTCTCGCCGTACTCGTAGGTCTGCTCAGGCAGGCCACGGGCGACAACCTGCCACCGGCGCGCCGAAGAGCGGGGCCAGCCAGCTCGGCGTACGCCGAAACCTTGGCCTCATCGACGATCTCCTTGTACACACTGATCCAGTACGCGGTCATGACGTCATCCTGCCCGACACCAGAAAAGTCCGGTGCCACCGCCGCGGTGACTCCGATGGGCGCGTTTGGGCCTCTCGACACGCGCCGAGGGCCCTTGACCGGCACTGTCCGTGCCAAGCCACGTGTGGCGTTCTCCGGCTGCCGACGGGCGAATGGAACTGCTGCCGAGAGGTGGCTGCCGGACTAGAGGTCGGCGAGGAGCACTTCGGCCAACGCGGCAGGTCGGGCTAGGAACGGCGAGTGTCCTCCGGGCAACTCAATGGGCTCGACGCCGAGACGCTCGCGCGCGACTCGATTCGACCAACTCGGATTCACGACTCGATCTTCGGCACAGGTGATCGACACTGTCTCGACGTCGGGCCACGCGTCGAACTGTGCGACCTCGGTCCACATCGAGCGTTGGAACCTCAACCGGGCAATCGCCGCGGCGGCGGCCTCCGCCGGACAGTCGTGATACAGGACCCGCATAGCTCCTTCCCGCGAGAAGCGGAACCGGCCCTCGGCGTCAGTCTCGAGATCCGAACCACCCAGCGGCAGGTCACGATCGGTGTCCTCACTGGCGAGTGACTCGAGGCTCGCTCGCGGCGCGCCAACCATGCCGGCGAGCAAGATCATCCGGCGCGTGGGCAACCGGTGCGCCACCACCGGCGCCGCGAGAGCGCCGAGCGAATGTGCCACGACCACCACGTCACCAACCGCATCGGGAACAGACGCGACGGCAGCATCGGTGGACGCACTCAATCCAGCGGCAAGGTCCTCGCAAGGAAGATCCGGGGCTGTGGTCTGTCCCGCGGAGCGCAGGATCGGAGCGACTCCCTCCCAGCACCAGCCACCGTGGCACGCTCCGTGCAGCAACAGAAAGTGCGCCATGTTCCCGACCATACAAAGGTAGCCCCGACCATTGGGGTGCGAGGTCGCTCAAATGGTTCGCCACGGTCCACGCCACGATGTGCCCCTCGGACCCACACCCGGCGACTGCCCCGATCTGTGTGCAGGACTCGTCATGCAGGTCGGCGCCAGGCGCGTGCATGACCATGATCTCCGCACCCGGAGGCCTCCGCTCAGGGCTGGCCGAAGAAGATGTCCAGGGCTGACTGGTCCGCGCACCAACCCCACGCCTCGACGATCTGGGCGTCTGGGTCGAAGCGGAGGACGTGACCCGCGCTCACGTCGAGCGTGCGCCCAAGCCGGCTTCCCCGAATCCTGCCGACGCACACGACCAGGTCCTGGTTGGCCGCCAGGGACTCGATGTCGAACTGCCACTCCTCCAGCGGCTGCATCCGGGCGGGCATCTCGACGAAGTAGGCGTCGCCCGAATAGGCGCCGGACAGGTCAGTGTCGCCTGGAACATGCCAGACGAAGTCGTTCGCGAAGTACGCCATTTCGCTCGTCGTCAGTCGACGCCGGACCGGCCGCATAGAATGCTCTTGCGGTTTCCAGATTGCGCAGTTGAGACTCGCCCATCCCGGCATTATCGCGACCTGCATCGGCCTTCGGAAGGGCCGCCCGCCAACACGCCCGAGTGGGGGCGCCCAGGCAGACGAGGCGACGTCGTGGGCCTCTGAGCTGAGCGCCATCGCCGAATCGTTCAGAGACAAAACAGGGTCACGGTCCAAGACCGTGACCCTGCTTCGTTTGACCTTCGCTCCTGCCGAGGACTACCCCCGTATCCCCCGGCTGGTCAGCGAGTGGGTCGTCTATTGGGGCGTCATGGACCCCCTGAGCATTGCTGCGACGGGTCCGCCGAAGCTGGTTTCGGGGAGGATGCGGTGGTCTCCGGTGGTGCCGATGGCGTTGAAGTAGATGACGTAG
>Ga0075530_1000368_pt1 | contig 21163 bp, 17 predicted proteins | sample NGEPerD_2_FD_75101 | JGI IMG/M metagenome (GOLD analysis project Ga0075530, IMG submission 75101) | Arctic peat soil microbial communities from the Barrow Environmental Observatory site, Barrow, Alaska, USA - NGEE PermafrostL1-D | ecosystem: Environmental > Terrestrial > Soil > Wetlands > Peat ... | reverse complement strand
GGGGGGCGGAGGGCAGGCCGTAGAGATACGTTTCGATCGGAAAGACACTGGCATCATAAACAAAACCTAATTCCTCGAGGATGTCCCAGGCCCAGAGAGATTTTGGAGTGATGGACCAAGAGGGGGCTCGGTAGCCTTTGACGCTTTGGCCGATGATATCTTCCACGCGTTTTTTGGCTTGGCTAACGTCCTCTTTAAACACGTCCGGCGTTTGTTGGTAGATGAGTTGATGGGCATACCCGTGGGAGGCGATCTCGTGACCGGCCGCCGCGATGTCCCGGATCAGCTGGGGGTGTTGTTCTGCGACATAGCCAAGGACGAAGAAAGTAGCCTTAGCTTGGTGTTCGGCGAAGAGGGCCAATAGACGTTCCGTATTTTGGACAATGCGCACTTCATACGTCTTCTGGGGATCAAAGACGTCATCATGATAATTGGCGTGAAACCATTCTTCTAAGTCGATGGTTAATATATTATATTGCATCATAGTCACCCATGGTTAAGAACCAGTGATTGAGTTGTAGGAACGGGTCTGGGGTCACTTCTCCAGGGTTTCCTTCCCATTGAGGGCTAAACTTGCGATAAATAACCGGGAAGGGCTGAGGTTCCAAGGCCTTGGGACAGGTGAAGAAGCCATTGGCTTTGAGAATACGGGATTCTTCTGTCTGCGGTAGCATCAGCGAACCAGCCAAGTCCATGTTGTTAGCGACGAAGAAGCGCAGGAGTCGATCGATGAGAAAGTTCCCTGCGTCGGGCAGGCTTGGATCGACGAGAAAGTCGACGATCATACCAGAAGATATACCCTCCACTTCGGTGCAGCGTCCTACTATATAACCGAGCAGCTCAGAGCTATTTTTTTTATGGATCCCGTAGAGCTGATAGTCGCGATAGGGGTTTGAAAATATCGCCAGCGCAGATAGTTCGCATCACGTATTCCCATAATCGGGTATTTATCCTGAACCTTAGTCCAAAAAGTATTTACTTCTGAGAGATTAAAGGCCGTGAGTGGATAAACTTCATAACGGTCATCTGAGCGGTCCTTGACCTTATAAAAGAGATGAAGAGGAAGGGCAAGAGACCCAAGCAGGGAACCGAATTTTCGGGTGACCAAGGCTTTGGTGTTTAAGGGCCGAAGCAAGAGGGGGACGCATCCAAGATCGGTAAAACCTAGCTTTTTCGTGAAGCCAGGATAGGAATTCCGATTGGGAAACCCATAGCAAAACTCCGAACCTTGCTCTGCACATGCCTGATAAACTGCTTTGGCCAAGCCTGTGAAAATCCCTTGTCCAGTGTAGATTTGGCGAGTGAGGGTGTTTAGGGAGAGGATACCGTTAACCTTTTTATCGAAAGCTTTAAAACGCATCGGAATAACAACATATTGACCGGCAAGCTGATCCGTTTCCACATCACGGGCTAATTGGATCATCACTGGGCCAGCCGGGTTGGCCTCATATTGCCATTTTAAGTACCCAGTGTCGGAAATCCAGGATTCCCCGTAATACTCTCTCGTCATTTCAATCGTTTCCGGTAGATTTTCAGGCAGATATTTAACGGTTTTCCACATGCTGACTCCTACTTTCGTGTGATTATAAGGACGCCTAGACAAATAACTAAAACCCCGATGACCTTCGAGGGCGTAAGCTGTTCTTTAAAAATCGTGACTCCTATAATAAGGGCAAAGATAAAGGCCGTACTCTGAATCGGATAAACATAGCTCAACTCGCCTTTGTTTAAGATATAAATCCAAAGCACGGAAGCAAAAGCATACACCGCGAGACCAGCAATGACATATGGACTGAGAAAAAGGCGTAGGAGTTGCCCCAGGCTGTGAATCTCTTTACCTGTTGCCCCCAGCTTCCAAAGCGTTTGGCCGGTCACCATAAGCACAGAATTAAAAATTGTTAGGAGAACTAACAAAACGGTCACCTCATAATTCTCTAGTTAAGCTTTTATATATTATATAATTTGAGGGGTTTTTAGCAAGCCTAATTGGACGAGGGCGGCTCTTGCGAAAGAAAGCAGTTGACTTTTTATGGTTATAACCATAAAAATCGGTTTATATTATACATATAATAAGGTATAATCTTTATGGAGGGGATTGCCATGATTAAACGCGAACTATATTTAGAGCAACTAAGACCCTTTATTGATAAACCTTTAATTAAGGTGCTGACTGGTATCAGACGAAGCGGTAAATCTGCAATTCTAATGATGCTGCAAGAGGAGTTGACACAGCGTGGAATCAGCGGTGAGAACATCATATATATCAACTTTGAGTCAATGGAGTATTCTGATATTGATAATGCAAAAAATCTATATTCATTTGTGAAATCAAGAATCTCAAATAACCTTAAATTTTACATTTTGTTAGACGAAATTCAAGAGGTTAAGAGTTGGGAAAAAGCGATCAATTCTTTTTTAGTGGATTTTAATGCTGACATCTATATTACAGGTTCAAACTCAAATTTATTATCCTCTGAGCTTGCCACTTATATTGCAGGACGATATATTGAAATCAATGTGACCCCTTTATCATTTCAAGAGCATTTTTGCAAACCAACGAGAAATACTTTATTGGTGACCAAGGCTTGAAATATGCGGTAATGGGATATAAGGACAGAGATATATCAGGAATTCTTGAAAACATTGTTTTCTTGGAACTCAAACGCAAAGGATACCAAGTCTATGTTGGAAAGTTTGATGATAAGGAAATTGACTTTGTGGCAGTAAAAAAAGAACAAAAGGTTTATGTACAGGTAGCCTATAAATTATCGGAAGAATTCACGATAGAACGAGAATTTGGGGCATTGCTTGGCATTAGAGACCATTATCCCAAATATGTTGTTACAATGGAGGAGTTTTGGCAAGACAATATTGAGGGTATCAAGCATAAAAATCTTGCAGAATTTTTGCTGATGGAGGAATATTGAGTAGTACTATGTACTTATAGAAAGCCGTTCACTATTACTAATTTAGTGAACGGCTTTACCTAATAATAATATCATTTTCAATAAACTCATATCTCGAAAGATAGGTTCTTAGTTGAAACACTGGACAATTTATGGTATAATATTACAAAATTAATTACTGTGGAAGGAGAAAAATATGTGGAATGAAACGATTAAAATAGAATTTGAATTGCCTCAGGAGCTATTTTTCAATAGCCGAAATATTACGCCAACGTTAATTAAAGCTGAGGCATTAAATCGGCTGGCTGCTACCTTTTATGCCGACGGTAGTCTATCTTTAGGCAAGGCGTCTCAATTGGCAAATGCAGCTAAGCAAGATTTCTTAGATTTCTTAGCAAGTCACAATATACCCATTAACTACGATGTCTATGAGTTAGAGAAAGATTTATCCACAATTAAGGAGTTTATAGAAAATGAAAATAGTCTCTAATTCAACTCCACTGATTGCTTTGTCTAGGATTAATGAAACACATGGGCACTGTAGGGATTTTGGGCCTTGCTGTAAAGAAGGGGCTAATCTCTAACCTTGAGGATACTTTCGACAAACTTGAGCAAAATGGCTTTCGGTTTACCGCAGAAATCAGGAAAAAAGTCAAAGAAGAGCTCAATACTAATAGCTGATAGAAATCTAAGAGAATAGTAAAAGCCGTTCATTGTTACTAAGTCAGTGAACGGCTTTCTTTAACGTAGAGAAAGTATAAGTTCCAGGTATCACTTTACTGGCAGAAAGCATTCCTGTAACAGTTATACGTTCTGGAAGAAATACGGCGGAACGACACGGGGGTCGTTCCCTACGTTAACGTAATTGTATAACGGCGGAACGACACGGGGGTCGTTCCCTACGTTGACGTAATTGTATAACGGCGGAACGACACAGGGGTCGTTCCCTACGTTGACGTAATTGTATAACGGCGGAACGACACAGGGGTCGTTCCCTACGTTGACGAAATTGTATAACGGCGGAACGACACGGGGGTCGTTCCCTACGTTGACGAAATTGTATAACGGCGGAACGACACGGGGGTCGTTCCCTACGTTAACGAAATTGTATAACGGCGGAACGACACGGGGGTCGTTCCCTACGTTGACGAAATTGTATAACGGCGGAACGTCACAGGTGTCGTTCCGCCGTTAACGTTATTATAAAATGTAGGGAACGACCCCCGTGTCGTTCCGAAAGGCTTCTAGCGCAGGTATTGCTTGAGTAGTGGAAAGATGTGTTGGATGCTTACAGGGTTCAGAGTCCATTTAAGGGACCAAGCCCCGACCCCACCAAGCCGATATTGATTGAGCAACTGCAATTTGGCATTCCAGCTTTGGACATCGTCAAAGTAAACAGTATGCACTCCAAGTGCATCCGAGTAATTAAAGTAAGGAATCTGGGAGGAATCGCGTTGCACTGGGCCTTTAGTTAATCCTGAAAGCTCCGCCATTCCGCTGGCACGCCGTTTATAGGATGCCCCTGAGTCAGTCGTTGACCAGTCTACTCCGTAGTAGGGAAGGCCGAGGAGAACTTTAGACATGTCAACCCCTTGCCCGCGGGTATATTGCAAAACCCTGTTGGTCCAATCGAGCGGGGCAATGGGTCCTGGAGAGCCGTGGCTGTAGTCATATGTCATAACGTTCAAGTAATCAACATATTGAGCAAGGGCGGGGTAGTCAAACTCACCGAGCCAGGCCTCAGAGCCAGTTCGGGCCATGACTGCTTGAATCACTAATTTATTGAGCGGGTGAAGTTGGGCGTAAAGTTCTTTCATGAACTGAGTGAGATAGGGACCAGTGGCGTTACTCATGAATTCAAGGTCGATGACGATCCCGTCGGCGTTGGTGCTAAGGATACGTTCTTTAATCTGGCTTTGTAATTTAGCACGAGCAGTTGGGGAGGCAAGGACCGTATCAGCGGCTTTGGGACTAGCCCAAGAGGATTGGAGGACCGGTAGGACCTTCAGATTACGGGCATGAACGGCGGAGGAAAACTGCGCGTAATCTCTGGGTGTGGCATCCCACCCTCCGGTAACGACGCCGCTTGCGGTATCATCGAGGTAATACCAGCTGGGAGCGATAATATCCGCATAATCCGTAGCCGGTGAAGGGATGGACTGAACTTGAGCGAGCATTCCCTGCGCACCTGTCAGACCACTCTGGGTATATTGGAGGGAAATTCGAGACTGAACGACGCCTGTGCGAACGATACTTTCTAGTTTATAATTAATAACGCTCCACCCCCCAAAAATAGTAAAGGCTGAGCCAGAGGCCCTTTTTTGATTGAGGTAAGCAGTTGTAGAGGTACCTAACTGAGCACGGGGAAGTAATCGGATTGGGGACTTGCTCTGCGCAGCAAGGGCGGCACCCGCTAAGGCATCTGGGAAATTTTCTCCGGTGGCTACATAGATAGTGGAAGTATCAAACGGTAATTGATTTAAGACAGCCGTGTTCGTTTCATATTGGTCAAAGCCAGCATACCGCGCGGTGACTTTTACAGGCTGAGGAAGTTTTCCGAGTTGCTCTTCAACAGTGTCCTTAATCACGGCCTTGCCGCCAATCAAGGTCACTTGCTGAACCCCCATTTGAGAGAGTGCGGAAGCAGTCTCCGGCGGGAGCGAATCCCTCCGCGTGAGTAAGACAGGAATACCTTGCGCGGCGGCATACGACGAGATGCTTAAGGCATCGGCAAAATGATCGCCGTTTACCAAGAAAGCTTGGGTAGACCTCGGAGTGGCCACCCCGGCGATAGCAGCAGCCGTCCCATACTGATCTAAGCCAGAAATACGTCGTGGTAAAATCCCTTGATTTTTGAGGGACTGCGCGATCTTTTCCTGCAAAGCAACCGTTCCGCCTAAGAGGTATACTTCCTGCGTACGTAAGCGCCGGAGTTCTGCTGCAACAACGGGATTCAAATGATCAGATTCGGTAAGCAGCAAGGGTCCGTTTACTTTATGAGCCAAAACAGTTCCAGTCAAGGCATCTGGAAAATTTGTCCCAGTTGCCAGCACGACCACAGGGGCATAATCCCACCCTTTTTTAGAGATCTCCACGGCTGTATCATATAAGGTATTCCCACTAATGCGAGTAGTGACAGATTCGGTAGGGGAGGCTTGTACATTAAGCGGCTGGAAGGGTGTAACGCTTAAAAGGAGAGCGAAACTGCAAAAAGTACTGATGATTTTCTTATTAGTGAAAAAGTGCATTAAAATCTACCTCACTTTTTGTTTTTGTTAGAGAGCAGAATGAGAAAGCGCACTTGCGTCCCTTTCTATTATTCTTTGCCAAGCGACGAAATCCTTTAAGTAACCATGGAATTTAGAATTCCAAAATAAGACACTTAAGAAAGAAAGGAGAACACCTTTAATTGTCGAATAAAATCTTGTGAACGTTCTAATAAGAAAGAGACGTGAAAAAAGTTGTTCATTAATAGAAGGGAAAATATCAACAAAACTAAATCTGGACTAATATTGTTAGTTGTCGTGGGGATGATGGTCTTTAACTTAGGGCTAGGAAAAAGTAATCCATCAGAACCCTTTCAGGTTGTCATCTCCTTTACTCCAGGGGTGAACCTTGATCAGGTGGCTCAAGAGTTTGGAGCGAAGGTTGTACGCCGAGGTCCGCTTAATTTTGCAACCCTAGCACTTAAGGAAAACAGCAACGTGCAGCAAGTCCTCGAGATGCTGAAGAGAACACCCAGAGTTTTGGGCGCGGAGGAAAATTATCTCCGTACAATCCAAAGCTTAGCCAGTTCAACCGTACCGACAGATCCTCTTTTCAAGGATCAATGGTCAATTGCCAGCGGCAATGTACAGGGAGCCTGGGATATGGGGGCGACTGGTCAAGGGATGACCATTGCCATAATCGATTCGGGTATAGCGCTAAATCACCCGGATTTAAAGGACAATCTGCTCCCAGGCTATAATGCAATCACCCAGAGTGAAGCCCCGGAAGCAAGTCAAGATGATAATGGACATGGCACCCATGTCTCCGGAATTGCGGCTGCCGAACGAAACAACGTGGGGATTGTCGGAGTGGCCTATCAAGCTAAAATCATGCCCATCAAGGTCATGGACTCCACGGGAGAAGGGAAAGACGATGCTATTGCCGACGGAATAGTCTGGGCCGCGGATCACGGGGCCCAGATCATAAACTTGAGTCTTGGTTCGGAAAATGGTTCGGTCTCCTCAGATATTCTAAGACAAGCGATCGCCTATGCTTATGATAAAGGCTCTTTATTGGTGGCGGCAGCGGGGAATTATGATCCCAAGTCGGAAGCAAATCCCGGGGTGAGCTATCCAGCCTCAGACCCACATGTGCTCGCGATATCAGCAATCGATGCAGACAATAACGTAGAAACGTATTCAGCGACAGGTCCGGAAGTCGATTTAGCCGCACCGGGACATTATATCGCGAGTGATTGGTGGAGCGAAACAGACGGACCGGGTTACTCCTATGCGAGTGGAACCTCCATGGCCGCTCCGTTTGTCTCAGGGGAAGCTGCTCTGCTTTGGAGCCAACATCTGGATTGGTCTAGAGATCAAGTCATTCAGGTACTCGAAGCAGGGGCGAGAAATTTAAGAGCGCCAGGACGGGACCAATATTACGGGTATGGGCTTGTAGATATGAAACTAGCCTTGACGCTTGCTAAGCAAACCCTGGAGACTTCAGTTTCTTCAGCCACCCTTACTAAATTTGGGGGCATTGTCCAAGCGACTGTGGGAGCGACGCAGGTGAGCTTAACAATCCCTCCACAAACGTTTGACAACCCCGTCCAGGTATCCTTAGAAGAATTGACGGTGCCAACCGATCTACCGCAGGGTGCCACCTTATTAACTCCAGCTTTTCAAGTTGCTTGGGGCAGTGTGATACCACGCAGAATGCTCTCTTTTAAGTTGAGCGACCCCTTGCTTAAAGCGACTCCTGGGGCGACTATGTATCGCTGGGATGGTTCACGTTGGATTACCTTAGGCGGGGATATAAGCAGTGGGGAGGCAAGGCTTGGCCTCTATAGTGCTGGGATCTATGCGGTGGGAACTCCTCAGGTAAGTGCGCAGAGCCAACGTTTTGCAGGCATCACGGCAGAAGGTACAGCTATTCAAATCTCGGAGGCTACGTTTCCAACTGGCGCAGACACAGTAATTCTTGCCCAAGCTAAGCAGTTTCCAGATGCTCTGGCAGGAGCACCTCTGGCTTATAAAATGCAAGCTCCGATCTTACTCTCTCCCAGCTCAGGGCTCACCGAGGAAATTCGAGCGGAACTACAAAGACTTGCGCCCAAGACCATCTATCTTTTAGGAGGTACGGCAGCTTTGTCTAATAATATCGAAGTTGAACTCCGCCAAAAGTATGAAATAAAACGTCTCTTCGGCAATACGGCAGAAGGGACTGCCGCTGAGATTGCCAAGGAACTCGGCGCCAGAGGAAGGGTCGTCGTTGCCAGCGCACGCTATTTTCAGGATGCTCTCGTGATCTCTTCTTGGGCTGCTCGTCAGGGAGTACCTATCTTACTTACGGAGGCGCAAGGCTTATCAGTCGAGATGCAAAATGAGTTAAATGAGCTTGCTGTTACAGAGTCTCTCGTGATTGGAGGTACGGCAGTAGTGGGACCTAAGGTGATGGAGCAACTCCCCTTTCCCAAACGGCTCAGTGGAGTTACGGCTTACGACACCGCGGCCGCCGTTTTACAAGCGTTCCCTCCGACAACCACCAAGCTAGAAATCGCGACCGGGGAGAATTATCCCGATGCTTTAACGGGCGCCGTTCGAGCAGCGCTTTACGGCTCAAGGGTGGTTTTAGTCCCGACACATTCAGCCATTCCCGAGAGTCTAGCCACGCTCTTAAAGTCCTGGCAGGGAAGGCAAGTAGAGTCCTTCGGAGGGGTGGTAGCAATGCCGGAAAGTGTCGTAGAGATTGTTAAAATGTACGTGCAATAATTATTAGGACGAAAGTCCCAATTTTTATTGGCAGGACATCGACGAAGCATGTCGAACTCATACGTGAAGAGACATATGGGGGGGGAGGGATTAAGATGTGGCAACAATAAAATGGAGACTCATAGGGGTGTTGATTTTCGGACTCGGATTTTTACTTGGAATTCAGAATACCGCGAACGCCACTCCATTAGCCTTAGAGACGTCAAGGATTTACGGGGTGCGTCAGATTGATACGGCCATAGAAGTCTCTAAAACAGGGTGGCAGCATGCGACTACAGCCTTATTAGCGAACAGCGAGCATTTCCCCGATGCCTTGGTCGCGGCACCGCTTTCCCATCAGTTGGATGCGCCCATTCTGCTTTCTCCGGTAGGGGGAATTGATGCGAAGGTTTTGCAGGAAATTAAACGACTGGGCGCGAGTCGAGTGATCCTCTTGGGAGGACGAGCAGCCTTAAGCCAACAAACGGAGTTGGACGCCCAAAACGCTGGTTTAAGTTGGGAACGCATTTACGGGTATGATCAATTTGAAACCGCCCAGAAAGTAGCGGAACGCGTGGGGGCCAAAGGGAAAGTCATCCTGGCGAGCGGGGAGCAGTTTCCGGATGCACTCTCAATTTCAGCCTACGCAGGCGCTACAGAGACTCCGATACTTCTGACTAAGGCCAAGAAGATGCCTACTGCCACTCAACAAGAACTAAACAGCCTACAACAAAAAGGGGATCTGAGTACGATCGTCGTTGGTGGAGAAGCGGTAGTTTCCAGTACGACCCTGAGCGGCTTGAACGATATTCAACGGCTTGCAGGGAATGACCGCTATGAAACCGCTGCAGCTGTCCACGAATTTGCCAGGGATGAACTGCCGTCTCAAACGACGTACCTAGTAACTGGTGAGAACTTCCCGGATGCACTCGCGGCAGGGGCCCTAGCTGCTAAGCAACGTGCAGGTATCGTAATGGCCCAAAGGGTATCTTTGCCTGGTTCTACGTATTCCGTCTTGTCCAGACCGACGGAAAGTCCCATGAACGTCGTGATTATCGGGGGCACGGCTGTAGTCACAGAACAAGTTAAGGCTATGGTAGAAGGTACCTTGCAGCCCTCATATCTTTTGGCTGGAGCGACCATTGTCGTTGACCCAGGACATGGAGGACCTGATACAGGGGCTATTGGAGCAACGGGAACCTATGAGAAAAATAACAATCTGGCCATCGGCCTCGAGCTCGCAAGGTTATTGCGCTCTTCGGGGGCACAAGTGATCTTGACGCGTAGCACGGATGTTACCGCTGCTGCTGGCGCGTATTCTGAGCTTTCGGACCTTCAGACGCGTACCAATATCGCGAATGATCAAAAGGCGGATCTCTTCATTAGCCTGCATAATGATTCGTTTAGCAATCCTGCCGCTCATGGGTCAACGACCTATTATAGTTCGGCTAGCCCGGTGTCCCCTCTGTCCAAGGCCTTGGCGGCAAACATACAGAGTGAGCTGGTCAAGATGGTTGCCTTAACTGACCGCGGCACAAAGGATGCGCGGTTCTACGTGATCAAGAATACGAAGATGCCCGCAGTTCTGGTAGAAATTGGTTTCCTGTCCAACCCGGCCGAAGAAAAACTCTTAGCAGCCCCTGATTTTCAGAGAAATGCAGCGCTAGGAGTCTACCGAGGGATATTAAGCTTTAAAGGATATTGAAATCTTAATTATTTTTTTATCGAAACTCCACAAAAAACTCACATATAGAGCCAAACTCCATGCTATAATTCAGATATTGCATTTGAGCTCCGTATATTTTTCAATAAAAGGTGGAAAAATACTAAGTTATGGTGTAAACTGAATGAAGTAATGTGGGAACCTGTCCAAGGGCATGAATTTAATATTTGCGCCGAAAAAAAGTTTGGACAGCAAGAAGGAATCTTAGGTATTTTGCCGAATATAAATATCTAATGCATGCCTTTTGTGGTTTCTCTATTTTTAAGCGTTCTAAACGGTATGAAACAGGAGGGATGAGCAATCATCCTCAAGGGGGACGCTCCTACTTTAATCCTGTGGAATGCTTTTAGATATTGCGCAATGTCTAAAGATTAGGCGACTCATTTTAAGGGGGTGAGGGGCGACTAAGAAACGTCCTTGGTAAGGAACAGAGATCGTTCATCCACAAGACACAGAAAACAGAAAAGATCCAAAAGACGAGAGGAGAAATTTACTACATGAAGAAAACTAAAAAAGCTTTAGCATCATTAGCTATCGCAGGTATGGTAATGACAATGGTTCCTTTTAACGCATTTGCTAATGGGGCAATCCCAACTCGCCTAGCAGGTTATACGGCTGAAGACACTGCAGTGCAAATCGCTGATGCAACAGGTTACACTGGCACAGCAATTCTCGCATCCTCCACTTCCTATGGTATGGTTGATGCTCTCACAGCAGGCCCACTCGCTTCCTACTTGAAAGCTCCTATCCTTCTAACCGGTGCAGGAGCTACACTCGATGCAGCTACCAAAGCTGAACTTACTAAACTCGGAGTTACCAGGGTTTATGTAACCAGTGGAACTGCAGTTATCAAACAATCAGTTCTCGATGAGTTAACAGCTATGAGCATTGACGTTGTAGCTCTCGGTGGATTTGACCGCGCTGCCACATCCGTGAACATCGCTCAGAAAATGGATGGAGTAACGAAAGTTGCTATCGCTAACAGCGTACAAGATGCATTATCCATCGCGGCTATTGCTTCTGCTGCTAATGAGCCAATCCTCTTAACTGACAAAAATGCACTGCCTGCTAGCGTAGAAGCGTTCTTGACTGCTAATACGGCTATCACATCTTCCGATGTTATTGGTGGAACCGGCATCATCAGCAACGTAGTCGCAGCTGCAGTGCCAAATGCAGTGCGTCATTATGGCTACACAGCTTATGACACAAATAACCAAGTCATTCAACAATTCGATGCTGCTCTTGCTCTAGACTATGACAATGTCTATGTTGCTAGCGGCGTAACTGGTGTTGATGCTCTCGCAGGTGCTCCACTTGCAGCTCAAACCAACTCCCCTATCGTTCTTACAGACGGAACTTCAGTTCCTGCTGCAGCTGCATTCACACACAGCAAATCCTCTGCTAGCACTGTTGTTACAGCGCTTGGTGGTACAGCCGTTGTTCCAGAAGCAGTACGCGCTGGGATTGCTGCTGGTAACGTTAATGCTTCCATTGGAGATTTGGCGATTACTTCGGTAAGTGCACTTGACGACACAAACACTTACTTGCAAATCGATTTCAGCAAAGCTGTCACAACAGGACTTGCACCTTTAAATATCTCCATTAAAGACGCTACGACAGGTGCATCTTATGGTGTGAAAACAGTTACACTTGCAGCTAATGGCTTAAGTGCTCAATTGGAGCTGTTCTCAAATACAGATAATACTGCTGTACTCAAATACTTGACAGATTACACAGTTACAGTTCAAGCTAACGGTACAACCTTAACAGCAACATTTAATCGTCCTGCATTCAGCCAAAGTCGTGTAACTGCTATCAACGTAGCAGATAAGGAATTTACAGCTGTCAATGATAAGACTGGCGACGAAGTAACACTTACAGTGCCTGATGGTGTAACGTTCGATTATCAAGGGTCGCTGGGTGAAGTTGTAAGCCTTTGGTACAACGCTGATAATGAATTAGCCAAATCTTCGGTTGCAAGTGTAAAGTCGCAAACTGATGCAATTGAAATTACAGGTCTAACTAAAATCAAACTTATTTCAGCAGATAAAAAGTACGATACCACAACTGACACTTATGAGGGTGGCTCTTCTACTTCTAAACTTGCTGTCTATGTTGATGGTTCATCAACAACCATGGGTGCAATACAGGATCAAACATTCGAATCAGCCAAGGTTGGTTTTGACAAATCGGGACATATCGCATACGTTAGTGCCTATGATCTCAGAGATTTCTTAGTTGTAGACAATGTTAATGGCGATGAAGTTGTCGGTGTTGAAGGTGACGGCACTGGCGGATCGTTTGATGCTTCCGATGCTACAATCGTAAAAGACGGACAAGTAGTTACTCTTGCTGACCTTAATAAAGGTGATGTATTATACTTCAGCACAACTGCAAATGATGGTGATGGATTCGCTGAAGTTTACAGCAATACTGTAACTGGCCCGATCGACACCGTATATAACACTTCTGTTTTAGTGAATGGTAAAACTTATACCTATGATTATTCAGCAGGTGTAGATGAATTGGACAGTAATGCTGCTGTCTATATCGATTCAAATGGTAAAACAGCGAAAGTTGACAGTGATGCAGCTGAGTCACTTCAAGCAGCTGGAGATGTGACACTTAACCTTGACCGTGCTGGTCATTTGGTTTATATCTCAGGAGCTGTAGCTGATGTCGCAAGTAACACACAAACAGCTATTCTCACGGATGATATTCAAGGTGGGCATTCAGTATTTGGCAAAGAGCAAGCACAAATCTCAGCTCTTCTTCAAGATGGCACTGAAAAGGTATACGATCTAACTCTTGAAGACCTAGATACAATCACTATTGATGGCAACGATTATAGTATTGATAGTACGCCAGCAGTTGGCGCAGCAGACGAATGGGCACCAACTACAGATGGTACTAACCTTAACCTCGTTTTAACAAATGGAGTTGATACAGATGTAACCTATTCCTTGACCGCTGAAGGAAACTTAGTTAAGTTCCATTTGGACGATAATGGCAATGTAAAAGAACTTGAACTCTTTACAACTGGTGGTACTAGGGAGAAATTAAACTTTGAAACTACTGTAAAAGCTGGAGATAGCTATGTCGATGGTAAACAGCTACTATCTAGTACGCTTGTGTTTGATGCAAATAAAGATTATGACAATAATGGCGACACGAGTAACATCAAAGCTGGCGATGTTACAGTTACAAATTGGGGCGCTTATCAAGGCACTGATATCAGTCGTTTAGACTATATTACCAATGCCGACAACGAGGTAACCGCCATAGTCATTAGAGCTACTACAACTTCGGATACGACATATGAGGAAGCTGTTGTCACAAAAGTTCTTCGTAATACTGACGACGAAATAGTATCAATTACGGCTTTCGTAAATGGCGTAGAGAAAACGTTCTCAGTAGATTCAGTTTCTAATGATCTTGCGAAGGGTGACGTAGCTGTCTTACTGATAAGCGATAACGATGGGGCCTTCGTTACAGGAATCCTTGCAGATGGAACTTCAGATACCCAATATACTACTCGGGTAACTACTGGTGAAGCTATTGGATCAACAGATGTAAATGTTGGTGCACGTGAAGTTACTATTGCAGGAAATGTATACAAACTTGTTTCCAATGGTGAAGTTATTGATGCAACTGACACAAGTGACATCACTACAGGTTCATTAGCTGACCTTCGTGGTGAAAATAACGTAACAATTGTACGAGATGAGAGTGGCACCACTACTTTTGTTAAGTACTTCGTAATCAACAATTAAGGAGTTTTAGCAAAATCTCTGTTGCACTGGCTAACATTTGCTCGAGGGACGGTTTTCCATTCGGTCAACCATCCCTCGGGGTCTGACCCCACAAAGGTTCGACAAAATTTGCATTAAAGGGAGGAGGTAGCTTAGCGGCTCCTTCCACCCCAGTGTCAGACCCAACACAGAGGGAAATAATCTGACAATCCAACAAGAGAGTCTTTCGCCTATGAGCTGGCGAAGGGCTCTTTTGGTGTTTCCCAATAGAGCCTCGGAGAAAAGAGTTCCTCCGAGGCTCTATTGCACTTCTCGTGATATACTTTGCGCAGGAGTAACAAATGAAAGAGAGCGTGACCCATGACAGATTTGTACATAGAAGATTTTCGCACATATGATGAGATACTGGATTTTGTCCAGCAGAAATCCGTTTCCATCCCATCTCATCTCATCTCATCTCATCTCAACGCTTTGATTGCTGTATGGCGCTTATTATAGAATAGGAACAATATATTTCCGGAATAGGGATCCATTTTAAACTGCAAGGCAACCATGGCCGTCAATCCGGTAATTTGTCTCCGAAAATTAGTAGATCCACATTATCCCAACATACGCATAATGTGGAGTTACAGATCTAAGGCGAGCAGTTTATCTTAAGTACTTAAAGAGGAAGGAAACAAGAAAAGGAAACGTGCACACAGGGGTTTATTTTTGTATATCATTGTTTAAGCGCTTACACTAGCGAGAAAAATAAATGTGTCAAACGTTACCAAGATCATAGTTAGGTAAGCGGTACATATTTCATAGAAATGGAAAAATGCAAATCATTTGCGCACAAGTTGGTGAAAGAGATTGGGACTTAGTTTATGTTCGAAATGAGGAGAAAGTTAGTGATGCGCTACTAAAAATGCGCAAGTCATTAAGTCCGTTCAGGAGAAGAACTATCCAAAAGAAAGCCAAAAACCATATCAATTCACCTTTATAATAAAAATTTTCCCTAATTATACTTCACTAACCATACATTCACATAACTAGCAGAAGGATAAATGGATATTTCGTCGAATGATAACTATGTGATAACTATGTAAAGCTATATTATGAAGAATATCATTCTTACAACAGTGGAGGTTATTCAAATTGTTGTACTCTGGAAGAGTAACTCGATTAAGTATTCATTTTTTTTTGTCAGATATGATGGTTTTTGCAGTAAGCGGGGTTTTGGTCGGGTATATGAAATTCCTGAGTGATTTCTCAGTCATTAGCATTAACGCGTATATAATCATGTTATTCATGATCATGATTATCTTTCTGGGCTTATTGTATCTTTCAGGGAATTACGAAACCTCAGAGTTACTACAGGTTAGGCCGCATATTTATTTTCGCTCTTTGTTATATAGCGCAGCTTTTTTTTATGTGATATCCTTTTACGTGCGCAGTGTAAGCTATTCACGGGTCTATTTCACCGTTTTCTTCAGTGTTACTTTCGCCTTAGCTATTATTGTAAGGTTTCTGCTCGCTAGAACTTTTAAATCAAGGCTTGGCGATGAGGCAAAACTTCCTCTGGTGGCAATTGGCTTCGATTTGGGAAATGATAGTCTCCTGGACAAATTGATCCGCGACATGAGGCTTAGGGTTGTGACAAATATCGCGTTAACTATGGAGGTTGAAGATATTGTACAGAGTCATCACGAGTTAGCTAGCACATTAGGCCTTGCAGGTCCGAGGGAACTAGGAATGTTAGTCTACGAAGAAAGAATAGGGACATTAGAGCCACTCATTTCCTATTGTGAGCTAAATTATATTCCGCTATATATTGTGCCGTCCGTGAGTAGGTTATTGTCGATACCTTTAAAGACCATTAATTTTAAGGGAATTCTAATTTTTGGGCCGCAAGACTTGATTGTTGATGGTGTCTCAAAACGCTTAAAAAGAGTAATGGATGTTATGTTGGCTACAGTGGGTTTGATTCTTGCGTCATGGCTCTTGGTACTCATTTGGCTTATAGTTAAACTTAATTCATCAGGCCCAGCCATCTTCGCCCAAGATCGGTTGGGGCTTGATGGTAAGCGAGTGCGGATTTATAAGTTTAGGACCATGGTAGCTGACTCGGAGCAGCAACTTAAGGCTCTGCTGGAGAATGAGGGGATGAATAGAGACTATTATGATAATTATAAGATTGAGAATGATCCGAGAGTAACTCTGCTTGGTAAATATCTGAGGAAGCTTAGTTTGGACGAATTGCCACAGCTTGTTAATATTCTAATAGGCGACCTAAGCTTTGTGGGACCGCGCCCAATCGTGCCCGCGGAAATTGCACGGTATGGTACGCATGGAAACATGATCCTTCGTGTGAAGCCTGGACTTACGGGTCTGTGGCAAGTGAGTGGACGTAATGACGTAAGTTATGAAGAGCGGATTCAGATGGATCTCTTTTACATTCATAACTGGTCGCTTACCCTTGACTTGAAGATAATTTTTCAGACTATTCCTGCTGTGTTACTTGGGAAAGGGGCAATGTAGAGTGATTTTGACTTTGCATGTTAAATATGGAGGCCGTGATGGTAAATATAGAGAGAGCTGTGCAAAGGGTGGGCGTGGTAATTCCAATATATAATCCACCAGAGGAATTTGTCTCTGTTTTGAGGGCGCTAGAAAGCCAGACGTACCCCATCTCTCGGGTCATTGTGATAGACTCTAGCCCAGACATAGATGCTTGGAATCACCAGAAAAAAGTCAAAGCTAATTGTGGGCATCTCAATTGTTTATACGTGCGTATTTTACCCGAAGAGTTCGACCATGGGAAAACAAGAAACTTAGGAGCTTCCAAATTAATTGATGAGGACGCGGTTCTCTTTCTTACTCAGGATGGGGTAATGTCGAAGAATTGTGTTGAGGCATTAGTAAATTATTTGAATAGAAATACTCTTGCTGGAGTCTATGCAAGGCAATTACCTAGGCATGGGGCAACCGAACTTGAAGTTATAGAACGCAGGCTGACTTATCCTCCAACGTCGAGAATCAACTCAGGTATACCCTGTATAATAGATGATGTTTTACTGAGTGATGCGTGTTCAATCATCCGAATTGCTGCACTAAAAGCTGTTGGAGGATTTCCAAATAAAATCATCACAGCAGAGGATATTGTAATAGCGAATAAGTTATTAGTCGCTGGGTATGATACTGGTTATTGCGCTGAGGCGACAGTCAGACATTCTCACAAACTATCATTTATCGGCATAGTAAAACGTTATTTTGACACTGGAGTCATGCATAAGGAATGGGATAGTTTAATTCCGCTAAATACAGCCAGAGGCAAAGGGGTACAATTGGTTAAAGATGAGGTTCGACACATTATTAGAAAGAAACCATCAGAGTTAGTCAGCCTTGTATTGAGTGTAGTGGGCAAGATTATTGGGTATACCTTAGGACGAAAAAGTGCATTATTGAGCTTGAAGTTAAGGCGCAAATTGAGCCAAAATAAAGGCTTTTGGAAGTAATTTGAGATATAAAATACTAAAAGAGAATTGAGGTTCAAGAATGAAGGGTGTAATATTAGCGGGGGGGGCTGGATCCCGTCTTTATCCTCTTACAAAGGTAACAAACAAACATCTCTTGCCGGTAGGGCAACATCCCATGGTTTTGCACTTGGTTGCCAAGCTGAAAGAAGCGAATATTAAGGATATATTAGTCGTTACAGGGAAAGATCATATGGGCGCTGTGGTAAACTTACTAGGTAGTGGCAAGGATTACGGGGTGAAATTCACGTTTAAGGTTCAGGATGAAGCTGGCGGGATTGCCCAAGCCTTGGGCTTAGCAGAACAGTTTGTCGGTGACGATCTAAGTGTAGTTTTACTGGGCGACAATATCTTTGAAGATTCGATTGTTCCCTTTGTAGAGGCATTTCAAGCGCAAGGGAGGGGGGCTAAGATCCTAATCCGAGAAGCTCCAGATCCTCAGCGCTATGGAGTGGCTGAAATTGGAGAGGGTAAAGTTCTAAGTATTGTGGAGAAGCCCGCGGAGCCTAAGAGTAACTATTGTGTTACTGGTATTTATTTTTATGATGCGGATGTCTTTGATATGATAAAGACTTTAAAACCGTCAGGACGAGGAGAGTTAGAAATCACAGATGTGAATAATGACTACATATCCCAGGGGGAAATGACGTATGATGTCCTTTCATCTTGGTGGACGGATGCGGGGACATTTGAGTCCTTGGCATTGGCTAATAGACTGGCAATTGAAAGTGAACTAGACATGAGAGTTATAAAGGTTTTGGGAAAGCAGGTTTAAAAAGTACTCTTTCAACAAAAGGCATTATTAATATATAGATCAAAAAGGAAGTGTCACATAGTTATGATCGAAGGTGTCTATCTTAAGAAACTCATTCGCCACAGTGATGATCGTGGTTTTTTCATGGAGATTTTGCGAGATGATGATGATTTACTGAGTCGATTTGGACAAGCCTCGCTATCCAAATCTTACCCTGGAGTGATCAAAGCTTTTCACTACCATGAAAGGCAGGATGATCTTTGGTTTTTTCCAAGTGGTAATGCCCAAGTCGTGCTATACGATCTTAGAGTAGAATCAATAACCAAAGGACAGACGGATGTTTATTATCTGGGAGAGGATAACCCCAGTCTTCTGATGATTCCTAAGGGCGTAGCTCATGGTTACCGGGTTTTAGGTAATTCACCTGCGATAATTATGTACTTTACTACTGAATCATATCAAAGATCAAATCCAGATGAATTACGCATTGAATGGAATGACCCTGAAATTGGTTTTGATTGGACTACGGCAAATAAATAGCTCGGAGGGCTTTCATTGAACATATTAGTAACAGGTGGCGCTGGGTTTATTGGGTCAAATTATCTATTAATGATGGTTGATAAATACCCTGAAGATTATTTTATTAATGTTGACTCACTCACCTATGCCGGAAACCTTAAAAATCTGGTATCATTGGGAGATCGATTAAACTATATTTTTTACAAGGTTGACATTCACGACTCAACAGCATTGGAAGCAGTTTTTCGGAAAGAAAAACCTGATGCGGTAATTCATTTTGCTGCAGAATCACACGTTGACAGAAGTATAGAAAATCCGCTGATCTTTGCGGAAACGAATGTTCTCGGGACCATTAATTTAATTAATTATGCACGCAAGTATGGTGTTGCTCGCTATGTTCAAGTCTCAACTGACGAAGTTTATGGCTCGTTAGGTCAAGAAGGATTTTTTACAGAAACCACACCACTGCTACCGAATAGTCCCTATTCGGCTAGTAAAGCATCTGCAGATTGTTTCGTACGAGCTGCAGTCGAAACGTATGGAATGAACGCCTCTATTACACGGTGTTCAAATAATTATGGTCCCTACCAGTTTCCAGAGAAGTTAATTCCGTTAATGATTTGGCGCGCACTCGAAGGTAAGCCTCTTCCAGTGTACGGAGACGGTCTCAATGTTAGGGATTGGCTCTACGTAGATGATCACTGCCTAGCAATTGATACAGTACTACGACAAGGTCAGTCTGGTGAAGTCTATAATGTAGGGGGGCATAATGAAAGGACTAATCTTGAAATTATCCAAGAGATCCTTCTAATTTTAAACAAAAGCGATAGTCTAATCCAGTTCGTAACCGACCGTCCAGGGCATGACCGTCGATATGCCATCGATGCATCTAAAATCAAGCAGCAATTAAATTGGGTTCCAACTACTAACTTTAAAGATGGAATCAAAAAAACAGTGCAATGGTATCTAAGTAATGAACAATGGTGGCGAGACATTTTATCTGGTGAATATCAATCATATTACTCAGATATGTATATCAATCGTTAATCGATGCACTGATTGCCATTAAAAAGGGGACCGAACTTTTATGAATTTTTTCAGTTCTACTATCAATTTTTTAAAAGATATACTGCGAAGCAGGAAGCTAATCCTTGAGCTAGCCAAGCGCGACTTAAAGACAAGGTATCTGGGGTCTTATCTAGGAATACTGTGGGCATTTATTTTACCAACTATAAATATATTGATTTTTTGGTTTGTATTTCAGGTTGGGTTTAAATCAAAGCCAGTTGATGATTTTCCGTTTATATTATGGTTATTGCCAGGGATTATTCCCTGGACCTTCTTCTCCGATAGTCTGATGGGAGCAACAAATTCCGTCTTGGATAATAGCTATCTTGTCAAAAAAGTTGTCTTTAGGGTAAGCATTCTACCTATAATACGAGTCCTGTCGGCGTTATTCGTCCATTTGTTTTTTATTGCATTCCTATTTATTATGTTTTTTGTTTACGGTTATAAACCTAGTATTTATAATCTCCAAGTGTTCTACTATCTTTTTGCCACACTCTCCTTAGTGCTTGGATTATCCTGGATTACTTCTTCCCTTTTGATCTTTTTCAGAGACTTAGGACAGTTGGTGGTGATGATATTGCAAATTGGTTTCTGGTTAACTCCAATTTTCTGGACTGCTAAAATGTTGCCAGCCAAATATCTCTTTTTATTAAAACTTAATCCTGTCTACTATATTGTTGAAGGGTATAGAGAAACGTTTATTTACCATGAATGGTTTTGGCAACACTACAAATTGACTCTGAATTTCTGGGGTATAACGATAACGAGCTTACTCTTAGGCGTTTTCCTATTTAAGAAGTTAAAACCACATTTTGCTGACGTTTTGTAATAAGGATCAAATTGAACTAGACCAGCTAATAAAAGTCAAGAGTTTGTTTGATTCTTTCTTAGATTTTGGTTTCAGAAAAAAGGTCATAACAAACCAAGCCATTGAAAAATCCGAACAATGACTAAATCGACTGATTGATC
>Ga0075530_1000365_pt1 | contig 21217 bp, 20 predicted proteins | sample NGEPerD_2_FD_75101 | JGI IMG/M metagenome (GOLD analysis project Ga0075530, IMG submission 75101) | Arctic peat soil microbial communities from the Barrow Environmental Observatory site, Barrow, Alaska, USA - NGEE PermafrostL1-D | ecosystem: Environmental > Terrestrial > Soil > Wetlands > Peat ... | reverse complement strand
GCCCGCGCCATCGTCGGGCTCTTGCTGCGCGCCACCGGCATCATCCGGACCGTCGTCCCCCGGCCGCGCCGCTCGTCGGCGGCGGTCAGGAGCGGGTGCTGCCCGATGCGGCTGGGGAAGTCGCTGCCGACGAGCGGCGCGGCCGGGGGACGACGGTCCGGATGATGCCGGTGGCGCGCAGCAAGAGCCCGACGATGGCGCGGGCCCTCGGGCCTCGTGACCGGGGGAGGCCTCCGGCCGGGCTCAGGGCCGAGCGGCTCCTCGATCCACGTTGCGGCCATGGTCCCTCACTCGTCCGGCGGCGCCTCATCGGCTGATGCGCGGGACTGTAAGGACGGCCACCGACAACGCCGTCCGCGTGGACCACCGCGACCGAGCCCCGCCGGCGACGGAGTCAGACCCGGACCAGCTGTGACGGCACGACCGTCACCGTGAACGGCTCGGTGACGGTCACCGGTTCGTCCCCGGCCGCGAACGCGATCTCGTCGTAGCCACCGGCACGCCAGCGGAGTATGCGGACGCTCGGTTCGTCGACGTCGACCAGCCAGTAGTGGGGGACCGCGAGCCGGGCGTAACCGGAGCGCTTGAGGACCGCTTCTCGCCCGGCGGTCGACGGCGAGCGCACCTCGGCGACCAGAAGCGGGACGTCACCGTTCTCGATCGTGGCGAACTCGCGACGGACGATCGTGAGGTCCGGCTCGAAGTGGGTCCGGTCCGGGTCGTCGACGTTGATCGGCAACGGGAACACATACAAGTGCCCGGGACAGCTCGCGTCGAGAATCCGCGCCAGGTTCTTGCAGCCCACCTGGTGCAGCCGACGGACCATCGGACTCACGAGCAGCCACCCGTCGGACAGCTCGTACCGCCGTCCGTCGTCGGGCAGACCCTCCAGCTCATCGACGGTGAAGCGACGGTCGATCTCGATGTCACCGGTCACGCCTCCCATGATGCCTCGTCGTCGAGGGCGGGGACAGTGCCGCAGCTGTCGTCGATGAACGCCCGCCAGCCGTGCGGGGTGACGAGCAGCAGGTCGCCCTGGAACGCGGGCAGCAGGTGGTTCGCGTACCGCCAGCCGCTGAGAACCCGGTACTCAGGCGGCCCGAAGACGACACGACCCGGCCTCGCGACGACGGTTACGAACGCGTGCTCCGGTCGACCCCGGGCGGTGGGCAGGGACCCCCAGAGGTCGTGGGCGACGTCGTGGAGCAGCTCCGACCGGGCGGTGCGGCTCAGGTCGGCGTCCATCTGGTCGGTGGGTTTGACGTCGGCCCAGTCGATCCGGACGGCGGCGCACAGCGCCTGCTTCGTCGTCGGCAGGTGGACGAGGGACACGATGGTCCCGGGCGTCATCGACAGCACGGTCGACAACTGTGTGAGGAAGCGGGCCGGATCACGGAGCTGGGAAGGGCGCGGCTCGGGGTCGGCGGTCGTCGTGGGCATCGGGAACGGGGCCATCCCCCGATGCTGCACCGGGTCGCCGTCCGGTCCGGCGTTGTCCACAGACTCGGGCGCCACTCGTCGAGTCCGCCGTCCTGTGGACAACCCCCATCCCGCCTCTGGACGGCGCCATGCTCTCTGCCGACCAGCTCAAACGCGACACCTGGAGGCACCGATGGGCTACTCGACAGACTTCCTCGGACACATCGAGATCACCCCGCCCCTGAACCCGGCGGAGGTGGAGTACCTGACCGCGTTCAGCGAGAGCCGCCGCTGGGACCGCCCCGGCGGGCCGTACGAGGTGCCGGACAACCCGCGGGACGACGCGGTCGTCCTCGGCGAGCCCGACCCGGAGACCGGCGCCCCGAACGTCCGGGGGCCGATCTCCGAGGGGGCGGGCACCGAGCGGTTCAACCGGCCGGCGCGCGGTCAGCCGCAGCTGCGGTGCCAGTGGGTCCCCTGCCCCGACGGCTGCTGCCTCAGCGACGACGGGCACGAGAAGTTCTACGAGCCGACCGTCTGGATGCGCTACCTGATCGACCACTTCATGAAGCCAGGCGCGACGGCGAGCCGCTCGGGCCTGCCCTGCTTCGAAAGCTTCACCTTCGACCACGAGCTGAACGGCGTCATCGCCGCCTGTCGACGCGACACGAGGCGGCTCTGGGTGATCCGGGTGACACGCAACCGGGTCACCGAGAAGGACCTGGCGCCCGGTGTCCCCGAGAGCGTGGTGTGGGGGCTGTTTCCGTACGAGCGGGAGATCGACCGGCTCGACGAGCTGCGCCGGCGCCGGCGGATCGCCACGGTGGGACCCGTCGTCCGGCTCTGATCACGGTGGCGGCGCCCCACGGCGCTCAGGACCGGGCGGCCAGCTGCTCACGTAGGTAGGCGATGTCGGCGGCCTGGCCCTCGCTCGGCGTCTCGACCAGAACCGGGGAGCCGGCCGCGGCGGCGACGCCGGCCAGCACCTCGGGCGCGATGGTGCCATCGGCGATGTTGGCGTGCCGGTCGCGCGACGACCCGAACGGGTCGCGGGAGTTGTTGAGGTGCACCAGGTCGACGCGGCCGGTGATCGCCTTCACGCGGTCGACGATGCCGTCGAGGTCCTCGCCCGCGGCGAACGCGTGACAGGTGTCCAGGCAGAACCCGACGCCGAACTCGCCGACGGCGTCCCACAGCCGGGCGACGGCGTCGAAGCGGCGGGCCATCGCGTTGTCGCCGCCGGCGGTGTTCTCGATCAGGATCGGCGTGTCGAAGCCGCCCTCTGCCGCCTGCCGCTCGACGAACTTGCGCCAGTTGGCGAAGCCCTCCGCGGGGTCCTCGCTCTGGGTGACGTGGCCGGCGTGGACGATCAGCCCGCGGGCGCCGACCGTGGCCGCCGCCGTCGCGTGCTGCATGACCGTCTTGCGCGAGGGGATCCGGATGCGGTTGTTGGTCGACGCCACGTTCAGCACGTAGGGCGCGTGCACGTACACGGCGACGTCGGACGCGACGAGCGCCTCGGCCTGCGGGTGCGCCGGCGGCTTCTTCCACCCCTGCGGGTCGGAGAGGAAGAACTGGACCACCCCGGCGCCGCACTCCGCAGCGGCAGCCAGGGGGTCGTCGTCCCGAACGTGTGCACCGATCAGCATGCCGACGACGCTATCCCCCGTCAGCTGTCGTACGAACCGGGAGGCGGCAGCTGCTGCAGGGCCCACGTGTTGCCGTCGGGGTCGGTGAAGCCGGTGAACGACCCCCACGCCAGCACCTGCACCTCGCCGGCTTCGACGCCGCGCTCGACGAGGTACGCGCGAGCCGCCTCGGCGTCCTCGACCACGACCTGGATGCCGTCCTGCGAGCCGGGCGGCATCTCGGAGATGCCCTCACCGATCGCGATCGAGCAGGCGGAGCCGGGCGGGGTCAGCTGGGCGAAGCGCGTGTTCTCGTCGACCCTGGCCTCGATGTCGAGGGTGAACCCGACCTTGTCGCGGTAGAACTCGATCGCCCGGTCGACGTCGGTGACCGGGACGAAGATGAGCTCGATCTTCATGTCCATGGCTGGCTCCTTCTCGGTGGCGGTGTGAACGCCCCGACGCTAGGCGTCGTAGAGGCCAGTTCCTGTCCGCTACCGGGCCTGTTCGGCGCGAAGCCTCTGTACTCCGGACATCGGCTCTGCGCCGGCGACCTCAGGGGCACCGTCGACCGGCGGTCGGCGTGGGCTGTCGTCTACGGGGTCGCCGCGTTCGCCGTGCCAGGTCGCCAGCCGTCCGGCGCGGCTCACCGCCCGGAGCCGACGCTCGGTGGCGGCTCGGCCCTGGTTGGAGGTGGCCAGCAGCAGATGGTCGTGAGTGCGGAGGATCGTGCTGTCGTCCGGAACGAAGATCTCGCCGTCCCGCAGGATGAGGGTGATGGCGGCGTCGCCGGGAAGTCGCAGCTCTGACAGGTACACCCCGGCCAGCCTGGACTCGTCCGGAACGGCGAACTGCAGAAGGGTGGCGTCGATCTCCTCCAGCGGCGCGGACTCGATGTTCACCTCACGGGTCGCCCCCGGCTCGCCGACACCGAGGAGCCGTGCGGCGAACGGCAGGGTGGGTCCCTGGATGAGGGTGAACACGACGACCAGCACGAAGATGACGTCGAAGATCTTCTGCGCGGAAGGGAGCCCGACGGTGATCGGGATGGTCGCGAGGACGATGGGGACGGCCCCCCGCAGTCCGGCCCAGGACATGAACGCCTGTTCTCGCCACGGGATGCGGTACGGCGTGGCACACAGCAGGACCGAGAGCGGGCGGGCGACCAGGAGCAAGGCGCCGCCGACGATGAGGGCCGGGAGGAGTGCGTCGGGAAGACGGCTGGGACTCGCCAGCAGGCCGAGCATGATGAACAGCCCGATCTGGGCGAGCCAGGCGAGCCCCTCCGCGAATCCCGTCGTCGCGTTGCGGTGGGGCAGGGTGGCGTTCCCCAGCCACAGGCCCGCGACGTAGACGGCGAGGAAAGGGCTGCCGCCGGCCAGGCCGGCGATCGCGAACGCAAGAAAGGCGATCGCCATGGTGGCCAGTGGGTACAGGCCGGCCGAGGGGAGGGCGCTCCTCGACAGCATCCACTGCCCGGCGCGGGCGACGAGCAGGCCGAGGACCGCGCCGACCACGAGCTGGTACAGCATCATCCCCCCGATCGTCAGCGCGTTGGCCTCCTCCCAGGCGTCAGAGGTGACGACGGTGACCAGGATGATGACGGGCGGGTCGTTGAACCCCGACTCGGCCTCGAGCGTGGCGCGGACCCTCCGCTGGAGCGGAATCCTCCTGAGCACAGAGAACACGGCCGCAGCGTCCGTCGACGAGATCACGGCACCGAGGAGGACCGCCGTGCGCAGGTCCACGTCGAGCGCGACGTAGGCCAGGCCCGCTGTGACCGCGACGCTGACGGCGACACCAACGGTCGCCAGGACGACGGAGAGTCCGGCGACGGGACGGATCACGTGCCACTGCGTCGTGAACCCACCCTCGGCGAGGATCACCGCCAGGGCGATGGAGCCCAGAACCATCGTGAGATCGGTGTCCTCGAACCCGAGCCCGATGCCCGCCTCCCCGATCACCAGGCCGATCGCGAGGTAGAGGAGGAGGCTGGGCAGGCCGGCCCGGGTCGAGATCCGCACCGCCGCCACCCCGGCGAGCAGCACCGCTGTGACGGCAAGCAGGACGAGGTTGAGGTCGGACGGGTTCACCGTCGCACGGTGCCGGTGGGAGGTGGCGTGAGGAGCCGGCGCACTACCGATCACCTGGCCCGGTCTGCCGGGCCACGCCGTGCAACAGGTCAGCCGTGAGCCGGGTCTCGATGTCGGTGATCTCGAGCGCGCACACCTCGACGCCCCAGGTCGCGGTGAGTGTCGTGACGTCGAGAGGAAGCTGCGACTCGAAGCGCTCACGGGCGATGAGCAGGGCCGCCAGGTCGGTGCGAGCGACCTCCTTGGAGAGTCCGCTCTCCAGCGCGCGGGAGGTGGCGCCGAACGCATCAGGGGACGCGCTCGTCGACCGCGACGGATCCGTGACCCGGTACAGGCCGTCGGCCAGCAGGCGGACCTGCACACCGTCGCGAGTCGTGGACATCACGAACAGTGGCAGGTGTACCGGACGCAGCGACACGGGGGTGAGCCGCTCGAGACCCGGTAGCCGGAGGACGAGCCCAGGGCCGCGGACACCCACGACGCGACCGAGCCGCGACACCACCATGCGCTCGTGCTCCGACACGACCCGCACGGAGAAGCCGGCCAGAACCACCAGCGCTGTCGCACCCATCGCGATCCAGAACCAGCCGGTTGTCGGCAGATCCAGGCCCGTCCCGGCCGCGAGACGGGCAGTCGCGGTATGCACCCTTATCCCCTCCGTCGCAGTCGTCTTGTGCGGCAAGTCTCTCCCGCATGCGGGGGCTGCGATATCCGTGGTGCCACCCAACTCTTGCGAGACAGGTGCTGTCTCGTGGACAGCGAACTCAGGGATGGGTGAGGCTGCAGGAGTGAACTCCTTCTCGCGTCTACCGCTGTACTGGAGGGTCTGCCTCATCAACGGCATGGTCTTCGTCGTGGGCACAGCGGCACTAGCGATCTCCCCGGCCACGGTGTCACCGCGGGTGCTGGTCTCTGAGGCCGTCGTGCTCACCATCGGGCTCAGCGTGATCTTGGTGCTGAACTCCTTGCTCTTGCGCACGAGCCTGGCGCCGCTGGACCGGCTCATCCGGCTGATGGAGAGCGTGGACATGCGACACCCGGGACAACGGCTCCCTGAAGCGGGCAGCGGCGCCGTGTCGCACTTGGTGCGCAGCTTCAACGCCATGCTCGAGCGCCTCGAGACCGAGCGGGGCAGGAGCAACGCGATGGCCCTGGCAGCGAAGGAGGCCGAACGTCACCGGATCGCGCAGGAGTTGCACGACGAAGTGGGTCAAGGTCTGACCGTCGTGCTCCTGGGCCTCAAACGGGCTGTCGACCGGGCCCCCGACGAGATCGCCGAGGAGCTGCGCCTGGTGCAGGAGACCGCTCGCTCCAGCCTGGACGAGGTCCGGGACGTGGCCCGCCGGCTGCGACCGGGCGTGCTCGAGGACCTGGGCCTGCTCAGCGCGCTGTCCGCCCTCGCGACGGACCTGTCCACGCACAGCGGCGTGCACGTCCGGCGCGGGTTCGCTCCCGGCCTACCGGGGCTCACGCCGGAGACAGAGCTGGTGATCTACCGGGTCGCCCAAGAGGCACTGACCAATGCGGCCCGGCACGCGAACGCCGACACCGTGGAGCTCTCGTTGAGCAAGCAGGGCGATGGTGTCGCGTTGCTTGTCGCCGACAACGGCCGCGGACTTGGCAGCCGGCCCGAAGGTGCCGGTATCCGCGGCATGCGCGAACGAGCACTGCTGGTCGATGGGGAACTGAACGTCGGTCCGCGGATCGGTGGAGGCACCGAGGTGCGCCTGGTCCTACCCGTCCGGGCGAAGCCATGACCCCAGCCGGCACGACTCGGATCCTGCTCGCAGACGACCACGGTCTCGTCCGGCGTGGGGTGCGCCTGATCCTGGACAGTGATCCGGGCCTCACCGTGGTCGCCGAGGCCGGTGACGGCGCGGAGGCAGTGGCCGTCGCGCGGGACCAGGAGATCGACCTGGCGGTACTCGACGTGGCGATGCCGAGGATGACCGGCTTGCAGGCCGCGCGTGAGATCTCCCGGGGGCGGTCACGGCCACGGATCCTCATGCTGTCCATGTACGACAACGAGCAGTACTTCTTCGAGTCGTTGAGGGCAGGGGCTTCCGGGTACGTGCTGAAGTCCGTGGCCGACCAGGACCTCGTGGAGGCGTGTCACGCGGCGATGCGAGGTGAGTCGTTCCTCTACCCAGGGGCCATGAGCGCGCTGGTCCGCAACTACCTCGAGCGAGTGCGTCGTGGAGAACGGGTGCCGGCCAAGGTGCTGACCCCGCGGGAGGACGAGGTCCTCAAGCTGGTGGCGGAGGGCAGCTCCTCCAAGGAGATCGCCGAGATCCTGACGATCAGCCTCAAGACGGTGGAACGGCACCGGGCCAACATGCTTCAGAAGCTCGGCATGCGAGATCGCACCGAGTTGACCAGGTACGCCATCCGAGCGGGACTGATCGAGCCGTAGCTCAGGTCAGGTGAAGGCGAAGTACCGAAGCCAGACGTAGGGCCACGCGACAATCAGGGTGACGCTGGTGCCTCGACCATCGCCTGCTCCATGTGGGTGACGCCGTCCGAAGGCGTTGTCGGTGGTGGCTGTCAACGTCGTTCTCGTCGTCCTTCCGGGCGACGATGACGAGAGGGGGACGTCGTGATGCGACGGATTCTGGGCGCCGTGGTGGCGCTGTTGGTGGTGTCGGTGCTGTCGGGCTGCGGGTCGGTGGGGGACGCGGTCTCGAGCGACGGCGAGGGTTCGCAGGTGGTGTCGGGGGAGTCGGCGGCTCCGGTCGTCGAGGCTGAGACCGAGGTCGAGGCCGAGCCGGCTGCGGTGATCGAGGTCGTCGAGTACGGCTTCACGCAGGTGCCGGCGGGGGAGTACAGCTCGCCGCAGGTGAGCTACGGGGTGGTTTTCGCGAACAGCGGGACCGCGATCGCGGTCGACGCGCGGGTGCAGATCACGTTCACCGGGGCGGACGGCGCCGTCGTCAGCGCCGAGGAGAACTACCTGACCGCGGTCCTGCCGGGCCAGCAGGCCGCCCTCGGCGCGAGCGTCTACGACCTCGACGGCGTGACCTCGATGTCCGTGCAGGTGCTGCCCGGCGGTACCGAGCCGGCCGACGACGTCGCCGGAAGCTTCGAGGTGACCCAGGTCGCGACGAGCGCTGAGGAGTACGGCGGTCTGACGACGACCGCCACGGTGTCGTCGCCGTTCTCCAAGGACCTGCAGGACCTGTACGCCACGGCGATCCACCGTGGTGCGGACGGCGCGATCGTCGGTGGGGACTTCACGTACCTGTCCTTCGTGCCCGCCGGGGGGACCGCCGGCGTGGAGATCTCGACGGCGGCAGACCTGCCGGCGCCGGCGTCGTCCGAGGTCTATGTCCAGCTCTCGGGCCTGTCCTTGCTGGGCTGAGGTGACGGCGACGTGGCGCCCGCGTGGCGCCGCGTCGCCGTCCCGGCTGTCGGTGGTGGGTGGCATCGTGGTCGCTACAGGGTCGAGAAGGGGGAGCGTCATGGCCGAGGACGTCTGGTTCCGCTCGCACGTGGAGCGGCTGCTGCAGGAGATCTGGGACCGCCACGAGCTGGTGGTGGACGACGACGGCGACTACCCGTTCCGGGTCGGGACGGCGGCCGCGTGGGTCACGGTGGAGCTCGGGTCGCCGATGGCGGTCCGCGTGTTCGCGCACGCCGCGCTCGGGGTGAGGCGGACGGCGAAGCTGCTGACCGAGCTGAACAGCGTCACCGCGCGGTCCCGGTTCGGCAGCGTCTACTGGTCGTGCGGCGTGGTCGTCTGCGAGTACGCGCTGCCCGCCGAGGCCGTCGATCGCGAGTCGCTGCAAGGCATCTGTGGCCTCGTCGGAGGTCAGGCCAGCGCCCTCGGCCCGATGCTGGCGGCCGTCTTCGGGGGCGAGACGCCGTTCGACGACGAGCTGGTCTCCGGCGATGCCGAGCCCGGTCGCGACGTGGCGTGAGCTGAGAGACGACCATGCCGCGGTGCATCCCCGCCGATCCCGTGTTCACCTCTGCCGCGGAGCAACAGGTGTGGCAGGCGCTGAAGCAGAGCCTCAGGCCGCACGACGTCCTGATGGCGAACCTGCGGATCACCGACGACGACGGCGACCACGAGGCCGACGTCGTGGTGGCGATGCCGGACGCCGGCATCGTGGTCGTCGAGGTCAAGGGCGGCCGGATCAGCCACGACGGCCAGCGCTGGCGCCAGGGCAACAACAGCCGCCACCTCGACCCGGTGGCCCAGGCACGCAGGTGCAAATACGCGATCCGCGACTACCTCGACCGCGACCCGCGATGGGGACGCCGTCGCACCCGCTTCGCCCACGCCGTCGCCTTCCCGCACAGCGCGATCGCGCCGTCCTTCGACCGGCCGGAGTGCCCGCGAGCGATGGTGCTCGACCGCGACGACCTGCCCGGCAGCCCCGCCGGGATGCTGTACGACCTCGTCACCGACCAGCGCAGCGAGAACCCGTGCGCGACCCAGGACGACGTGGACACGATGGTCGACGTCCTCAGCGGCCGGATGCTGCCGCAGGGCGACCTGATCGCCGAGATCGCCGAGCGGGCCGCGGACGTCGACCTGATGACCGAGCGCCAGGCGACGATCCTCTCCGCGCTGCGGGCCGTGCCACGCGTCGAGGTGATCGGCGGCGCCGGTTCGGGCAAGACCTGGCTCGCCCTGGAGCAGGCCCGGCGCCTGTCCAAGGCCGGCCAGCGCGTCGCGCTCACCTGCTACAGCCGCGGCCTGGCCGAGTACCTGCGTCGCCGTGTGGCGGGGCTCAAACGCCACGAGCGTCCCGCGTACGTCGGCACCTTCCACGGGCTCGGGCAGGTGTGGGGTGCTCCCAGCGGCTCGGACGACGACAGCCGGTTCTGGGAGGAACGCCTCCCGGCCGAGATGGCCCGCCTCGCGCTGGACCTGCCCGACGACCAGCTCTTCGACGCGGTCGTCGTCGACGAGGCACAGGACTTCGCGGACTCCTGGTGGCCTGCGCTGCTGTCCGCACTGCGCGACCAGGAGCGTGGTGGTGTCTACGTCTTCGCGGACGAGGGCCAGAGGGTCTTCGCCCGGCAGGGCCGTGCGCCGCTGTCGCTCGTCCCGGTGCTCCTGGACGAGAACCTCCGCAACACGCTCCCGATCGCCCAGACCTTCGGGTCCCTGACCCAGATGCAGATGCGCTACCGCGGCGGGGACGGCGACCCGGTGCGTTTCGTCGCCTGCTCGGACGACGAGGCGCTGGGTCAGGCGGACGACGAGGTCGAGGTTCTTCTCGAGGAGGGCTGGCCGGCCGAGCACGTCGCCCTGCTGACCACGGGCAAGCGCCACCCCGAGCAGGTCGAACGCCAGGCCCGAGGCCAGGGCCACTACTGGGAGTCCTTCTACGACGCGGACCAGGTCTTCTACGGGCACGTCCTCGGCTTCAAGGGGCTCGAACGACCGGCCGTCGTCCTCGCCGTGAACGGGTTCGGTCGCGACGAGCGGGCCCGAGAGAAGCTGTACGTCGGCCTGTCCCGTGCCCGCGACCGGCTCGTCGTCTGCGGGGACCCAGGGCTGATCCGCGACATCGGCGGCGAGGGTGTCGCCCACCGGCTCGGCATCACCTGAGACGGTCAAACCCCCCTCCCTCAACGTTGATCAAGGACTCCATGCCCGGCTCGCGAGCATGGAGTCCTTGATCAACTTGGGGTTTGAAACCCTAGGTCTCGTGGCGGCCGTGTGACGGTGTTCGGCAGCGTACTGATCGACCCCGCGGCGGCTCGTGACCTGGACATCGCCGTGGGCTACAGGACGACGGCCGAACGCGACGTCGTCCTTCCCCTCGACGAGAGCGAAGCCGGCCGCTACGCGACCCGTCAGATGTCGCCGATGCTCGAGTTCATGGAGACGGACTGGCTCCGCCGGCTCGACCTGGAGCTCCTGGCCTCGAGCGACGCCGAGACTCATTGAGCAGGAGCCGCAATGGGCGTCGAGGGAGTGGCCGGCGTCAGGCGCATCGGCCGAACGCCTCGAACCTGGCTGCCAGGCGCTCCTTGTCGGGCCAGTCGGCCCTGCGCGCGGGCAGCTGCAACGTTCCGCCGTGCATCGCCTGGATGCCGTACCGCAGCATCGGGCCGTCCGTCTCGGCGAGCAGGTCGGAGTCGATGGTGACCCTGTAGTCCGGGGAGATCCCCAGCAGCCGGGCGTCGTAGGCGCTGTGGTGGATCTTGCACATGGCCAGGCCGTTGGTGACGATCGGCAGGCCGCCGACCTCGGTGTCCCCGATGATGTGCGCGGCGTCGAGGAGCTCGCCGTGCCGCAATGAGCACACCGTGCACCGCGTCGCGTAGGCGCGGATCACCCGCCCGCGGAACTCCGGCTGGTGCAGCCGCTGGCGTACGAGCCGCTCCGCGTAGCGACGCTGGTCGTCCGTCCACTCCGCCGGCTTGGGCATGAACCTCAGGCTCTCGTCCACGGCGATGGTGAAGCGCCGGGCCGAGCGGTCGTCGTCCATGACGTAGACCGGAAAGACCGGGACATAGACGCCAGTGGCGATCTTGCGCAGCAGGATCAGGGGCAGCCCGAGCTCGGCCGCGCGTCGCAGCTTCGTGTTGTCGCCGGCGTCCGAACCGGCCCGGTAGTCGTAGCGGAAGAAGCCGCCCTCGACGTCCTGGTCCTCGTAGGGCCCGTCGGGCGAGCTGACGATCGTCAGCGTCGCCACCAGGTCGCGCGGGTTCCAGATGCCCTTCGACGTGTCGATCAGCCGCCGCGTGGTCCCCTCGAGCGGAAAGCTGCTGAGCTCGGCCCGGCTGACGAAGCCGCCGTTGTGCACCGTGCGCTCGGCGAGGCGGTCCATCACCAGCTGGCGCAGCAGCCGGTCCTCGCTCTCGGACAGCACCCCGCCTTCCTACCAGCTCGCAGCCCGAATCCAGTGCTGCCGGCCGATGTGACCCGTTCGGGGGACATGTGGGTGTTCGGCTGCGGCAGCGGGACGGCGGCTGCGAGCGTCGAGCACGGTCTACCCCGGGGGAGCGCCATGTCGGTACCAGGCGAACAGCCGCCGTTCTACGCCCAGCCGGCGCAGCAGCCCTACACCGCTGGGCCCGCGCCTGCCGGGTACGGACAGGTGCAGCCGTACGGGGCGCCGCCACCGCCGTCCCGCAACGTCCCCGTGGCGTACGGCCAGGGCTACCCGCCGCCGTCTGCGCAGAACGCGGCTGCCCTGGCCATCCTCGGCCGCAAGTCGGGCGGCCTGGCCGCGGTGCTGTCGATCCTGCTGGTGGGTGCGGGGCAGATGTACTGCGGCCACGTCGGCCGGGGCCTGGCGTTCCTCGGCGGGTCGTTCGTCGCCTACCTCCTCATGTTCGTGACGCTGGGCTTCCTGTTCTTCCTGCCGCTCGGCATCTTCATCTGGGCGCTCGTCGACGCCGTCGGTCTCGCCAACCGCCACAACGCCGAGCTCGCGCGTCGTCTGTCCCTCGGCCCGGCGTACTAAGTGTAGTCACTTTCTGTGGGTACAGTGACTACATGGACGTCGGCATCCGCGAGCTGAAGGCACGTCTCTCCGAGTACGTCGAGCGCGCGTCACGGGGTGAGCTGGTCCGCGTGACGGACCGGGGGGTGCCTCGCGCCGTGCTGATGCCGCTGCCGGCCGGCGACAACGTCGACCGCGGTCTCGTCGACGGCTGGATCGTGCGCGAGACCATCGAGGTGCCCGCGGCCGTCGAGCCCGTCCAGCCCCCGATCGGCCCGAGTACGACCGAGATCCTCTCCGGCGACCGGGGCGAGTAGGTGCAGTACCTGGACAGCAGCGCATTGGTGAAGCGGTACGTGGCGGAGCCCGACTCGTCGGCAGCGGCTCGACTACTGGCCTCCGACCCCGAATGGGTGACCGCTGCTCACACCGAGGTCGAGGTCCGGCGGACGCTGGCGATTCGCCTGGCGGTCGATCCGGTCGGACTCGCTGCCGCTCGCGAGGCGTTCGCAGGCGACTGGCGACGGACCGCCGTCGTCCAGCTCGACGCGATCACCTGCCGCACGGCCGCGGAGCTGGCCGAGCTGACCGGTGCCCGGAGTCTCGATGCGCTGCACCTGGCCGCGGCCCAGCGCGTCGGGGCGCCCGTCGTCCGTCTGGTGACGTTCGACGCGCGGCAGGCGCAGGCGGCCCGATCGCTCGGCTGGGCAGTGATCGGCGCCTGAGCGCCTGACCTGACCGCCGAGCGGCGCCACCACTCAGCGGGCCAGGTCATCGAGCAGGTCGGCGACGACGGCCTCCTCCTCGACGGCGCGGCCGTTCGTGCGCATTGACGTCACGAGCCCCGGCGACCAGGGCGCCTGCGCGCGGGAGGAGTCGGTGAGCGCCCGCCCGCCGTGGCCGGCAGCCACGGCCGCCTCGTACTGCTCGCGCTCGTACCGCCAGGGCTCGGCGCGCCACCGGTCGACGACCCGGACGGCGATCCGTAGACCACCCCAGTCGAAGTCGCCGTGATAGTGCAGGCGTGCGCCGCTGGTCACCATGAGGTCGAGCACGGCCGCGACCGCAGAGCTCGGCTGGCCGTGCGTGCAGACCAGCGGCCTGCAGCCGGCCCCGAGGACGTCCGCGGCGATCGCCACCACCGACGGGTTCTCGCAGACGTACACGTCGGTGCCCGTGAGGGGTAACCGTCCTGGCCCGGTGGTCAACTGTCGCAGCGTCAGGTGAACCGGCTCGCCCGCACGGCGCCACGCGTCGAGCACCCGACCCAGGCCCGACACCCCGTCACCGGGCAGCCCCAGCGTGAGCGCCGGCGCGCTCAGGTCACCGACCCCGACCCTGACACCCGCCCAGACGCGGCGCCTGGCCGCGGCGCCCTCGCCCGGCGCCACGTCCCCGAGCGCGGCCGCGGCGCCGAGGACCAGCGTCGTCAGTGGCCGGTCGTCGTCGAGCCCGTGGGCGTCGTGCAGTGCCGTCGTCGCCAGGCGGCTGCGCAGCACCGGGTCGCCGGCGGGCAGCTCCCTCAGCACGGCGTCCAGCTGCCCGAGCAGCTCCAACGCGCGGGACGGTGTGCCGGCCAGGCGGCGCAGCAGTCCCGTCGCCCACACGGTCTGAGCCCAGGGCTGCAGGGCCGGTCGTGGTCCCACCGCCTCGAGCAGGCGCGACCGCACCCGCTCCCACGCTGACGCCTGGGCAACCAGCTCACCGGCACGGTCGCGCAGGGGACCGGTCAGGGCGACGACGGCGGTCTGGAGGTCCGGCGCCGCCCCCGCCCCGCGGAGCACGGCGTCGAGCTCGCCGACCCGGACCGACAGTGCACCCGAAGACCGCGGACGCCGGCCGAGCAGCGCGATCAGCGACTCGCGCTGGGCGGCGGTCGGTTCGGCCAGCCTCAGCCGATCCGCCGGCGGCCACCCTCGCTCGCGCCGGTCGCGGACCCGGTGCACCAGCCACGCCAGGGTCTCGTCGCCGAGAAGCCGTTGCAGCTTCGGGAGGTCGACCGGCGCCGGGGGGTGGGCACCGCTCACGCGAACAGGCCGTCGTCCGCCGGGCTCGCCCTCGCCGCCATAGCCCGGGTCGGCTCGTCGGCCCTAGTGCGCCGGGTGCCGTCCCACTCCCAGCGGGAGACGAGGACGGCGTCGATCCCGTCGCGACGGGAGAGGTGGGCGATGGCCAGACCCGGCACCGTCGGGTAGCAGCCCCACTCCCGCTCGCTCGTCAGGACGTAGTCGAGGTCGAACTCCGACAGCAGCCCGAGGCACTTCGCCCGGCTGTCGTCGTCCACGCCGGCGAAGGCCTCGTCGAGCAGGACGAGCCGCGGGGCGTGGGGGTTTCCGGCCGAGGCGTAGTGGGACGCGGCCGCGGCGAACAGGGGGATGGTCGCGGCCAGCACCCGCTCGCCGCCGGACGCCGGGCCGCTCGCCGGCCGCCAGCGGCCCTCGGCATAACGCTGGACGGCGAACCGGTGCCACGCCCGGTAGTCCAGCGCCGCGCTGAGATGCTCGCTCCACGTGCCGCCCTCGTCGCGGGCGCGGACCGCCGCGATCTGCGCCTGCAGGAAGTCTCCGACGGCTTCCCGGTCGGGCTCGCTCCACGCGTCGCTGGTCTGACGCAGCAGCCGGCCACGCGCCTCGGCCAGGCCGGCGGGGCCGTCGTCCGCGGGGGTCCACTCGAACCGGAGCCGCATGCCGGTGCTCGTCGGTCGTTGCGACAGCTCGGTGTTCATCCGCTCGACCTGTGCCTCGGCGCCCCGGATCAGCTCGGCAAGCCGCGCCGCGACCTCGTCGACCAGGTGGTTCTCCAGCACCGTTCGCTCGTGCGCGGACAGGACACGCTCGCGCTCGGTGAGCTCGTCGTTCAGCGCGGCCGTCAGCTGCCCGACGCTCAGGTCGCGGTTGCGGAAGCTGGTGGTGACGACGACCCCGTCGTCACCCGGGATGTGCGAGACGGCGTTGCCGGAGCGTGAGAGCACCTCGCCGAGGCCGGCCAGGCCCTCGGTGACCTGGCGCGTGGCGCGCTGCCAGGCGTCGTCGTCCTCGCGGACGTCGGCCAGCGCTGCCTCCACCGACCGGGCTAGGACGACCGTCGGCGTCGGTGCCCACTCCGAGTCGGGGTCGGGGATCTCGAGGTCCGGGACGGCGGCCGCCAGCAGCCCCGTCCGCGCGAAGGCGCGCAGCCGTTCGGTGGCCCCGGCACGCGTGTCGGTGACCCGCTGGAGCTGTTCGGCCAGCTCCTGCTCGCGGCCCTCGGCGTCGCCGACGGCTCTGGCCAGGTCCAGGCGTCGCTGCGTGAGCTCCTCGGTCGCACGCGACAGGCGGTCTAGCTCGGCCTGGACCTCGGCCAGCCTCCGCTCCAGGTCGGCGACGGCGGCGCCGACGGTCGAGCGCAGGCCGTCACGGTGCGCGGCGGCCCGGTGCTCGACAGCCGCGACCTCGCCGGTGACCTCCCGGCGGCGCCCGAGCTCGTGCCGCGCCCGACCCAGGTCTTCCTCGGCCTCGGCCAGGGCGGCTCCGGCGGCATCCCGCGCCGACAGCGCGGGCCACAGCTGAGCCAGCGTCCGCCGGTAGTCCTCCAGGGCCCGGGCGACGGCGTCCAGCGCGTCCCGCTCGCCAGGCAGGCCGCGCTCTGCCGCCGCTCGGTTCCGCTCGGTCTCCGCGGCCGTCAGCTGCTCGCGGGCCGCGGCTTCGGCGGTCTCGTCGCGGGTGAGCCGCTCGGCGGCGCGGGCGCGCAAGGTGACCCGCTCGCTGACCGTCGCGTGCGCCCCCCGCAGGTGACCGTCGTCGGGCACCGCGGCGAGCTCGGCCTCGACGGCCGCGAGCTGCACGGCGACCGCTGCGCGGTCGCCGGCCACGGTCGTCAGCCGCGCGTCCACGCTCTCCAGCTCGGCCGCCAGCTCGGCGAGACGGTCCCGCCGCGTGCGCTCCCGGGTACCGGCGCCGATGTAGCGCGCCTCGTCCTTGCGCCAGCGGCCGGTCAGGGACCCGACCCGGTACCGCCCGTCGGTCGACACCCAGGTGGGTGCGTCGCCGGGCCCGAGGCCGATGCCGGACAGGACGGCGCCCACCACGTCGTCCGGCACGGCGGCCGACTGCGTGTCGCCCCGGTCGACGGCCACCCGCAGCGTCGTCCCCAGGTTGCGCTCTACCGGCACGGCCGTGGCCACGACGGCGTCGTCGGCGTCCAGCAGCTCACCGGTCGGGGTGACCCAGGCGTCGAGCAGCCCTGCCGCTTCGAGCGCGGCCTCGACCCCCGCCCGGGCGGCGGGGTCGGTGTCGTCGGCGAAGTCGACCAGCCGCCACAGCGGTGCGCCAGCGCGGTCACGGCGTGACGGGTGGTCGCGGGTCGGGGAGGGGTCGGGGACGACGTCGACCCCGGCCTCGAGCTCGGCCCGCTCCTCGACGATCACGGCGCGCTGGACGCCCAGTGCCCTCTCGCCGGCCTGGAGCCCCGCGTCACGGCGCCCCAGCAGGTCGGCGGCGGCGCGGCCGGCGGTCTCGGCGAAGGCGGCGAGCGGGTAGCGGCCCGCCAGCGTCTCGACCCAGCCGCCGAGGGCCTCCACCGGGTCCTCGGGGCCGACCGCGCCGGGGACGACCGACCGCAGTGCCGTCGCACCGTCCAGCCAGCCGCGCGCGGCCGAGACCAGGGCCTCGCCGGACGCGGCAACCTGGGCGCGAGCCTGCGAGAGCTGCTCGACGGCGGCATCGGCGGCCTGCGCCGACTCCTCCCGGCGGCGCTGCGCGTCGGTGTGCTCGACCCGCCGGCGGTCGGCACGGTCCACCAGCTGCCTGAGCTGCTCGACGGCCCGCAGCGTCGTGTCCACGTCACGCTCGACCTGGCCGCGGTCCGGCTCGTGCAGGTCCGCCGTGGGGACACGCGCCTGCGACGCCTGCCGCTGCGCGTCGGCACCGAGGCCGCCCGCCGCCTCGACCGCGTCGTCGTGGCGCCGGGTCGCGGACGCCGTCCGCTTGGTCTGCCGTGCGACGTCGTCGGTGGCGGTCTCGGCCTCGGCCCTCGCGACCGTGGCCCGCCCACCGGCGTCGACCACGTCCTGCTCCGCACGCCGGAGGTCCTCGGCCGAGCGCATCTCGGGACTGGAGATCAGCACCCGCTCGTGCTCGGCCGCGACGACACGCGACCGCTCGACGTCCTGCTGTGCTGCCGTGGCCCGCTGCTCGTCCTCGCGGGCCCTGGTCAGTGCGTCGCGCGCTGCGGTCAGCCGACGCCCCGTCTCCTCGTACCGTGACTGCGCGGTGCGTGGCTCGGCGGCCCTGCGGCGGGACGCGATGCGGGCGTAAGCGCCGTATGTCGTCGCGAACGCTGCCGCGGCGTCCCGTGCCTCCCGGTGCGCCGCCAGGGCCAGCCGCTCCTCCTCCAGGCTCCGGAAGGCGTCGGCGACGTCCACGACCACGGCGTCGTCCAGCGGCGGCAGCGCCTCGGTCAGCGCGGCCGAGAGGCGGCGCTCGTCGGGGCGCTTGGACAGCGAGGGCTGCCGCAGCTGCACCAGCAGGGTCACCAGGGCGTCGTAGCGGTCGGGGGAGAGGTCGAACAGCGCCTCGTTGACCGCGCGGCGGTAGCGCTCCGCCTCCCGGTGAACGGTGCCGCGCTCGCCGATCGCCTCGCTCAGCCGCTCACGGGTCAGGACCCTGCGGTCGGGGCCGACCAGGTGCAGGTCGTCCCCGACCCCCTGGTCGGTGACGAAGAACCAGCTCGTCACCCCGGTTCGTCCCGTGACCGCCTTCAGCCCGGCGCCGATCGTCAGGCGGTGCTGTTGCCCCGCGGCGTCGCGGCGACCGAACTCACACCAGGCGTAGCCGGTGCGCTCGCTGTGCGGGTGCCGGCCGCCGAGCAGCAGGTTCCACTCCATCCGCTTGCCGGGGTCGCCGTCCGGTTCGACCCGGTGCGATGCCGTGTTGCCCTCCAGCAGGAAAGGCAGCAGCAGCGCGAGCACCTTCGACTTGCCGGTCCCGTTGTTGCCGCGCAGCAGGAGGTGGCCGTCGCGGAACGCGAACTCCTCCGCGTCGTAGTAGAAGAGGTCCACCAGGCCGGCGCGTACCGGCTGCCAACGGGTCGCGGTCACGCGAGTGCTTCCTCCGGGACGACGGCCGCGGCGACGCGGAACCGGGCGATCGCGGGCAGCGCGCGCACCCCGTCGTCGTCCCGGTCGGCCAGCCGCAGCGCCGCCAGACGGTCGACCGCCCTGGCGGTCAGCTCGGCGACCGCGGCGGGTTCGTCGGACCCCTTGCGCCAGTGCGTGCGGTGCTCGACCGCGAGCGCGGCGGCGTGGCTCTCCAGCGCAGCCAGCGGCACCGCGGCGCCGTCGAACGCGGCCAGGTGCTCGGCCAGGAGCAGGGTGACGTGCCCGTCGGTGCCCTCCTCGGGCATCGTCACGTCGCTGAGCGCGTCGCGTCCCGCGGGATCGACCAGGGCGATGCCCTCGGCGCGCACCTCCTCCACCAGTCCCGTCGCCTCGCGGATGCGGCGCAGGACGGCGGCGCGCTGCGACGAGAGGTAGGCCGTCTCGTCGTCCGTCAGGTCGGAGTAGTACACGACGGGGTCGTCCAGCAGGCGTCGGGTCAGCCGGTGGCGGACTGCGCGGGTCCGGGCCTCGTCGGTATCGGCGACCAGCTCGTCTGCTGCCAGGGCCAGACGCTCGTCGAGACCCGTCGCGTCGACCGTGGACGGCCCGCGGCCGGTCACCAGCAGCCCGGAGAGGACCCTGCGGTCCACGTCGTAGAGCGCGTCGCCGGGGCCGTGGACGTATCCCGTCTCGTCACCCGCGACGCGTCGCAGCACGCCGAGCGCGAGCAGCACCCGCACCGCAGCGACCAGGTCGGCCCGGTCCTCGCGCGTGTCGAGGTCGAGCCGGACCCCGGCAGCCCCCAGGTCGGGGTCGGCCGCGCCTGCGAGCACCGACTCCGCGAGCCGGCCGAGAGTGGTCTGGGCGTCCGACCGTTCGAGCGCGGCGAGCGCCAGGCAGAGCAGCACGTAGCGGCGGCGGCGCAACGGCTGGCCCGGGGCCGACATCGCGGGACGCGTCCCGTCGTCCAGGTCAGCCGGCCGCTTGCGCAGCCGCACCGTCTCGGGGTCCACCTGAACGTGCCAGCCCGTCTCCCGTGCGAACCAGTCCCGCAGCCACACGGACTGTCGCTTCACGGCGCCGAACGCCGGGTCGGTGCTGGGCAGCAGGGGCCTGCGGAGCAGCGCCCGGGCGGCCCGCCGCCGCTCGGCGAGCCGGCTGGCCTCCAGCGCGTCGGTCAGCCCGTCGGTCACGACGCGGCTCCTTCACGGAGGTCGTCGTCACGCCGTGCGTCGCCGGTGACGTCGTTCACCGTCAGGACGTGGTCCGGCCCGCGCAGCACCCCACCGGGGGTGCGGACGGCGGCCCGACGACCGTCGTGCGTGGGAGACAGGCGCACCGCCAGCGAGCCGTCGCTGGTGGTCGTCTCGACCGTCGCGGCGCCCGGGACCCGAGCCGACAGTGCGTCGCCGAGCAGCGACAGGAAAAGCCCGAAGGAGTCCGGGTCGAGCTCGTCGAGCTCGGAGAGCCTGGTCGGGCGCCCCGTGGCCAGCCGGCGCCGCGCAGCCTCGACCTGCTCGTGCTCGGCGGCCGCCAGGGCCGCCAGGTGCGTGCGCTGCGCCGAGCGGTCGGTCACCGAAGCCGGCTTGCCGCGTCGCTCGATCCGCCCGGTGCGGCGGAGCCGCGGGGTGATCACCACCGGTGGAGCCTGCGACCAGGGGGTGGACGGCGGCACCATGGTCTGCTCCCGTGCGTCCAGCGTCTCCACGTCCACCGTGAGGTGCCGCGCCGGCGCGAGGCCGAAGGCGGCCCTCCAGATCCGGTGGCAGCTCGTGTCGTCGGGGGCCTGGGCGAACCACAGGGCGAGCCTGCGGAAGTCGGCGGACCGGTCCGAGCGCCCGGACCGCCGGTCGTGCAGCGCGGCCGCCGCGGTCAGCAGGGCGGGGACGGCGGCTCGCGCGCGGTCTCGCAGCAGCGCGGACTGCGAGGGGTGGTGACGGTCGCCGATGAACCAGTGCCGCAACCCCGCCCAGCGTGACCGCCACTGCCGCACCCGCAGCGCGACGCTCTCGTCGGCCGACTCCGTGCCGGCGTCCTCGCCGGGTGCCGCGTCCCGCGCCTCCCGCCGGGCCGCGGCCAGCAGGAGGGCGTCGACGTCCGGCTCGAGCGCGTCGAGCTGGGCCGCGATGTCGGCCCCGGCCACCACGAGGTCCCGCAGGAACCGCTGGAGGTACTCCACCAGGCGGTCCTTGTACGCCAGGAACACCTCGACGTCCGCGTCCGCGAGGTCGACCGACCGCTGCACCGACGACATGAACGCCTGCGCGTTGGCTGCCAGGCCGGCGAACCGGTCGGTAAGCAGGATCAGCCCCGCGTGCGCCTTTGCGTCATCGGCGGGGTCGAGGGTGTCCAAGCCCCGCAGCTGGTCGCGGATGTCGGCCAGCGCCACGGCCTGCAGCTCTCCGCGCTGGCCGAGGGCCGCATCGTAGGCGACCAGCGCCGCCTCCACCGCGTCGCCGTCACGCGTGAGCGAGTACAGGTAACGGGCGCGGTGGAAGTCCTCGACCGTCGTCACCCGGCTCGTGTCGGGGTCGGCCCGCAGGTTGCCCCAGGTGACCAGCTGGTCGAGCAGGAGGGTCAGCTCGTGGTCAG
>Ga0075530_1000364_pt1 | contig 21218 bp, 20 predicted proteins | sample NGEPerD_2_FD_75101 | JGI IMG/M metagenome (GOLD analysis project Ga0075530, IMG submission 75101) | Arctic peat soil microbial communities from the Barrow Environmental Observatory site, Barrow, Alaska, USA - NGEE PermafrostL1-D | ecosystem: Environmental > Terrestrial > Soil > Wetlands > Peat ... | reverse complement strand
TGCTTGCGCTCTTCATCGGTGAGCTCTAACGCTTCCTTGGGTCGTCCCGTTCTCGGCATAACCAAGTCTACAACTTATCCTTTGAATTTACGGCGCGACACACTAGCCCCAGGCACCACTAGTCGAACGCGGCGGCAGCCTGCTTGCGCAGGTCCTCGATCATCCGGTCCGGGTCATCGGATTGGAAGACCGCGGAGCCGGCCACGAAGACGTCCGCACCCGCCTCGGCGCATTGCCCGATCGTCTCGGCCGAGATTCCGCCGTCGACCTGCAGCCACAGCTCGAGCCCGTGCTTCTCGATCAGGGCACGGGTGCGCCTGATCTTCGGCACGCACATCTCCAGGAATGCCTGGCCGCCGAACCCGGGCTCGACAGTCATCACCAGTAGCATGTCGAGCTCGGGCAGCAGGTCCTCGTAGGTTTCCACCGCCGTGGCCGGCCGCAGTCCCATCCCGGCACGGGCCCCCTTGGCGCGGATCTCGCGGGCGAGCCGCACCGGAGCGGTGGCCGCCTCGGCGTGGAAGGTCACCGACTGAGCGCCCGCTTCGACGTACCCCGGCGCCCAGCGGTCCGGGTCCTCGATCATCAGGTGGCAGTCAAGCGGTGTGGACACCGCCCGGGCGAGCGCCTCGACCACCGGTTGCCCCACCGTCAGGTTGGGCACGAAATGACTGTCCATCACGTCGACGTGCAGCCAGTCGGCCTTCGAGACCCGCCGCGCCTCCGCGGCGAGGTTGGCGAAATCCGCGGCGAGCATGCTCGGCGAGATCTGGATACCCATGTCCCGCCCGATCCTAGCGATAACGTCATCCCATTCGAGCGCTATCACCTTCGCGCGGGATGACGTCCTGAGAAGCTCCCCTCAGTGGCGACGCAGCAGCGCAAAGAACATCGCGTCCGTGCCGTGCCGATGCGGCCACAGCTGGACGGTGCCCGGAAGAGGTCCGTTGTAGGGCGCAGGCACCGCCTCGAACAGGGCCGCTGCATCCTCGAGCACGGCGTCCGCGCGTGCGCCCAGGACCGCCGAGACAACCTCCGCGGTCTCCGCGACCACCGGTGAGCACGTCGCATAGCCGACCACTCCCCCTGCGCGCACCGAGTCGAGTGCCGCATGGAGCAGCCGCTGCTGCAGTGGCACCAGGTCGTCCAGGTCGGCCGCAGCACGTCGCCAGCGTGCCTCGGGTCGTCGCCGCAGCGCACCGAGCCCGGAGCACGGAGCGTCGACGAGGACGCGGTCGAACGTGTCCGGAAGCCACGCCGGTGTGGTTCCGTCCGCGGTGACAATCCCGGCCAGTCCCCCGTTGCCGGAGCGGGACACCGCCGCGGTGGCGGACGCGACGAGCCGCGCGCGATGGGCCTGGAGATCCGAGGCAAGCAGCCACCCCCCACGGTTTCCGGCCAGCCCGGCCAGGAGCGCTGACTTGCCGCCCGGTCCCGCACAGAGGTCGAGCCACCTCTCGTCGCGGCCGACGACCGGGGCGGCGGCCATGCCGAGCGCGACCAGCTGCGAGCCCTCGTCCTGGACGCCGGCCCGACCCTCGGCGACCGCTGCGATCTCGCCGGGGTCGCCCCCGTCGAGCTGCACGGCGTACGGCGACATGCTCGATGCCGCGCCGCCCACGGCGACCAGCTCGTCAACCGAGCTCAACCCGGGTCGGGCCACCAGCATCACGCGGGGTGCAGTGTTGTCAGCTACGAGCAGCGCCTCGAGCTCCCGGCTCGTCTGCGCCCCGCACGGAGTCTCCCGTGCGTTGGTCGCCGACGAGTCGAGTGCGGAGGCGAGCTGTTCGACCACCCAACGGGGATGCGAGTGTGCCACGGATGCGAACCCCACCGGGTCCGACGCGGGGTCTGGAGCCACGCGACGTACCCATCCCGACAGATCCTGCTCTGCGACGCGTCGAAGCACGGCGTTGACGAAACCGGCGGGGCCGTGCCCGATCCGGTCGCGGACCAGGTCAACCGTCGTGGCCACTGCCGCATGGGGGGGAACCCGCATCGCGAGGGTCTGGTGCGCGCCAAGCCGAAGAGCGTCGAGCACGGCAGGGTCGACCTTCTGCAGCGGCCGGTTGACGTTCACGGCGATGATCGCGTCGTAGGTGCCCTGCCGCCTGACCGTGCCCGAGACGAGCTCGGTCGTGAACGCCGCGTCCCGGCCGCTGATCCGCCGGACACGCAGCGTCTCCTGCAGCGCGAGGTTGGTGTAGGCACCCTGCTCGCGTACCGCTGTGAGTACGTCGAACGCGGCCAGTCTCGCCTGGTCGCCGGCACCGCGCCACGCCTCTCGGCGTCGGGTCCGTTGCCTCCCCGGCGTCGCCCGACGGTCAGCCACCGAAGCGAGCCCCCGTGTGCACACGCGCTCCACGCGCCCAGTCCGCGGCAGGCATCAGCTTCTTCCCGAACGCCTTCACCTCGCCAAGCTGCACCGGGTGGGTCGCGGTCCCCGCGTATACGGCGCTCTTGGTGACCTCGAGCACGCCGGGCTCCAGCTTCTCTGCGCCATCAACGGTGGTGACCGGGCCGATCTTGATCCGGTCTCCGGCATAGGTCGACCAGGCACCCGGTCCGGGTGTACAGGCACGCACCCGCCTGTCGACAGCGACCGCCGACTCGGTCCAGCTGACCTGGGCGTCCTCCACCACGATCTTGGGCGCGAAGCTGACACCGTCCCCCGGTTGCACGCGGGGCTCCAAGGCCCCCTCCTCGATCCCGTCGAGAGTCGCCACCATTAGGCCGGCCCCGCTCTCCGCCAGCCGGCCCAGCAGGTCGCCCGCCGTGTCGCGCGGGAGCACCGTCTCGGTGACCACACCGAACACCGGTCCGGCATCGAGCTCCCTGACGATCTGGAACGTCGTCGCGCCGGTGACCGGGTCCCCGGCCAGGATCGAGTGCTGCACCGGTGCCGCGCCTCGCCACGCAGGAAGCAGTGAGAAGTGCAGGTTGACCCATCCGTGGGTGGCGATGTCCAGGGCACTTTGCGGGAGCAGCGCTCCGTAAGCGACCACCGGGCAACAGTCCGGAGCCAGCTCCCTCAGCTGCGCCTGGAAGCCGGGGTCCTTGGGGTGCGCCGGCTTGAGCACGGGTACACCGAGCTCCTCGGCACGCGCGGCGACCGGCGAGGCCACCAGCCGGCGACCACGCCCGGCGGGGGCGTCCGGCCGGGTGACCACACCGACCACCTCGTGGGAGCTCATGGCTATCGCGTCCAGCACCGGCAGGGCAACCTCGGGGGTTCCGGCGAAGACCACCCGCATCAGAGGCCCAGTCCGTTCGTGGGGTGCGGCGAGACCCGGATCGTCGGTGGCTTGTCGCCGAACCAGTCCGCCTCGCGGATGGCCTTCATAGCCTGCCTGCGTGTCTCCCTGTCGAGCCGGTCGACGAACAGGATCCCGTCCAGGTGGTCGGTCTCGTGCTGCAGCGCCCGGGCGAGCAGCTCGGAGCCCTCGATCCTGACCGGGTCACCGTACATGTTGAACCCGGACGCGATCACCGACAGTGCGCGCGTGCAGTCGAACGCGAGGTCCGGGATCGACAGGCAGCCCTCCGGGCCTTCCTGGATCTCCTCGGAGAGGTCCAGAGTGGGATTGACCAGATGGCCGAGCTCACCCTCGATGTGCCAGGTGAACACGCGCAGCCCGACGCCGATCTGTGGTGCCGCCAGGCCCGACCCCGGTGCGTCAAGCATCGTGTCACTGAGGTCCTCGACGAGTCTGCGCAGCTCCTTGTCGAAGTCGACGACGGGCGTGGCGGCGCTTCTGAGCACCGGGTCGCCGAACAGTCGGATGGGCGCGATGGCCAAGGCTGCTGCTCCTTGCGGGGGATCTGACGGCGGGGGATCTGACGGGCGGGGGCCAAGTCTACGGACACCGCGGCGTACGTCCGGGGTCGCTGACACCGCGGTCCGCGTCCGGGGTCGCTGACACTGCGCCGGGCTGCCGCCCGCCCCAGTAGCCGTCGAGATCACGCGAGCCCGATCGGGTCGACCTGAACCCGCACGGCGGTCATCTTCTTCGCGTCCCGGACACCCTGGACCTCCACGAGCGCACGCGACAGCTGTGGGCCCAGCGGGCGTGGCACCCGGACCACGACCCGCACCTGCGGGTCGTGGGTCTCCCGCCCGAGTGGCGGATCGACCGGGACAGGGCCCAGCGTCTCCGCCGCATCGGGGAGCTGAAGCATCTCCAACGCCGAGGCAACCGCATCCGGATCGCCGATCAGCGTGGCCAGCCGTGACGCTGGGGGGAGATGCGCCGACTGCCGATCGGCCAGCTCGCGGCGTGCGAAACCCGACGGGTCCCAGCGGACCAGGGCCTGCAGGACCGGTTCGCTGCTCTCTCCTACGATCACGAGCCGTCCCCCCTGGTCGGCGGGCCGCGCGAGCGCTGCGGCGTTGAGCCACCGGCGCAACGACTCCTCGGTGGTCCGCAGGTCCGCCCTCGACAGCATCAGCCAGGTGTCGAGCAGCACCACACAGGCGTAGCCACCCTCCACGATCGGCTCGGCGCCAGGGGTGGCGACGACGATGGCTGGCCTCGGATCCACGCTGGTGAGCACGCGTTCGCCCGAGGAGGTGCGCACACCGACCGACGGGAACGCCCTGCCGATCTCCTCAGCGGTACGACGGTCCCCCAGCACGGGGGCGCGCAGCCCACGGCCCCCGCACTGCACACACGACCACGAGTGTTCTTCAACACCACACCAACCGCAGGTGGGCGGGCCGGCGGGACCGGGCAGGGACAGCGGACCCGCGCAGGTCGTGCACCTGGCCGGCGTACGACAGCGGTCGCAGGCCAGGTGGGTGACGTAGCCCTGCCGTGGGGTCGACAGCAGCACCGGCCCCGACCGCAACCCCTCGCGGATGACGTCGAAGGCCGCCTTGGGCAACCGGGCGGACCTCGCGAACGGATCGCGGAGGAGCTCGGCGTCGGTGGCGCCGGTGATGCTGCCCCGTGCGGTTGCCCGCCGGACCGCGTCTCGGCTCGCGGCCAGCTCGTCGACCCATCCGGACTGGAGGAGGGACTCCGCCTCGACCGTGCGGGCGAAGCCGCCCACGAGCGCCGCGCAGGACTCCTCGTGCGCACGCAGGAGCAGCACCTCCCGGGCGTGCGGGTAGGGGGCGTGCAACTCGGAATGGAGGTCGTCGCCGTCGTCCCACAGGGCGACCAGACCCAGGTCGCGCACCGGCGCGAACGCGGCCGCGCGGGTGCCGACCACGACGCGCACAGTTCCCCGCGCGACGGCGAGGAAGGCCCGGTAGCGATCTGGTGGGCCAAGGTCAGCGGTGAGTACGACATGCTGCCCAGGTCCGAGAACCCGCGCGAGCACCCGGTCCAGCTGCGCCACATCCTTGCGATCGGGCAGACACAACACCGCACCCCGTCCGGAGGAGTACGTCGCTGCCACCGCCTGTGCGAGCGCGTCGGCCCATTCGGCTCCGGGCAGCGCGGACCAGACTGCGCGCGGACTCTCCCCTTCGGCGAGCCGCTGCACGAACCTCGGACCACCGGCGTACCTCTGCCACGGCTGCTGCGTCGTCTCCAGGTCGATCGCGGCTTCGGGCGGCGTCGGGGACTGCAGCTTCTCGACCCGCGCGTGCCTCGCCGGGACCGCCAGCCGCAGCACGTCGGAGCGGGTGCCGGCGTAGCGTGCGGCCACTGATCTGGACAGGCGGGCGATGGCCGGCGAGAGCACCGGCTCGGCGCTGACCACCCGACGTAGCGGAGACAGCCGGCCGCCATGTTCGCTGCTGTTGGCTCGTTCGACCACGAACCCGTTCACGTCCTGGCCGGCGAACCTGACCTTGACGCGGACACCCGGCACCGCTGACTCAGCGACTCGCTCGGGCACCAGGTAGTCGAACGGTCGGTCGAGGTGGGCCAGCGGCACGTCGACCAGCACCCGGGCCACCGGATGATCCGCGGCGGGTTCGACACGCGTGGCAGTCCCCGGCGTCCTACCGGCCCGAGTCTTGGCCTCGCCGGCCCGCGCGCGAGCCAGATCGGGCATCAGCGCCAGCTGACCCGGTTCCCGCTCCTGCTCGTCCTCCGTCACGCACCAAGTCTTACCAGCCCGCACGGACAGCACCGGGGTACCCGGCCGAGGTACGTCGGCAGTGCGTGGCGCCTCTGCAGGGGACTTCCCGCGACGAACCTGCACTTCCCGGCCCGAGTTCGTCGTGGGAGGTGCAGGTTCACCGACATACCTTGATGAAACTGGGGCTGGCGGGGCGGGGGCGCGCGCCTAGGTGCCGGCGGCGGCCCTGAGGGCGTCAACGCGATCGGTGCGCTCCCACGTGAACTCGGGGAGCTCGCGACCGAAGTGCCCGTAGGCGGCCGTCTTCGCGTAGATCGGGCGCAGCAGGTCCAGGTCGGCGATGATCGCGGCGGGACGCAGGTCGAACACCTCGAGCACGGCCTTCTGCACCGTGTCGACGGGGACCGTCTCGGTGCCGAAGCAGTCGACAAACAGGCCCACCGGATGCGCCTTGCCGATCGCGTAGGCGACCTGCACCTCGCACCGGCGCGCCAGTCCCGCGGCGACCACGTTCTTGGCCACCCAGCGCATGGCGTACGCCCCTGACCTGTCCACCTTGGAGGGATCCTTGCCGGAGAACGCACCCCCGCCGTGGCGCGCCATCCCGCCGTAGGTGTCGATGATGATCTTGCGACCCGTCAGACCCGCATCACCCATCGGGCCACCGATCTCGAAACGTCCCGTGGGGTTGACCAGCAGCCGGTAGTCGTCCGAGGCGATCGCGAACTGCGCCAGCACCGCGTCAACCACATGCTTGCGCACGTCAGGGGTCAGCATCGCGTCGAGATCGATGTTCTTGGCGTGCTGGGTCGAAACGACCACCGTGTCCACGCGCACCGGCCGGTTCTGGTCGTCGTACTCGATGGTCACCTGCGTCTTCCCGTCCGGGCGCAGATAGGGCATCGTGCCGTCCTTGCGCACCTGCGACAGTCGCTCGGCGAGCCGGTGCGCGATCGTGATCGGCAACGGCATCAGCTCGGGGGTGTCATCACACGCGTAGCCGAACATCAGCCCCTGGTCACCGGCACCCTGCCGATCCAGCGGGTCCACCGAGTGGTCGTGCCGCTCCTCGTAGGCGTCGTCCACACCTGCGGCGATGTCCCCGGACTGCCCGCCGATGGCGAGCTGCACCCCACACGACCAGCCGTCGAACCCCTTGTTCGACGAGTCGTAGCCGATCGCCAGGATCCTCTCCCGCACCAGCTGCGGGATCGGCGCGTAGGTCGAGGTGGTCACCTCGCCGGCCACCACCACCAGGCCGGTCGTCACCAGGGTCTCGACCGCCACCCGACTGGTGGGGTCGTCGGCCAGCATCGCATCGAGGATCGTGTCACTGATCTGGTCAGCGATCTTGTCCGGATGACCCTCCGTGACCGACTCTGAGGTGAATAGACGTCCCGTCACTTGCTGCTACCCCTGCCCGCGCCTGAGCGGCGCAATTGGATCGACCGATGTCTCGACCTGCACCTTAACCCGCGGCCGGGCACCTGGTCAGACGGTCTCACGTCCGCCGGGGAGTCCGCCGGTGAGTCTGCCTGCGACCGCGTCCCAGACCACGTGTGCCAACGCCGACTTCGTGCCCCGCGGCACCGCTGTCGCCTCACCCGTCGCGTGGAGTACGACGGCCTCGGTCTCGGCGCTTCCGAAGACCTTGCCGCCGCCCACGTCGTTGACGACCAGCAGGTCGCACCCCTTGCGCGCGAGCTTGGCCTTCGCGTGCTCGAGCACGTCCCCGGAATCGTCGCCGGTCTCCGCCGCGAAACCCACGATCACCGAACCGGGTCGCGCCCGCACGCTCGAGATCTCGGCGAGGATGTCGGGGTTCTGTTCGAGGTCGATGGTGGGCGCGGAACCGTCCTCGGCCTTCTTGATCTTGGACTCGCTGACCAGGTGTGGCCGGAAGTCGGAGGGTGCAGCGGCCATCACAACCACATCCGCGGTCGAGGCGGCTGCCAGGACCGCGTCGCGAAGCTCGGCGGTGGTCTCGACGCGCACCACTTTGGCACCGGCCGGCTCCGGGAGCTCCACGTTGGCCGCGATCAGGGTGACCTCGGCGCCACGCGCGACAGCTGTCCGCGCCAGCGCGTAGCCCTGGCGGCCCGAGGACCGGTTGCCGAGGAAGCGGACCGGGTCGAGGTACTCGCGGGTGCCGCCGGCCGAGACGACGACGTGGCGTCCCGCGAGGTCCATTGCGTTCGCCGAGCCTGCGCGCGCCAGCACCTCGGAGGCGACCTCGAAGATCTCGTCCGGGTCGGGAAGCCGGCCCTTGCCGGTGTCAGCGCCGGTCAACCGTCCTTCAGCAGGTTCGATCACCACGGCCCCACGTCGGCGCAGCACCGCGACGTTGTCCTGGGTGGCCGGGTGCTCCCACATCTCGGTGTGCATCGCGGGTGCGAACACGACCGGACAGCGCGCAGTCAGCAAGGTGTTGGTCAGCAGGTCGTCGGCGAGTCCGTGCGCGGCCTTGGCGAGCAGGTCAGCTGTGGCGGGGGCGACGACGACCATGTCAGCGGCCTGCCCGATCCGGACGTGCGGAACCTCGTGCACCGACGCCCACACGTCGGTCGACACCGGTTTGCCGGAAAGTGCCGCCCACGTGGGGGCGCCGACGAACTCGAGCGCCGCCGCTGTGGGTACGACGGTGGTGTCATGCCCGGACTCCGTGAAGCGGCGGAGCAGCGCGCAGGCCTTGTACGCGGCAATACCACCGCTCACCCCGAGAACGACGCGATGGACGACGACGTCAGGGCGGCGGTCCAAGGAGATCAGCCTTCCTCGGGCTCGATGTCCTCGCAGGTCAGCAGGTCGTCGTTGATCTCGCGGAGCGCGATCGACAGCGGCTTCTCCTGAACATGGGTGTCCACGAGCGGGCCGACGTACTCGAGCAGGCCCTCCCCGAGCTGGGAGTAGTAGGCGTTGATCTGACGCGCGCGCTTGGCGCTGTAGAGGACCAGCTTGTACTTCGAGTCGGTCTTCGTCAGAAGTTCGTCGATGGGAGGGTTGGTGATGCCCTCGGCTACGGGCACGATTCCAGACACGCGGTGTTGCCTCACAAGAGTCTCAGAGTGGGATTTCACAGATCTTTCATCAAGGCTACCAACTGTTCCCCCGCAGCGTGAACTTCCGAGTTCACGACCGTGACGTCGAACTCCTCCTCGGCAGCCAGTTCCTCCAGCGCCGTCTCGAGCCGACTGCGCCGCTGCTCCTCGGTCTCCGTCCCGCGGCGTACGAGCCGCCGCACCAGCTCCTCCCACGAGGGAGGGGCGACGAACACGAACAACGCGTCGGGCATCGAGAGCCGAACCTGCCGCGCACCCTGCAGGTCGATCTCCACCAGCGTGGGCCGGCCTTCGGCCAGAGCCGCCTCGACCGGCTTGCGCGGAGTGCCGTAGCGGGCCGCCTTGTGCACCACGGCCCATTCCAATAGGTCTCCTCGAGCGATCAGGTCGTCGAACTCTTCGTCGGTGACGAACCAGTAGTGACGCCCATGCACCTCCCCGGGTCGCGGACGGCGGGTCGTAGCCGAGACCGAGATCCACACCTCGGGGTGGTTCGCGCGGATGTCGGCGGCGATCGTGCCCTTTCCCACAGCGGTCGGCCCGGCCAACACCGTGAGCCGCCGGTGGCCCGGGGGCGGGGTGCCCCGGGTGACCGGAGGTGAAGGTTCAGTCACGTGCGCCGAACTCGCGTTCGAGAGCCGCGACCTGGTTGGCTCCCAGGCCGCGGACCCGGCGGTTCGCGGAGATGTTGAGGCGGTCCATCATCTGGCTCGCGCGGACCTTCCCGAGACCCGGCATGGCCTGGAGGAGGTCGAGCACGCGCATCTTGCCGATCACGTCGTTGTGGTGTCCCTGCGCGAGAACGTCGACGATGGAGGCTCCGGAGTGCTTGAGTCGGTTCTTCACCTCGGCACGTTCCCGCCGAGACGCGGCCGCCTTGTCGAGCGCGGCTTGTCTCTGTTCCGGAGTGAGCGGCGGGAGGGCCACTGTGAAACCTCGTCATCCAGTCAGCGTCGAAGGTGGTCTCTCCCTCGGGAGACCGGGGTGCCTGCCGGCACGAATCTAGTCAGAGTAGCGATCCGGCCGCAACGCGAGCACCGGATCAGGCGGCGATGACCACACTCACAGGCCCAGGTTGACCTTGCACACATCACGCGCGTGCGCTTCGATCCCGTCCCCGGCCTCGACCACCCGCGGCGAGCCGAGCTCTCGGGCCGAGTCCTCGATGGCCTGAGTGTCTTCCTGGCTGACTCCGTTGGACGAGTCGTCGGGATCGTAGTCCTGGGGGTCGACTCCCGCCTGGTCAAAGGCCTCGGCCACCCCCTCCCAGGCGAACAGGAAGGTGTCCCACTCGTCGACGATGTCGTCCGGCGCCTGTTCCCGCAGGTCCTCGAAGATCGCCAGGCTCTCTCCGAACAGGTCCGTCTGCGGCGTGTCCCCGCCGTCGCCGAGGTCGATCAGCGCCTGTTCCTGGCCCTCCAGCGCACTGCAGTAGTCCTCGGTGGTGTCGGCGCAGCCGGTCAACAACACAGACATGAGCAGGGTGCTGGTCAGCGCGCCGGCGTTGGCACGCATCAGCCGAGGGTCAGGCCGCAGTAATCCGTGGAGTGCTGGGCGACAACCTCGCCGGCCGCGGCGTTCTCGGGTGTGTTGAGCGACTGCATCCGCTTGGTCAGCCGCGCCCTTTGCTCCTGTAGCTCCTCTTTATCGACCTCGCCCGACTCTGCTTGCTTCTGGAGTCGTGCGGCCTCGGTCAGCGCACCCCCCACCTGGTCCATGGCACCTTCGAGGAGACCCCACTCCTTCTTGACCTCGGACGGCGCCTCCGCGCCGATCTCCTCGATGATGCCGATCGCCCCGGCGACGTCCTCGGGGCCCTGGATGTTCGCGAAGATCGAGGCGAAGTCTGTGCTCAACAGGTCGCAGTACTTCGTTCCCGCACCTGGGGCGTCCTTCGCGGCGTCGTCGGGCTCGTCGCTGGGCGGCACATCGGGCGACGGGGACGCCGAGTCCGAACCTTCGGCCGAGGCGGCGTCGTCCGTGGAGCCCTCATCACCCCCGCACCCACTGAGCAGGGATACGGCGAGCAGGGGGGCGGTCATTGCGACGACTAAGCGGTTCATAGTCACGACCCTACGTGGTGCCCAAGGCTACGAAAGCTCCGGCGAGCCTTTCCGCGACGGCTCGCAGGCTCGCCTTGTCCGGACCGGCCTCCAAGATCTCTCGTGAGCTGCTCGGCAGCACGTTGCCGATGGCCGGGCCGAAGATGCGGCGTACGTCGGCAGCGGTTCCGCCCTGCGCGCCCAGCCCGGGCACCAGCAGCGGACCCTTGATGTCCAGCTCCTCGGTCGTCTCGCCGATCGTTGCGCCCACCACCGCTCCGATCGACCCGAGGGTCTTCGCGTCGACGTTGCGGGTGGCGATCGCGTCGAGGATCACACCGGCCACGGTCCGCCCGTCAGTGGTCGAGGCGTGCTGAACCTGCGCCCCTTCCGGGTTCGAGGTCAGCGCCAGCACGAAGATGCCTGCGTCGTTGGCCAGCGCCGTGTCGATCATCGGGTCCAGCGACCCGAAGCCGAGGAAAGGGCTCGCCGTGATCGCGTCGACGGCCAGCGGTGAGGACTGGTCGAGGTACGCGTCGGCGTACGCCTGGGCGGTAGACCCGATGTCACCGCGTTTGACGTCGAGTACGACGAGCGCCCCCATGCCGCGGGCTGCGGCAATCACCTGTTCCAGGACCGCGATGCCCTTCGAGCCATGGCGTTCGAAGAAAGCCGACTGGGGTTTGATCACCGCCGCTGTCGAACCCACGGCCTCTACCGCAGTCATCGCGAACTTCTCGAGGCCGAACACGCTGTCGGTCAGGCCCCACTGGTCCATCAGGGCAGGGTGTGGGTCGATCCCGGCGCACAACGGACCGCGCGCGTCCATGGCATCGCGCAGCCGCGCACCGAAGCTCGGGGTGCTCAACGGACCTCTCCTTCACGACTGTGCGCGCGGAGCCGGACGAGGTCACGCTGCAGGGTTGAGGGCCAGAACGCTCCTTCGTACACGAACGCGGTGTAGGCCTGCAGCAGCGTCGCACCTGCCTCGAGGCGTTCCCACGCATCGTGCGCGGTCGAGATCCCGCCGACGCAGATGATCACCATGTCCTCCCCCACCCGCTCGCGCAGCAGGCGCAGCACCTCAAGGGATCGCCGGCGAAGCGGGGCCCCCGACAGACCGCCCGAGCCGGCCCGTTCGATCTCCTGCGCGCTCGATGCGAGGTCGTCGCGGGCGACTGTCGTGTTGGTGGCGACGATCCCGTCCAGGTCGAGCGCGACGGCGAGGTCGGCGACCGCGAGCACGCCGGCATCGGACAGGTCGGGTGCGATCTTCACCAGCAGCGGTACCCGCTCTTCGGTCACGGCGTCGGCCTGGCGTCGTACCGCCACGAGCAGCGGACCGAGCCTGGCCACCGCCTGGAGGTCCCGCAGGCCTGGTGTGTTCGGGGAGCTGACGTTGACCACGAGATAGTCGGCGTACGGCGCCAGCAGGCGGGTGCTCGTCTCGTAGTCGGCGACGACTCCCTCCGCGGGGTCGTCGGGCACGACCTTCGTCTTGCCGATGTTGATGCCGAGCGGGACGTGCGCTCGACCCGGGTGCCGGCGCATCCTCTGCTCGCGCCGCGCCAGCCGTTGTGCTACCGCCTCGGCGCCCTCGTTGTTGAACCCCATCCGGTTCATGATGGCCCGGTCCTTGGGAAGCCGGAACAGCCGCGGTCGAGGGTTACCGGGCTGCGCCTGCGCGGTGACAGTGCCGACCTCGACGAACGAGAAGCCGAGACCGGTGAGTGCGTCGATCCCCTCGGCGTTCTTGTCGAAACCAGCCGCCAGCCCCAGCGGTCCCGGGAATGTCATCCCGAGGGCATTCACCGCCATGGCCGAGTCGGCGGCGCCGTGCCGCCGTGTCGTCAGACTCCTCTCGACGAAGTCGGAGGATCTGGCAACTCGGCTGGTGAGACCTGGCGGAGCCAACCGGAGCGCACGGAACCCGAGCTCGTGCGCGTGCTCCGGGTCGACGTGCACCAGCAGATGGTCGAAGAGCCAACGGTAGGTGGTCATCGCCGATCCGGGAGCGGCCTGCAGACGCGGGCCCAGTCCTGGAGGGACCGGACACCGATGTCGCCTGCGCGCAACGCCTCGATGCCCTGCACCACGGCGGCCAGGCCCTGCACCGTGGTGATGCACGGAATGTTGGTGTGGATGGCGGCGGTGCGGATCTCGTAGCCGTCGAGTCGCGGTGACCCCCCCGAAGTGGTGCCGTGCGGGGTGTTCACCACGATCTGGACCTCCCCGGCCAGGATCCGACCGACGATGGTCGGCTCACCCTCGGGGCTAGGGCCCTCGCTGTGCTTGCGCACGATGGCGGCGCTCACGCCGTTGCGGTGCAGCACCTCCGCGGTCCCCTGGGTGGCCAGGATCTCGTATCCCAGGTCGGCCAACCGCTTGATCGGGAAGATCATGTGCCGCTTGTCGACGTTGGCGACGCTGACGAAGATCCTTCCCGACAGCGGAAGCGACCCGTAGGCGGCGGTCTGGGCTTTGGCGAAGGCGGTCCCGAACACCGCGTCGAAACCCATCACCTCGCCCGTGGAACGCATCTCGGGACCGAGCACCGCGTCGACGGTCTTGCCGTCGAAGGTCTTGAATCTGTTGAACGGCATCACCGCCTCCTTGACCGCGATCGGAGCATCAGGTGGCAGGTCACCGCCGTCGCCCCGCTCCGGGAGAACGCCCGCGCCGCGCAAGGATGCGATGGACTCCCCCAGCATCACGCGGGCAGCGGCCTTGGCCAGCGGTGTCGCGGTCGCTTTGGACACGAACGGAACGGTGCGCGAGGCCCGCGGGTTGGCCTCGAGCACGTAGAGCACGTCGGAGGCCATCGCGTACTGCACGTTGAGCAGCCCGCGGACACCGACGCCTTCGGCGATGGCCTCGGTGGACGTCCGGATCCGGTCGATGATCTCCCTTCCGAGCGTGATCGGTGGGAGGGCGCAGCTGGAGTCACCCGAATGGATCCCCGCCTCCTCGATGTGCTCCATCACACCGCCCAGGAAGAGCTCCTTCCCGTCGTACAACGCGTCCACGTCGATCTCGACCGCGTCGTCGAGGAACCGGTCGACGAGCACCGGGTGCTCCGGGCTGATCTCGGTCGCACGGGTGATGTAGCCGCGCAGCGTGTCGTCGTCGTAGACGATCTCCATGCCGCGTCCGCCCAGGACGTACGACGGGCGCACCAGGACCGGATAGGTGATCTCCTCGGCGATCGCCCTGGCCTGTTCGTAGGAGGTCGCCATCCCGTGCTTCGGTGCGGGCAGACCGGCCTGGTCGAGAACCCGGCCGAACGCCCCGCGTTCTTCCGCGAGATGGATCGCCGCCGGCGTCGTGCCCACCAGCGGCACGCCAGCGTCCTCGAGGCCCTGCGCCAGGCCGAGGGGGGTCTGCCCGCCGAGCTGGCAGATCACCCCCGCCACCGGGCCAGCGTGCTGCTCCGCGTGCACCACCTCCAGCACGTCCTCGAGGGTGAGTGGCTCGAAGTAGAGCCGGTCACTGGTGTCGTAGTCGGTCGACACCGTCTCCGGGTTGCAGTTGACCATCACCGTCTCGTAGCCACCACCGGGAATGGACGAAGCACTCAGAGCCAGGCTCGCGTGCACGCACGAGTAGTCGAACTCGATCCCCTGCCCGATCCGGTTGGGGCCCGAGCCCAAGATGATCACCGCTGCACGCTCTCGCGGGCCGACCTCGGTCTCCTCGTCGTAGGAGGAGTAGTGGTACGGCGTCCTCGCGGCGAACTCGGCCGCGCACGTATCCACGGTCTTGAAGACCGGGCGCACGCCGAGCGCCCAGCGGACGCCGCGCACGACGTCCTCACTCATGTTGCGCACGGCACCGATCTGGGCGTCGGAGAAACCGTAACGCTTGGCCCGCCTGAGCAGATCCGGGCTGAGCTGGTTGGCGGCCGCCACGGCGCCGGCGGTCTCGTCCAGTAGGAAGAGCTGGTCGAGGAACCAGGGGTCGATCCCGGTGGCCTCGTGCAACTGCTGGTTCGTGGCGCCGGCGCGGATCGCGTCCATCACCTCGCGCAGTCGCCCGTCGTGCGGGGTCGCGATCGACTCCAGGAGGGTCTCGACAGGCTCGACCACCGGGGAGCCCCAGTCGAAGATGGCTGCCGTGTTCTCCAACGACCGCAGGGCCTTCTGGAGTGCCTCGGTGAAGTTGCGGCCGATCGCCATCGCCTCACCGACCGACTTCATGTGCGTGGTCAGCGTCGGGTCGGCGGTCGGGAACTTCTCGAACGCGAACCGCGGCACCTTGACCACCACGTAGTCGAGACTCGGCTCGAAGCTGGCCGGGGTCTCGCGGGTGATGTCGTTGGGGATCTCGTCGAGGGTGTAGCCGATGGCGACCTTGGCGGCTATCTTCGCGATCGGGAACCCGGTGGCCTTCGAGGCGAGGGCGCTGCTGCGTGAGACCCGCGGGTTCATCTCGATCACGATCAGCCGCCCGTCGCGCGGGTCGACGGCGAACTGGATGTTGCAGCCGCCCGTGTCCACACCGACCGCACGGATGATGCCGATCGAGAGGTCCCGCATCTTCTGGTACTCACGGTCGGTCAGCGTCATCGCCGGCGCGACCGTGATCGAGTCGCCGGTGTGCACGCCCATCGGGTCGAGATTCTCTATCGAGCAGATGATCACCACGTTGTCGGCCATGTCACGCATGACCTCGAGCTCGTACTCCTTCCAGCCGATGATCGACTCCTCGAGGAGCACCTCGGTGGTCGGGCTGGCGGCCAGGCCGGCACCGGCCATCCGGCGTAGCTCGGCCTCGTCGTAGGCCATCCCCGAACCGGAACCACCCATCGTGAACGACGGACGCACCACCATCGGGTAGCCAAGGGCAGCAGCGCCCGCAAGGCAGTCCTCGATCGAGTGCGCGATGAGCGAGCGGGCACCCTCCCCGCCGAGCTCCTCGACGATCTTCTTGAACGTCTCCCGGTTCTCTCCGCGCTCGATCGCCTCGATGGACGCGCCGATCAGCTCGACGCCGTACTTCTCGATCACCCCGGCCTTGTCCAGGGACACCGCAGCGTTCAGCGCGGTCTGTCCGCCGAGTGTGGCCAGCAGCGCGTCGGGGCGTTCCTTGTCGATCACCTTCGCCACGAACTCCGGCGTGATCGGCTCGATGTAGGTGGCGTCGGCGAACTCCGGGTCGGTCATGATCGTTGCCGGGTTGGAGTTCACCAGGATGACGCGGAGGCCCTCGGACTTGAGCACGCGGCACGCCTGGGTGCCGGAGTAGTCGAACTCGCACGCCTGCCCGATCACGATCGGCCCCGACCCGATCACCAGCACCGACTCGATATCTGTCCGCTTCGGCATCAGGCGTCCCCTCCGTGTAGGCCGTCGGCCTCGCTCATCAGGTCGACGAACCGGTCAAAGAGGTAGGCGGCGTCGTGGGGGCCGGCGGCGGCCTCCGGGTGGTACTGCACCGAGAATGCCCTGAGGGCGCCGCTCTCGTCGCGCAGCTCGAGCCCTTCCACGACGTCGTCGTTGAGGCAGATGTGACTGACCGTGGCCTCGCCGTGCGGCGTTGTGGTGCTCGCGCCAAGAGGCGCGTCGACCGCGAACCCGTGGTTGTGCGCGGTGACCTCCACCCTGCCCGTCGTACGGTCCATCACCGGCTGGTTGACCCCGCGGTGGCCGTATCTCAGCTTGTAGGTGCCGAAACCCAGGGCCCGTCCGAACAGCTGGTTGCCGAAGCAGATCCCGAAGTAGCAGATCCCCCGGTCCAACACCTCCTTGAGCAGGTTGATCTCATGGGTGCTCGCGGCCGGGTCGCCCGGCCCGTTGGAGAAGAAGACGCCATCGGATCCGACCGCCAGAACGTCGTCGATGGTCGACGTCGCAGGCAGGACATGGACCTCGATGCCTCGCTCCGCCATCATCTGCGGGGTCATCGCCTTGATGCCGAGATCGATTGCGGCCACGGTGAACCGCTTCTCACCTCGTGCGGGAACGACGTACGCCTGGGCGGTCGACACCTCGCTCGCGAGCTCGGCCCCGATCATCTGCCGAGCGGACAGCACCCGTTCGCGCAGCCGCACCGGATCCGGCTCGATAGTCGAGATCCCGACCCGCATGGCGCCACGATCGCGAAGGTGGCGGGTCAGCGCCCGGGTGTCGACGCCGGAGATTCCCACCACCCCCTGTTCCCGCAGGTCCGCGGCCAGGCTGCGCGTAGATCGCCAGTTGCTCGGAGTCCGCGCGGGGTCGCGCACGACGTACCCGCTGACCCAGATCCGAGCCGACTCCTTGTCCTCGTCGTTCATGCCGGTGTTGCCGACGTGCGGCGCGGTCATCACCACGACCTGGCGGTGGTACGACGGGTCGGTCAGCGTCTCCTGGTACCCCGTCATGCCCGTGGAGAACACTGCCTCACCGAACGTCTCGCCCGGAGCGCCCAGGGACTCGCCGTGGAAGGTCCGACCGTCCTCCAGCACCAAGATCGCCGCCGGGTGGTCGAGCGCCGCCGGGTGGTCGAGCGCCGCCGGGTGGTCGAGCGCCGCCGGGTGGTCGAGCGCCGCCGGGTGGTCGAGCGCCGCCGGGTGGTCGAGCTTGTCGAGACCATCGAGACTCATCCGGAGTGCTCCCTGGCGATCTTGCTGATCGAGCGAACCCAGACGTGGTGGGCCTCGGTCGTACCTGCCGACGCGCCCTGCTCCAGCTTGGCGACACTGAGCCGGAACCCGGTGTCGAGCAGGTAGCTCCCGTGCTGCCACGTGACGACGAGCAGCCCCTGCGGCGGAACGCCCTTCCCCGCGAGCCCCTGCTCGTGCGTGGCGCCGCGCAGCCTCCCGGCGGGGATTCTGAAGCTGCCCGCCAGCCGGATCACGTCCAGACCCTCTTCGGACAGGGAGATGCGAGCCGTGCTGCGCGCCCCGAGCCCGCGTGAAACCACCCGGTCCCGCCAGTCCCCGCTGACGGTCGTGCCGAAGTACCGCGCCCCTGCCTGCAGCTTCGCCGGAGGGAGGTCGCCCACCGCTGGGGCCCGGACGAGCTCGGGAATGTCGTGGCGGCGCGATCGCCCCCGCCATCCGCGGGGCATCAGGTGAGCTTCCCGTCGAGGACGGTCGGCCGTCCGCGCAGGAAGGTCGCCACGACCTGGCCCGGCAGTGTGCGGCCGGCGTACGGAGTGTTGCGGGAGAGCGACGCGGTCTCGGTAGCGTCGATGACTCTGGAGACAGCGGGGTCGTAGAGCACCACGTTGGCGGGCTCCCCCTGCGCCACCGGGCGGCCGTGGTCGGCGAGGCGGCCGATCTGCGCGGGCCGGTATGACATCCGTTGCGCGACCCCCGCCCAGTCCACCAGGCCGGTGTCGACCATCGTCTCCTGCACGATCGACAACGCGGTCTCCAGACCGAGCATCCCGAACGCGGCGGCCTGCCACTCGCAGTCCTTGTCCTCGTGCGGGTGTGGCGCGTGGTCGGTCGCGACCGCGTCGATCGTGCCGTCGGCCAACCCCGTGCGCAGCGCCTCGACATCAGCGGCCGCGCGCAGGGGCGGGTTCACCTTGTAGATCGGGTCATAGGTCGCGGCGAGGGCGTCGGTCAGCAGCAGGTGGTGGGGACAGACCTCGGCGGTGACGTTCCACCCCTTGCTCTTCGCCCAGCGCACGATCTCGACCGAGCCAGCCGTCGAGACGTGGCACACATGCAACCGTGACTCCACATGGGCCGCGAGCAGGCAGTCGCGGGCAATGATGGCTTCCTCGGCGACCGCTGGCCAGCCACGAAGGCCCAGACGCCCGGAGAGCTCACCCTCGTTCATCTGGGCCTCTTCGGTCAGCCGCGGGTCCTGGGCGTGCTGAGCAACTACGCCGTCGAACGCCTTGACGTACTCCAGCGCGCGGCGCATCAACACCGCGTCCGAGACGCACTTCCCGTCGTCGGAGAACACCCGAACCCGTGCCGCGGAGTCGGCCATCGCTCCCAGCTCGGCGAGTCGCTCACCCAGCAGACCCACAGTGACCGCGCCGACCGGGAAAACGTCGCAGTGTCCTGCCTCCCGGCCGAGTCGCCACACCTGCTCCACAACGCCGGCGGTGTCGGCCACGGGGTCGGTGTTGGCCATCGCGTGCACCGCCGTGAAACCGCCCATGGCCGCAGCCCGGGTTCCGGTCTCCACGGTCTCCGCGTCCTCGCGGCCGGGCTCACGCAGGTGGGTGTGCAGGTCGACCAGCCCGGGCAGCGCGACGAGCCCGTCGGCGTCCACCACCTCGGCTCCGTCGGCTGCGAGGTCGCTCCCGACAGCGGCGACCACGCCGTCCCGGAGCAGCAGGTCGGTGGGTGCGCCGCCGAGAACTCTCGCGTTCCTGACCAGGTAGCTGGTGCTCATGCGTCTCCTCCGGCTGCGGCTTCGGCGGAGGTAGCGTCGGTCGCCGCGCTCGTCGTACGACCGAGCTCGGACTCGTTGCCGCTCAGCAGCAGGTAGAGGACAGCCATCCGTACGGCGACGCCGTTGGTGACCTGCTCGACGATGACCGACCGGTCCGAGTCGGCGACGTCGGCGCTGATCTCCATGCCGCGGATCATCGGGCCGGGATGCATGACCACGGTGTGGTCCTGAAGCACGCTCATCCGTCGGGCATCCATACCGTACCGACGGCTGTACTCGCGGGCGCTGGGGAAGAACCCCCCGCCCTTCAGGTTCATCCGCTCCCGCTGGACGCGAAGCATCATCACCGCATCCGCTTTCGGCAGGACCGAGTCGATGTCGTAGGACCGTTCCACCCCCCAGCCGTCCACGCCCACCGGGAGCAACGTCGGCGGAGCGACCAGAGTGACCTCAGCTCCCAACGTCTGGAGCAGCAGTGAGTTCGACCTGGCCACTCGGCTGTGCAGTACGTCGCCGACGATCACGACCCTGCGCCCGTCGAGGCTGCCGAGGTGACGTTTCAGGGTGAAGGCGTCCAGCAGCGCCTGCGTCGGATGTTCGTGGGTGCCGTCTCCTGCGTTCACCACGCTGGAGCGGACCCAGCCGGAGTTCGCGAGCAGGTGCGGGGCCCCCGAGGCCCAGTGCCGGATCACGACCGCGTCGGCGCCCATCGCCTCGAGGGTGAGCGCGGTGTCCTTCAGGCTCTCCCCCTTGCTCACGCTCGAACCCTTCGCGGAGAAGTTGATCACGTCGGCGCTGAGCCGTTTGGCGGCCGCCTCGAACGAGATGCGGGTGCGGGTGGAGTCCTCGAAGAAGAGGTTCACGATCGTGCGGCCGCGCAATGCGGGAAGCTTCTTGATCGGCCGATCGGCCAGGGACCGCAGCTCCTCCGCAGTCTCCAAGATCAGCTCTGCGTCCGACCGCGTCAGGTCAGCGGCGCTCAACAGGTGGCGTTTCACGTGGCGCCCTCCAGACTTTCGCCGGAGATGATGACCGCGTCCACGCCGTCGTACTCCGCCAGCTTGACCCTGACCGACTCGACCAGGCTGGTCGGAAGGTTCTTGCCCACGAAGTCAGCGCGAATGGGTAGCTCGCGGTGGCCACGGTCCACGAGCACCGCGAGGCGGACTGCCTGAGGACGCCCGACGTCGTTCATCGCGTCGAGCGCAGCCCGGATGGTGCGTCCGGAGAACAGCACGTCGTCGACGAGGACGACCACCTTCCCCTCGAGTCCGTCGCCGGGGATCTCGGTGGGGAGCAGGGTGCGGGCGGGGCGCATCCGCAGGTCGTCGCGGTACATCGTCACGTCCAGCGAACCCACCGGTATCTCAAGGCCCTCCACCGAGGCGATCTTGCTTGCGATCCGCCGGGCCAGAGGCACGCCCCTGGTCGGGATCCCCAGCAGCAACAGGTCGTGGGCGCCCTTGTTGCGCTCGAGGATCTCGTGGGCGATGCGGGTGAGTGCGCGGGAGATGTCACGCGCGTCGAGGACAGTGCGTCCTTCGGTGGGAGGGCCCTCGGGGGCCTCTCCGATCTCTGGTGCGGCGTCGGCAGGCATCCGCGAGCCTGACCTCCTTCTCCGCCTCACGGGACGGCTCGTTAAAGGATGTCGATCGACGGCGAGACTATCAGACGATCGGAGCCTGGCGCGGGCTGCGACGCACCTCAGCGGCCTGCGTCAGGGTCGTCGAACTCGTGCGGGTGGG
>Ga0075530_1000362_pt1 | contig 21218 bp, 20 predicted proteins | sample NGEPerD_2_FD_75101 | JGI IMG/M metagenome (GOLD analysis project Ga0075530, IMG submission 75101) | Arctic peat soil microbial communities from the Barrow Environmental Observatory site, Barrow, Alaska, USA - NGEE PermafrostL1-D | ecosystem: Environmental > Terrestrial > Soil > Wetlands > Peat ... | reverse complement strand
GGATCGGTGACCGGTCACCGATCCCTGGGACGAAAGTGCCGTGTCGGCCCGGCGATCGAAGCAGGCATCACAACAAACGCGCATTCAGCGCAAGGTGGACCGCGCGATACGGAATCCCAAGTCGTCGATGTCGAAGGTCGGGTGGCTGCGGCGCCGCACCGAGGCCCGGCAGCTCCAATGCTCGTCACACCACCCACCGCCACGTAGCACCCGATACGTGCCGTAGACCTCGGCATCGTAGACGTCCCAGCACCACTCCCAGACATTGCCCAGCATGTCGTACAGGCCCCACGCGTTGGGCTGCTTGCCGCCCACTTCGTGAGTCCGCTCGCCGGAGTTGCCGCGATGCCAAGCGATCTCGTCGAGCAGCCCGTACCGCGCACCGGTCGTCCCGCAGCGACAGGCGTGCTCCCACTCCGGCTCGGTCGGTAGCCGGTACCCGTCAGCGGCTGCGTCCCACTCGATACCCTCGACGTCTGCAAGGAGGCGATACGCGGGCGCCAACCCCTCCCGTTGGGACAGGGCGTTGCAGAACCGGACCGCGTCCCACCACGAAACGCCCTCGACAGGCAACTGGTCGCCTTGTGCGGTGCTCGGCCGCTGGCCGGTGACTTGTACGTACCGCGCCTGGGTGATCGGGAACGCCGCGAGCTGGTAAGGCGCAAGTTCGACCAACCAGGTGCGCTGCGTTCGCCGGTCCGACAGCGTCACCCGCCCCGGCGGGATAGCAATCATCTCGTTTCCTGCGCTCGCATCCATAGGCAGGTGAGGCTATCGGCGCCTGTCTGACTTTGCGAACGATGACCGGACGCATCGGAGCCAAGCCTCGGCGTCCGTTGGACGATCCATTGTGACAGCGGCTGCGTAAGCGCTGGCCTTCAGCAAACAGTCCTTGGCCAAGACCGCTCGGTACCGGAACGGTGTGCCGGACTGGCGCTCATTCTGTGACGGCGATCACAACTTGGCAACTATTGAAATTGCAACCGGAGATGAGCAGAACATTGCAGGAGTAAGGCGGGCCTTCGCCCAACTCGGCTTCCAGTGTCTCCCTGGTCGGCGGGCCAGCGAAGCACCCGTTGACACGTTCCTAACGCTGTTAGATACTCCTATCTATGTCAGGGGAACGGTCGTCCAGCCGAGTGGACCGGCGTCGCGCCGCGACGCGGAAGGAGATTCTCGACGCTGCGTGGGAGCTGTCTCGGGAGCGCGGGTTGGCCTCCCTGTCGCTGCGTGAGCTGGCGGCGCGCGTGGGGATGCAGGCGCCGAGCCTGTACTCGTACTTTCCGTCCAAGGACGCGATCTACGACGCGATGTTCGCCGACGGTCAGCGGCAGTTGGCTGCGTGGGCGGACCAGTTGAGCATCGAACTGCTGTCGGCGGCGGACCTGGCCGCGAGTGCACGGTCGTTCGTGGACTTCTGCGTCTCGGACTCGACCCGCTATCAGCTGTTGTTCCAGCGGGTAGTCCCCGGCTACGAGCCGACCCCGGAGTCCTACGTCCTCGCTGTCGCGAACCTCGAGCGCCTGCGGGCCGAGATCGCCCGCCTGGGCGTGACCCGGGACGAGGACGTCGACCTGTGGACTGCACTGATCACCGGCCTGACCGACCAGCAAATCTCCAACGACCCCGGCGGCGACCGCTGGGCCCGCCTAGTGGGCGACGCGGTTGCCATGTTCTGTGCCCACATCGGGATCCCGGCCGACCCGGACCCGTCCCCACGGCGTGCTCGGGCCCGTCGCCGTACCACCTCCGCCTGACCAAGCAGACCCGAAGGAATCACGAATGCCCACCACCACCGTCATCCACCGCATCGAGCACGCGGAGGCCGCCGTCCTCGCCCGCGAGGCCTACCAGGAGTTCGCGAACCTGTTGTCGTCGCTCAGCGCCGAAGAGTTCGCCCGACCAACACCGTGCGAGGGCTGGACCGTCCGCCACGTCGTCGGCCACATGGTTGGCGCGATGCGCGCGGCGGCCTCGCTGCGCGAGCAGGTGAGCCAGCAGCGGGAGATTGCGCGCCGGATGAAGCGCGAGGGCGGCAACGTGGTCGACACGATGACCCAGGTGCAGATCGAGCGCGCCCACGACGTGGATGAGGCAGCGGCCGTCGCCGAACTGCAACGGCTCGTCGAGCCGGCCACCCAGGGGCGTCGGCGCACTCCCGCAGTCCTGCGGCGCCTGGTGCGGATCAAGGTCGATGACGGGTCGATCCGCGAGACCTGGGGGCTCGGTTATCTCGTCGACGTGATCCTCACTCGGGACGCGTGGATGCACCGGGTCGACGTGGCGCGGGCCGTCGATCGGGAGATCGTGGTCAGCGCCGCCCACGACGGGCGGCTGGTAGAGGACGTGGTCGGGGACTGGGCCGAGCGGCACGGGCAGCCCTACGAGCTTGAGCTCACCGGCCCCGCCGGCGGCTCGTTCCGCCGGGGCACCCCCGGCGACGACGCCCGGTTCACCCTCGACGCCGTTGACTTCATGGTGATCGTGTCCGGACGGGCAGCCGGGGACGGCCTGCTCGGAGTCCGCGTCCCGTTCTGATTCTGACGCAGGCGCTCGAGAGGATCGGCACGCCGGCATCGGAATCGTCGGCGCGATCCTGACCGATAACCTCAAGCACTTCGCCACAGCTCGTGCCAGCCACATGCTCTTTGGCCGGGATTTCCCCTCCAACACGGCCGACCTCGACCCGAGCGCGCCCCCAGGCTCTCTGTGTGATGTCCATGCGCCGTGAGAACTCCAAGCAGACCTCCCGCGAACTCATGTCTCCTGGCGAAGCGATACGCCATCACGATGTTTGCCGAGGCTGTGCTGCCCATCGTCGACGACGTGGCCGCGGGATATGAGTAGCACTCCGTCACGCTCCGGGGCGGGGGACTGGGTGATGCCGCTCTGGGTGCGGGCTGGCGGCTGGACCTTCTCCCTATCGGTTGTTGTCTGGGGCAAACAGGGGAGCAGCAAATCCGCTCTTCGTTCACGCGTGCCCAACCGAACCCGTCACCCTTCGGATGCACTGGCACGTACGGCCGTCGAGAATCCGCCAGCCAGCGGTCAGGGAAGGTCCGAGACGCCGGAGTATGTCGCGTAGTCGGGGAGCCCAACCCACTCGTAGACCATGAGCGCGAGTCCGCGAGGTGTGGTTTCCTGACTGGCGAGCCGCAGCCCGGCGGGAGCACCGCCGTCAGGGAATAGTCGACGGCCGTGGCCGACGATGACGGGCGCGACCACGAGCCGCAGTTCGTCGATGAGGCTGGCCGCCAGGAGTGATTGGGCAAGCCGGGCGCTTCCGTGGATCTGGAGGTCTCTGCCGGGCTGCCGCTTCAGTTCCGCGACCTGGGCCGCGACGTCACCGGACAGGATCCGCTTACGGCGATGGGCCGTCGTCGACTCGAACATGGTCGTCGAGCATGACTCGCGCCGTAAGCCATCGTGCTACGGCGTGATGCCCCGACGTCACTCGGCCAGGAAGTTCATCACCAGTTGGTTGAAGTCGTCCGGGCGCTCCAGTGGCAGCACGTGCGACGAGCCTTCGCCGGTGACGATCTCGAACCGGGCTCCGGGAATCCCGTCGGCCACCTCGCGCGCGATCCACGGCGGCGTCAGGAGGTCCTGCTCGCCGACGATGACCAGGGTGGGAGTCTTGATGAGGCCGAGCCGATCGGAGGCGTCGAACTGCAGGTAGGCCTGGGCCTGGCGCTCGTAGGCCTCGGGCCCGACGGGGTTCGGATTGCTCGCGAGGAGTGCGGCTGTCTCGTGCACCGCCTGCTGGTTGCGGAGGAACGTCGAGGAGAACAGCCAGGTGAACTGCTGGCCTCCGAATATCTCTCCGCCGGGGTCGTTGGCCTTGACCCAGTTCCAGATGGAGATCGGGTCGACGACGCTGCGAGCGGGAGCGGCAGCAGGCCCGGCGAGCACGAGGCGGTCGAGGCGGTCGGCGTGCCGCAGTCCGAACTCCATCCCGATCATGCTGCCCATCGAGAGGCCCAGCAGGTGGGTGCGGCGTACGTCGAGCCCGTCGAGCAGCCCGGCCACGTCGTCAGCCATGTCCGCAGTGGTGTACGGGTGGTCGGCTCGAGAGCTGCGGCCGGCGTCGCGGTTGTCCAGGAGGACGACAGTGAACCGCGTGGACAGCGCGGGGACCTGCTCCAGCGTCCACAGCGACGAGTCGTACCCGATTCCCATCACCAGGACGAGGGGAGGGCCGGCTCCGTGGATCTCGTAGTACAGCTCCTGCCCGTTCGCGCTCACGACGCCCGACCGCGGGCCATGCTCGAGCTTCCGGGACGTCGGTTCCGCCTTCGATGTTGCAATCGTGCTTTCCATGGGTTCTCCTCGGGACCGCCTCGCCGTGGCGAGGTCTGGTGTTCTCTCACTGGAGGCGTGAGCAAGACTGTTACCGCGGTAACCTCCACGGTTACGGTCCAGTTCCGGACGGACCCGGCCCTGACCGGTCACGGACAGGAGGCGCGATGCGTGATGTCGCCAGTCCTGGCGCGGTCGAACGCGCGCGTTCCGCCGCAGGCATGGGCGACTGGCAGGAGGCGTTCGACCTCCTCGTGGGTGCCGACGACGCGGACAGCCCATTGGCGCCCACTGATCTGGCGATGCTCGGCGAGGTCGCGTACGCGGCCGGCCACCTCGACGCGACGATCGAGGCGTGGGAGCGCACCCATGCGGCGTACATGCAGACCGGTGAGCCGGTGGCGGCCGCTGGTGCCGCCGTTCGGGTCGCGATGCACCTGCTCTTCGACACGGCCCTGATGGCACCGGTGCGGGGCTGGCTGGCACGAGCAGAACGGCTTCTCGAAGGTCAGGACGAAGCACCGGCACACGCGTGGTTCGCTGCTATCCGCGCCAACGAGCGGATGCTGACCGGAGACCTGTCCGGCGCCCGCCAATGGGCCCGTGCAGCCATCGAGATCGGTTCGAAGCGAGACCACGCGGCATCCGCCATCGGCGGGGTGACCGAAGCCCGGCTCCTCATCCTGGACGGCCACGTCCAGCAAGGTCTGGCGCTGCTCGACCAAGCGGGGGTGGCGGCGGTCTCCGGAGACCTCGATCCGCTCTCGACGGGGGTGGTCTACTGCGAACTCGTCTGCGCCCTGCAGGGCCTCGCCCAGTACGACCTGGCCGAGCAGTGGACCGAGGCGATGGAGCGGTGGTGCGAGACGAACGCCGTCGGGAGCGTCCACGGGCGCTGCCGGGTCCACCGCGCGGAGATCCTCCGTCTTCGCGGGTCCTGCAGCGAGGCGGAGGGACAGGCGATGATGGCCTGCGAGGAATTGCGTCCCTACCTGCGCCGCGAGCTCGGTTGGCCGCTGAACGAGCTCGGCCGTATCCGCCTGCACAAGGCGGACATCAAGGGCGCGGAGGAGGCCCTGCTCGCCGCACATCGCGCCGGGTGGGATCCCCAACCCGGTCTGGCGCTGGTGCGCCTGGCCCAAGGAGACCCGGCCACCGCGGCCGCGTCCATACGAGACGCCCTCGAACGCCCCATCCGCGTGCCCTCGAAGGAGCGACCACCGACCACCGACCTGCAGCGCGCACCGCTGCTCGAGGCACAGGTCGAGATCGAGATCGCGGCCGGCGACCTCGGCCGGGCTCGATCGGCCGCCGACGAGCTGGCGCTCGTGGCAGCCCGATTCGACAACAAGGCGCTGGTCGCCGGCGCCACGCTCGCTCGCGGACGGGTGCGACTCGCCGACGGCGACGCGGCCGGCGCCGAACAGTGCCTCTCCGAAGCGGTGCGACTCTGGAACGAGGTCGGCGCCCCCTATGAGGCGGCACGCGCACGCATGGACCTGGCCGACGCCCATGCCGCCCGCGGTAGCCAGCCCCGGGCGTCCTTGGAGCGCGAAGCTGCCCGCACGATCCTCGACGGGATCGAGACCGCGCCCCCGGTGTCCCCACCAGCACACGTCCAGCGCCACGATGCAGCCGACGAGCAGCCCACTGCGAGCGTCAATGCCTTTCGTCGCGAGGGGGATTACTGGTCGGTGATCTTCGAGGGGCACACCGTCCGCATGCGCGACCTCAAGGGCATGCGGTACCTCGCGCGGCTCCTCGGCGAACCCGGCCGGGAGTACCACGTGCTGGATCTCGTCGCCGCCGAGACCGGCCGGGATGCTCGGGTCGGCACCGGCCAGGGGGCCAACCTGCCGCACTCGGCACTCGGCGATGCGGGCGAGATCCTCGACGCGCGAGCCAAGGACGCCTACCGCCGACGCCTCACCGAGATCGACGACGACATCGAGCAGGCGCGCACCATCGGAGACGCCGAGCGGCTCGCCCAGGCAGATGCCGAACGCGACTTCCTCGTTCGAGAGCTCGCACGCGCGTTCGGCCTAGGAGGTCGCGACCGACGAGCTGCGTCCGCGTCCGAACGCGCCCGAGTCGCCGTAACCCGCGCGGTCCGCCAGGCGATATCCCGGATCGCTGAACACCACCCTCAGCTCGGCGAACACCTCAGCCACACCATCCGCACAGGCACCTACTGCGCCTACCACCCCGACCCGCGCGCGCCGGCTGGGTGGCACTTTTGAGACTCTACGGCGGTGCCGATGGGGGGATCCCTGACCGGACAGCGCCAACCCGCCAGGGAAACGCTGCGAACGCACGGACAGCCGATGAGCGGAAGAGTGTCACCCGAGCCTGCCTCTTCGTCTCCGCGCAGGACCAGGTGGACTCGTCTCGATCCTGGGGTCGCTCAGCGCCCGTCTCCGTCACGGTCCATCGAGGACCCGTCGTGCTGGAGATCAGACGTTCAGGGGTGACGCCGACTTGCCCGCGGCCACAAGCGGTGATTGCGCCTTGGCGGGTCAAGAGCCACGGACACGCACCCGACGGTCCGTGACCGGACTCTCTGGGGCCGCACCCCACTCTCGACTACACCGATCAGGCCGCGTACTGAGTCGAGGGGTACTCCCTCTCGAGGTTGGAGGACGGATCGCAACGGTGCCTTGCGGCAAGGGTCAGCACGGAATGTCGAGGGCGGCGAAGGCTTGTTCGGCTGTGGGCTCAGCGGCCAACTGCACGCTGCGGGCTTGCTGGTAGCGTCGTCAGACGAGTTGGTCCGCAGCTTCACTCACTGGTGGCCGATGTCTGCTCCGGGCCAGGAGGAAACTGGTGGACAAGTACACGGACAACCTGGCCCGGGCGCTGCAGGCCCACGCGGCGCAGGACTGGGCCAATGCAGCGGCATGCTTCGAGGGGGTCCCCACCGACCAACTCACCGCGGACGGCCTTGCCGCCCATGCCGATGCCATGTCGTGGCTCGGCCGCATCGAGGACACCCTGCGACTGACCGCCGCGGCGTGCGAGGCTTTCGAAGCCGACGCCCGGCCGGCCGATGCCGCGTGGGCGGCAATGCTGCTGGGGCTCTTTCACATGGGACGGGCCGATAAACCGCAGGCCATGGGCTGGTTCGGCCGTACCGGACGGCTGCTGGAGGGTATCCCGGACTGTCCCGCGCACGGACTGCTACTGCTGGTCACCGGGGTGGAGGCGAGTCTGCAGGCGGGCAAGCCGACGGCGGCGGTCGAGGCGGCCCGCCAGGTGCAGGCCCTTGGCAGGCGCATCGACGAGCCCGGACTCGTGCTCATGGGCCTCAACAGCGAGGGCCGCGCCCTGATCATGGCCGGCCAGATGGCCGACGGGCTGGCGCTGCTCGACGAGGCGATGGTCACCGCCATCGACAGCGATCTGCCGCCCTTCATGTCCGGCAGCCTCTACTGCCACACCATCGCCGCCTGTCATGAGATCGGCGACTTCCACAGGGTGTCCCGCTGGACCGACCTGACCGAGGACTGGTTGTCCACACTTCCCGCGCTCGGGGTCTTCGGCGGCCTGTGCACCGTGCACCGCGCCCAGCTCCACGTGCTCCGCGGCGCGTGGGACAAGGCCGAACGCGCGGCGCTGCGGGTCGTGGCCGACCTCGACGCGATGCGCGTCGACTATGCCGCGGAGGCCTGGTACGTGGTCGGCGAAGCGCGCCGGTTGCGCGGCGACCCGGCTGCCGCCGCGGCGTACGACGAGGCGCACGCCCGAGGAAGAGACCCGCAGCCGGGCCGGGCGCTGCTGCGGTTCGGCGGAGGCGACGCTGCCGGAGCCGCGACGGCGGTGCGCACCGCCGTGACAGCAGCCGGCGACGACCCTCTTCGGAGGGCGCCGCTGTGCGCTGCCGCGGTCGAGATCGCCCTCGGCGCAGGACGGCTGGAGGACGCGCGGGCCGCCGCATCCGAACTCGCCGAGACCGCGGCGAGGTACCCCACCTCAGGTCTCGAAGCGATGGCGGCCGGTGCCCGCGGCGCCATGCTGCTGGCCGAGGGTCTTGCCGAGGAGGCTCTTCCGGTGCTGCGGGACGCCTGCCGACGCTGGCACGAGCTGGGCGCGGCGTACGACGCCGCCGGCGCCTGTGTCCGGCTCGCGGCGGCCTACCGGGCGCTCGGCGACGAGGTGTCCGCCGAAGCGGAGTCGTCACGGGCGGAGGCGGCATACGAGCGGCTGGGAGCGCATCGTCCGGAGCCGGAACTGCCTGACGGGCTGACCCGGCGCGAGTGTGAAGTGCTGGCTCTTGTGGCTGGCGGCCGCTCTAACCGGGAAATCGGCGAGAGGCTGTTCATCAGCGACCGAACGGTCGCCCGGCACCTGACGAACATCTTCGGCAAGATCGGCGTCACTTCCCGAACCCAGGCCGTGCGCTACGCGATCGACCACGGAGTGACCGCCACCCGGTGAACCGGCTACGCGCTACCGCGTAGACGGGCCGCCGCAGGTTTGGGCAATCACGCCGATGCCGGCCACCCACCGCACGTCAGAGGATTCCAGTAGACGCACCGAACAGCGGTGCCTCGATCGGGAGTGATGACCATGACTGATACGAGAATCCACCGAGCAGTCTCCGCCGACGGCACCGAGATCGCCGGACGAGTGCACGGAGACGGGCCCGCGCTGGTCCTGGTCCACGGTGGGATCGGCGACGGCGAGTTCGCCTGGGATGCGCTGCTGCCCCACCTGACCGACCGGTTCACCTGCTACCTGCCGAGCACCCGCGGCCGCGGGCTGTCCAGCGACAACCCAGACCACTCACCGCCACGCCTGGAGGACGACGTCACCGCCTTCGTCGAGAGCATCGGCGAACCGGTCAACCTGGTCGGCTGGTCGGGCAGCGGGGCCTGGGTGCTCGGCGCGGCCACCCGCAGCGCCTCGGTGGCCGCGGTGGCCCTGTTCGAACCCGGGGTGATCTCGGTGATGGGACCCGATGATCTCGCACGGACGTTCACCACCATCGAGCAGATGGGCGCTGCGGCCGGCGACGGCCGACTGGTCGACGCCGTGCGCGCGTTCGTCCCGTGGATCTGTAACGACGAGGAGGTTGCCGCCCTGGAGCAGACGGATTTCTTCGAGTGCTGGGCGGGCGGCGTTCCGGCGATGCTGCGATTCGTTCAGGGTGACGCGCCCTATGAGGGGCCTCGGTCCACCGACCCCGAGGCGCTCGCGCAGGTTGCCGCACCGGTGCTGCTCCTGCAAGGCCACCGGACCCGCCTGGCCACCTGGTTCACCGATGCGGCGCAGCACATCGCCCGCCACGTCGCGAACTCGCAGGTCTGCGAACTGCCGGGCGTCGGGCACTTCGCCCCTGTGCTCGCCCCCGCGGCCATCGCCGATGAACTGGTCACCTTCTTCGAATCGGTCCGGGCACCAGCCTGACGTCACCTGCCGCCCGAGACCAACCACCAGATGGACACGGTATGTGACCACGTGGACCGACCAGGTGATCGAGCACATCAGCGCCGACTACGCTCAAAGTGTGAGCTGGCTGTACCAGGCCGCGTCTCCGGGGACGCTGCGGCTGGTGGAGCGGCTCCTCGAGGAAGACCACGAGGCACAGCTCAAGGCGCGCTCGGATCTGGGGTACGACGTCGACAGCGGTCACCTCGCCGCCGTCCTGCACAGCACGGCCGACGACGCGGAACAGGTGCTCCGATCCCAGGCTGCCGCGCTGAAGCAGTCGGCCCCCGGCCCGTCACTTGCGGTGGCCGTCGACCAGGCAACGGTGTGGTTCTGGGCGCAGATCCGCGGCGGGGAGGCAGCGCCCGAGATTGCTGCCCAACCCGGCGTGCACGTGTCGGTAGGTCGCCGGCTGACCGGCCCGGACGGCTTCCGGGTCTCCCACCAGCAGGCTCTCGACGTCGACCGGCTCGCCCGGGTGACCGGCCGTCTTGGTGTCACCAACTATGACGCGGTGCAGGTGGCCGCGCTCGCGGTCGCCGACATCCCACAGTGCCGCCGGTTCGTGACCGCCGAGCTCGGCAGGCTTGCACACCCTGCGCCGTCGGCGGCTGCATCAGCGACTGTCGCCCGGCAGACGTTGCGGGTCTTCTTGGAGGAGGGCAGTAACTACCGATCCACCGCGCGACGCCTCGGCGTTCACCACAATACGGTGATCTACCGGCTGCAGCAGGCGGAAAAGGCCCTGGGCAGGGCTGTGGGCGAACGGCCGCTGGCGCTATCGGTTGCCCTGCACCTGCACGAGGAAATGCTCACCGCGCAGCGCCGCGAATGAGACCGCTAGCCCCGATGTCTGTCTGGGTCCTGGCCGACAGCCGCGGCGGTGCGTGCGAGGTCGCTGTGCCGTTCGAACTTGGCAGGCCACGGGTGTTAGGTCAGATGTGCCAGGGCCTGGGGGTCAGTCACCCGGATGCCGTCGGTGTCGGTGGTGATGTACCCGTCGGTGCGCAGGGATCGCAGGGTGCGAGCCACGACCTCGCGCACCGTGCCGACGTGGTCAGCGAGTTCCTGGTGGCTGGCCTGGACAAGCAGGGTCTCGCCTTGCTGAGCATTCGCGGCAAGATCGAGCAGGTGCCGGGCGAGGCGGCGGCGCACCGGCCAGAAGGTGTTCATCGCCAGTTCTTGTAGCAGGCCCCCGACCCGCGCAGCGAGCTCTTCGGCCATCCACAGCCCTACCCGGGGATCTCGTTGCCCGAGCTGGGGAAGAAGGCCGGGACGAGTCGTGACCACCACTGAGTCGGTGACTGCTTGCGCGTAGACCGGTGCTGACCCCGAGACGGTGACGGGTACTCCTAGGACGTCGCCGCGGCGGGCATACCGGACGGTGACCTGCCGACCCTCCTCCGAAGCCATCGAGACCCGGATCAATCCCTCCACGACCAGGTGGAGCCCGGCGGCCTCCCCGGGCCGGTAGAGGATGCCACCGGCAGCGGCCCGCACGACCGTCTGTCCGTCCAACAGCCGGGTCAGGACCTCGGCTGGCAGCCGCGCCAACGGTCCCTCTGCGGCAGCCGCACGCGTATCGACCAACACGTGTGCAGCATGGCAGCAGACGACGGTGGACAAAAGTCACTCGGCCGAGGACCAAGGTCACAGCGTGTACCGCTCTCGCAAGCCAACCTGGTTTCACCAGCCGCCACCGGGCGGCGGCATAAACACCAAGGAGCGACACCGCCATGACCGCTTTCACGCGAACTGCCGGCTCGAGCAGCACCAAGCCGACGATAGTGACCATTCCCTGCTTCTCCGGCGCGCCGTGGGACCTGGAGCAGCTCACACCGTTGGCCGACTGGCCGTTGCGCACCATGGCCCTGCCGGACCGGGTCGACTCGATCGAGGCGTACGCCGACTACGTGCTCGAGCAGACCGCCGACCTTGACGACTTCATCCTCGTGGGTGACAGCTTCGGCGCGGTAGTTGCGTTGGCGGTCGCGGTGCGCAACCCCGACGGTCTGCGCGGCCTGGTGGTGTCCGGCGGCTTCGCCGCCAACCCGGTCACCACCCGGCTAGGCCGAGCCAAGATCGGTGCCGCCCGGTTCCTACCCGGCCCGTTGTACCGACACCTCACGCTGCGGCTGCACGCGGCATCGCTGGCCAGCCCCTACGACGCCGAAGGTGACCACGTGCTGACCCGCGGCGATACCGCCGACCTCTTCCGCCAGCACACCCCGTGGCGGTCCTACACTGCCCGCGCGAAGGCTGCATTCTCGGCCGACTACCGGCGACAGCTCACGAACATCAGCGTGCCCACCCTGATCCTGACCCCCGAACACGACACCCTCATCGGCGAAGATGCCGCCACGATCCTGCGCCGAGGCATCCCCGACTCCGTGGAGCACGTGCTTCCCCGCACCGGCCACATGTTCCGATTCACCCACCCGGTCACCTACAGCCAGCACATCTCCGACTTCCTGGAGGCGCGAGTACCGGTAGCGGCGCGCTCCAGTGCCGGTTCCGATGCCTGACCGTCGGCCCACATACGCTCACGAGTCCAGTTTCTCAGGAATTCGGAGTATGGAAATGCCGGTTCAGGTGGTCGCCCCGAGGCAAGGGCGGCCACGCCGCAGCCCAGGGCTGATCTTCTCGAGACCTGGGTTGCGACGACGGACACTGGAGGCAGTGTCGGGTTCACCTCACCTGCTCCGGTCGAGGCGAGCGCAGACACTCGACTCCGCGCTGGCGCGGGCCACCCATGGCTCCGACGCGTTGGTGGTGTTGCGCGTCGGCGAACGTGCCGCCGGGATGGGGGTGCTGGTGGCTCGTGACTCGGCAATCATGAGCCACTGGCGCAGCATGCTCCGGGTGATGGTCCACCCTGATTTTCAGGGTCAGCGTGGAGGGGATCGCTGATGCGGGGACTTCACGAGCTCGCGATCTCACTGGGGCTGACTCACTTGCAGCTAACCATCCGGGACGGCCAGCGACTCGAAAATTTCTACGGCCGGTTCGGCTACCGAGTCGTTGGGCGCGATGCGCAGGCCACCCGGACTGGTCCGGGTGAGTACCGCGACGAGGTCATGTTGGTCGCCCCGGTGGCCAAAGAGAACCCCCTTGAACCACCAAAGTTAAGCGCAGGCGCGGACCACCCGTTGTGTCTCGCTGACGAAGGCTCGACCGACCGGCTGGTACCACCACGCGCAATTGAGACGAGATGACTTTCCAGCTGAGCCTCGACATCGCCGCTTCACCGGCCACGGTGTTCGACTTCGTCGCCGACTTCACGACCATGTCGAGGTGGTACTCCGCGGTGCAGCGGGTCGACCGCATAGAAGGCACGAGCGGCCTCGGGACCCGGTACGCGGTGCACCGGCACCTACCCGGCGGACCCGCGCGCAACGAAGTGGAGATCACCACCTACGAAAGCGGACGGGAGGTCGCCTTCACGTCCCTGAGCGGCCCGACACCGTTCGTCTACCGCTACCTCGTCGAGCCGGACAGCGACGCAACCCAGTTCACCCTCGAGGGCACGATCAGTAGAGCCGGGCTTACTGGACCCGTTGCTCTCCTCGGACCGCTGGCCGAGGGGGTGTTCAGCCGCGGGATGCGAGACAACCTCGGCGTACTCAAGGAGATCCTGGAGCGCTAGGCCGCTTGCGCAACCGGGGCGGGCCCGGGTGTCGCAGGTGCGTCAACGACGACGCTTCCCTCAGCGAATCCTCCGCGTGCCGCCGGTGCCATCATGACGCGGCCGTTGTGGCGCCGAATCGTCGGCTGCCTACTGGCTCTTGCTGTCTCGGCTGACGGTTCCGGCGCCAGTTGGGAGCGTCACTGACTGGTTGGATGGCGTCGAAAGCTTGTCGGGCCTACGTCCTATGTGGGCGGAAAGACGCTGCCCATTCACCTGCCGTCCAGTGTCTGATTCCGCGCACGCTCGTCGGCGTGTCCGTGCGTTCGCAGCGTTCCCCTGACGGTTCTGGCGGTGTCCGGTCAGGGATCGCCCAAGGGAACAGATCAGTCAACGATCGGTTGACGGGCATTGGCGGCGGTATGACTGTGAGGATCGCGTTCGCAGCCTGATGGTGCTGGGCTGTGGGTTGGTGACTGCGGGTGTGACCCACGGTATGACTGGCTTTTGTGCCTTGGTGCGACTTGTCCGCTCGTGGTCGCCGGCCCCGGCCCGGTTGGAGGAGCTGGCCTGATTAGGAGCTTGACCACCTGGCGTTAGTGGCGCCTGGCGTGTCTCATCACAGTCCTGCCGAGCCTCCGTCCCGGACCGGAACCACGTCCCCGTCCGGCGAAGGAGAGAACGCATGAACAGTCTGACCGATCTACGTGAGGTGGTCGATGTCGTCATCGGCGTCGACACCCATGTCCATACCCACTCAGCGGCCGCGGTCGACGCCGCTACTGGTGGCGTGCTCGGCGAGATCACCGTTGACGCCACGGCCGAGGGCTACGCCGAGCTGGTGGAGTTCGCTGGCGGACACGCCACGCTGCGGGCCTGGGCGATCGAAGGGACCGGAGGTCATGGTGCCGGCCTGAGCCGCCATCTGCTGGACCTCGCAGAGATCGTGGTCGAGCTGGACCGACCCAAGCGGGCCCAGCGGCGCAACGGGGCGAAGTCCGACCCGCTCGATGCGATCCGGGCGGCGCGCGAGGCGCTGGCGCGGACCCGGCTCGGTACCCCGCGCAGCGGTGGGGAACGTCAGGCGCTGTCGGTGCTGCTGGCTGCCCGCCGTTCTGCAGTCAACGCCGCCACCGAGGCGCAACAGCAAGTGTTCAGCCTGGTCATCGCCGCGCCCGAACCCATTCGTGGCCGGTTCCGCGGCCAGAAGCTGCCCGGGATGCTCGCCACCGCCGCCAGCCTGCGAGTCCACCCCTCCTGGGATGTGGAGACGACCACCACGGTGCTGGCGTTACGGTCCTTGGCGCGTCGTGCCCGTGCGCTGACTAAGGAGGCAGCCGAGCATCAGAAGGCGATCCTGGCCATCATTCGCTGCTGGCGACCCGACCTGCTCGAGCAGTTCGGCGTCGGTCCGATCGTGGCCGCGACCGTGCTGTGCGCCTGGTCCCACCCCGGACGGATCCACTCCGAGGCCGCGTTCGCGATGCTTGCCGGCGTGGCGCCCATCCCGGCCAACAGCGGCCAGGTGACCAACCGCTATCGACTCAACCGCTACGGCGACCGACAACTCAACCGAGCACTACACACCGTCGTGCAGTCCCGGATCCGCTACCACGCATCCACGCGCGACTACGTCGCCCGCCGCACCACCGAGGGCAAGACCAGCCGCGAGATCAAACGCTGCCTGTCCCGCTACATCGCCCGCGACCTCTACCGCCTCCTCGAAAGCGGCTCCGCCACGACTTGACGAACCATAGGAGCGTCGCACGACGGTGATGATGACCGAACGCAGGCCCGCCGGTAGTCGGCGCGATCAACACGGACGCCTTCGACAATCAGCCCTCCTCTCGACCTCCTCCACATCGAGGTCGTGCAAACACCGCCGAACAACGGGTGTCCAGCCCAAAGAGCTCGACTTGCGCATGGGGTCTAGAAACAATGAGATGGGTGCGTGCCTCCTCCTGAACCCACACAGTTTTCATCCGGCAGCGAACCAGTGCCGGCCGCCGAGTTAGGCGCCCACGAAGTACAGGCGACGCCCGAGCCAACGTCGGTTGATTGGTCAATGCCCATGTGGGTTCGGCACCCTCGCCTGGAAGGCATCCTGGGCGTCCGCCTCGCTGAGGTGACCTGGACCCAGGTCGAAGAACTTGTCAGCCAGAAGGTCGCCGAAGACTTGAGCATGGATTTCAAGCAGAGTCACTACATCCTCGACCGCGCGTCTGGACAGGCAGCAATGCCCACCGCGCACTGGAAGGCCATCGAAAAGCGCATGGCCAAGGATCGACAGGAGCTCGTCAAGGACGTCACGGCGTTCGCAAACGCGTCCGGTGGCATCATCGTGATCGGCATTTCCGACTCGAACGGGCGTGCCGATCGCATCACGACCGTTGCCTTGGAAGATGGGCGACGCCTCACGTACCTCGACACCCTCCGCAACTGGACTGCTCCGTACCTGACCGGAATCGAAATTGGTCACCTGTCATCACCCACCAACACGGGTGAAGGTTGCGTTCTCATCTACGTCCCGGCCAGCGCAGACAGCCCGCATGCGGTCGTCGAACCCAACACACACCGCCACACCTGGTTTGCCCGCGACGGAGCGCACGCTCCAACTCTCAGCGAGGCCCAAGTCGCCGTCGCGTACCGCGACCGCTACGCCGCCCGCGGAGACGTTGAGCGCAAGGTCCACGGAAGCTACAACCAGGGCGTCGCGGAGCTCAACCGAGAGAACACGACATGGCTCGCCGTCGCGGCAGTCCCAGCGAGGGGTGCGACTCGACGACACCTCGAACGACGAGTACTCGACGAGTTCAAGGCACAGACGGAGAAGCGCCAGGACGCCCTTCCAGGAGGCTTCCTCGGGCACCATGCCACATATGGACGTAGTCGAATCGTTCTGCGAGATAACCACCCAGACTCCACCGCGGCCAGTGACCACCTGCTGCACCTGGGTCTCGACGGCAGCGCTTTCGCGGCCGTGGCCCTCGACACCCTCCAGGACACCAGCGCAGTCCGACACCGCCGCCCCGAGCTTGAAGATGACGTCAAGGCCATTCGAGTTGGGAGTCTCACCACCTGGGTCCTCACCCTCACCGGGATCGTTGCAGGCCACGCGGTCGATGCCGGAGGCTCCGGAGACCTCGAGCTCGTCTGCGGCATCATCACCGCCACCGAAGCAAACTGGGTCAGCCTTGAGACGGCACCGCCCCTCGTCCAACACGTTGTGCTCGACACTCCATGGCGGCACTCACCCAGTGAAGACATGATCGCGGGGACGACGTGGCGCGATACCCTCACGCCAGTTCAACTGAGCACAACTGCCGCGGTTGCTTCGGACGCCCGAGAGCTCATCGCCCTAGGTGCCCAACTCGTTTCCGAACTTGTTGCGGAATTCGGCCACCTCCCCAACGAGCCACTCCTGAACACCGACGGATTCGTCATCGGTGACCACTGCCAAAATCGCCTCGTCGAGGGCCTACGCGGGTGGGCGGAGTGGCGCAACCTCCTAGCCGAACAGCAGTGACTCCGCGGCGGAAAGCACTGGCCGCGTTGCGGCGCTGTGACGCAGTTCCCGCGTGGTCGACCGGATCCTTCGAGTTCAAATGTCGTGAGCGAATCGGGGCAAGACGACCGATGCTTCAACTCCGACTGTCGGGCTCGGACCAGTCCGCGTACCGGCTCACAATCCGACCTTCTCGGTCACGTCCCACCCACTCCCCGTCGGGTTCAGGGGCGAATTCCGACTCCTCTTCCAGGGCGGTCGAGGTAGCGGGCTCCAGCCGGTACTCCGAGTACACGGCAAAGCTCTCATCCGGCTGCAAGCCCAAAAGCGTCCGATTGACGTCCTGGACGGCGTCGTCGAAGTTGCCCCACATGACACCGACCATGTCGCCCCACTGACCCGGGCTCATCACGATCACCACGCGACGGGCGACATCACCGTGAGGCAGCGAAACCTCGATCTGCCCGGTGGCAAACTCGGCTGCCCCGGTCCAGGTGTTGAGAGCCTCGATGAGGCGATTCCAGTCATCGTCCTGCTCCATCGCGCAAGCATGACCGATCCGCGCGCACCTCGGCATAGGGTGCGGAACGCGTCAGTCTGCAAGCGGCGATAGGACGCCTGCTCCAAGCCCTCGATGGCAGTGGGCCCAGCCGGTAGATCGTCCAACTCTGTCAAGTTGCCGGTCGGGGCAGGCCGTTCGTGCGAGCTCGCGCACTGCATCGTTGACTTCCTTTCCCGGCGCCAGCAACCAGCGCGCCCTCACGACGCCGACAGACGCGACGCGGGATCGAGTGAGTGTTCATACTCCGATGACTTTGCGGGCCAAGACGCAGCATCGACGATGCTGTCCGCCGCGCAAGCCCCATTTGTGTCGGACCCTTATGAGAGTTTGGAGATCGGGAGAGGCGTGGGCATATCCAAGTCCACGAGAGTCGCAGTGGAGCTATTACGAGTACAGCAGGCGAGGCACCTGGATAGGGTGCAGCGAGGAGCGCGCGTCCGCGATCGGGGGAGAAGGATGACCAGTCCTGCTGCGGAACTGTCCGTCGATGCAACAACGGGCTACCTCCCGCGCGGTCGTCATCGGGTCAATGATGCGGATATTCGCGCACGCTTCGTAGACCACGCCGACTTCACCGCCTCGACGACTCGACATGATGTTTGGGACGAGTACGAGCTCGGGCGGGACCTTCTCGGAAGCAAGGTTCGTATCCACGCGATCTGGATCGGCGGAAGCTTTCTCACGTCGAAGGTAGACGCCAAGGACTTGGACGCCCTGTTCATCGTGAGCGCTCGGGACTATCGCAAGCTGGACGCGGCCGATCAGGCTGTCGTGGCCTCGTTCATCCCCAGGACCGGCCCGCTAGGGACCCCTGTCCGGGGGCACGGTTTGAAGCGCCTCGACAGCTTCCTGTTGCTTTGGGCTCCGTACTCCCCGCTTAACCCGAAGACCACCCCTGACCACAACGAGTACGCTGTCTGGAGGGGCTATTGGGACGATTTCTGGCAGCGCGATCGGCACAACAAACCGGATGGGATCCCGCCTCACTGGAAGGACGCTCTGCCCGTTCGCGGGTACTTGGAGGTGGAGCTCGATGACTTCGCCCGATGACACACGGGCTCAACGCCTGCGCCAATTGGAAGCCGCGATTCTTGAGGGCGAGCCGCAAGCTGCACCCGAAAGCCCTGCGGAGCTGTCGGAGTTGTCCGCACGTGCTCATCAAGCAATCGTCAGCGGAACGTTCGGGGCCGAACCGACCGAACTTCGCGTTCGCCTTCACGGCGACGGGGTACAGGGACACAAGGTCCCAGCTGACCAAGCCGGAGCCGTTCTTCGACAGACCCAACTGGTCGTGCGCTGGATCGGTGCGCGCCTTCGGGCGCTTGGGGACGAGAAGCAGCTAACTGCCAAGGTAGGCGACCGAATGGGCATCGTGGACGCCACACGCCTGTTCCTTCAACCGCAGTTCGGCGCTGGATCGCTCATCTTCGACCTGGTTGCTGCAGAGGACCCTGAGGCGCAGGACAGTACGCAGGGTCAATTGATCGACGGCGCCGCGCAGACGAACACGCTCCTGGATCGTTCGCTTCAGGAGCTTCTGGACATCGTCGCTAGCTCGCAGGCGGACTCGCCGGAAGCCCTTGGAGAATTGTCGGGCTACGTCTCTCGTATGGGACCGAGGGTGGCGTCGCAGTTGAAGGCCTTGGCCCTTCACGTGACCGACGACGAGATAGACATTGACCTTCGCTGGAGCGCGTCAGGTGGTCGTCGGCGCAGCGCTAACCTCGGTCGTCGCGGTGCGCTAGCAATCAAGGACGCGGTCGACCGCAACAAGGTCAAGGTAGATGAGATCACCCTGACTGGCCTTCTTGAAACTGCCAGCACAGGTAAGGATCAAGTCCGCATCGACACGCCAGACGACTCGTTCAAGATGGACGTGGAGGTGGAGCTTGGAGTCACCCTCGGACGGTGGCTGCACCAGGAAGTTACGGCCCGCGTACAGCGAACCGTGACGTGGCATGACAGCGGTAAGGAGACGAAGGACTACAAACTCCTTGCCATTGCCGCTGAGCCGAGAATCGAGGACACGGACGACAGCAGCGAAGAAGTCGTGCGACCTCAGCCTGAGGATCCCTCGCCTTGGGACAACGAGCCTTCTTTCTGAGCCTTGGTCCGTGAGGCCCGTTGACACGCCACTCGTGAGCGGCTACTACTTGGCCGAGGTCGTCTACTTCCGCTCGACGACCTCCACGGTTCCGCGAAAGGTGAGGTCGCGACTCGTTCGTGACCTGACCGAGGAGGCATGACCGAGCGGCCTAAGGTGCCCGCCTGAAAAGCGGGTGGAGTTCCGGCTCCCGAGGGTTCGAATCCCTCTGCCATGCCCTGACGTAGCTGAAACCCAGCAACCGCTAGTGATCAAAGTCGGGCTGTAGATCCGTCCTTCACTGCAGGAGGTCGCTCGAGCTTCGATGTGTTGCCTCCACGCTAATCGACTGGGCGAAGCGAGCACCTGACCTCTGGGCGAAATGCTGCTGCTTAGTGGGCGGAATGGGCGCGTCGCCGGGCAGCAGTTCCGGTCAAGGAAGGTTGAGCGGTCGTCTCGTGAGGGCTGGCGGGCCGCTCGCTCCACCATCTCCCGCAATGGGATCTCGAACAGGACGGCACGGGGACGCGACATGGACTGCACTCCGAGATTCAAACAGATTCAGCACCCCGTGCGCCTGCGCGAGGGGTACTGCTGGCAAACAGAGTTGGCGCGTCGTCGATCCTTGCTCGCCCATCGATTCGGGCCGCGCTGAGGGCGACTTGCCCACGAACTGGCTGCCGAATCGTCGGTATCATTGCCCCGATGAAGCCCGCGGACCTCATCGACGCCTGCCGCACGAGCCATCGACTGCTGCTCGCCAGCCTCGGGTCACTGACCGATGACGATTTCCGTGCGCCCAGCTTGCTGCCGTGCTATTCACGGGGTCATGTCGTGACGCACATCGCGAACAAGGCCAAGGCCCATGTCGTCATCTTTGAAGGTCCGGCCGCCGGGGAGATTCGCCAGCTCCACCCCGACGGGTACGCCCCGGACCTGGCAGCGGATCTCGGCGCAAGCCGATCCGGAGCCGAGCTCCGTTCGGACCTGGCGCACTGCTTAGAGCTCCTCGAGGCTACGTGGGATGCACTCGACGACGCCCTCTGGGACCGGCACGGGATAATGGCCGCAGGCCCGCGAACGATGGCCGAAATCGTGGCCCACCACCTGCGAAACGTCGAGGTCCACCACGTGGATCTCGACATCGGCCACCGACCCTCCGATTGGCCCTCGATCCTCGTCGAGGGTGAGCTGTCGAAGCGTCTCCGGTCTTTCCCCGACCGAGCAGATCATGCCGAGATCCTCGCGTGGCTCCTCGGCCGGGCACCGGCACCCGAGCTGACCGGGCCCTGGTAACCGCTGCAATCGCCCACCGGGTCGGCGGCATGCGGCTCGACGCGTCCCGGTGCACGAACGGCGTACGGCGACCCCCATTCCGAGCGCCTGGACCTTCGTGGATCTTCAGATGGGGATCCGCATTCGGTGACGGCGACGATCTCGATCGCAACAGCGTCGGCGCGCTCGGTGGGCACCGCAAGTCGTTGGCGGGCTCAGTCGGTCGTTGCAACACCCCTTCCGTTGTGAGGTGTTGCACGTGTGGTCGAAGAAGGAACTGATCGATAAGCAGGCCCGGTTCTGGGTGTTGATGGCCCAAGGCTCGACGCTGCAAGCGGCCTGTGATGCTGTCGGCGTGGATCGACGAACTGGCCGTCATTGGCGCCAAGCGACCGGCGGGCAGATCCCGCGCAAGAAGCCCGAGCCCTCGGGTCGGTACCTG
>Ga0075530_1000360_pt1 | contig 21317 bp, 20 predicted proteins | sample NGEPerD_2_FD_75101 | JGI IMG/M metagenome (GOLD analysis project Ga0075530, IMG submission 75101) | Arctic peat soil microbial communities from the Barrow Environmental Observatory site, Barrow, Alaska, USA - NGEE PermafrostL1-D | ecosystem: Environmental > Terrestrial > Soil > Wetlands > Peat ... | reverse complement strand
TGTGAGACGAGAAGCAGCCCTCTCGAGCCAGATCGAGGGCACTCAAGCCTCTCTGATCGACCTGCTTGAGTTCGAAGCCCATGCCACCGAGCCTGAGCGACCCGTCGACGTCGAAGAGATCGTCCGTTACGTCTCCGCGATGAACTACGGCCTTGAACGCCTGAACGAGCTCCCAGTGTCGTTGCGCCTCATCAGAGAGATTCACGAGCGCCTCCTCACTGGTGTTCGGGGATCGGAACGCACTCCAGGCCAATTTCGACGCTCTCAGAACTGGATCGGCCCCCCCGGCTGCACGCTGGCCGAGGCGACCTTTGTGCCCCCACCGGTCGCCGACATGAAGGATGCGTTGGGAAGGTGGGAAGGCTTTCTCCACGATCAGCGACCGATGCCGACCCTCATCAGAGTGGGGCTTGCTCATGCTCAATTCGAAACCATCCATCCCTTCCTCGATGGAAACGGAAGAGTGGGTCGTCTGTTGATCACCTTCCTATTGGTAGAGAACCGAATCTTGGCTCGACCGCTTCTCTACCTCTCCCATTTCTTCAAGAAGCACCGCCAGAGTTATTACGAGCACCTGCAAGCGGTACGTGACCGAGGGGATTGGGAGGCGTGGCTGAAGTTCTTCTTGCGAGGAGTTGCACAGGTCGCACTGGAAGCGACCGATACTGCTCGCCAGATCGTCGCCATGCGCGAGGAGCACCGTTCGCTGATCACGTTGAACCTTGGACGTGGCTGCGGTAAAGGCCTCACCTTTCTCGAGCAACTCTACTTTCGGCCCAACGTGAACGTAAACACGGTGATGCAAATGACTGAGCTGTCGTTTGCCCGCGCTAATGACCTGGTCGGCCAACTTCAAGGCCTTGGACTCTTACGAGAGACGTCCGGCCGCCGCCGCAACCGGGTCTTCTCCTACGAACCCTATATGGCGCTCTTCCGTGAGGACTGAATCGGGAGTGACTCTGTTTCTTCGCAGGAGAGGCGGCGCCCGTAGCCGTCCCCGGTTCGATCACGAAGATCGCGCTTACCGTAGCGACGGGCGCGTGGTGAAACCGGCTTTCAGACCGGCTGATGCGAGCAGCTCGTTCCCGTGTGCCTTGGCGGTCGCGTCTCCGACCCCGAGAGTTCGGACGCCCCGGGCCTGGTCGTCCTTCGAGATGACTGGAGCGTCGAGTCGCTCACCCGCGGTGTCGAGCGGTGGCCGGCGGAGCTACCCGACGGCGACTGGAAGGCTCGGGGCAAGCTCCCCCCGGCGGTCCTCGCGGTCGCCGGCCGGGCGCTGCGCACCGCCGAGCACGCCGATGCTCCGGGCGAGGTGGCGCTTTCCCGAGTGCTGTCGCGCGAGGGTCGATGGATCGTGCTTCACGGCGGCGCTAGTTGCCGACGGCGCGCGCCGCGTGGCGGTCATCGTGGAGCCGGCCCATCCTGCCCGAATCTCTCCCCTGCTCATGGCTGCTTACCAGTTGACCGAGCGAGAGCGGGACGTCACCCGTCTGGTACTGCGAGGCGACTCCACATCGCTGATCGCCGAAGCTCTGTTCGTTTCACCTCACACCGTGCAGCAGCATCCGAAGAGCGTGTTCGAGAAGTCCGGCGTTCGCAGCCGACGGGAGCTTGTCTGCTTAGTGAGGCCGTCCTTGTCGTGATGGAGGTCGCCGAAGATGAACAACCATCCTCTAGGTGACTGAGCAGAAAGTCGAATTGGGATGAACTTCCACTGCAAAGTTCCTGGTCAGGCGCTTGACCGATTGGTCAATTTGAGCGCGGACCCTACTTTCCAGTCACTCACCTAGGCTCGTAAACGGCGGGATCGTCTTCACCGTCGGACCTATGGCGAACCTGGCGGCCGGCTACCACCGTGAGACAGCCGAAATTCCCCGTGTTCGTCTTGGTGCCCAGAGGTTGAAGGACTGGAAGTCAGGTTTGGGCGGATAGGACTCCGCCATTCGAAGCCCCCTGCCTTTGATGCCCTCGGGGCAGGGAGATCGATATTTGGGTCGCTTCTTAACGGGCTTTCGACCATCGGCGCTCGTTCCCTGTTCGGGCTTTCGTTCTCGAACGTTGGAAGCTGGTGTTGGAGACCGTTCGTCGGCAGGGCGTTGAGATACCGGAGATTGCTGTGATCCGCACCCGGCTACAGCCCCGGTGATGACGAGGATTCCCATAACGGCGAGAGCCTTGAAGGTCATGGTCCGGCCATCCAAAGAATTCGCCTCACGTTCGCCGTCCGACAATGCCGTCCACCGCCAAGCCATGCTCGGCCTAGTAAAGCCGCACGACTTCTTGCGTCTCAGGCCCGTAAAACAGATCGATCGTTACCGGGTGGCGATCGGATCGTTTGGGTCCGAAGCCATTCATTGAGCTCCAGCTGAGCGTGGCCGACCAGAGGGCCGTAGGAGCCGGGATAGATGGTGGGCTTTACGGCGCCGCAGCAGGTGATGAACGATCCGATCCACATGCGTCGATCTCTGGCTTGGACCCTCCCGTCTGAAGGCAGGTCAGAGGTTCTCTCGAACCACCGAGTGGCTGCAGCCGTCACAGGGCCGAAGAGGCCGTCCTCGACCAGGTGGACCGGATGCTTGCCTGTGCTCCCCCCGAGTTGCAGGTTCAGCATCTTTTGCCACAGAGCTACGTGGGGCCCGGAATCACCGCGCCGGATCTCGACGACGTGCGCGGTCGCGGGAGACTGGAGGGCGGCGGTCGCCATGAGAGTCGCTGCTGCAAAGGTAACGAGTCTGAGCATGTGCACAATAGTAGGACTGTCTCTTCTACCGCGCGGTTCAGGTTTTTTTCGCTCTCCAGTGTGTGCGAGCCGGCGGGGGTCGGCCGGGACGCCCGGCGCAGATTGACGGCACACCTGCTGATCGTGCGGTACAAGCTCTGAATGAAAGAGCAAATTGCACCTCCTCCGGCACCTCGGGTGTCCTTTCTCGACGACGATCGGTTCACCGTCCTGTGCGAGATCGAGCCCCCCCGCCGACCGAGCCTCGACCACTTGAGATCCCAGGTAGACGCCATGCTCGAGGTCGCCGACGCCTTCCTCATCCCGGACAATCACCTCGGACGTGCGACCGTGTCGAGCCTCGCCGTCGCTCAAGAGGTCGCCCACATGGGGGGCTGTGCGATTCCATGCCTCAACGCTCGCGACCGCAACCTTCTGGGGTTCAGGCGAGATCTCCTAACGGCCGCCGCCTACGGATTCGACCATCTTCTGTTCGTACATGGTGATGCTCCCAGCGCGGGCAAACGTACCGAGGAGCTAAACGTGCGGGACATGATCGACGAGGCTCGAGGCTTTGGCGAGGACGCACCGCTAAAGGAGTATCCAGGCTTCAAGGTCGGGACGGTGGCCAAGTTGGCAAGACCGCTCGCGTGGCGAGCGGCAGCTGATTTCGTGCTCGTGCAGATTTCCTACACAATGGATCAGCTTGCTCGCTGGGCTCGATCCCTCGACTACGCGGGAAAAATATACGCGGGGGTGCTGGTGCTCGAGAATGCGCGCATGGCCCGTCGCATCAGTGCCACTATTCCGGATATCCGCATCCCGGAGAAAGTGATCAAGGGTCTGGAGTCCGATCCCTCTTATGGCCTGCAGCTTGCGCTGGAGCAAATCGAGGCGGTGCGCGAATTGGACCAGTTCGCCGGCGTGCACCTCGTTCCGGTCAAGCTCTTTCCCGAGATGGCGGAAAGGCTGCGACGTTCCACCGCCAACCGGCTATCCGGATAGCTGGGAGATTCTTCATCGCGAACTTCCGCTTCTAGAAGAGATCGGACGCTGCGGCCTGAAGCCCCCGGTCAGGGCTCGGGCCTTGAGAGGTGGCTCAGGACCGCATGCATTCGTGGGGGGTGCCCGAAGGTCATCATTAGGTCGCGAAATCGGTTCGCTATCTCAAGGCCCAATACGTATCGGCCCGAGTCTCGGCGGAGCAAATAGCCTTCGTAGCGGAGCGTTCGCACGAGGTGGTAGGTGGTAGCCACGGATAGGTGAGCACGGCGCGCGATCTGCTTAACGTGAAGGCCTTCGGGTGCGGCCCCCACCTCCTCGAGGATCCGAAACGCCCGTGACACGCTTCGGATCAGATCCGAAGGCTCCTTTTCGCCGCTACCCATTCCTCGAACCCCCTAGCCGCCCGCCCATTCTCTTTCACTATATGAAAACTGGAAGCTTGATTCCGCCTCCACCCGGGGGGAGCCTGTGGGGAACGGAATCAGGAGGTGTCTGGTGGGGAAGGCGACCGACGAGATCATCGACGCGCTCAGGGGCGTCCATGATCCCTGTTGTGCCGAGAGAGGCATCTCCGTAGTCGACATGGGCCTCGTGCGGTCCGTGACGGTCGAGGGCGGGGCAGCCCATGTCCAACTCGTGCTCACCTCCGGCTGGTGCCCGTTCGCCTCCAAGGTCCTGGGCTCGGTCAAGCAGACCGTCGAGGACCTCCCCCACATCGATTCGGCGCACGTCGAACTCACTTGGGACGAGGCCTGGACGATGGAGCGCATGAGCGAGGACGCGCGCCGCAAGCTTGTGTTCTTGCCCGAGCCGGTGACGGTAAGCGACAGAAACGACTACATCTCAGCCCATTCGAGGACAAAGGGGGAGTCGGCATGATCGGTGATGCGTTGGTGTTCGATAGCGTGGCGCATGTCTTCAACTTCGACAAGAAGAATGCTTTCGGTCAACCCGGCGAGATGTTCAGCAACCACCTGTACGCGTTTCACTCGGCCCTGACGCCCGACGATCAGCCCAAGCTGCCGGCGGAGGAGTTCCTCCGTCAGTGGACCGTAGGCGAGATCGACCAGATGGTCTACGACCAATCCGACACCGACATGCTGGTTGCGATGCCGCTGCCACTCACCGACCTCTTCAAGGACGGCCTGTCGCCGTGGGAGGAGTGCGCCGAGCTCGCCGCGCGGCGCCCGGACCGCACCGTGTTCTGGGGCTCAGTCAACCCGCTCGAGGGCCGCAAGGCGATCGACCTCATGGAGCGTCAGGTCGGCGAGTTCAACGCCAAGGCGTTCAAGTTCTACAACGTTCGATATGACTACGGCACGCCGTTCCCGTGGCGCATGGACGACCCTCAGGTGGCCTTTCCGGTCTTCGAGAAAGCTCAGGAGCTCGGTGTCAACTTGATCGGCGTGCACAAAGGCGTGCCGCTCGGCCCCCAGCCCATCGAGCACACTCAGACTTGGGACATGGACGGCGCTGCGGCCAACTTCCCCGACATCAACTTCGTCATCTACCATGTGGGGCTTCCGTTCCTGGACGAAGTCTGCTGGCAGCTCATCCGCTACCCGAACCTCTACGCCAGCCTGGCCGCAACCATCAACTTCCTGGTACGCGCCCCGCGCATGTTCGCCGAGACCCTCGGCAAGCTGTTGTTCTGGTGCGGGGAGGACAAGATCATCTACGGCTCTGAGGCCCCGATCTTCCATCCCCAATGGGCGTTGGAGGCGTTTTGGAACTTTGAGATCCCGCAGGATCTCTGCGAGGGTTACGGCTATCCGCAGCTCACCGAACAGGCAAAACGCAAGATTCTCGGCGAGAACCTGCTGCGACTGCACGGAATGGACCTAGAGGAGACCAAGAGGAGACTGGCCAGCGCCTAAGAACAATGAGATTCGTCCGGTCTGTCCGACCGGGCGTCCTCAAGCGCTCGAACCCATAACGCCCAGATCCGGCAGCACGGTCGTGCCGGCACGGCGTCCCGAGTAGAGCGCCCCCTGGATCGAGGCTGTATCGCGATGATCGCCGGCCACGAAGCGTCCCTCTCCCAGCCGCACGGGGAGCTTGGGCGAGAAAGGTGGGCTTTGGTCGGGGTGGCCGTGGGGAATCCGATAAACCGCCAGCTCCTCCCAATCGTCGACCTCGGGGCCGAACCAGGCTCTCATCTGGGCGCGCGTTGCAACTTCTAGCCCCGGACGTGCCCGGGCACGCGACCGAAAATGAGAGCCCCACCGAGTGGCGCGTAACTGGGAGCCACGTTGGTCATCACGGCTGCATGCACGGCCGGTCCGCTACCGCCCCCGTCGAGGAGGATTGAGGGCTCGTCTCGAGGCGGGCTCGGCGCACCAAAGTAGACGCACGACACGGGGCGCGAGCGGACCGGGCTCAATCCCAGCAGCCGTGCCGCCTCGGGTCCTTCGCAGGCCACAACCACGGCTAGCGGTTCGATGCGCCTGCTTTCACAACTCACTGCGGGTGCCGTCGATTGCGTCGACCTTCGAGTCCAACCGAACGACGCCTTTGGGAAACCGCTGCGCAAGCTGGCGAGGTATCGCGTCCATGCCTTCGGCGGGTACAGCCGAGTCTCCTCCGAGCAAGGATTTCAGGATCACGTAGAAGAAGCGGCTGGAAACGCCGAGCGCAGGATCAAGAGTGAGACCCCCGAACAGCGGGCGAAAGAACCTATCGATCATCGATAGCGGTTCGTGACAGAGTCATGTTTGACCGGATCTGGCGCCGATGGACCGTCGCATGGTTGGGAGGAGCGGTCTCGGCATCATCAACGGGACCATCCGAGAGCTGGCGTACAAGGATCAGGTGGGCGACCTCACGGCCCACTACATCTCGACCGTGACTTTGATTGTACTCTTGGCGCTGTACATGTGGCTACTGGAGAAGAGATGGCCCATCCCCGGATTAGGAAGTGCTCTCGAGATCGGCGCGACGTGGCTGCACCTCACTACTGCCTCCTTCGATTTCGGCTTCGGCCACTACGTTGCGTAAGGGCGCCACACGATAGCTCACCCTATCTCTCGGAGCACTCGGGGGCTGAAGGTCATGCGGAAACCGGGCCGGATGGCCCCTGACCTCGCATCACCGGCGCGTAACATGAGTCAACAAAGGAGGCGGTTGTTTATGCGTGCAGTCGTGTATCACGGGCCAGGGAAAAAGGAGTGGGAAGAGGTTCCCAAACCGATGATCGTGGAGGACGGCGACGCGATCATGCGTGTTGACGCCGTAACGATCTGCGGGACCGATCTACACATCCTGAAGGGTGATGTGCCGGCGGTAACCGATGGTCGTGTACTCGGCCACGAAGCGGTCGGGACCATCGAAGACGTGGGTTCCGGCGTTAAGGCTCTCAAGCCGGGTGACCGCGTGCTGGTGTCGTGCATCAGCGCCTGCGGGCGTTGCCGGTTCTGTCGCGAGGGGCGTTACGGTCTCTGCGCCGGTGGAGGTGGCTGGATCCTCGGGCATACGATCGACGGCACCCAGGCCGAGTACGTCCGAGTTCCGTTCGCCGACACCTCCACCTATCTCATCCCGTCAGGTGTTACTGATGAGAGCGTGCTCATGCTCGCAGATATCGGCCCGACGGGTTACGAGGTGGGCGTCTTGAACGGTGGCGTCGAACCCGGAGATGTGGTAGCCGTTGTCGGAGCCGGCCCGATCGGTCTGTCCGCGATGTTGACCTCGCAGTTGTACTCGCCGAGCCATATCGTCGCGATCGATGTCGCCGAGGCGAGACTGGAGGCAGCTAAGGGTTGCGGAGCGACCGTAGCGATCAACAACTCGCGCGAGAATGTCGTCGCCATGGTCAAGGAATTGACCGGTGGGCTCGGTGTCGATGTTGCGATCGAGGCGGTGGGCATCCCCGAAACGTTCGAGCTCTGCGCCGAGTTGATTCGGCCGGGTGGTCGTGTCGCGAACGTAGGCGTGCATGGCAAGTCTGCGACGCTTCACCTCGAGGACCTGTGGATCAAAGGCGTGACGATCAAGACCGGTCTCGTGGACACGTACTCCACTGCGATTCTTCTGAAGTTGGTTGCGTCTGGGCAGCTCAGGATGGATGAGCTCATCACTCATCACTTCTCGCTCAACCAGTTCATCGAGGCATACGATATCTTCGCCCGTGCGGCAGATACCGGAGCCTTGAAGGTAGTGCTCACGAGATCCTAGATGTATCGTGTCTGGGGCAAGTCGCGCCGAGGCGCCGCGAGATGAAATCGCGGCGCCTCGTACACTGGGAGGAGTCTGTGTGTGATCAGCAGTAGGAGTATTGAGTTGCACAGCCCTGGTATCGCGTAGGCGAGCGAGAAGAAGACTCCCAAAGGCTGCTGAGAAATCCAATCGGTGATCCCTGCTCAATGAGTCGGAGGGCCCCCGGGAAACAGGCCGAGTGGTCCTACTGATCAGGCGCCCACTCCGACATGCTGGGGTAGTAGGAAGGCTCTAATGATGCGGAAAGGGAGGCACCTAGATGAGAACAGCCGAAGATGTCCCAACCAAGGTTGAAATGAACGAGTCCTCGTTCCCTAAGGCCGAGATCATCAGGCCGAAGGCGGCCACTTTCTGGGGAGTCCTTCGCTTGCTGATGGGATTTACCTTCCTGTGGGCGTTCCTCGACAAGGCGTTCAGCCTGGGGTTTGCAACCGGGCGGAACCCCGAAACGGGCGCGATCAACCTGTTCGGCCCGGATGCCTGGATCAACGGTGGATCACCGACGGAAGGCTTCCTCAGCTTCGGCCTTCACACCAAGGAGCCGTTCCTGAGCATCTACCAAGGGCTCACAGGCTCGACTGTGATCGACTGGATCTACATGCTTTCGATGCTGGGGATCGGTCTTGCCCTGATGCTCGGGATCGGGACTCGGGTAGCGGCTATCGGCGGGGCCATATGGATGGTGATCTTTTTCACGGCAGCCGCACTGTGGCCTGAGAACAATCCGCTGATCGATTATCATATCATCGAGGCGGTCGTCCTGGTCGGAATCGCCTACGTCGGAGCGGGACGCTTCCTGGGCCTCGGCAACTGGTGGAGGAAGACGGAGCTGGTTCGGAAATACCCGGTTCTCGAATAGGGATCGGTTCAACTCAAGGCTCTAGAGGAGGCGGCCGATCGGCCGCCTCCCCTTTGGTCCACGGCCGTTCGACCCACAGTCCCTGCATGAGTGCGGTACCGAAAGTCTCACGCGACGAGTCACTTGGCCCAGGTCTGAGTCAGCGGATGCGAGCGATTGTGGAGAAGAGGCAAAGGAGGCGGGATGTCCACGGTCGCTGCCGGTCGCATGCTGCTCAGAGAGTCGAGAGGAGTGAGAACATGTCATCGGTACGGTTCGAAGCGGAGTCTTGGTTTACCCGGTCCGGCGGCGGCGGACCGTCGCATGGTTGGGAGGATCGGTCATCGGCGTCATCAACGGGACTATCCCGAGCTGGCCCACAATGATCAGGTGGACGACCTCACGGGGTCCATTACGATTAGACAGCGATCTTGATCGTACTCTTGGCGCTGTACATGTGGCTACTCGAGAACAGATGGCCCAATCCTCGTCCTTCGTAACAAGCCACTCGTCCAGTTATTCGGCTACCGGTGCGATGCGACGCCTCTAAATACGAACCCCGATTGATCCGACGGCCTCGGTGAGACGCCGCTCTGCGTCCTTCTTGTGCTTGTAGGGACCTAGGCCCGGCCCCCAAACGTTTCCAATGCAAGTTTTCGGGGTTCCACGAACTGTGCGGCCGTCTCGTGTTCCTCGAGGAAAGAGACCGCCGCGCGGGCAAGCTCCAGCCCTTCGCCAGTCTCTTCCGCCCACACGTTCTTGGCCTCGCCCGGATCCTCGTCCAGATTGAAGAGCTCGGGCGGCTCCGACGCCCCGCCCAGGATCAGCGAGCGCTGCTGCGTCGTCACCGTCATCGGCATGTAACTGGCGATGCGGCGCGGCCGAGAGTCAACTGCAGTCGTCATCTCACCCTCAGCGAAATAGAGAGGCCAAGAGCTCACCACGAAGGGCCTGTGAGCCTCACCCCCCAGCAGTGCCTGTCTGAACGATCTTCCCTGCACCCCTGCGGGTTTCTCGAGACCGGCGAGGTCAAGGATCGTGGGCGCGAGATCGGGGGCCGTGGTCATCGCCTCGCGACGGCCCGGCTCGGTTCCCGGCATCTGCACCAGCAACGGGATCCTCGTCAGCTCCTGGTAAAGAGGCGACCACCCCACAGTCAAAAGCCAGGACTCTGTTAGCCACTCGGGTACCTCGGCGTCCTCTGCGACCACAGCCCCCGGGTCGTGGAACCACTCCGCCTTTCCAAACAGGCCGTGCTCGCCGAAGAAGAAGCCATGGTCGGAGGTGAACATGACGATGGTGTTGTCGGCTAGCCCCAGCACTTCTATCTTTTCGAGCAGCCGTCCGACCCAGCGATCGACCATCGTCACCTCGCCGCAGTAGGTTGCATGTGCGGTCGCCACATCCTCTTCGGTTAATCCTGCATCACGCCATTTGCCGTAGGTGGGATAGAGCTGACGCCCGTCGTAGTCTTTCTTGTAGAGGGCGGTGTAGTAGTCGGGTGCATCCCACGGCTCGTGTGGGTCCCAACTGTCGACGTAAAGAAAGAAGGGCTCTTTGTAGTGGCGCTCGAGCCACTCCTCGGCGGCGGTCATGGTACGAGCCACCAGCCGATCGGACTCTGTCTTCCAAGTCAGGCGTGCGTCGGAGCGCTCGTGGGGCCTCGTGTCGTCACCCTGCCCCCTTATCCAGATGAAGTCATCGAACCCGCGGTCGTACCCATAGCCACCCCGGATGAAGAATGGAGTGTCGACGACTGCGGTGGTGAGATAGCCCGCGGCGGACAACATCCCCGGAAGTGTCTGTAAGCCCATGGGCAATGCCTCCCAGCCCATAAACGTGTAGGCGAAGCGCCCGGTGAGGATGTCGGCGCGCGCCGGCATCGTCGGGAAGGACGAGATGACGTGGTGGTCGAATACGACGGATCGGCTCGCCATGGCGTCCAGGTGAGGAGTCCGTATCTTGGGGTTCCCGTAGGCTCCGAGGTGATCGCGGCGAAAAGTGTCGCACACGATCAGAACCACGTTTGGCTGCTCCATTGCTCGTCCCCCTCTCGTGGGGCGGCCTCCTCGCAGAAGCACCGCTCCGTGAGTCTCTGTCTCGTACCCGGCGGGATGCCGCCGGTGCTCTCCAGTGCGCTCGATGTGCATTATGATGCTGGTTCAGGTATGCGGATAGGTGGGGGGGCGTCCGGCCCCTAGATAGGGGGGAAATGTCTAAGCCCTGGCTTGGGTCTGCGGGAGGGTGCCCGTCACGCTGCAACGCCTCATCTTTCGTCCCTCCATGGCTCTTGCCCAACATCGGTTTTGGTGGCAACTATATGTGTGCAGACTGAGCGACTCAAGGGAGGGTAAGGATGCCGGACCGTAACGATCTCTTCAACAAGGTCTTGCTCGAGGAGCAACTTAGATCCAACCGAATCACCCGCAAGGAGCTTCTGCGCCGGGCGTTCGCGGGGGCGGTAGTCATCGGCACGGGCGGTGTCCTCGGTGCCTGTGGAGGCGACGGCGGCGGCAACGGCGACCCTCAGGGGCAGTCCCAGGGAGGATCGCAAACTCAGAAGCGAGGCGGAATCATACGCCTGGGCACTGCGGGCGGCTCCTCGAGCGACACCATCGACGCCCACACACCCACCACCCACCCCGACCAGGCGCGCGTTGTTCAGCTCAACGATTCCCTCGCTCGCTACAATGAGAAGTTCGAGCTCGAGTTGAGCTTGGCCGAGGAGTTCTCAGCCGAGAAGGCGGATGTCTGGGTTATTCGCCTGCGTCAGGGACTCGAGTTCCACAACGGTAAGACCGTGACCGCAGACGATGTCATCTTTTCGTTGCAGCGCATCATCGACCCGGACGTGCCCGCGTTCGGAGCGGCCGGGTTGTCGTCGCTCGATCCCAACGGCATGAAGAAGCTCGATGAGCGCACCGTGAGGTTGACGCTCAAGCAGCCCGACGTCACGATCAAGGACGAGCTCGCCCAGTACTTCAACGGGATCGTGCCCACCGACTACAATCCCAAGAAGCCTGTCGGTGTGGGGCCGTTCATGTTCGAGAGCTTCACGCCCGGGCAGGAAAGCCGTTTCGTTCGCAACCCCAACTACTGGCGAGAGGGCGAGCCTTATGCCGATGAGATTGTCATCATCGACTTTCCCGAGGCGACACCCCGCGTAAACGCCTTGCTCGGCGGTCAGGTCGACGCTATCGACGATGTTCCGTTCGGGCAGGTGCCCGTGATAGAGGGCGACGCCAACCTCAAGATCCTCGAGGCGCCCTCGGGCGGGTGGCTGCCGTTCACGATGCGAATCGATGCAGCTCCCTTCGACGACGTGCGAGTGCGCCAAGCGATGCGCCTGCTCGTCAACCGGCAAGAGATGGTCGATCAGGCTCTAGCCGGTCACGGGACGGTCGCCAACGATCTTTACGCCCCCTACGACGTGTGCTACGCCTCCGATCTCCCGCAACGCGAGCAGGACATCGATCAGGCTAAATCTTTGCTTCGCCAAGCCGGTCAGAGCGACCTCACCGTCGAGCTGCAGACTGCCGAGGTGGCCGCCGGCCTCATAGAGGCTGCTCAGGTGATTGCCGAGCAGGCCAAGGCCGCCGGCGTGACGATCAACGTCAAGAAGCTTGACTCCGGAACCTTCTACGGAGACAACTACCTCAAGTGGACGTTTGCGCAAGACTTCTGGGGTAGCCGTCCCTACCTCCAGCAGGCGGCCGCCGGAAGCCTTCCCGGCTCAACGTACAACGAGACGCACTGGCCCCCCGACGACAGCACCTACATCAACCTGATCAACGAAGCCAAGCGGACCGTGGACGAGGGCGCACGCTGCGAGCTGCTGCACCAAGCACAGGAGCTCGAGTACAACGAGGGCGGCCACATCATTTGGGGGTTCTTCAACCACGTCGACGCCCACAGCACGAAGCTCACCGGGCTCTTGCCCGACAGAGGTACGTTGCCGCTCAATCAGTACGGCTTCAGTCACGTCTCGTTGGTGGAGTAATGCTCCGATGAAATGGTGGTTGGTGACCCTGGTGGCCGCATGAGGGAACCGGCGGTCGGTTCCTCCGACGATCGTCCGCCAAGGTCGAGGTGGCTGCCGCATGGAATCACCTGGTTCATCCTGCGCCGCTTCCTTCTCGGCATCGCCACGCTGTTCATCATCTCGCTCATCGTGTTCGGCGCAACGCAAGCCCTTCCGGGAGACGCGGCACGCGCAATCCTGGGGCGTGAGGCAACTCCCCAGAAGCTGGCGGCGGTGCGAAAACAGTTGAATCTCAATCGGCCCGTGTCAGAGCAGTATCGCGACTGGCTCGGCGGCATTGTCACCGGTGACCTCGGCCGTTCACTGGCCAATCAGCGACCGGTGTCTTCCTTTCTCGGCAACCGAATTGTCAATTCCGGCTTCTTGGTACTGCTTTCAGCCGTAATCAGCATTCCGTTGTCGTTGCTGCTGGGCTCACTCGGAGCTTTATGGCGCGATCGTCCTTTCGACACTGTTACCTCCATCATCAATCTGGCGCTCGCCGCCCTGCCCGAGTTCGTGATAGGAGTGGGGCTGATCCTTCTGTTCGCCACCAGCGTTTTTCAGTTTCTGCCGGCGGTGTCGCTCATATCTCCGGATACACCCGTATGGCAGGAGTTGGAGTTCATAGTGCTCCCGGCGCTCACCCTGATATTGGCCGTCACGCCTTACATCAGCCGGATCATGAGGGGATCGATGATCGAGGTGTTGGAGAGCGACTATGTCGAGATGGCGCGACTCAAGGGCCTGCGCGAAAGGCTCGTCATATCGCGTCACGCCCTTCCCAACGGAATCATCCCCGCGATTCAGGTGACCGCTCTGCAGCTCGCCTACCTCGCCGGGGGCGTGGTTGTGGTCGAGTTCGTCTTCACATTCCCGGGGATCGGCCAGGCGCTTGTCGACGCTGTCTCCAAGCGCGATCTCCCGATAATTCAGGGACTCAGCATGTTGATTGCCGGGGTCTACGTCGCCTTGAACTTGCTCGCCGACGTCGCCACGATCCTCATCAGTCCGAGGCTCAGAACCTCGCTCAGATGACAGACCAACGCACCGATGTAGGCGGGATGGGCGAGGCCGCGGTCGAACCTGTGACCTCTCCGTCCGCCCCTCGCCGCGACAGGCGCTCTCCGCTTGTCATGACCATGAAGCGGGCGTTGAAACTGGGGCGCACCAAGGTGGGACTTGCGCTCGTGGTAATCCTCGTCGGAATTGCCGCCTTCGGCCCCCTGGTCGCGCCGGAGTCGACAACCGCTTTCGTGGGGCCTCCCTACCAGCCGCCGGGCGAGGGGGCCGTGATGGGGACGGACTTCTTGGGCCGTGACACCCTGAGCCGTTTTCTGGCCGGTGGAAGATCCGTCCTTATCCTTTCGGTGCTGGCAACGGTTCTCGGCCTCATCGTCGGCGTCGCCATCGGGCTGATCGCCGCCTACTCGAGAGGCTCGATGGACGACGTCATCATGCGCTCGATGGATATCGTGCTGGCGTTCCCTCAGATCGTGTTCGTGCTATTGCTCGTTTCTACGATCGGGCCCAAGTTGTGGCTGCTGGTGCTCACGGTTGCCGCCACGCACGCCCCCCGCGTGGCGCGCCTGGCGCGCGGTGCGGCTCTCGAGGTCGTCGAGCGTGATTTCGTAAAGGCGGCCGAGGTATTGGGTGAGCCGCGGTGGAGGATCCTGTTAGGCGAAATTCTGCCCAACATCACCAGCCCCTTGATGGTCGAGGCGAGTCTGCGACTAACCTATTCAATCGGACTTGTCGCCGCAATCAGCTTTCTCGGTTTCGGCCTCCAACCGCCGGCGGCCGACTGGGGACTCATGATCAACGAGAATCGAGTGGGTCTCACCGTCCAGCCGTGGGGTGTGGCTCTTCCTGCCCTCGCCATCGGGCTGTTGACCATCGGCACGAATCTCATAGCCGACGGCTTGTCGCGAGCGTTGATCGGAGTAGATCGAGGGACGGCCGAGGCTTGAACCGTCCCGTACTGGAAGTCGAGGGCCTTCGTGTCGAGTTGACGTACTCGAGCGCCGACATTGTCGATGAAATCTCCTTTCACATCGTGGCGGGCGAGGTACTGGGCCTCGTCGGCGAATCGGGTTCGGGCAAGAGCACCATCGGTTTGGCGTTGCTCGGGCACCAGCGCCGGGGAGCGCGGGTCGCTGGAGGCGAGGTACGCCTCGAAGGCGACAACATCCTGACCTGGTCTCCGGGGCGCCTGCGCAAGCTACGTGGCGGGGTCGTCTCCTATGTTCCACAGGATCCGTCCGCGTCACTGAACCCGGCTCTGCGCATCGGCAAACAGCTCGAGGAAACGCTCGAGGCGCACGCCTACGGCGGCTCCTCCAAAGCACGGCACGATCGCATCGACGAGATGATGAGCGAGGTCCTTCTACCTGCGGATCGTGAGTTCCTGCAACGCTATCCACACCAGCTCTCCGGAGGGCAGCTTCAGCGCGTCGCTCTCGCCATGGCGTTCGCTTGCCGTCCCAAGGTGATTGTCCTCGACGAGCCGACCACCGCACTCGATGTGACCACACAGTCCCACGTGCTGGGAACGGTGCGCGATTTGTGCGTGGCCCACGGAGTTGCGGCCCTTTACGTCACGCACGATCTCGCAGTGGTCGCCTCGGTGGCCGACCGTCTCGCCGTTATGTATGCCGGACGTATGGTCGAACTGGGGCCCAAGGAACAGCTGTTCAAGTCGGCCGCTCATCCCTACACGAAGCGGCTGATTCAAGCCGTGCCCGACATCTCCGGGCGCTTCGAGCTGCTCGGCATTCCGGGAAGAGCACCCCCTCCGGGACACCGCCCCGAGGGCTGCTTCTTCGCGCCTCGCTGCGAGTTTGCGGATGATAAGGCGCGCAAGGAGTTCCCCGGCGTCACTCATATCTCTGAGTCACACCAGGTTCGTTGCTGGCATGCCGAAGAGGTCTTTGCCGAAGCCACCCGTGCCCGCGGGCTGCGCAAGGACGGGAGCGGCCGGGACGAACAGGACAAGGGCTTGCTCGCCGTTCGGGGGCTCGAGGCTTACTACCGCTCTAGTCATGTGCTCCACGACGTCAATATCGAAGTGTGGCCTCGTCAATGTGTCGCCGTGGTCGGCGAGTCGGGCAGCGGCAAGACCACTCTGGCTCGTTGTGTCGTGGGACTCCATCGTGAGTTCTCGGGCGAGGTCTTATTGCGCGGCAAGGCGCTTGAGACCAGCGCACGCTCGCGGGACCAGCAGAGCCGGCGGCAGATTCAGTACATATTCCAGAGCCCCTACAGCTCGCTCAACCCACGCAAGACGATCGGTCAGATCATCGCCCAGCCATTGCGGCTCTTTTCAGATTTGGGCCGTCGCGACGCCGAAGCTCGAACCATCGAGGCCCTCGAGCGCGTGTCGCTTAGCGGCGCCTACTTAAGCCGTTATCCCGACCAGCTCAGCGGCGGCGAGCGCCAGCGCGTGGCAATCGCTCGTGCTCTCGCAGCCCAGCCATCGCTGCTCGTCTGCGACGAGGTCACCTCGGCCCTCGATGTCTCCGTCCAGGCCGCGATCGTCGAGCTGCTGGGAGAGCTTCAGAGAGACTTAGGCTTGGGGCTGCTGTTCATCACGCATAACCTGGCTCTGATTCGCACGATTGCCCAGGAGGTCGCGGTGATGGCCGAAGGGCGGATCGTTGAGGCGGGGTCGGTTGCCTCTGTTCTCGATTCGCCTCAGGCCGACTACACCAAGAAGCTGTTGTCCGACACGCCGAGCCTGGCACCCGTTTAGCCAAGCCGGCCGCCCCTGAATCGGCTTTGTGCCAGGAATCGTGCGGAATCCGCCCCTGAATCGGCTTTGTGCCAGGAATCGTGCGGAATCCGCCCCTGAATCGGCAAAGAGCCAGATTAGGGGCGGCCTCGGTGCCCCGGCGTTAGTCTTCGAGCTCGGTCGGGACCGGCCGCAAAGAGAGGATCTCTCCCCCCCGAAACACGCGGACGGTTACCTCTTTGTCGATGAGATGGGCGGTCATCAGTCTCTGGATGTCACCGGCGTCCTCGATAGGGATGCCGTCGACCTCGAGAACGATGTCCTCGTTGCGGATGCCGGCACGGGCCGCAGGACTCTCGGGAACGACCTGCACGACCTCCACTCCCCGATCCCGGCCTGTGGCGCGCGCCGCCTTGGGCGGAAGTGGCCGGGGGCCCCCCGCAATTCCCAACAGGGCCCGCCGCACCCGGCCCTCGCGCATCAGGGCCGCGATGATTCGCCGGGTGGCGTCGTTGATGGGCACGGCCATCCCGAGGCCTTGTCCAATGCCGGGCCCCACGACCGCTGTGCTGATTCCGACGACGCGCCCAGCGCTATCGGCCAGCGCTCCTCCCGAGTTACCCGGATGCAAGGCGGCGTCGGTCTGGATGACGTTCTCCACCAGGCGGACGTTGCGGTTGCCGCGCGCCGGGAGCGAGCGTCCCAACGCGCTGACTACTCCGGCGGTTACCGAGCCGGCGAACCCAAGAGGATTTCCGACCGCCACCACGAGCTGTCCCACGCGCAGGTACTCGGCATCGCCCAGCGACGCGGCGGGGAGATCGCTCAAGGCCACTTGCAGCACGGCCAGGTCGGAGAGGGCATCTGCCCCCACGACCTCGAACCGGCTTTGCCGGCCGTCGGCGAACACCGCCGTGCCCGAGCTCGCCCCAGCAACAACGTGAGCAGAGGTCAGCAGATAGCCGTCCGGAGTAAGCACTACGGCGGAACCCTCCCCTCCGCCTCGCCTATGCATCACGGTGAGGCTTGCAACGGAGGGGATCAGCAGTTCCGCAACGGAGGTGACGATGTGCGAGTAGGCGTCGAGGGCGTCCGCCTCCTTGGAAGAGAGCGGAGGTGTTGTCACGACGCCTGCAGTGCCACCGTCACCCGGCGAGTCTCCGTGCCGCGCAGGACTTCGAGCTCCAGGCTCTGCAGGCCCGCTTGCTCCAACGCCTCATGGAGCTGATCGGCGCTTTCCATTGCCGCACCGCCGACGGTGACGATCAGGTCGCCCTCTTCGAGCCCGGCTGTATCCGCGGCGCCACCTTCCTCGACGCCACGAATCAAGAGCCCGTCCACCTCCGGGAGCCCAACCGCCCGGCGCAATCCGCGACCCACCTCGGATGGGGCTATGGCAACACCGAGGCGCGGCCTGGCCGGTTCCTCTCCTCGAGCGAGGGCATCGACGGCCTGCTTGAGGGAGTCATCGGCCGGGATCGCAAGATAGAAGCCGTCTCCGAGACGGTTGGTGTTGAGCCCGACTACCGCGCCCGAGAGATCCACGAGCGGTCCGCCCGACGAACCTGGAAGCAGGGGCGCGGTGTGTTCGAGACTGCCGCCGATGCGGCGGCCGCGCGGCCCCCTGAAGCTGCGTTCGACTCCCGAAATCGACCCGAAGGTCACCCGAAGTCCCCTCCCGCCGGGGTTCGAGAGGGCCACGACCAAGCTTCCGATGCCGAGATCTTCGGGCTTACCCCAGCTCGGCGCCGGGGCGCCCTTCGTATCCACGCCAATCACGGCGACATCCTTGTCGACGTCAGAGCCCAGCGCGGAGGCCGACTCCGAGCGTCCGTCGGCGAAAGTGACGGTGACCTCGGGAGAGCGCAGGTTGTGGGCGTTGGTGAGCACCCGGCCCTCTCCAATGACGATCCCCGACCCGGCCGACCGGCGACCACCGATGCCGACCGTCGAGCCGCCGACCGAGTCCGCCACCGCAGCCAGCGCTTGTTCCAAGTCCTGGATAGCACCCACGTTTCTCTCCCTCCGCTAGTAAGTAGTAGATTGCAAGTTACATGTCACTCGAGAGGAAGTCAAGCCGGACCTTGGTCGTCGAACCCGCAGCCATGGGGGACCGTGGTTACGATGAGGGGGTGCCGGAGGATTCGCTCAACTCTGCCCTCGCCGCCGCGCTCGCCAAGATCGGCGACCGCTGGTCCTTGCTCGTGATCAATGCGCTTCTAGATGGGCCCCGTCGCTTCAACGAGCTCGCCGACGAGGTGCGGGGGATCGCGCCCAACGTCCTGTCCGCCCGCCTGCGCCATCTCGAGGACGACGGCATCGTGATCGTCCGGCCCTACTCGCGGCGGCCGCCTCGCAGCGACTATCAGCTGTCGGCCTCCGGGAAGGAGCTTGCGGGGGCCCTCCAGCTCCTGGCTCGGTGGGGCTCGGAACAGCCGGGGGCCGGGGACATCCGTCATCAAGCATGCGGCACGCCGCTCGATGTGCGTTGGTTCTGCCCCACCTGCGCCCGCATCGTGGAGGACCCTGAGGACGCCGGTCTGAGACTCTTGTGAGCGGGTGAACGGATCGGCTAGAACCGGGTAAGGGGCATCGGTCGGGAGGGTCGGTTTGTGATGAGAATCAGTTTGCGCACTTGGTTACCCATTTGCCGTTGCTGGAGGGTGGTCGCAGTGCGGCTCGGAGCCGCACCCGTGGGTGCCTGCGGTCCTCGAAAACGTTGAATTGAAGGGGAGAAGCGAGGCCCCGGACCCGGTGATCCGAACGGATGCAGCCGGACGACGCTCACCCCGCACCCGGCCCAGGTTGTTGTCGCTAGCACGGGGTGAGCTGGAGCGTATCGGCAACCCGATGGCGGCCCATCCATCACGCACGTCGCCGACAAGGCGGGCCCGTCAGCCTCAACCTGCTCGACGGCTATCAAGAACCACAACCACGTCCCGCGATGTCGCCAGGAATTTCCTGAGGTGATTCGAGGGTTTGCGGGAGCATCCTGGTGGCTGGTACGTGAACATCCACAACAAGCGCTATCCGGATGTAGGGATCAGGGGCTTTCCCTAGCACGATCCTCCACCAGCCGAGCACGCCGCTCGATTCTGAAGTATCTTCACAGCCAGGAATTGGGAGACTGGGACCAAGGGGGTTTTTATGCGCCGAACTGTCGGTATTGCCTTGCTGACATTGACCGCCGTCATGATTCCGGTGGTTGCTCAGGGTCACGGTGAGGGCAACCCGCCTCCGAGCCGGGCCGCGGCCTCGGCGGCGACCGAGCCGGGCACGTCTGAGAACTTCACGGAAGTGGGCCACAGCTCGCTGTTCGCCCGCGGAATGAACTCGGCCCCCGCCGTTTACAAGAACTACCTCTACGTCGGAAGCCGCACAGACGGTTCGGCGGGTCATGGGGACGCCGGCGTGCTGGTTATGAACATCACGAACCCTCGCCGACCCAGAGTCGTGGGCGAAATCGGGCCGCCGCACGAGGGAGTTCCATCGCAGTCGCCCCGAGAGTTGCGGGTGTGGCCGGAGAAGAAGCTATTGATCGTGATGAACTTCCGCTGCAGCACCTTCATCCATTCGTGCGTGCCTGGCGACGAAGTGTGGGACTTCAAGTTCTATGACCTGACCGGCGACAACAAAGCTCACCCCAAGCTGGTCGCCACCTACGAGTCGTCGTTCAAACCTCACGAAATGTTCCTGTGGGACGATCCCGAGCGGTCCGGCCGGGCGCTGCTCTACATCTCGGTGCCCCATGGCTCTGAGACGCCGAACGACAACACTCCCAACCTGCTCGTGACCGACATCAGCAAGGCTCGCAGCGGAGTGTTCGATGAAGTGGCAACCTTTACGGCTAACCCGCTCTACACCCCCGAGGATATCGAGACTCGGGATGTAGCCCTTCATTCCATGTCTCTCAATCCCGAGGGCACCCGCACCTACCTGTCATACCTGGGCGGTGGCTTCCTGATCCTTGACTCGAGTGACCTGGCGAACGCCGTGCCGGATCCGAAGCTGAAGCTGCTGACGCCCGTCACAGACAGCCCGACGTGGCCCAACCAGACGGTGCATTCGGCGGTCAAGGTTTTCGGACGAGATCTCGTGGTCACCACCGATGAGATCTATGGCGACCTGCTCGACGACTTTGCCTTCGAGGATCACGGGTGTCCGTGGGGTTGGGTACACCTCATCGACGTCTCGAATGAGGCCAAGCCCAAGCTCGTCGGCGAATACAAGATCGAGGAGAACAGCAAGGAGTACTGCGCGGGTCCTGAAGGTGAGGATCCCGCCAACACCTACTTCACGAGCTTCTCGGTGCACAACCCGACGGTGCTCGAGACCTTGGGCCTCGCCACGTGGCATTCCGGAGGGTTGCAGGCGTTCGACCTCACGGACCCCGCCTCCCCCGATAGGACGGGGTTCTTCTCACCCCGTCCGTTGCCGGACGTCGATACCGAGGATGTCGCCTTGAGTCAAGGCCTCAACAAAGTCGTCATGTGGAGCTATCCGATCATCAAGGACGGGCTTATCTACGTGATCGACATCCGCAACGGCCTCTACGTGCTGCGCTATACGGGGCCGGGCCGCTCGGAGATCGACGCTATCGATTTCCTTGAGGGCAACTCGAACCTGGGGGACGGACTCACGCTGGGAAGCTGACAGAGTAGTGATCCGCCGAACCCCTGATTGGGCCACTGCGATGCGGTCGCACCCGCCGACGGTTTCAGCGAGCCCCTTCACGGTTCTCCCAACTCGATTTGGCCGCGCGAGTCGAGCGCACGCGACGGGTAGCTCC